>DGYMJ06203__coassemble_367_pt1 | contig 37039 bp, 28 predicted proteins | sample DGYMJ06203__metabat2_high_PE_045 | metagenome-assembled genome bin DGYMJ06203
AAAGACGGCGTGCGCGCCGAGTTCGACCTGCTGTACATGGCGCCCGACACCGTGCGCCAGGCGCTCGCCGCTGATTTCGCGGAGCAGATGGCGCCGCTCGGCATCAAGGTGAACGTGCAGGGCCTGTCATGGGACGATCTCGAGCCGCAGTCGTATTCGCAGGCGATCCTCTGGGGCTGGGGCTCCAACTCGCCCGTCGAGATCTACGAGCTCAACCACTCCCAAGGCTGGGGCGATTACGCCTGTCGCGCTGACGAGACGACCGATGGCTACCTCGACCAGGCAGTCGCGCAGCCCGATATCGCCGACTCGTACGAGTACTACCGCCTGGCGCAATGGGACGGCCAGACCGGCGTCACGCCCGCATCCGACGCCCCGTGGGTGTGGATCGCCAACGTCGACCACCTCTACTTCGTGCGCGAGGGCCTGCAGGTGGCGGAGCAGAAGCCCCATCCGCACGGCCACGGCTGGTCCATCGTCAACAACGTGGATCAGTGGAGCTGGCAGTAAGGAGCCGATCCCGCCATCATGCCGCTGCTTTCCCTCACGCTCAGACAACTGGCCAAATGCGCGCTGCTCATCCTGGCGGTGAGCTTCGTCACGTTCGCCCTGGTGTCGGCGTCGCCGGTCGATCCGATGCAGGCGAACCTCGGGCAAAGCGCGTACCTGTCGCTCACGGCCGATGAGAAGGCGCAGCTGGCCGCCTATTGGGGCACCGATCAACCGTTCCTCACACGCTACTTCGCATGGCTTGCCGCGTTCGTCCAAGGCGACATGGGGACGAGCCTGCGGTTCAACGCACCGGTGGCGCAGGTCATCGCCGAGCGAGCCGGCTCGTCGCTTCTGCTGATGGCCATCGCGTGGGTGCTGTCGGGCATCATCGGGTTCGCGCTGGGCATCGTCGCCGGAATGAACCGCGACCGCCTGGTCGACCGGATCGTGAAGGGATACTGCTTCGTGCTGGCAAGCGTGCCCACCTTCTGGCTGGCGCTCGTCGCGCTGATCGTGTTCTCGGTGTGGCTGGGATGGTTCCCCTTCGGGTTCTCGGTGCCGGTGGGCGTGGATGCCAGCTCCGTCACCTGGGGCGATAGGCTCTACCATGCGATCCTGCCCGCGCTCGTGTTGGCGTTCGTCGGCGTGGCCAACATCGCGTTGCACACGCGCGAAAAGATCATCGACATCATGAACGGCCCGTTCGTCCGCTACGCGCGGGCGCAGGGCAAAAGCCGCCTGAAGATCCTGCTGCAGCACGGGCTGCGCAACGCGCTGTTGCCCGCCATCACGCTGCAGTTCGCCTCCATCAGCGAGATCTTCGGCGGCTCGGTGCTGGTGGAGCAGGTGTTCTCCTACCCCGGCCTGGGACAGGCGGCCGTCACCGCGGGCCTGGGCGGCGATTCCGCGCTGCTGGCGGGCATCGCCGTCGTCTCGGCCGTCATCGTGTTCGGCGGCAACCTGATCGCCAACATCCTCTACGGCATCATCGACCCGCGCATCCGTCGAGGGGAGGTGAGCGCCCGTGGAGGCGAAGCCCCTGCAGCATGACAAGGCGGTAACCGCCGCTGCATCGAAGGATGTGACAGGGGACGTTCCTTCTGTCACATTATTCAAACGTGACAGAAGGAACGTCCCCTGTCACATCTCCAACCGTGTGGCGACCGCCGTCCTCGCGGCGGCGGGGGCCGCGATCCTCCTCGTCGTCGTGATCGCCGGGCTCGCCCTCATGCCCGAGGCGCAGGCGACCGACCTCGACGCCCGTTCGCTCGCCCCGAGCCTCCAGCACCCGTTCGGCACCGATCGCCTGGGGCACGACATGCTCGCGCGCACCGTCGCCGGCCTGTCTACGAGCATCCTCATCGGACTTGTCGCCGTGGCGGCGTCGTCGCTCATCGCGCTCGCGCTGGGCTGCGCATCGGCGCTCGGCGGACGCAAGGTCGACGCCGCCATCACATGGATCATCGACCTGATGATGGGCGTGCCCCACATCATCCTGCTCATCCTGATCTCGTACGCGCTCGGCAAGGGGTTCGTCGGCGTGGTGGTGGGCATCGCGTTGACGCACTGGCCCAGCCTCGCGCGCGTCGTGCGCGCCGAGGTGCTGCAGGTGAAGGAAGCTCCCTATGTGGCAGCCGCCGCGAAGCTGGGACGCAGCCGCTGGGACATCGCGCTGCGCCATATCCTCCCCCATGTGCTGCCGCAGTTCCTCGTGGGCATCGTTTTGATGTTCCCTCACGCCATCCTGCACGAAGCCGCCATCACGTTCCTCGGGTTCGGCCTGTCGCCCGAATCCGCCGCCATCGGCATCATCCTGTCCGAGTCGATGAGCTACCTCTCCGCTGGCATGTGGTGGCTCGCATTCTTCCCCGGACTGGCGTTGGTGTTGGTCGTCATGATGTTCGACGCGTGCGGATCGGGCATCCGCCGCCTGCTCGACCCGGCAAGTTCGCAGGAGTAGGAGGCGGGGATGGACGAGAGGATCATCGACATGACCGAATCCGCTGGCAAGGGGAATTCCGCGACGAGATGCGACGCAGCGGCGGCACACGCGGGCTCCGCGCTCGACGGCGCAGTCGCATCGCACGCGGCCGCCGCACCCGACAGCGCGCCGGCAGCCCCCACTACGCCGCCGAGCGCCGACCATGCCGCACCACCGAGCGCCGCCCCCACCACGCCGCAAGGCGCCGACCATGCCGCGACCAGCCACGCCGGCCAGCCGACGCACCACCATCATTCGCATGCTGCTCACAGCGTGCATGCGGGAGGCCATCACCTGCTGCAACTCGATGACGTGAGCGTGGGGTTCGAGCGCTATGCCGGACGCGGGGTGCTGGCGCCGCGCGAGACACGGTTCGTGGTGGAGCACCTGAGCCTGTCGCTGCACGAGGGCGAGATCTTGGCGCTCGTCGGCGCCTCCGGATCGGGCAAAACCCTCATCGCCGACACCATCATGGGATTGTTTGCCGCGAATGCGCAGGTCACCGGACGCGTTTGGTTCGACGGTGATGCCATGGACGAGCGATCCCTCACCCCCCTGCGTGGCAACCGGATCGCCTTTGTGCCGCAATCGGTGGAGTCGCTTGATCCTCTGCAGCGCGTCGGCCGCCAAATCGAGCGCCTGGCGCAGGGCATGACGAAACAAGAGGCGCGAGCCCGACGTCGTGAGCTGTTCGCGCGCTACCGCTTGGATGAGGAAACCGCGCGGTGTTACCCCTTCGAGCTATCCGGCGGCATGGCGCGTCGCGTGCTGCTGATCGGGGCGCTGATGAACCGCCCGCGCGTCATCGTCGCCGACGAACCCACGCCCGGACTCGACATGGAGCTCGCTGTGCGAGCGATGGACGACTTCCGCGCGTTCGCCAACGACGGCGGCGGCGTGCTGCTGATCACCCACGACATCGAGCTGGCGCTGCGCGTTGCGGACCGCATCGCGGTGTTCCAAGACGGCACTGTGGTGGAGGAGACCGCCGTGGCGAGCTTCGCGTCGCCTGACCTGTTGCAGCACTCCTTCAGCCGCAAGCTGTGGCACGCGCTGCCGGAACATGGGATGGAGATCGACGAGGAGAGACACGAAAGACAAGAATCGCCCCGCAACGCAGTCACCTCCGCCGACTCCGAGGGAGGCGACACCCGTTCGCATGGCACCCCCCGCCGCCTCGAGGCGAAGGGGGTCCGCTTCAGCTACGGCAAGCAGCCGGTGCTGGACGGCTTTGACCTCGTCGTCGAACCGGGCGAGCGCGTCGCGCTGCACGCGCCCTCGGGAACAGGCAAGACGACGCTATGCCGCATCCTAGCCGGATACCTGCAGCCCGCCGCGGGCGCGGTCCTCGTGGACGGCGCGCCGCTTCCCCGCCGCGGCACGTGCCCCGTGCAGCTCATCGCCCAACACCCCGAGCACATGATGGATCCCGCCATCACCATCCGCCGCAGCCTCGCCGAGGCGACAATCGATCCCGCGGACGCCGCCGCGCTGGCATCTTGGGAGCGCGGCGGGAGGATTGCCATATCCGCGAAGAATCGCAAATCATCAGTGGATATGCGCAAAATCAAGCCCGAAAACTGCGCATGTCCACCGATGACTTGCACAGAAAGCCCCCGTCTTGACGAAAACGGCCGGCAGCCGACCTTCGACAGGACACCGGAAGAGCCCGCAGGCGGAGGGTTCCTCCCCCGCTTGCTCGATGCTCTGGGCATCCAGCGCGCATGGCTCGAGCGCTTCCCCGTCGAGCTCTCCGGCGGCGAGCTGCAGCGCTGCTGCATCGCCCGCGCGCTCATGGCACGCCCACGCTACCTGATCTGCGACGAGATCTCCACCATGCTCGACGCCGCGACGCAAGCTTATCTGTGGCGCTTCCTTATCGACCACGCCCAGGCAAACGGCATCGGCATGGTCCTCGTCACCCACTCCGACGCCCTGCTCAACCGTGTCGCCACCCGCATCGTGGAATTACCGTGACAAAGGAGCGGAGACCGCCTCCGCGCCCGAACGCAAGAAGAGCGCAAAGCCGATCTCCGTTCCAACCATTCCGCACGTTAAAACCGCTACACCGCCAAAACGCACGAATCGTCATATTCGGAAAGCCGACTGTTATGGGTGACGAGCAGCATCCCCTCCGCCGAAGCTTGGCAAACGAGCATCCTATCGAAAGGGTCTTTGTGAGGCGGAGCCCCCTCTTTACGTTTAAGCGCCTCCAGCGCAAACACATGGGCAAGTTTCACCGGCATCGGAAGATATCCCGCATCGCCGCAATATTTGGCAAGCGCTTTTCCGTCGAGCGTAAGCTTATCGGGATGGATCTGATGCTTGATCTGCACCTCCCATGGGCTCACGATGCTGAAATGCACCTTGTTCTCCCGATCCTCGATGAGCCGACGGGCGGTCGACGGCAAGCGCGGATCATCGAGAAGGGCCCATAAGAGAATGCGCGTATCCAAAAGCAGCTTCATGCGATTCCCTCGAACATGTCCTCGACTTCGCCATCCCACTCATCGAACTCGTCAGGAATGACGAACCTCCCTTTCGCCGCGCCGATGCGCTTCGATTCGGCAGGGAGGTCGACCAAGGTCATCTGGACGATGGGAACGTTGTTCCGAGCGATATAGACAACGTCCTCCTGGCCGCTTTCAAGCAACCTCACCAGTTTGGAGAGTTCCGTTTTCGCCTCGAGCATGTTCGCCTGAACCATGAAGACCTCCTAGCTAATGCTGGCTAAGATTCAGTTCGAATCGTAGCCGAAAAGGAGCGATTCCGCCACCTCCGGAAACGATGCCACGTATGACGCGCCGGAACGGGGATCGATCCTGCGTTTCACCCGCACGGCGGAATCCGCTCGGCGTCGACGGCGCTTCGCCGTCGACGCCGATCGAGAAAAGCTAGCCCGCCGACGTCGGCAGGTACGGGTGCATCGCCTGCGCGAGGTTCTGCAGGTTGCGAGTCTGGATGTAGACGCGGCCGTAGCCGTTGAACGAGTTGACCACGCCCTCGCCCGTCGTGAAGCCGAACATGCCGCTGGCGACCTGGATGTTGTAGTTGAGGCTGGCATCCCACGCGACCACGTGCTCGTTGTCGACGACGAGCGGAGACTCCGGCGTCACGTCGAGCGACAGAATGTCACCGAACGCCGAGACCAGAATCGTGCCCGTGCCGTTGGTCTCCATGACGAACAGGCCGCCCGTGCCGCCGAAGACCGCCCTTCCCAGGCCCTGGTTGACCATCGTGTAGTCGAGCGTCGCGTCGCATGCGAGAAACGCGCCGGTGTTCAGGCGGTACTGCTGCTGGCCGCCGACCTGCAGGCTGATGATCTTGCCGGGAATGGGCGGGGCGATGGCGATCTCGCCGTCGTCGACGGTGCCGGTCGCGGTCGTGATGAACATCGACTCGCCGCTGGTGATGCTGCGGCCGATGGCGCCGAGGACGCCGCCGAGCCCCTTCTTCTTGGAATTGAGGCCGCCCGAGATCTCGACTCCGCGCGAGTACACCATGCTGCCGTTCTCGATCTTGACGGACTCGCCGCGCGAAAGCGCCAGGCGGGCGATAGGGCAATCGGAATCGCCGGTAAGGACAAATCGCATAGGAGGTCTCCTTTCGGGGGACGGGCGCAACCCAGACAACTGACGACAGTATACGCCCCCGCAGCGCGCTCGCACGTCGAGCGGAACGAGCGGTCCCATCGACGCAACGGGTCGTCGGTGCGCTGCCCGATTCGGCACGACGCTCCGAGCACGAAAGGCGCGCGGTGGCGCCTTATCCGCGCGCCGCCGTCGATGGAAAGCGGCGATGCCGACAGTATACGTACCCGCCTCGAGCGCGCAAAGGCCTAGCGGTACTCCACCGTCTCGTCCAGCGGCTTACGGCTGGCGTGGTTGGGCAGCGGACCGGCGCCCTCGGCGGGGAACCCCAGGTCGAGCAGCATGAGCACCTCCTGGTTGCCCGGCAGGCCCAGCTTCTCCTTGGCGACGTCAGGATCGAACAGGTTGAGCCAGCAGCTCTCCACGCCCGCATCCTTGGCGGCGAGCATCATGTGGGTCGCGACGATGGCCGCGTCCTCGACGCCCGAGTCGCGCTTGCCGCCCGGATAGGTGAACACGTTGTCGGCGTCGAACGCCACCGCGATCACCGTCGGCGCGCCATAGCGGCATGGCGTGAGCTCATCGACGATCGCCAGCGCCTCGGGGCTTTGCAGCACGTAGATGCGCTGCTCCTGGAGGTTCTTCGCCGTGGGCGCAAGGCGGCCCGCCTCCAAGATCGCAGCCAGCTGCTCGTCGCTTATCTGGCGACTGTCGTACTTCTTGCAGGAATAGCGCTCTTTGACGACGTCCTTGAACTCCATGGCGGATCTCCCTTCGCATGCGACCAATGGCAACGACTGCCTCCACTATACCGCGCAGCACCGCATCGCGCCTCGCCAAAGCCTGCTTCGAACACGGCAAAGCGAAAGGGCGCGGCCCGTCCGCAATGGGAGGGGCCGCGCCCTTTTCGTGATCCCGCACGCAAGTATCTGCGTCGTAGAACGCCCGCGCTACTTGAGTCCGACCGCCTCGCCGTCGGCGTCGATCGCCTCTTCGAAGTACTCCTTGACCGGCTGCGGGCCGACGTGCGGCAGGTCGTCCTTCTCGATGTGCCAGCACTCGGTGGCGGGCAGGCCCGCGATGTCCTCGGCGACGAAGACGGGGTCCTTGCCCTCCTTGCGCTGCGCATGGTAGTTGTCCAGCGCCTTGAACGCCCATTTGCCCAGCAGGAAGATGGCCACCAGGTTGACGATCGCCATGAACGCCATGGTGATGTCGGCGAAGTTCCACGCCAGCGTGAAGTTGTTCAGGCAGCCCACCATGATGGCGGCCAGGCACGTCAGGCGGAACACGAACAGCACCGCTTTGCTCTTGGTGATGAAGCGGATGTTGCTCTCGGCGTAAAAGTAGTTGCCGATGAGGCTGGAAAACGCGAAGCAGAAGATCGCGAACGTGACCACATGGATGCCGATCTCGCCCACCTGGGAGTTGATGGCCATCTGGACGAGCGGCATGCCATTGAGGTCGCCGAACGTTCCGCCGGAGTTCACATAGAAGATCAGCACGATGAACGCTGAGCAGGTGCACACGAGCATCGTGTCGAGATAGACCGACAGCGTCTGCACCAGGCCCTGCTTGACCGGATGCGAGACGCTCGCCGTCGCGGCGGCGTTGGGAGCCGAGCCCATGCCGGCCTCGTTGGAGAACAGGCCGCGCTTGAGGCCCAAAACGACAACCGAGCCGGCGAAACCGCCGAAGATGGACTCGAAGTCGAACGCCGACTGGAAGATGTAGCCGAACGCCTCGGGCAGCAGGTGGAGGTTCAGGATCGTGATGCCGAAGCCGAGCGCCAGGTAGGCGACCGCCATGATGGGCACGAGGATCGAGGAGATGACGCTGATACGCTTGGAGCCGCCGAAGATGACGAACGCCGTCATGACCATGAGCACGATGCCCAACACGACCGCGGTGCCGTTGGTGGCGTAATCGGGGATGTAGTACTCAAGCGCGCTGGCCATGTTGTAGGCTTGCAGGCCGTTGAAGCCGTACGCGTAGCAGATGATCAGCAGCACCGCGAACACGATGCCCAGCCAACGCTGCCCCAGCGCCTGCTGGATGTAGTACGCCGGGCCGCCGCGGAACTCGCCATCCTTGCCGCGGACCTTCCAGATCTGCGCGAGCGTGGACTCGACGAACGCCGACGCCGCACCGAGCAGCGCCATCAGCCACATCCAGAAGATGGCGCCCGGACCGCCCAACGCGACCGCGGTGGCGATGCCGGCGATGTTGCCCGTGCCCACGCGAGAGGCGGTGGAGACCATCATCGCCTGGAATGACGAAATGGACTTGGAGCCTTCGACGTGCTTTTTCTCGAAAAGCTGCGTGAACATGTCCTTCAAGTAGCGGATCTGCACGAACTTCGTGCGCGCCGTGAAGTAGATCGCACAGAACACCAGCAAAAACACCAGGATGTAGGTGTACAGGAAATCATCGAACTGCGTGGTCACGTCGATAAGCCAGGTATTGAAGTCGCCGCTCATCGAATCCCCTCCTTTTGTCATGGCACCCACCGCTCCCCTGCGCAGCGCTGCCGCGGTAATCACATGAGAGAGCATTGTAGCAGGAAGCGCGCCGTCCCGTGTTGGGATGTGCGCGCCTCCTCAATGCGCCGATCGCATGGCGTAATGTCAGAATGAGAACAAATGGGGGTGCAGCGCGACTGTCTCGCATCCGTCGCGCCCGCCTAGCGCGGAGTCATTCCTTTTTGAAAACATCGTTGCCCCAGAAATCCTTCTCGATGCGGCCGACCGTCTTGCCGTTCTCGCTGACGATCTTGCTATCGCCGAAGAAGCTGTCGCGCACCTCGTACTGGGAGCCGCCGACATCCACATGGGTGCCGCCAAAGAACCCCTCGCGGACGGAACCGATGCTGTTCCCCGAGGCGTCGCGGATCGTCGTCCCGAACATGCCCTCGTTGACGGTGGCCACCTTGCGTCCGGATCCGTCGCGGATCGTCGTCGCGCCGCCGTCGAAAAAGCCGCCTTGCGAGATGGTGGCGCGATCGGGGAACAGGCTGCCGCCGCCGGAAGATCCGCCGCCGTACGAGCCACCCCAGCTGTAGGAGCCGCCACCGTAGCCGCCGCTGTACGAGCCACCGCCGCGCGAGCCGCCAGCGCCCGCGCCGCCGCTGCTCAGCAGCGCCCCGACAACCCACACCGCGATCGCGATGATGATCAGGTAGAGCAGGAACTGGGCGAAGAACTGGGCTGCGAAGGTCCAGATCGTCGCCGTCTCGAAGCCCGCCGCCGCAAGATCGGCGAAGGATTGCAGGATGCCGTAGGTCATCTCGGCCTTCACGACCGCATAGATGCCGAGCGCCGCGCAGGCGACGATGCCCGCGTACGAGAGGAACTTCGCGAGACCCCTCAGGGCGGAGTGCTTGCCCTGCGTCGCCTCGTCCCCGTAGCCGATCGCCGCAAGCGCCACCTGGATGGCGAGGAAGGCGGCGAAGGCGATGGGCAGGGCGTTCGACGCGGTGAGCAGGGCTGAGATCAGATCATTGGCGTATTTGAAGCAATTGCCCGCGGCGGGGTTGATAAGCGAGAGGATCATCGAAACCACGGCGATCCCCAGCAACGCGAAGCCGATCCCCGAGCCGACGCGCATCAGGCTCGGCACCAGATAGGCGTCGAACGATTTCGACGCCTTGCGGGACGGGGCGTCCTCCTTGGAGGAGTTGGAGTCCTCCTCCAAAAGCTCCTCATCCTCCTTCACCTTCTCCGCCCAGGCGAACCGCGCATGTCGCCAGCAAGCTCGAATGACGAGGATGGCGATGACGAGCGCCCAAACGCCCGCCGCGGAAAGCTGGCCGCACGCCGCCTGCAGCTCGGCGAACCACGGGCCTTGCAAGGTAAGGTAATTCACGACATCGGCGCTGAACGGCCCTGCCGAGGCGAGCGTGTACACAAGCGGCCAGCACATAAGCAAAGCGATGGCGAGACCCACCGCCGCCACGATGGTGAGCAGGACGAGCACCCCATTCCGAACAGCTTGCGCCCACAGGAGCGCGACGCTGGGCTGCAGGGGCGCAAGCGCGTTGCGCACCAGGCGGTTGCCGGCGCGTACCGCGGCGAACAGGAGGATGGCGGGCAAAAGCCCCGATGCCCAGAACCATTTCCATCCGATGCCGAGCGTCCATGTCACACGCGAAGTTTGACCCCACACATCCGTCGGAGGGATCACGGCCGCGACGATGCAGAACACAAGCGCGAACAGGCTCCAAAGCACCGCGCGGCACCCGATGACGATCGCATCTGCGCGAGGATTGCCCTTGTTCGCCTTGCGCCAGCGGGCGAAAAACCAATGGGCGATCCACCATGCTGCGACCAGAAGCGCGCAGGTGGCGATCACCGGCAGGACCTCGGCGAGGTCGAGCCCGGTATCCGCCATGGCGCCCATCGCCCCTATCGCGCCGATGACAGCGGGCACGGCAAGCCGGACGAGGACGGCCTTCGCCGCCTCGCCCGCATCCACGTCGGGCTTCTCGAGCGGCTTCGCCTCCGGCGCATCCGCCCTCTTCTCCAGACCCAGGATATCGAAAAGGCTCTCCCCGGTTGTCCCCTTCATCGCGCACCTCCTGCGAAACCGCTGGATGAAAGCCGTTTTTCAACCATCTGCATCATACCCCAAAAGCCCTCGGAAAGCGCGCGGAGGGCAAGGCGCCCGCTATAATGCAAAGCGCCCCAACCGAACCCGACCGTCCGCAAGGAGTGCCCGCCCGCCATGAAACCGACGCCCCTCGATCGCCAAGAGGCTCTCGTCCTTACCGCGAACCTGCTGATCAGCCAGCTGATCCTGCTCGCCATCGGCGTCGTCGCGTCCATCGTGGAGACAGGGATCGCCTCCGGCGATTGGGGCGCGGCGGTGCTGGGGTTCGCCTGGGCGGGAACGGTCCGGCAATCACTCGGTGCGCTCGCTCCCATCCCGACGCTTGCTGCGGGAATCGGCCTCGCCGCCGCGTTCGCCGTCGCCGCCTTCCTCGCCGAAAAGCGCGCACTTTCGACCGAGGCGGGCCGGCAAAGCGTCCTGAAAACGCGCCAAGGCGTCAACGGAGAGCTGGCACGTCTGCCGTTTCCTCTCGTCATCGTTCTGATGGCGCTGACGGGGTTCACCGAGGAGCTGTTGTTCCGATTCGCGCTGATGGGGATCGTCACGCAGCTGCTCGCGCCGGTGCTGCCCGGCCCCGTCGTCGCGGCGATCGTACTGTTCGTCTCGTCGACGGTGTTCTGGTTCTCGCACGTCCGCTACCGCGACCTCGCCACCACGGTGCTCACGCTCGGATTGGCGCTCGTGCTGGGCGGCGCGTTCCTCGCCACGGGAAGCCTCGCCGTCGTCGCGATCGCCCACGCGCTCTACGATATCGCCGTCCTTGCCATCGCGCGCGTGCAGATGAGCCGCGATCCCGATTATTTCGGAGGCCCCGCTCCCACGCGTGCCATGTTGGACCAGCTGGAACACGAGGAGGCGGCAGCCGCCCCCGAAGAGCCGAACTCCGACGACTAGGCGCGCACCTTCGCTTCCTCGCGCTTGATCGCACGGACAAGCTGGAACGTGCAGACGAGGCCCGCGGCCACGCCGATCGCGGCGCCGACCAGGCCGACGTCGGCGATCCCCCCGCCGGCGACCACCACGCCGCCGATCCACGTGCCGGCGCCGATGCCGATGTTGAAGATGCCCGAGTACGCCGACATCGCGACCATCGTCGTGCCCTCGGGAGCGTTGCTGATGACCTCGGCCTGGAACGCGACGTTGTACGCCGTGTAGAACGCGCCCCAAACGCAGCAGACGATGATCGTCGTCACGGAGCTGCCCGCCACCGGCAGCAGCACCGCCATCATCGCCGCCACGCCGAGCACCGCCGCGCGCATGAACGCGAACCGCGCCTTGTCGTAGACGCGCGAGAAGACCGCGCTGCCGACGAACCCCGCCGCGCCGTACAGCGCCAAAGCGAGGGTGATCATCCCATCGGGGAAGCCCGCGACCTGCTGGAGGAACGGCTCGATGTAGCTGTAGCAGGTGAACTGCCCCGTCGCGTACAGCGCCGTCACGATATAGATGCCCAGAAGCGGCGCGTGCTTGAACAGCGACGGAAGCGACTTGACCGAGAACGGCTCGCCCGCCCCCAGGCGCGGCAGGATCAGCGCGAGGTAGACGAGGAGCACGGCAGACACCGCGCCCACGCAGGCGAACGTCATGCGCCAGCCGATGGCGAGCCCGATGATGCGCCCGATCGGCAGGCCGCACACCATGGCGATCGACGAGCCCACGGCGATGGTCGCGATGGCGGCGCTGCTGTGCTGGGCGCCCACGATGCGCACCGCGACCGGCGACACGACCGACCAGAACACCGCATGCGGCCCGCCACCAGCAGCGCGAACGTCGGCGCTGCCGCCGAGGCGATCTGCCCCACGCAGAACAGCGCGATCACGCCGAGCAGAAGCCTTGTGGGGCTCATCCGCGAAAGCGCGACCATCAGAGGGATCGACAGCAGCGCCACCGCCCACGCGTAGATCGTCACGACCGCGCCGGCCTCGGCCTCGGTCATGGCGAAATCCGCCGCGATGTCGACGAGCAGGCCGATCGGCATGAACTCCGACGTGTTCATCACGAACGCGCAGCATGCCAATCCGGCAAGCGCCAGCCATTCCCTGCGGCCCATCCTCTTCCTTCCATCCCCGAAAACGACAACGTGCCGTCGCCTCCGCGGAGGCGACGGCACGCCATTCTAGGACATAACGGCCGCGTCGTGGTCAGGGAACGGTAAAAGCCGCCGGAACGCACCGATATTCTAGGATCGGACGCTAGGGGCGCGCCTCCTCATGCGCCGGCACCGGGTCGGCGGACAGGCCGCGGCCCAGCTCGTAGGCCTCCTCCAGCTTCGGGTTGCCCTCGATGGCGCCCTTCTCGTAGGTGCCGGGCACGAACACGATCCCCTCGTCCTTCATGTGCGTGTAGGCGGCGTTGATCCGGTACGTGTCGATAAGGGGCTGCACGATGGAGGGGTCCTTGTCCTCGAACACCGTCAGCAGGCAGCACGACGTGATGCCGAACGGATCGGCCAACCCGCAGAACATGCGGTCCATGAACGCCTTGATCTGCGCCGAGAACGAGAAGCAGTACACCGGCGTGGCGTACACGATGGTGTCGCAGCGGCGCAGGATGCCGTAGAACGGCGTCATGCCGTCCTTGCGGAAGCAGATGCCCGCATGCGAGAAGCAGTACTCGCATCCGATGCAGCCCATGATGTCGGCGTTGCCGGCGTCGATCACCTCGACGTGGTGCCCCGCCTCCTCGGCTCCTTTGATGAACGCCTCTGCGAGCATCCAAGTGTTCCCGCCGCGACGCGGGCTTCCGATGACCACGGCTATGTTGCGCGACATGCGACGCTCCTTTCCGACGGTTCCGATGAAGCGGGCGCGGCGGCGCGTTCCGCCGCCGCGCCCGCCCGACCTGCGGTTAGCGCACGACGACGAGCTCGTACTCGCGCGTGCCGATGCCCAGCTTCACGGCATGGTCGAGGCCCGCCGCCCAATCGGTGTCGGGATGGACCATCCTGAACACGTCATGGCCGTCGTCGCCGGCGGCATGCTCGGAATACGCCTGCTCGGGGATGGCACGCGCGCCGTCCATATGATCGGACGCCGAAGCCTCCTTCACCTGCGGGTCGGCCTTGCTGCCCTGGATCACGGGCTGCTTGTTGGCCGCGTCGACGCACGCCTGGTCGAGCGCGACGGGATCGAACGAGGCGAACATGCCGACGTTGGGGATGACGGGCACGTCGTTGTGGCGCTCGCAATCGCAATCGGGCGACACGTCCAGCACCAGGCTCACATGGAAGGACGGCTTGCCGTCGAGGACCGCCTTGGTGTACTCGGCGATCTTCTTGTTCATGACGGGCTTGGCCTCGTCCCATTTCGTCATGATGGCCCCCGCGGGGCAGTAGGCGATGCAGTACCCGCAGCCGACGCAATGGCCTTCGTCGATGACGGCGGTTCCGTCGACGACATGCACGCCGTCGTTGGCGCAGTGGTCGACGCACATGCCGCAGCCGATGCACTTGCCCCCGTCGATGCGCGGCGTCCCGCTGCTGTGCATCTCCATCTTGCCCTTCTTGGAGCCGCAGCCCATGCCGATGTTTTTGAGCGCGCCGCCGAACCCGGCGTTGACGTGCCCCTTGAAATGGGTGAGCGAGACGATGATGTCGGCTTCGGCCACGGCCGCGCCGATCTTGGCCTCCTTGACGTACTCGCCGCCCACGACGGGGATCTCGCGCTCGTCGGTGCCGCGCAGGCCGTCGGCAATGATCGTGTGGACGCCGGTGGACAGCGGGTTGTAGCCGTTGATGAACGCCGCGTCCAGGTGGTTCAGCGCGTTGTTGCGATACCCCACGTACAGCGTGTTGCAGTCGGTGAGGAACGGCTTGCCGCCGCGCGCCTTGATGTGATCGCACAGCACCTTGGCGTACTGATGGCGCAGAAACGCCATGTTGCCCACCTCGCCGAAATGGACTTTGACGGCGACGAACTTATCCTTGAAATCGATCTGATCGATGCCGGCCTTCTCGATGAGCCGCTCGAATTTGGCGAGGATGCTGTCCCCCGCCTTGGCATGCATGTCCGCGAAGCACACTTGTGAGCCCATGGATCCCCCTCGTCTTCGGCGGGCGGAGACGCCCGCGGTTTCCGATGCCGCTATTGTCTCATGCCGGCGCGCTTTCTTGCATGCGTTTTCCTCGCCCACGCGGCGGACGATAAGGCAGCGCGCCGCCCGGATGCGCTACCATGGCCGCATGGACGATTTCGAGAAAAGATGGAAGCGCATCCAGGACCAGCTGCGCATTCAAATGAACGGCGACGAGCAGCCGACGTTTTCGAGCGGACGCACGCTGTTCGGCATCCGCAGCGCCGCCGAGGAGAAGATGGACCGCTTCGCGCGCGAGATCGAGGAGGAGGCGCGGCAGCGGCGCCCCGCCCGCGGGGAGGACGGACGGGAAGGCGCCGCCTCCGAGTACGACGATGCCTCTCCGGAGCAAGAAAACGCCGAGTAGAAGCGCCCGCCTGCAGGGAAGCCGCGGTGCTACAGTCCCAGGCTTTCCGCCCACGCGCGCAGGTCATCCGCGCTCTGGCGTCCGTTGAGCAGCCTGCCCTCGACGACCGTGGAGCCTGCGGCGATATTCTGCATGCGCTGCGGCGCCCGGCCCAGGCCGCTGCCCCCGCTCGTGGCGAAGGGGACGATCGTCTTGCCGCTGAAATCATGCGACTCCAGGAACGTGTCGATGATGCGCGGCTCCACGTACCACCACACCGGGAACCCGACGAAGACCGCGTCGTAGGCGCTCACATCGCAAGCCGCGCCGGCGATGGCGGGACGGCACGTCTCGTCGTCCATCTCCACCGAACTGCGGCTTTTGCGATCGTGCCAGTCCAAATCGGCGGAGGTGTAGGGTTGCGCGGGCTCGATCTCGTACATGTCGGCACCCAGCGCCTCCGCGATCCCGCGGGCCGCACGCGCGGTCGTGCCGGTGGCGGAGAAATAGGCGACCAGTATCCTGCTCATGATCTGCTCCCTTCGATTCATAACATTTTGTTACTTATATTGCTGTTATAGGATATATCTTCACTTATAAGCCGTCAACGCGCTCGAGCCAGGCGATCGTCCGCCTAAGCCGATGCCTCCACGCCCCGCCGCCGCAGTCTCCGCGCTCAGCGATTTGTTTATTCGGGACAATCGGAAAACGAGCACCTCGCGGGTGGTATATCATAGTGCAACCGACAATACCCTCCCACCATCGGGACAGGGTCCATTCATGTATGCCAAGACGAAGGTCATAGCACGATGAACGAATCCATATCCCCCCTCTCCAACAGCCTTGACGGAAGGCGGGAGGCAGTCCGGCTCGCAAGCTACATCCTCCACAAGCATTACTGCGAGAATGACGTCGACGCGCTCCTCGAACTGCTCGACGACGAGGACGAATGCTTCAGCTGGTTCGGCGCCGCCGAGCACGAGTACGCCATCGGCAGCAGGACCGTCGCCGCCATCTTCGAGGAGTTCAGGGGCAAGGTGCCGCTTTGCAATATCAGCGACGAGCACTTCGACGTCATCGAACCCGCACCCGGCGTCTACCTGGTCTCCGGCACCTACTGGGTGGCGACCGACCCCTCGGTGGAGGCCTGCATCCGCGTCCACCAGCGCACCACCATGGGATTTCGCATCCGCAGAGGCCGCCTCAAATGCTTCCATATCCATCTTTCGAACCCCTATACGGAGATGGTTTCCGAAGACGTGGGATTCCCCACGCTCATGTCCGCGCAGTCCTACGAATACCTGCAGGAGCGCCTCGAGGAGCAGGTGCGCATCCTCGAAGAGCAGAGCGCCGAGCTGGCCAGCATCTACGCGACCGACCCGTGCGCGATCATGCGCTTGCTGCGCACCGAGGACGGTTACGAGCCGGTTTTCATCAACCCGGCGACCGCCCGGATCATGGGCATCTCGGAGGATGAGCTTGAAGGCCTTGACTGGTCGGGGGGCTACTGCGAGCTCCTCGTCGAGGAGGACGCCCGCATGGCACGCTCGCTCATGGCGACCCTGAGGAAACCAGGTGACCGCGTCGAGATGGTCTGCAAGCTCGTGCGGCCCTCCGGCGAGACCGTCTACATCTCATCGAACAACGAGTTCGTGGGCAGGGACGAGCGCGGCGACATCATCCAGAAGATCGTCTTCGACATCTCGGACCGCATCGCGCTCGAGCAGACGCTCGAGAAGCAGAGCTTCGAGGACTCGCTCACCGGCATGTTCAACCGCAACAAGTTCAACCAGCAGATGCGCGACGGGGACCACCGCCCCCTCGACCATCTCGGCATCGCGTACTTCGACATCAACGGGCTGAAGAAGACGAACGACCTGTACGGGCACCGCGTCGGCGACGACCTGATCCGCCGCGCCGCCGACATCATCATGTCATGCTTCGAAGGCAAGGCGTACCGCATCGGCGGGGACGAATTCGTCGTCATCGACGCCGAGTCGGATCGCGCGCTGTTCGAGGACGGCGTCTCGCGCGTCTGCCGCAGCATGAAGGCGCACCACATCAGCATCGCGGTCGGCCTGTCGTTCCGCAGCGAGAACTGCGATGTCGAGGAGCAGTTCGACGAGGCGGACAAGAACATGTACGAGGCGAAGGACCAGCACTACCGCATGCACCGAAATGACGGCGCGGATCGCTAGCAGATCCGCAGGCGCCGCGGCGGGCGGGAGCAGGGACGGAACGTCGCCGCGCATCCGCGCCCGTACGGGGCGCCTCGACATCGCCGCAAGGGCGCGGCGCCGCTACCATCTCTTGGTGATCGTCACCACGTTCGCGCCGTCGGTGCGCTCGTAGCGCATCATCGACGTCCATCGCCTCGGTGACGCCGTCGGTGTAGAGCAGCAGCTCGTCGCCGATGGCGCACGTGCACTCGAACGCCTTGTAGGGCATCCCATCGAAAAGCCCCAGCGGCAGGCCGGACTTGTCCGTGAGCTGGCGCCATTCGCCGTGCTTCCGCAGAAGCGGCGCGTTGTGGCCGGCGTTGACGTAGGCGATGGCCCCCGTCGCGTAGTCGAGGACTCCCGCGAACGCCGTCACGAACATCGCGGAGTCGTTGCCCGCGCACAGCTTGCGGTTGGCGTTCTCGAACGCCTCGCCCAGCTCCATCCCCGACTCCATGTAGCCGCGGATGGCGGTCTTGGCGGCCATCATGAACAGCGCCGCCGGCACGCCCTTGCCGCTGACGTCGGCGACGACGAACCCCAGCTTGCCGCTTTCGGCGTCGCACGCATCACCGATCAGGAAAAAGTCGTAGAAGTCGCCGCCCACCTCGCGCGCCGGCTGCATGCCGGCGTAGATGTCGAACCGCGGGATGTCCGGAAACGGCGGGAACGCGCGCGGCAGCGCCGACTCCTGGATGGTGGCGGCGGCGTCGAGCTCGCGTTTGATGCCCTCTTTGATCTGGGCGAACTGCTTCTCGAGGGCGACGGTCATCGCGTTGACGCCCTCGGAGAGCGAGGCGAGCTCGCGGCTCGATCCCTCGTCCGTGCGCGTGGCCAGATCCCCTTCGGCGATGCGCTCGAGGGAGCGGTTCACGCGGTCGATGGGATCGGCGACGATGCGCACCAGCAGGCGCGACGAGGCGGCGAACACGACCAGAAGCAGCACCAGCGCCGAGAGCGTGAGCCACATCATGACGCCCGCCCGGTCGGCGAACACCATGCTCGCCGGCTGGATCATCAGGACGAGGTAGTCGTCCACCTGCGCCACGCGGAGGTAGGCGACCTGCAGCGAGTAGATCCGGTCCTCTTCGGAGGGATCGAGCATGTCCTCGTCGGAGTAGACGAGCTGGACCAGCCTGCCCTCGCTCGCGTATTCCGAGAGGATGGGCTCGCTGCCCTCGCCGAAGAAGACGTCGATCGAGACGCCGGCCTTGAACTGGTCGGTGTCGGTCAGAAGCACGGTGCCGTCCTTGACGACCACCACCATGCCATCGAACTCCTCGGTGTAGCCGTCCAACAGGCGGTTGAGCGACAGCGGGCCGTCGACGAACTCCCGCGCCTCGTCGGAGAGCTCCGAGCCGTCCCGCGCGACGAACCCCTCGCCGACGATCCGCGCGAACGCCTCGAGGCGCTCCTGGTTCTCGTCGATCTGGTTGCACAGATAGGCCACCTCGCTGCCCATCAGCTCGTCGGCGGCCTGCTCCTCCTGGAACGTCACGACCACGTAGCCCACGGCAGCCGTCACCATGAACGCCACGAGGACCACCAGCATGAGCCACCCGCGGTACACCGTGCGCAGGCTGCGCGCGGCCGCCGCGTGCCCGAAGTAGCGCGCCACCGCGCACAGAGGGGCGGCGGAGGCTTCGTGCGTCGCAGCGGCGGGGCTTTTCGCACGTCGAAGCGGCACCGGAAGACCGCTGGATAAAGCGCCGCGCCGCTGCTAGGATGGAGGGGTTGCGCCGCATGCGGCCCGCCCCTCCCTTGGCGGAGCCGCCTGCCGACGGCGCGCGGAAAGGAGACGGTAGGCAATGGATCTGCTCGTCGAGGCGAAAAACGAAGCAGCACGGTGCGGCCTGGCGCTCGAGCGCGATGAGCGGGGGCTCGCCCTCGCCGGCGACGGCATGACGCTGCGCGTCGACTTCCGCGAGCTGCTCGTGCGCCTCAAGCCCGGACGGATCCAACGCGAGCTGCTCGTGCGCGCCGCCAAGACGAAGCATGCGCAGGCCGGCGCTCCTCTTGCGGTCGACGCCACCGCCGGCCTGGGAGAGGACGCCCTCCTGCTCGCGGCGGCGGGGTTCGAGGTGCGGCTGTTCGAGCGCAACCCCGTGATGGCCGCGCTTCTGGAGGATGTGCTCCGCCGCGCTGCCGACGACCCCCAGCTCGCAGGCATCGTCGCGCTGATGAGGCTCGAATGCGGCGACAGCATCGCGGCGCTTAAGCGCATGGGGGCGCAAGCCGAAGCGGCGCCCGACGTCGTGTACCTCGACCCGATGTTCCCCGCGCGCCAGAAAAGCGCCGCGGTCAAGAAGAAGTTCCAGCTCCTCCACCACCTGGAGGCCCCTTGCGACGACGCCGAGGCGCTGCTGCGCGCCGCGCTCGCCGCGCATCCGCGCAAGGTCGTCATCAAGCGCCCGCCCAAAGGCCCCTGGCTCGCCGCTACGACGTCATCGCCCGATGAGAAAAAGGGACAGTCACTTTTTCTCATTCCGAGAGGTTCAAACGCACGAAAAAGAGGCATCGACCTGCGTCGACACCCCGAAATCGGACACGCCTTCTGTCCTATATCCCTGTGAAGCGGAGCCGTCCCCGCTTTCGCATTCCCCAGGAAACGCGAAAATGCGGCCGTCCCCGCTTCATACGAGAAGGGCCCGCGACTTGCGCGGGCCCTTCGGTTTCCAACTCTGTCAGCGAATCGGGACTAGATCTCCCACGTGGCACCCATGAGCTTGGCGAACTCGCGGCAGATGGCGGTGTCGCCCGGCCATGCCGGGGAGGTGACCAGGTTGCGGTCGACCACGGCGGCGTCCATCTCCGCCTCGACGTACGTGCCACCCGCGGCGGTCACGTCCGGACCGACGGCGGGATACGCCGTGGCCTTGTAGCCCTCGAGCACGCCGGCGGCTGCCAGAACCTGCGGGCCGTGGCAGATCGCCGCGACGGGCTTGTTGGCGGCGAAGAACTCGCGGGTGATCTCGAGCACGCGCGGATTCAGGCGGATGTACTCGGGAGCACGGCCGCCGGTGATGAACAGGCCGGCGTAGTCGGCGACGTCCACCGCGTCGAAATCGGCGGTCAGCGCGAAGTTGTGGCCGCGCAGCTCGGTGTAGGTCTGGTCGCCCACGAAGTCATGGACGGCGGTGCGCACCACATCGCCCGACTTCTTGTCGGGGCAGACCGCGTCCACCTGGTAGCCCAGCATGGACAGGGCCTGGAACGGCACCATGGTCTCGTAGTCCTCGGTGTAATCACCGCACAGCATCAGCACCTTTTTAGTCATACGCAATTCCTCCTCATCGCTTACCGCAACGATTCTCATGCTTTTGCATGACAACACGATTCTATCACCCCGGGATGCCGCAGCGGGCACCGTTCATCCGTATGGGCGGATAAAAGCACCGGCTCCCGCGGATGCCTAGCTGCACACCTTGCCGGGATTCAGGATGCCCTTGGGGTCGAACACCTGCTTGATGCCCGCCATCAGGCCGTAGGCGGTCTCGCCCACCGACTCGCGCAGGTATTCCTTCTTCGCGTGGCCGATGCCGTGCTCGCCCGACACCAGGCCGCCCAGCTCGTCGCACTTCTCGTAGGCGAGCTTCATGATCTCGGCGGCCTTCGCGCGGAACTCGTCCTCGTCGATGCCGTTGCCCGCGCAGTAGACGTGCAGGTTGCCGTCGCCCGCATGGCCGAACGAGCGGATGCGGATGCCGCGCTCGGCGCCCACGCCGTAGACGTAGCCGAGGAACTCCGCGATGCGGTTGACCGGCACGACCACGTCCATCTCGTCGAGCAGCTCGGCCTCGTGCTCGATCACCGTGAGCAGCGCGTCGCGCACCTGCCACACGGCCTCGCGCTCGGAGGGCTGGTCGATCACGAGCACGTCGAACGCGCCGGCCTCGTCGGCGATCTCGGCCAGCTTCTCGGCGCGCTGGAAGATCTCGTCCACGTCGGTGCCGTCCAGCGTGATGAGGATGTAGGCGGTCGCCTCTTGGCCGTCCACCTCGGCGGGGAACACGTGGTTGCCGGTGCGCTCCTCGGCGTCCACCACGATGTCGCGCTCCATGAACTCGATCGACTGCGGGTCCAGGCCGGCGAGCTTGATGCCGGGGACGGATGCGATGGCCGCGTCGATGTCGGCGAAGGGCAGGATGAAGCTCGTGGACGCCTCGGGGCGCGCGATGAGCTTGAGCGTGATCTCGGTGACGATCGCGAGCGTACCCTCCGACCCGATGACCAGGTGCAGCAGGCTGTAGCCCGAGCTCGTCTTGGTGACCGCGCGGCCGAGTTCCATCACCTCGCCCGACGGCAGCACGACCGTCGCCGCGAGCACGTAATCGCGTGTGGTGCCGTATTTTACCGCGCGCATGCCGCCGGCGTTGGTCACCACGTTGCCGCCGATCGAGCCGGTCTTCTCGCCGGGATCGGGAGGATAGAACAGCCCTTGGGCCGCCACGTCGTCGATCAGGTCGCACAGGCGCACGCCCGGTTGCACGCGGACGGTGAGGTTGTCCTTGTCGTATTCCAGGATCTTGTCCATGCGCATCGTGCACAGCACCACGCCGCCGTGAAGCGGCACGCAGCCGCCCACCAGCCCGGTGCCCGCGCCGCGCACGGTCACGGGGATGTCGTGCTCGCTGCACAGCGCCATGATCGCCGCCACCTCCTCGGTGGAGGCGGGCAGGCACACTGCCGCGGGAGCGTGCGAGCCGTAGATGGGCATCTCGTCATGGGTGTAATCCTCGCCGATAGCGTCGCCGGTGAGGCAGTTGTCGGCGCCGACGATCTCCTCGAGCCGACCGATCAGGTCCGCGTTCAGTTCGCCGTACGTGGTCATGGAGACCTCCTTGGATGCATGCCTGGCAGAAGCGACGGGCCACGCCCGCCCACGCGCATATGCGCACCCCCCATTATCCCCTGAATGAGAAAAAGGGACAGTCACTTTTTCTCATTTTGACCCGCCATACCGGCTTCGCCTCCGATCTCGGAGAGAAAAGGGAGGGCCCGCACCCTCCTGCCCTTCTGGCAGCGGGTGCGGGCCCTCGGAACGAGAAAAAGGCCACTCCCTTTCTCTCATCGCAGACGGCTAACGGCGGTTCTCCTCGTTGTCGTAGTCGTCGTCGTTGCCGATGTTGCGGGCGGCGATCTTCTGCTCCTCGTTGAAGCGGTCGGCGCGCAGCTGCTCGGCGATGGTCGCCTTCTTGTACTCGATGGGCTGGTGCACGACCACCTGCGGGAACGGGATGTTGATCTGGTGCTCGTCGAAGATCAGCTTCATCTCGCGACGCAGGTCGCGCTCAAGCTGCCCGCGCGCGGTCTCGGCGCACTGGACGACGATGCGCAGCGTGACGCTGTTGTCGTTGAGCGCCACCACGCCCTTGTAGAACGGACCGTCTTCGATGGCGGGGAAGCGACGGCGGATGTTGGGGAACTCCTGCTCCAGCACCGACTCGACGCGCTCGAGCGACTCGCCGTACTCGATGTCCATCTCGCAGACCGCGTACGAGCTCTCCTTGGTCATGTTGACGACGTTGCTCACCTCGCTGTTGCGCAGGATGATGATGTTGCCCGAACCGTCGTTGATCTTGGTCGTGCGCACGCCGATGTCGATGACGGTGCCGCTCTTGCCGCCGACCTGGATGATGTCGCCGACGCGGAACTCGCCTTCGAAGATGATGAACAGGCCGGAAAGGATGTCGCTTACCAGCTCCTTGGCGCCGAAGGACACCGCGATGGACAGGATGCCTGCGGAGGCCAGCAGCGTGGTGGTGTCGATGCCGATCACCATCAGGCAGTAGTACACCATGCCGATGATGGAGGCGTACTTGATGAAGCTCGACAGCAGGCGGCACATGGTCTCGCCGCGGCTGCCGAACACGCCCGCCAGCAGCTTGAGCAGCTGCTGGATGATCATCGTGACGGTCATCACGACGCAGGCGATCATGATGCACATCGTGACGGCGAAGACGTTCAGGCCGTAGACCCAGTCGCCGCCCAGGACGTAGGAGAACACCGAGTCGGGCGGGAACACCTGGTCTTTGAAGACGACCGCCAGGCACACCGCGATGGCGAAGATGCCCATGAGCACCTTCATGACGGTCAGCACGCGCTGCTCGGCGGATTTCTCGCCCCAATCGAGCGAGGTGTACAGCCAGCGGCTGGCGGCGGACTCGGTCTTGACCACGCGGCCGTCGGGCATCAGAGAGTCGAACATGCGCGAGTCGGGGTTGCCGTCGTCGTCCAGCGGCCAGTGGGCGGGCTGCGCGTCGGGGTCGACCGCGCCTTCGCCCCTGCGGCGAAGCTCGAACGTCACCAGCACGAAGATGACGATCTGGCACACCAGGCCGCTCACCGCGGTGGCGACGGTCAAAGGCACGCGCTCGGTCATGAGCTCGGACTCGGGCTGCGCGACGTACACGTAGTAGTCGCCGCTCTCGAACGAGGTCGCGTAGTAGGTCTGGCCGTCGACCTTGATGAAGTCGCTGTAGCCGTCCTTCAGCTGGGCGTCGGTCATGCCGTACGCCCGGGCATCGCGGCCCACCAGCTCGGATTGCGGGTAGTAGGCAAACGTGCCGTCGGCTTTGCTGACCGCAAACGCAAAGCCGTTCTGGCCCACCTTCACGCCATCCAGGATGTTGTCGATCTGCACGGTCGACAGCAGCGTCTCAAGGCGCGAGGAGCGGATGCCCAGCTGCACGAACCCGTCGGCATCGCCCTGGGAGTCGCGCAGGGTCACGCCGATGTACTGGCGCAGCTCGCCGGAGATCTCGTCGGGCTGAGGGTCCTGGATCAGGCTGTCGACGCCCTGCAGCAGCTTGCGGAACTCGTAGCTTTGGTCGGCGGGGTCCTCGCTCAGCTGGAAGTTGCTGTACGGCGAGTTGGTGACGGTCATCGTGCCGTTGCGGTCGAAGACGTAGAGGTACTCGACCTGCAGCGTGTCGGCAAGCTCTTGCAGCGACGCCTTGTTCTTGAGCTCGGGATTGCGATCAAGCGCGTAGGCGGCTACCTGCGCCTTGCTCAGGTAGCGCTCGTTGTACTGGTCGGTCAGCGCCGCCGCCTGATCGTTGGTGCGCGAGATGGTCGCCTCGATGTCGGAGGCGCGCTCGTTGCTGCTCACCGACTCGGCGGACAGCGAGAACAGCGTCTGCATGTAGAACGTCACCACCAGCACGGCAAGGAATCCCACGAACGACAGCACGATCGCCTTTTTGCCGATGGCCTTGTTGAAGCGCAGGCTGCCCAGGTCGACGTAGTTGTCGGGGTTGTAGCCGCGCTTTTCGTCCTCGCGGTTGACGAAGATGCCGTACAGGGCGACGATCATCGCCACGGAGAAGAAGATGAACAGGACCACGCCCACCGTCAGGTTGCGGGACGCGGTCATCTCGCTTTCGGGGACGGCCGAGATGTAGTAAGTGCCGTCGATCTCGGACACGCCGCAGAACAGGCGCTCGCCCTCGAACGTCATCCAGGAGAAGCTGCCGTCCTCAAGATCTGCTACGTCGATGCCGGCGTCAAGCGCGTCGATGCCGACGTAGGCGGCATTGGGGTGATAGGACACCAGGTAGTCGCGGGCCGAGACGGAGAACACGTATCCGCTCTGGCCGACGCTCACCCCGCTCAGCACCGCCCCGACCGACGCGGTGCTGTCGATCAGCTCGACGAGCTCGGCGGGATCCTGCTCGATGACCGCCATCGTGTCGGCGTCGATGGCGGCTGCGTAGTAGCGCAGCGTCTCGCCGCTTTCGGCAAAGTCGACCTCGACGGCGGCGGAAGGCGCGCCGGTGTCGAACGTCGTGCGCAGCTGGTTGAAGCGCGCGTAGGCAAAGTCGGCAGGGGTGTCCTGCGCTTGGGCAACGACCTCGCCCGCGCGGGTGACGACCATCACGTTGTTGACGCCCAGCAGCTCCTTGTACTCGACCATCTTGGCATCGGTCGGCTCATAGCCGGTGTTGTTGTTCGCCATGAACGCGACGCTTTGCGCCTTGGACTGGTAGATCTCATCGAAGGTCTGGGTGTTTTGCTCGGCTTCCTGCTGCGCGGACTCCAAAAGCCCGGGCAGGTCGTCCATCTCGTGCTGGATGTCGGCAGAGTAGTTCGACAACGAGATGTCGTCTTGCATCGAGGAGACGATAAAGCCCATGACGACGACGCTCAAAGCGACGAACGCCGCCAGGATAGCTGCTTTGATCTTGAGTTTCTTAGACACAACCGCCTCCTAGTTCCACTTCTCGATAAGCGCGGCGATCGTGCCGTCGTCCAGCATCGCCTGGACGGCCTCCGCGATGCGCGGGCTCAGATCCGAGTCCTTCTGCGTGGCGACGCCGTAAAGCTGGTCGGAGATGTTGACGTCCAGCAGGCTGCGATCGTCGTCGATGTAGGTGCCGGCTATGCTGCCGTCCATCACGGCGGCGTCGACCTCCCCTTCTTCGAGGGCCTGCGACAAGTCAGCGTACGAGGGGTACTTCTTTACGTAGACGCCCTCGTACTGGGTGCCCTCGTCGGTGTTGGAGATGATGTTGTCTCCGATGATGCCCATCTCGTTGAGCTTGATCGCCAGCAAAGGACCGGCGTTGGAACCCGACATGATGCCGAACGTGCCGCCCTCAAGCTGCGTCACCTCGGTGACGAGCGAGCTGTTCTCCACCATGATCGAAGTGGCATCGGTGTAGTAGGCGGGCGAGAAGTCGAAGTTCTCCAAGCGGGAATCCGCGATGGAGTAGCACGCGACCAGGCAGTCCACCTCGCCGGAGAGCAGCTTGTCTTTGCGATCATCGGGCGTGACGGTGGAAAACTCGACATCCGCATAGCCCAGGCGCGATGCCAGCTCCTGCGCAATGTCGACCTCCAGACCGTAGTATTTGCCCGTCTGCTCGTTGAGCAGGCTGAAGTTGACGATGTCGCTGCGGACGCCCACTTTGAGCGTTCCGCTTCCCTGCGTCGCACCGGTCTCGCCGCATCCTGCCATGCCCAGCACGACGGCGGCCGCCAGCGCGACGGCGGCTATCGCGCCGAACGCGCGCTTTGCCCTTGAAGCCATACCTCTCCCATCTGCCGGCGTCGCCCGCAAAACCAAGCGCATCGCCTCGTACCATGAAAAACGCCCGAGTAAGGCAGCCAAACATTATTACGGAGCCCTCTTCGAGATTGTTGAGTATCAATTAATAGTTGAAACGCATTTTGCCGATCCGCAGCGAGGAGGTTCCGCCGCAGGGGGACCGGCGGTTCGCCCGCTCGGGCGCCGCTCGTCGCCATTAACGCTCATCAGGCTCGATGCAAAAAACCAATCCGCCTCGCCCGTCCCGACGGCGATGACGGCGAAAGCGGGCGCGCAGGGCGGCGCCCGCGCCGCGGAACCCCGGGGGAGCCAAGGGGGCAATTCTCCTCGCCTATAATACGTGCGTTGGGCTGGGTTATTTCAAACAGCGGATATCGTTCACCATCGCCTGTCCCAAGTGGCGACGGCGCGACACTTGCGAGGTGGGCTCATGAACATCGGACAGATCAGGTACTTTGTTTCCGTGTATCAGGCGGGATCGTTCTCTCAGGCGGCAAAGTCCCAGTTCATAACCGTTCAGGCGGTATCGAAGTCCATCGCCGACCTTGAGCACGAGATCGGGCACGAGCTGTTCGAACGCAGGAGCCGCGGCGTCGAGCCCACGGCATACGGCGCCGTCTTTTACCAGAAAGCCGTCAACGCGCTCGGCAGCTTCGACGAGCTTCAGCCGTTCGCCCTCGGGCAGACGGGCGATCAGGTATCCTCGAGCCTGACGCTTGGCCTGTGCGCTCCGCGGTTCAAAAACAGCGCGCACGTGTGCGCGTCGGTCGGCTCCCTGATCGGGAACCTTGTCAACGCGCCCGTCGAGGTTCGCCTGACTTCCGGATACGAAGGGCTCGCGCAGCTGCGCAAGGGGGACGTCGATGCATTGATCACGATCGGCTCGCTTGACACGCTCCACACCGACTGCGTCCCCGTGCTCAGCACGCCTACGGCGGTGAGCATGGTGGGCACGCACCCCCTTGCTTCGCAGGGCGCCGTATCGCTCGAGCAGCTTGCCGACTACCCGGTCATCGTCGATTCCGACCTCGACTTCTTCAACGAGTCGATCCTCGCCACCTACGTGCGTCGCGGCCTGGCCTCGGAGCGCTACCGTCCCCGCTCGCAAGAGGACGTGTTGGCGCACTTTCAGGAACGGCAGGGCTATGCGTTCAGCGTGGCGCAGGCGGCGCTTGCCGACGATCGCTTTGGAAGCGTCATCGTTCCCATCGACCCGAAGGACGCCGTCGAGGTGCCGATCTGCCTGATCACCGCCAAGAGCCGGAAAACGCCCCTGTACCTTAAGGCTGAAGCGGCGTTGCTCGGAAAGCAGCAGATCAGCCTGTAGCCCCCTCTCTTCGCGCGGCGGGCTTGCCCGCGCTTGCCGGCGGCGCCCGCGCCCCGCCCCTGAGGAGCCCGCCACAAACCCGCAACCCCTCGCCACGCAGGCGCCCCGCTGCACCGTGCGCCCGTCAAGGCCTCGAGCAAGCGCCCGGTGCCGGCGGCTCTCCTGCCCCCGCGTTTGCCCCGGTGGCACCCAAACCGAACGAGCCCTTATTCCGCGAGTTCGTCCAAAAACCCGACGCGATAGTTCTTGAAGATCGCCTCTCCCTCTTCCTGGGTGGCGTCAAGATCGACGTCGGCCACGATGGCGAAATCGCGGTCGCCCTCCTCGTCCTTGAACGTCTGCACCGCATGCCACACGTGGTCCGTCTTCTCGTCGGCGTCATCAAGGGAGAGGTACGCCATCGAGCGCGCGTCGCCGTCGATGACGATAGCCTCGTGCTCCTCGAAGAACGCATCGAGCGCGTCGCGCCAACGCCGCTGCGCGAAGCCCCAGTCGGCGTCGAGTTTCCCCAGCTCCACCGCGGCATCGAACGGCACCGGACCGTCCGCTGCGTCGCGCGCCGCCAGACCGACGCGGCGGAAGAGCGCGTTGCGCACAAGCACGGTGAGGCCGCGCCTGTCGCGCACGACCGCGTCCTCCTCGCCCGGCGGCGCCGCTTCCGCGCCGCGGCCCTCGCCGGCGCGCTCCCATTCGTCGACCAGGCTTGAATCCACCGTGTGGACCACGAAGTCCAGCCACGCGATGATATCGCGCAGGCGGTCGTCGCATTTGTCGTCGGGCACCGTGCGGTCGAGCGCGCGGAACGCATCCGATAAGTAGCGCAGCAGCGTGCCCTCGCTGCGCGCGATGCCGTAGCGGTTGACGTATCCCTTGAAGTCGGATGCGGTCTCGACCATGTCGCGCAGCACCGACTTGGGGCTGGGCCAGTAGTCGTTCGCCCACGGCACGGCGCGACGGTACTTGTCGAACGCGAACTCGATAAGGTCCTCGAGGGGCTTGGGGTACGTCACCTCGGCAAGGCGCTCCATGCGCTCCTCGTACTCAAGCCCGTCGGCCTTCATCTCGAGCATCGCCTTATCGCGCGCCTGGCGCTGCTGGGCGCGCAGGATCTGGCGCGGATCGTCAAGGGTCGCCTCGACAAGCGAGATGACGTCGAGCGCGTACGTCTCCGATTCGGGGTCGAGCAGCTCCAAGGCCTCCAGCAAGAACGGGGAGAGCGGCTGGTCAAGCGCAAAATCGTCAGGCAGATCGACGGTCAGCGCATACTCTGCGCCGCCCTCCTCCGCCTCCGTCTTTACCACCACGCCGGTGTCCATCAGCGTTTCGAATATCTCGGAAGCGCGCTGCAGAAGGCGCGCCTTCTGCTCGGGCGTTTGCGCGGACTCGCCCACCAGCTCGGCCACGCGCGCCCATGCGTCGCCGCCGCGCGACACCAGCGCCAGCACCATGGAGTGCGTGATGCGCAGGTGGGGCGCAAGCGTCTCCGGCTCTGCCGAGACCAGCCGGTTGAACGTCTGCTCGCTCCATCCCACAAAACCCTCGGGCGGCTTCTTTTTCTTGATCTTGCGCTGTTTTTTCGGATCGCCCGCAGCCTTTGCCATCGCGCGCGCGTTCTCGATGTCGTGCTCGGGCGCCTCGGCGATCACCAAACCCTCGGTATCGAAGCCGGCGCGGCCTGCCCGGCCCGCTATCTGATGGAACTCGCGCGCCCGCAGACGACGCTGCTTGCGGCCGTCGAATTTGGCAAGGGCGGTAAGCAGGACCGTGTGAATAGGCACGTTGATGCCGACTCCCAGCGTATCGGTACCGCAGATGACGGGCAGAAGCCCTTGCTGAGCCAGGCGCTCGACCAGCAGGCGATAGCGCGGCAGCATGCCCGCATGGTGCACCCCCACGCCGCAGCCCAAAAGCCGTTTGAGCGTTTTGCCGAAACCCGTCGTGAAGCGCGTGCCCTTCATGGCGTCCTTAACCGCCTCACGCTGCTCTTTGGTAGCGACGCCGTAGCTCGCCAGCGCCTGCGCGGACGCAAGCGCCGCATCTTGCGAGAAGTGGACCACGTACAGCGGCGCCTTGCCCTTGCGCAGCGCAAGCTCGATGGTGGCCTCGAGCGGCGTGAGCACGTACTCGTAGGACAGGGGTACGGGGCGCTGTGCGTCGGCGATCACGTCGACTGCGCGCCCGGTGCGTTCGCGCAGCGACGCCGCGATGGAGGTTACGTCGCCCAGCGTCGCGCTCATCAGCAAAAACTGCGTTCGCTTGAGGACGAGCAGCGGAACCTGCCACGCCCATCCGCGATCAGGTTCGCCATAGTAGTGGAACTCGTCGACCGCGACGCAGCCGATATCGGCCTCCACCCCCTCGCGCAGCGCCCGGTTTGCCAGGATCTCCTGAGTGCAGCAGATCACCGGCGCATCGGGGTTGACGCTGGCGTCACCGGTGACCATGCCCACGTTGTCGCGGCCGAGCACCTCCACCAGGTTGAAGAACTTCTCGCTGACCAGCGCCTTGATGGGCGCGGTGTAGTACGAGCGGCGGCCGGTGCACATCGCGAGGAAGTGCATGCCGAGCGCGATCATCGACTTGCCCGACCCGGTCGGGGTGCCCACGATGACGTGGTCGCCCGCGGCGAGATCCATCAGCGCGTCCTCCTGATGCGGCCACAGCTCGATGCCGCGCGCAAGCGTCCAGTCGAGGAAGCGCTCGAACGCCGCGCTCGCCGAAAGCCACGGCTCGGGTTCGCTGCCGTCTTCGGGCTCCCACCACGTGGGCGAAAGCGCGCCCAGGGAGCCGAAGGCGTCGGCGTCGAGGCGCGCCGCATCGGGTCCCGCGGCTGAATCGCGCACTGCAGCAGCATCGGGTCCCGCGGCTGAATCGCGCCCCGCAGCGGCATTGGGCCCCGTGGCGGCATCCGCCTCCATGTCCGCGCACGCACATGCGTCGGCCACGGTCGACGCGAGGCTGCCTTCCCGCCCGAAACCCTCTTCGCGAGAATCCTCTGCCATAATTCGTCCTTCACTCTTCACAAAATCGAACGTTTGTTCTATTATAGTACATGAAACAAGTCACGTGCCGATGAATTTCGCATTATCTCACACGGAATTTCCAAGCGGATCAGGAGGGATGAGAATGTTCGCCACCGCCCCGACCATCGCCACCTGCCTGGACGCCATCGACGAGCTCGACGACGTGCGCCGCAGCCTCGAGGGCCTCTCGCAGATCGTCCTCGCGCTCGAGGTCGCCGACCTCGCCGAAAAGGAATCCCTCGACCTCGTCGCCCGCCTCCTCGACTACTGCGCCCTCTCCCTCGACACCGCGATAATCCGCATCGAAACGGCGGAAGCTCGGCCGATATGACATTCTCGAACGATTGCTCATTCCCCAAGGTCGCGGCGGATGCGCTCGCAGGCGCGGCGGACAAGCTCGAGGTTGCGGGCGGAGTCCCCGTACTCGGAGGAGTTTTTCAACCAGAGCGCGCTGACGGGAAACGTCGGGACGTCGGGCTCATCGAGCGGCAGGAACTTCACCTTGTCGCCGTACACGTAGCGGTTATGGCTGGCCACCACCGCGATCCCCTGGCCCGATTCGATGAGGAAGAACAGCGTGTCCACGTCGCTCATCCTGCGCGAGTTAGCCAGGAGCTCCGCGCCGTAGCGGCTGTCAAGGAACGAGCGGATGTTGGGCCACACATGGCTCGACGGGACGAGCAGGCGCTCCCCCATCAGGTCGGCCAGCTTCACGCTCTCGCATTGCGCCAGGCGATGCCACGGCGCCACCGCCACCGCGAACGTATCGTCGTAGAACGGCACCGACTCGCACTCCGCCCGCAGGGCAGGATCATCGTCCATGGTGATGATCACATCCGCTTCGCGGGTGCGCAGATCGTCGGCGAGGCGCGTGTACTCCACCGACAGGAAGCGCAGCTCGATGTCGGGATGGTACTTCTTGAACCAGGCGTGCAGCGGGAGCAGGACCCGCCGCGCGGCGTCGCGCAAGTACCCGATGCGAATGACCGACGCCAGGCCTCGCTTGCGCAGCTCGATCTTGTCCAGGGCAAAGGCGTAATCGTTCACGATGCGGCGCGCGTCGTCCACGAACGCCTTGCCGGCATCCGTGAGCTCCATGCCCGAGGACGCCCGCACGAGAAGCCGCGTGCCCAGCACCTTCTCCATCGCGTCGATGTGCTTGCTGAGCGCGGGCTGCGTCATATGGAGGCGCTTGGCGGCCTCGGTGTAGTTGAGCGTGGAAGCGAGCTCCAAAAACTCGCGGATGTAGCGGATGCGCACGTCGGGTCCCCCTTGCCGCAAGACGATGCGCCCATTATCACACATCGCCCGACGTGAAGGCCCCCTCGCAACGCGGTGCGCCCCTCACGCTGCGGCGCGTCTCCGCTTGCGGAGCGGCTAGCGCTGTTCTTTGCGGCTCAGGCGGCCGATCGCGAGCACCGCCACCGCGGTGAGCGCCATGACGACGATCACGCCGACGAACATGAGGGCGTAGCCGCCCGTTGCCTCGATGGAGGCGCCCCAGATGAAGCCCGACACGACCGAGCCGATCGACGCCGCCATCGACACGCGCGAGTAGATGACGGGATACTCCGCGTCGCCGAACGCACGGCGCGTGATGATGGGCGTCATGACGTTGGTGATGCCGTAGAAGCACCCGTAGACGAACGCCGCGACGTACAGCAGCACGGCCGATCCTCCGCCGACGAACAGCAGCACGACACCGACGACGCCCAGACCGATCGTCGCCACCGTGCTGACGTAGGGCCGCGCATCGCCGACGACGCCCAGCGCCAGCTTGGAGACGGTCTGGCCCGCCATGGCGACCGACGAGGCCGTGGCGCCCAGAAGCGGCATCGCGATCGACAGCTCCAGCGTGTTCATGTAGCTGGGGATCATGAAGTAGACGTACATCCCGAAGTTGAGCATGAAGCACATCGCCAGGATGAGGAAGAACACCGGCATCTTGAACGCCTTCGCCGCGGGCACGCCCTCGAGAGGAACGGACGCGGAGCCCTCCCCGTCCTGTGCCTGCGCCGCGGCGGCGGCCGACTCGGACACGCCGAACGGCACGAGCCCCTTGTCCGCGGGGCGGCTGGCGACCATGAACAGCGCGGCCGGCAGCGTGACGATCGACAGCACGGCGAACGAGAGGTACGTCGCCGACCACCCGATCGACTGGATGAGCACCCCTCCCACCGAGCTCCACACGACGCCGCCCACGCCCGTGAATGCCATCACGACGCCGAGAAGTACGCCGGCGCGTTTGGTGAACCAGCGGTTGATCAGGGTCGATGGAGCCAGGAACAGCAGCATTCCCACGCCGATGCCCATCGCCGCGGCACCCGCGTAGAACTGCCACAGCGACTGGGTGAACGACAGCCACACGAACGCGACCGCGATCACGACGACCGCGCCGCCGACGCACAGGCGCGCGTCGCGCCGCTCCAGCAGGCGGCCCATCACCGGCAGCGTAACCATCGCCGCCAGCCACAGAATGGAGGTGTAGTAGCCCAAAAGCCCGGTGCCGATGCCCAGGTCGGCCGACACGGCAGGGTAGAAGATGCCCGCGCAGGAGAGTCCGAGCGACAGCGGGATGAAGCTGGTCAGCACCAACGCCGCCACCGTGAAGAACCCGAAGAAGATCCTCTTTCCGCCCGCCATCGTCGCATCCCCGCCTTGTCGTCCCGCGCCGCGAACTCCCGCGTTCGCGCCCTTGCGCCCATGCGCATTGTATCCGCACAGCACCGCCACAAACGCCCGCCACGCCGTCGTCGCCCGGCATTATGCCAAATCGCACTAGCGCATTCCGGTTTTCATTCGGGACCGCGGAAAAGTCGTCCCTCCGCCGCCCGCATGCGACACGCGTGCGCCCTATGCTCGAAGGCGGCGAGGGGCATCGCCAATGAAATCATCCGCTACGGCTTCCGCCCCATGGTGAAGGTCGCACGATCGGCGCCGGCGGAGTCAGGCCGCATTCGCATCACCTCAACCTGCCAAAGCGCTTTCCAACAGAAGAGGTCACTGACAACGACAACGGCGAAATGGCGATCGACGTGACGCGAACAGGAGGCGTCTCGAAATCGATCCGCCTCTTTCCGAGGGAAGCGCCCCGAGCATCCTCTCGCAAGGTACTCCGCCCCTTCCCCAAATATCCTCCAGCAAGGTGCCCCGTCTCTTCGACGAGCATCCTCCTGCAAGGCGCCCCGCCCCTTCGACGAGCATCCTCCTGCAACACATCTCGCCCCTTCTCCGCAACCAGCATCTCCGATTCACGCTAAATCGACGATGTGGGTCATTTTTCGACCTGCTGCCGACCCGGTTTTTCGATTTAGCGCGAATCTCATTGGCACAAGAAGACCAGTGCAAATTTCTCTGCTGCATAATGCCTGTTCAAAAACTTGTTGGATTCGGCACGCGAAACCAATGCCGGACACATTCGCGCTAAATCGCCTTTCTCGGCCAAGCAAGGACACGATCGCGACGCAAAGCGGCGGTTTAGAGCGAATACGCCGAGTGAGCCAGATGCGGCGGGCCGGTCGGTGGCGCGGGCGCGCCGGGCGCGGCATGTCGGTCGACGATGAGGGGGTCGGTGGCGCGGACGCAACGAGCGTGGCATGTCAGCCGACGATGAGGGGGCTCGTCGGGCAGGCGGGCAGCGGCAGACTCGTCAGTCCGACCGGCAGCGAGGGTTCGTCGGACCGGTCGACAGCGGTTGATCCACCCGTCCGTCTGGCAACGGCGGGCGCGCCGGGCGCAGCGGCTCGATGCAGCTCCCTGAGTCCACCGATCCGGAACGGCTCCCCGAACCCGCCGATTCGACCCTTCCCGCCGAGCTCGCTTCCCTATCGCTTCCCCGCCAGCAAAGGCGTGAGCGATTTGAGCGCCAGCACGTCCACCCGGCGCGTTGCGCGCGAGATGGTGGTGTACAGGCGTCGGCGCGCCAAAGGCTCGTCGGGGAACAGCTCGCCGCTTGCGTCGGGCACGATGACGTGGTCGAACTCCAGGCCCTTCGCCAGTTCCAGCGTGATCAGGATCACGCCCGATTCGGGCAGCGTGTCCTGGCGGCCCATCAGGCGGGGAGCGTCGTCGCCCAGGATGGCTTGGATGCGGCGCGCCTGGCTTTTCCACGGCACGACCACTGCGGCAATGCCGTGATTCTCGTCCGACAGGCGGCGCGCCTCGGCAACGGTCTCGCGCAGGGCGACGGTATGCTCGTCCTCGCTTGGCAGAACGCGAATGCGCGGCGGGACCTCGTCGCGCTGGACCGACGACACGCGCCCGCGCTCCTCCTCGGACAGCAGGCTGGAGAACAGGTCGGTGATGGCGGGCGCCGAGCGGTAGCTGGTCATGAGGAAGCACTCCTCCACCTGCCCCCGCGCGCGCTCGAACACGGCGCGCACCTCGGAAAACGTCGCCGTTCCCGGCTTGATCGCCTGGTTGGGATCGCCCAGCAGCATGAAGTGCGCGCGGCGGAAGAACCGCGCGAGCACCGCCAGCTGCGCCGCCGTGTAGTCCTGCACCTCGTCGATCATCACGTACTTGGCGTTGGGGTTGCCCAGGCCCGTCACGGCCATCTTCAGGTAGAGCCACCCCACCGGCGTCAGGTTCTCCACATCCAAAAGGCGCATGCCGATGCGGTCCAGGCGCAGCCAGTCGTCGTTTTCGACCATGCGGTGCGCCTCGCCGTAGCGATCCATCAGGTACTTCATCGTCAGCTCGCGCGCCTCGCGCTCGTCCTCGGGGTCGAACGGGCCGTTGAACAGGCGCAGCTGCTCGTCGAGGTCGAGCCCCAGGATCTCATCCTGCGTGCTCTCGTTGCCGGCCATCGACTTCAGGCGGCTCTCCAGGCGCTCCTCCAGCTCCTCGCGCATGAGCGCGACCAGATGCGGGCCCGGCTCGATGCGCTTGAACTTCTCGCGCACCTGGCGGATCTGCGCCGCAGAGATCAGACGCGTGCCTGCCACCACGATGTCGCGGTAGTCGTCCGGCTCGAACGTCAGGCCGCCGCACGCCGCGTCGATGCGGTCCAGCTCCTCGATCGGCGATTCGGCCTCGGCGCCGCCGCGTCCGGCGGGCAGCAGGCGCTCGGCGAACTCCGCCCACGTGATGGTGACGGGGTTGCGCTCGCCCAGCTCGGGCAGGACGTTGTCGATGTAGTGGCGGAACACCGGGTTGGGCGTGATCAGGAACACCTCGCTGGGATCCAGGTCCTCGCGGCGCTGGTAGAGCAGGTACGCGATGCGCTGCAGCAAAACCGACGTCTTGCCCGAGCCGGCGATGCCGCTCACCAACAGCACCGGCACGTCCTCATGGCGGATGACCTGGTTCTGCTCCTTTTGGATGGTGGCGGTGATCGCCTTCATCTGGTCGGTGCGCCGCTCGGACAGCGACCGGAGCAGAAGCGCGTCCTGGATGGCGACGGTGGTGTCGAAGTAGGCCTTGAGCACATCCTCGCTGATGTCGAACTGGCGGCGCAGCTTGAGGTCCGCCGAGATCGTGCGGCCGTTGGCGTGGTAGGACGTGCGGCCGTTCTCCTGGTTGTAGTAGGTCTCGGCCACCGGGCTGCGCCAGTCCACGACCAGGCGCTTGTAGTTCTCGTCGGCGATGCCGGCGTTGCCGATGTAGAGTTCCTTGGGGGCGTCCGTCGGCTTGAACTGTAACACGACCTTGGCGAAATACGGCTGTTTGAGCAGCGCCTGCACGTCGGCGAGTTTGCGCGCGTTGACGTCGTGGGAGATGTTGTACGCTTCGATGACGCGGTTGATGGTGGCCAGCTCCGCGGCGGTCTCGAGCGCCTCGTCGTCGCCGGCGAAGTTCAGCGCCAGCTCGTCGGCCATGTCCTTCTTGTCCTGGGCCGCCTCGCCGCTGGTCTTGTCCAGCTTTGCCGCCAGATCGCGTCCCATGCGGCGCAGCGCCGCGTGCACTTCCGACAGGTGCGCCTGCTCCTGCTGGAATACGGGATCGTCCGCATCGGCGACGACGCCGTCAGCGGCAGCGGGATTGGTCATCGGATCGCTCACGGGACCTCCTCATCGGAAAAGGGGCGGACGGGCCGCATCGGACACCCCTTTCGAAAAACATGCCGTAGTATTGTAGCGCGACGCCGCCCGCGCGGACATGTGCTTCCTCTGAAACTACGTGCGAGAATGCATGGCGTTTTCGCCGCGGCCTCCCTACGCGCGCGCAGGAGCCGTATAATGGACGGAAGAAAACGAGGATGCCCGCAGGATGGACGGTCCTGCGGGCATCGTTTTGCCATCCCGCCAGCAAAGGAAGCGCGCCCATGACCGAATGGCTCGTCCGCCGTTTCGTGAAAGACCACCAGAACACCGGCAACGTGCAGGTGCGCAC
>DGYMJ06203__coassemble_475_pt1 | contig 24767 bp, 18 predicted proteins | sample DGYMJ06203__metabat2_high_PE_045 | metagenome-assembled genome bin DGYMJ06203
TGACCACCATACCACCAGGTCACGTTGGCCCGCGGAAGATTCTGCCGACCCAGAGGCGGTCGGGTTGGGCGTTTCGACGTCCTCGCTCCGTTCGCGGCGCAACGATTTGAGGAAAACCGGTGTTCCGTTTAATTGTTTCTTTTTTAGTATCAATTTCAAGCCCGATGCGCTATACTGCGCGCGGCGAGAGAGGGACGGCGTCCGCGCCTCGCCCACGCGAAAGAGGAGGATCCAAAAGGTGAAGGGTCCGCCGACTCGAGCGCGCGGCGAGGCGCGGACCATCCCACCCCAACCTGTCCCGCCCATGCGAAAGAGGAGGGCCCATGATCCGCAACATCGTCCATATCGACAAGGAGAAATGCACCGGCTGCGGCCTGTGCGCCGAAGCCTGCCACGAAGGCGCCATCGGAATGGTCGGCGGCAAAGCGCGGCTTCTGCGCGACGATTACTGCGACGGCCTGGGCGACTGCCTGCCCGCCTGCCCCGCCGACGCCATCAGCATCATCCAGCGGGAGGCGGAAGCCTACGACGAGGCGGCGGTGATCGCCAACCAGATGGCGCAGGCCAAGATGAAGGCGCATGCGGGCATGCCCGCGACGGGATGCCCCGGCTCGATGGCGAAGACGATCGAGCGGGCGGCGAGCGCGGAAGGCGTGGACGCCGAGGACCGCGCATCCGTCTCCGCCGCGGACGACGCTGCCGCGAAGCAGCCTTCGCGCCTGGGGCAATGGCCCGTGCAGATCAAGCTCGCTCCCGTCAACGCGCCCTACTTCGCGGGAGCGGATCTGCTGATCGCCGCCGACTGCTGCGCGTTCGCCTACGGCAGCTTCCACGAGGATTTCATCGACGGGCGCATCTGCCTGGTCGGCTGCCCCAAGCTCGACGGCGTCGACTACGCGGAGAAGCTCGGCGCGATCTGCGCGGGCAACGACATCCGCTCCATCACCGTCACCCGTATGGAGGTTCCCTGCTGCGGCGGCATCGAGCATGCGGCGCGGCGGGCGGCGGACATGAGCGGACGGAGCCTGCCGGTACGCGTGGTGACCATCGCGACCGACGGAAGCATCGTCGCGGACGAGCGGCGCTAGCCCCGAGCCTCCAGCAGCGCGCGGATCTCGCGCTGGACGCTGTGCTCGGCGTTCGTGCCGATCACGCGGTCGGCAATCTGCTTGATCGCCGACCGTCCGTTCTCCATGGCGAACGCCGCGCCCACCATGCGCAGGATCTCGTAGTCGTTCATCGAGTCGCCGAACGCCATCACCTCGTCGGCGGCGATTCCGTGCGCAGCCATCACCTGCTCGATGCCCGTCGCCTTGTTCACGCCGCGCTGCATGACGTCGATCCATTTGCTGCCCGACGGCGCGAACACGAAATCGTCGCCGAGCTCGCGCGTGAGCGCGTAGGCCATGTCCATCACGCCTTCGTCGCAGTAGACCGACGCCTTGATGATGTTGACCTCGGGCGCCGGCACGTCGTGCATCCTCACCGGAAGCGGCAGGTTCTTGTCCACTTCGCGCTCGAACACCGACTCGTCGTCCATCAGATAGCTGCGCACGTCGTCGAACAGGGCCAAGTGCAGCGTGTCGAACAGATCGACCGCGCGGGCGAGCCGGCGCACCGCCGCATGCGAGAACACCTCGCGGTCGATCAGCCGCCCGCCCACGACGACCTGCGCTCCGTTGGCGGCGACGAAGTCGATGCGGTCGGCCACCGGGGCGAACTGCTCCTGCAGCGTGTCGAACCGGCGCCCCGACGCCGCGACGAAGCGGATCCCCGCATCGCGCAGGCGGTCGATGAGCTCGAAGGTCTCCTGGGGCAGCTCGCCTTCGGGGTCGAGCAGCGTGCCGTCCATGTCGCTTGCCACGAGCTTGATGCGCGCGTAGGCGGATTCGAATGCAGAGGCTTCCATACCGGTCCTTTCGTCGTCGTTCGTTTGGCGCCATTGTACGGTGCGGGCGCGCGTGCGCTACGGCCCTCACCGTCTCACCACAGCGATTTTGCATGCTTCAGATGTTGCGCGGGCCGCAGCAGTGCGATCGCGCCCCTGCGCACCGCTGCCGGTATAATGGCAAGGTTCACAGGAAGGGCTTTGATATGACGTTTTTGCTTGGCTGCGAAAAAGTGCGGGTCGAGTTCCCCACCAAAACCGTGTTCGACAGCGTGTCGCTCGGCATCGACGAGGGCGACCGCATCGGCATCGTCGGACGCAACGGCGACGGCAAGTCGACCTTGCTCAGCCTGCTCGCCGGCGCGCTCGAGCCCGACGAGGGACGCGTGGTGCGCAACGGATCGGTGCGCGTGGGGCTACTGGGACAAACCGACGACCTCGCCGACGACGACACCGTGCGCCACGCGCTGGTGGGCGACGCCCCCGAATACGAGTGGGCCGGCGACGCGCGCATCCGCGACATCCTGGGAGGGCTTGCGGCCGATCTTCCGTGGGACGCGGAGATCGGGACGCTCTCGGGCGGGCAGCGGCGCCGCGTCGACCTGGCGCGTCTGCTCATCGGCGACTGGGACGTGCTCGCGCTCGACGAGCCGACCAACCATCTGGACATCCGCGCGATCTGGTGGCTCGCCGAGCACCTCAAGACACGGTGGCGCCCCGGCACGGGCGCCCTTCTGGTGGTCACGCACGACCGCTGGTTCCTCGACGAGGTGTGCCTAAGCATGTGGGAGGTGCACGACCGGCGCGTCGAACCGTTCGAAGGCGGCTACTCCGCCTACATCCAGCAGCGCGTCGAACGGCAGCGCGTAGCGGCGCTGGCCGAGGAGAAGCGCCAGAACGCGCTGCGCCGCGAGCTCGCCTGGCTCTCGCGCGGGGCGCAGGCGCGTTCTACCAAGCCCAAGTTCCGCGTGGAGGCGGCGCGCGCGCTCATCGCCGACGTGCCCGAGCTGCGCAACCCGCTCGAGCTCAAGCGCATGGCGATGGCGCGCCTCGGCAAGCAGGTCGTCGAGCTGAAGCAGGTGACCGTGCGCTTTGGCGACAAGGCCGTGCTCGACAACCTCGACTGGATCATCGGTCCGGGCGACCGCTACGGCATCGTCGGCGGCAACGGCGTGGGCAAGACCACGCTGCTGCGCACGATACAGGGGCTGCAGAAGCCCGACGCCGGCACGGTCAAGATCGGCAAAACGGTGCGGTTCGCCGTTCTGTCGCAGCACCTGGACGAGCTGATGAAGTACAAGGGCGATCGCGTGCGCGAGGTTGTCGGGCGCTACGGGCGCCGCACGATGCTCGACGGCAAGGCGATGACCCCCGCCCAGCTTCTGGAGCGCCTCGAGTTCACGCGCGACGACCTCAACGAGCCGGTGGAGGACCTGTCCGGCGGCCAGAAACGCCGGTTGGCGCTCATGCTCATCCTGCTCGACGAGCCCAACGTCCTCATCCTCGACGAGCCGGGCAACGACCTTGACACCGACATGCTGGCGGCGGTGGAGGGCCTGCTCGACGGCTGGCCGGGAACGCTGCTCCTGGTCACGCACGACCGCTATCTGATGGAGCGCGTCACCGACCACCAGTTCGCCCTCATCAACGGCAAGCTGCGCCACCTGCCGCGCGGCATCGACGAGTACCTCGAGCTGGCGAGCGCCGCTGCGGCAGGCGACGAGGCGGCGGGCGGAGCCGGGCGACGCGGGCAAGGCGCTCAGACGGGCGGCGCGGGCTCAACGGCGGACGCGATGGCCCGAACGACCGACCCCTCCGGAGATGCCGCAGGCGAAAAGCGGCTCACCGGCGGCGAGATCCGCGCGCTGCGCAAGACGATGGCGTCCAACGAGCGCAAGATCGAGACGCTCAAGGGCAAGATCGCCGCAACCCGCGACGAGATGGCGGCGGCCGACCCCTCCGACTTCGTCGCGCTGGGAGGCTTTCAGAGCCAGCTGGACGACCTGCAGGCGCAGATCGATGCGCTCGAGGAGGAGTGGCTGGAGGCTGCAGAGGCGCTGGGCGAGTAGGCCGAGCGCGCCGCAGCGCGACGCATCGCCGCGCCGTACCGTTTCATACCGCAACACGTAGCGTCGTTCGATGCCGCGATGCGAGAAGCAGCGCCGCGCCACCCCGCCTCGCACAGCGCGATGGTGAACCACGTGCGCTCGTATGGACGGTAGAACGTCTGCTGTTCCACCACACGCGCGCGCCACTGCCGCTGGATATCGGCCAGATCCTTAGGCTCGGAGCCGTCCTTGGTCTGCCCGACGACGACGAACGAGCCGTGGTATCCGGCCAGGGCGTCGCCCCACGACTCCACGCTGGAAAGCGCGGGCGCGTACGCCTCGTAGGCCGCACCCCAATTGCCCGGCTGCCAGTCGAGGTAGGTCTCGGGGACGGCCGGATACGTCACCGCCAAAACGCCCTGCACGCCGATATCGGACGACAGCACCAGCGGCGCGCCGCCGTCCGACGCCGCGCGCTCGACCGACGATTCGAAGTACGTCAGCGGCTCCTCGTTTTCCGGCGCGTAGCTGTCCGCCACCAGAAGCGCCTGGTTCAACGCGGCGAAGCCGAGCACCACCGCGCATACCGCGCTCGCCAGCATGCGGCTGTCGATGCGGGAGACGACGAGCGCCGCGGCCAACAGCAGAGGACCGGCCGCCACGACCAGGTAGCGGTAGTAGATGATGAGCGATCCCATCAGCAGCGAGGCCGCCCACCCGATAGCGATCACGCCGACGTACACCGCCACGCCCGCCGCGCACGCGAGCACATGGTCGCTGCACAGCCACGCCGTCAAGCGCCCTCGTTCGCGCGACCTCCCCCGCCAGCCCGCGCGCACGCCGCGCACCGCAAGGTACACCACACACACCGCCGCCGCCACGACGAAGGCGCCACACAGGCCGGTCGCGGCCACCTGAGCCGCCGTGCCGTACGACCCGCGCGCCGCAAACGACACCGGCGCGGTGAGGAACAGGTACGTCGCCTGCTCGACGAAGGTGAGAGGAAACGTGTAGACCGCCCAGTACGTGTTGCCAACCACCGCCATCTGGCGCGAAAGCTCCGCCAGCCACGGCGCATATAGCAGCACCTGCGCAAAAGCCCCGGCGGCGAGCACGCCCAGATGGCGCCCGCACGTGCGCACGCGCGCCAGAAGGTAGCACGCCAGCAGCAGGTTGATGACAAACGCCGCGATGGCCGCAAAGTAGTGCAGGTAGGCGCTCGCCAGGCTCGAAGCGAAGAACAGCGCCCACCAGCGCTTGGGAACGCGCGCCTCGCGCCAGACCATCTCGGAGCGGCGCGCGCCGTCGGCGCCGCGCTTGCGCACGGCGCAAAAGATGCGGTAGGCGTACACGAAGCACAGCATCACCGCGAACGCCGCCCACGAGTACATGCGGATCTGCGTCGCCTCGATCGCCAGATACGGCGTGAACGCCGCGAAGAACGTGAACAGAACGCCGACGCGCCAGCCGAAATCGCGCCGCAGATGGGTGGCTCCCAGAGCGGCGAGCGCGACCGTTCCCGCCACCGCGAACAGCCGATATACCAGCACGTTGGATCCAAAGACCAGATAGAGAACGTGCAGACACCAGTAGAACAGCACCGGATGCACGTCGTTGGCGCCGATCGACCAGATCTCCGAGAACGGCTTGCTCGCGATGCCGACCGAGTAGCTCTCGTCGAACCACACGTTGCCGTGAAACGCGTTCGTCATCAGAAAGCAGGCGCCCGCCAGCAGGAGCACCAGGTGGAACGGGAGTTTTGAGATACCGAAAACGCGCCGCACGCCGCGAGCCCTTCCCATGGCGCACCTACCGCGCCGGCACTTCGTAAGCGCGCCTCACCACGTAGAGAGGGCGATGCTTGGACTCGATATAGGCGCGTGCCAGATACTCGCCGAACAGGCCCAGCACCGCCATCTGGATGCCGCTCATCAGCAGCACCACGTACACCAGCACCCGGTTCATGGACACGCCGTCATGAAACGCCACCGTATCGAAGGCGTCCACCGCGAACAGCGCTAACGCCGCAAGCGCCAGCACCACGCCCAGAATCATCACCGCGCGCAGCGGCCAGGTGGAAAACGCCACGACGCCGTTCCACGCATAGCTGAACAGGCTGCCCATCGACCACTTGCTCTTGCCCGCGTAGCGGTCGTGAACGCGGTAGGTGATAACGCGCGTTTTAAAGCCCACCCACGAGAACATGCCCTTGGAGAAGCGGAAATGCTCGCGCATCGAGAGCAGCGCGTCGGCCACCTGACGCGTGAACACGCGGAAGTCGCTTGCGCCCTCGACGATCTCCAGGTTGCTCATGTCCCTGAACATGCGGTAAAACACGCGCTTGAACGCGCGCAGGGGCAGGCTCTCGCGGCGGTGCTCCTGAACGGCGGCGACGCAATCGATCGCGGGATCCTCCCGCAAAAGGCGGTACATGTCGAGGGCGACGTCCGGATCCTGTTGCATATCGGCGTCGATGAAGCCGAGCGCGGCGCCCGTCGCTTGCTCCAACCCGGCGAACATGGCGGCCTCTTTGCCGAAGTTGCGCGAGAACTCGACCACCCGAAACGCGATGCGCCGCCTTGCCAGGGGCTCGCAAGCGGCGGGCGCGGCAGGATCGGGAGAGCCAGCTGCGATGGAATCGGATGCGCCCGCAGAAGCCGAAGCGGAGACGCCGGGCGAAACCGGTGCGGGGGCGCCGCCATCGCTCGAAACACCCTCATCGGCGTCCTCGCGCCTGGCAGCGAGCGCGACGTCTGCGCCGGCATCCTCCCGCGCCGCGGCGGGAACCCGCTTCTCGTAGGCGGCGATCTGCTCACGGATGACGCGCGCCGTGCCGTCGGTGCTGCCGTCGTCCACGAACACCAGCTCGCACGACGCGTCGATCGACTCTAGGCGCGCGATGGCGGTCGGAATGAACACGCGGAGGTTCTCCGCTTCGTTGTAGCACGGGACAATCAAAGAGAAATCCGTCGCGCCCTGCAGCGCGCACTCGTTCCCGGCAGACATGGCTTCGTGCACCGCCTTTCCTCTCGCTTCGCCCTCTCGTGCCCGCAAACGAGGAGAGTGTAGCATCGGGGCACGGCGACGGAGCAGGTTTTGCCGAGCCGTTACAAAGATACCCCTGCTGGTGTATTTCCTTGGATAAGGCGTGAAGCCGGCGTGACGATGCCGCGAAGGTTCGGAAAACCGGCGCGATCGCCCTTGCCGTTTGCGGCGGATGCGCTATGGTGCCCGCATGAGAGCGCTCGCTACACGCTACGCCCGCACCCGGCGCAGCCGAATCGACGGGACGCCGCCGGCGGCGAACAGCGAGCGAGACGGCAAGGCAGGACAAGGGAGGCGCAGACATGATCGTACATGCAGACGATTTCGGCATCACCGCATGGCAGGCGCGCGCGATCCTGAGCCTGTCGGATGTTTGCGGTGGGCGGGGCGCGCTGAACAGCGTGAGCATCTTTGCCAACAGCCCGGCTTTCGAGGAGGCGGCGCGACTCGCGCGCCCGTTCGTGCTCGCCGGCCGCGCAGCGGAGCGAAAGGGCGACAACGTCGCTAGCGACCACGCAGCCGGAGGCGAGCTGTCGAGCGGCACAGCGGAGCCGGACGCGCGGCCGGGGCGCGCGGAGGCGAGCGGCGGACTCTCGATCGGGCTCCATCTGAACCTGGTGGAGGGCCCTTGCTGCGCCGATCCCACGACGATCCCGCTCCTCGTCGACGAACGGGGTATGTTCCGCAACGACTTCGTCAGGCTCCTGATGATGTCGGCGGGCCCCCAGCGCCGCGACCTGGCAGCGCAGACGAAGATAGAGTGCGAAGCCCAGATCGAGCGCTTCCTACAGCTGTTCCCCGAGATGCGCGACGGCATGCGCATCGACAGCCACCAGCACGTGCACGCGATCCCCCTGGTGTTCGACGCCCTCCTTGCGGCGCTGACGGCGCGGGGCGTGCGCGTCGAGCGGATGCGGCTGCCCTCCGAGCCGCTCGGGCCCCACCGCCGCTGCGGCACGCTCGCGCTTTCCGGAACCGCCAACCGCGCGAAGGCGCTGCTGCTCACGCGGCTATGCCGGCGCGTCCACGCGCGCGTGCCCGACGGGTGCGCGACGCCGGTGTTCTGCGGCGTGGTCCTCTCGGGAAAGATGAGCTGCGCCACGCCCCAGCTCGCACGCGCCTTCGAGGAGGAGGCCTCCTGCCTCGCCGCCGTGCGCGCCGCGCGGGACCGCCACCCCCTCCTGCCTGAAGACGCCCAGGTGGAGATGCTCTTTCATCCCGTCAGCGTGCCCGTCGAGGAATGCCTCGACCCCCTCAACGCGCCGTTCGCCTCCGCCTGCGCATCGCCTGAGCGCGACGAGGAGGCGCAGACGATCCGCCGGTTCGCCTGCGAGGAGCCGGCCGCCTAGCGCACCTTCCACACCGCGCCGACGAGCACGGCGAACGAGAGCAAAGCCGATAGGCCGAAGGCGAGCTGGTAGCCGAACGCGACCGCCTCGCCCGACGCCGCCGCACCGAACGCCGTGATGGCGAACACCATCAGCGCGGTGCCGAACGATGCGCATGCCTGACGGATGCAAGCGAAGAACGCGCTGCCGTCCATGATGACCTGGTGCGAAAGCTCGGAGAGACCCCACGAGTTGAGCGGGCCGATCAGCGAGCTCACGCCGATGCCGCGAATCGTCTGCATGATAGCGACCAGCCACAGCGGCGTCCGCTCGTCGATAAACGCCATGGATACGGCGCCGATCGTCAGAAGCGCGCCTGCGGCGATGGTCACCGGGCGCGGCCCGATCCTGTCGGCGAGGATACCCGCCAGCGGGTTGAACACGATAGCGAGGATGGTGGCGGGGATGAACACGAGACCCGCCTCCAGCGCGCTGCCTCCGCACAGCCCCTGCACGTAGAGCGGCACGATGAGCGTGATGCCCATGAACGAGCCGAACAGGCAGTTCTGCACCACGAAGCTGACGCGGAACCGCTTGGAGCCGAAGATGCTCATGTTGATGAGCGGATGCGCGATGCGGTTCTGGCGCCCCACGAACAGCACGAGGCACGCCGCGCCGATCAGCAGCGCCGTCCACACCGAGGGGTCGGCGAAGCCTGCACTCGACGCGTTGGAGAACCCGAGCAGCAGGCCGCCCAGACCCAGCGTCGAAAGGGCGAAGGAGATCACGTCGAGCGACGCTTTGCGCTCGGGCACCTCCTCGCGCTCGACGAACAGCAGGGCCAGCACGAACAGCACAGCGAGCGCCGCCATCAGGATGAGGAAGAAGCTGCGCCATCCCCACGAGTCGACAAGCGCGCCGCCGATCGTGGGACCGATGTTGGGCGCAAACCCCATCGCGATGCCCGCGATGCCCATGGCGGTGCCGTTCTGCCCTTTGGGAAAGCGCATCATGACAATGGACTGCACCAGCGGAAGCGTGATGCCCGCCGCGAACGCCTGCATCACGCGCGCAAGCACCAGCACGGGAAAGTTCAGCGCCACGAACGCGACGAGCGAGCCGGCAAAAAAGACGCCCAGCACCATGAAGAGCAGGGTGCGCGTCGACATCTTGAGCGACAAAAACGTCACCAGGGGAACGGTGATGCCGAGCACCAGCATGTAGACGGTGGTGAGCCATTGGCCGAGGCTGGCATCCACGCCCAGATCGGCTTCCACGCCGCCCAACATGGCGTTCATGACGGTTTGGGTGAGGGAGCCGAACGCGCACGCGAACACGACGATGGCGAACAGCGCGTACACCCGCCCCCGTTCGGATTTGATCAGACTTGCCACGGCGATCCTCCTCGCGAATCCCTGCGCAATGCAGCGCACGATGCCGCTCGGCGGAGTTCTCGGGTCCCGCGCGAGCCGTCGGCACACCTTCCGCGCGGGACGAGTTGCAGTATAGCGCGAGCGAGCGCCTGCGTCGCGCCTTGCGGCGACGCGGCGTCGAGGCGCGCTAGTTGAATTTCTGCTGGGTCTTTTCCAACCCGTGCTCGATGAGGTAGAGCGTCGCCTGGCACGCCAGGTCGCACGCATGCTCGAAGTCCTCCGCGGCCTCCTTCTTGGGCAGCGACAGCACGTAGTCCGCCACGTTCATGCGCCCCGGCGGGCGCCCGATGCCGCAGCGCACGCGGAACCAGTCGCGCGTGCCCAGCTTGTCGCAGATCGAGCGCAGACCGTTGTGCCCCGCATGCCCGCCGCCGAACTTGACGCGGATGGTGCCGGGGTCGATGTCCAGCTCGTCGTGAATGACGATCAGGTGGTCGGGAGCGACGCCGTAGGCGTTGCACAGCTGCTTGACCGGGCCGCCCGAGGTGTTCATGTAGCTTTGGGGCTTGGCCAGCACCACGTCGATGTCGTGGTAGGCGCCCTTGGCCGTGAGCGAGCCGCACTCGGTCTTCCAGTACCGCGCGCCCACTTCCGCGCCGATGAGGTCCACGGTGTCGAACCCGGCGTTGTGCCGGGTGTGCGCGTATTCCTCGCCCGGGTTCCCCAGGCCGACGATCAGATACATGAACGTTCCTCCATTATCGAAAGGCACTCGTCTAGAAAGGTCGAATCCCGCTTCGGCCTCAGTCGCCTGCCGCCGCGAACGATTTCAGCAAGAAGCCCCCTTCGCGCCCGAGATCCGGGAGATTCCGCGCGCGCCGCGTACTTCGGGTACGCAAGCCCGCGGGATCGCGCGCGAGGGGGCTTTTCTGCGTCGATGCGTTTTGAGCTCGGCAGAACCGCCGAAACCCCTACTCGAACAGGCTCGCCACCGAGCCGTTGCTGTAGACGTTCTGGATGGTCTGGGCGAACAGCGGGCCCAGCGACATGACCTTGATCTTGCCGGTCTGGCGGTCAAGCGGCACGGGCACGGCGTTGGTCACGAGCACCTGCTCGATGCAGGAGTTCTCGATGCGGTCATAGGCCGGGCCACTGAACAGGCCGTGCGTGGCGCAGGCGAGCACCTTGGCGGCGCCCTTGGCCTTCAGCGTGGCGGCGGCGGCCACGAGCGAGCCGGCCGTGTCGATCATGTCGTCGTTGAGGATGCAGATCTTGCCGGTGACGTCGCCGATCAGCGCCGTGATCTCGGCCTGGTTGTGCTTGGGGCGGTCCTTGTGCATGATCGCGATGTCGCAGTCCAGCATCGTGGAGAACTTCTTTGCGGCCTTGGCGCGTCCCACGTCGGGGGACACGACGACGGTCTGCTCGGGGTCGAGGCCCATGCTCCTGTAGTAGTCCACGAAGATGCCCATGGCGGTCATGTGGTTCACCGGGATGTTGAAGAAGCCCTGGATGGCGTCCTGGTGCAGGTCGATCGTGATGACGTTGTCGACGCCCGACGCCTCCAGCAGATCGGCGACCAGCTTGGCGGTGATGGGCTCGCGCGGAGCGGCCTTGCGGTCCTGGCGCGCGTAGCCGTAATGCGCGATAACGGCGGACACGTTGTGGGCGCTGGCGCGCTTGGCGGCGTCGGCCATGATCAGCAGCTCCATAAGGGCGTCGTTGACGTCCATGCCGGATCCGCAGCACACAGACTGGATGAGGAAGACCTCCTTGCCGCGCACGCTTTCCTGATAGCGCGCGTAGATCTCGCCGTTGGCGAACTTCTCGAGCTTGACGTTGCCCAGCGGCACGCCGAGCTCCTTGGAGATATCGTCCGCCAGACCGGGATTGACCGAGCCCGCGAACAGGGCGATGGGCCTCTCTTCCGCCATGATGTGCGCTCCTTTGCTTCGCTGGTAAACAGATGGTTCCACGGCTTCGCCGCTCCCCGTATTGTAACGGCAGCGCCGCACTTCAAACACATTTTAGCTGCCCTTACTCCAAAAAAGCGACGTTTTGCGCAGGGCGTTCTCCGCCACACGCCGGCAGGCATTCAACAAGTCGCCGAGGGACGTAGGATCGCACAGCAAAACCCCAGGTCGCAGAAAAAGGAAAGCGCCGGCGGCATCTTGGAATGCCGCCGGCGCTATGCAAAACGTCGCTTTTTTGGATGAGCCCCTACTTTTTCTTGCTGAACAGGCCCAGGCGGGCGCGTTTCTTCTCGGCCCAGCCCTTGACCTCGGTCTGCTCGGCGCGCGCGATGCCCAGCGAATCGGGCTGAACGTCCTCGGTGATGACCGAGCCGGCGCCGACGATCGCGCCGGTGCCGATGTTGACCGGGGCGACCATCATCGTGTCGCTGCCGATGAACGCGCCGTCGCCGATGACGGTGGAGTGCTTCTTGGCGCCGTCGTAGTTGCAGGTGATGGAGCCCGCGCCGATGTTGACGCCCTCGCCGATGAGCGCGTCGCCGATGTAGCTGAGGTGCGGCACCTTGGAGCCCTTGCCCACCGTGGACTTCTTGATCTCGACGTGCGTGCCCGCCTTGGCGTCCTCGCACAGATGCGCGCCGGGGCGCAGGTACGCGCGCGGGCCGCACGTGGCGCCGTCGTCGATGGCGGACTCGATCGCGATGGTCTCGTCGACCGTGCAGCCGCGTCCGACCACGGTGTCGGTCAGGCGCGTGTTGGGGCCGATGACGCTGCCCTCGCCCACGCTGGTTTTACCGTACAGGAACGTGAGCGGCAGGATCTCGACGTCGCGTGCCACCTTGGCGTCGGGGCCGACCCACACCAGATCGGGATCGGTCATCGTGACGCCCTCGGCCATCAGGCGCTCGTTGATGCGGCGCTGCAGCTGCTTGGTCGCCTGCGCCAGCTGGCCGCGCGAGTTGACGCCCAGGCACTCCGCCGGATCATCGGTCGGCATCGCGAGCACCGCACGCCCCGCCTCACGGCAGATGTAGAGCACGTCGGTGAGGTAGAACTCGCCCTGCGCGTTGTTGTTGCTCACCTTGAGCAGCGCGTCAAACAGCGCCTTGCCGTCAAAGCAGTAGAAGCCGGAGTTGCACTCGGTGATGGCGGCCTCGGCGTCGTTGGCGTCCTTCTGCTCGACGATGCGCTCCACCTCGCCGGAAGCGTCGCGCACGATGCGGCCGTAGCCGGTGGGGTCGTCGAGCTCCATCGTCAGCACCACGACGGCGGCGTCGGCGCGCTCGCGCATCTCGACGAGCTTGCGGATGGTCGCGGGCGTGATGAGGGGGCAGTCGCCCGAGAGCACCACGACGGAGCCCTCGAAGTCGCCCAGCTGTTCGCGGCAGGAGTTGACGGCGTCGGCGGTGCCGCGGCGCACGTACTGCTCGGCGATCTGGGTGTCGCCCTCCACCAGGGGGATCACTTGGTCGCGCTCGTGGCCGACCACGGTGACGATGCGGGAGAGCCCCGCCTCGTGCGCGGCGTCGATAACCCAACGCACCATCGGCTTGCCCAGAACCTCGTGGGCGACCTTGGGCTTACGCGACTTCATGCGGGTGCCGGCACCGGCAGCCAAAACGATTGCAGCAGATTCCATGGGACCTCCCTACGCCGTCCGTCCTTCATCGTGGAAAACGCGCCTCAGCGCGCGGACATTCTTGGCATTCCGGGGAAAGTATAGCGCACGCATGCGCCCAATCGTCCTGTGCGCGCCGCTTCTCCGGCAAACGCGCGTCGCCGAACGCGGCCCGAACCGCAGTATCCCGGCGCACGGCGCGAACGCCTCCCCTACTCCTTCTCGCCCTGGGATCGCTTCGCCTGCACGAGCAGGAACAGGAATCCGATCGCGCCCGCCGCGAGCGACGCCAGCAGGATGCCCATCTTGGCCGTCGCGATGTGCGCGGGATCGGCGTAGGCGAGGTTTGCCACGAAGATCGCCATCGTGAAGCCGACGCCGCCCAGGATGCCGGCGCCCAGCATGTGCAGCCAGGTGACGCCCTGGGGCAGCGTCGCCGCCTTCAGCTTGACCGTGAGGAAGCTCATCAGCATGATGCCGATCGGCTTGCCGATGAGCAGGCCCAGCATCACGCCGTAGAGCACCGGATCGGCGAAGATCGCCGCGGGATCGCCGTCGATGAACCGCACGCCCGCGTTGGTCAACGCGAACAGCGGAAGCGCCGCGAAGTACACCCACGGATGCAGGCGGTGCTCCAAGCGGATCGCCGGCGGCACCACCTGGCGCGACACGCGGCTGAGGCTCTTGACCGTCTGGAGGTACTCCTCCTGGGCGAGCACCGGCGTCTCGGGTTCGAACGCCTCGCGCGCCCGATGCACCTGCTCGCCGGACCAGTCCATGAAGCTGTGCAGGTTCACGCGCGACCCGGTGGGGATCGTGAACGCCAGCAGCACGCCGGCGATCGTCGCATGCACGCCCGACATCAGCACGCAGAACCACAGCACCACGCCCACCGCCAGGTACGGGATGAGCGCGTAGACATGCGCGCGGTTCATGGCGACGAGCACGAGCAAGACGACGCCGGCGCCGACGAGCCACTCGACCGAGGGCGCATGCCCGTAGAAGATCGCGATCACGATGATGGCGATGATGTCGTCGGCGACGGCGAGCGTGCTCAGGAACACGCGCACGCCGCTGGGGACGCGGTCCCCCAGAAGCGCCAGGATGCCCAGCGCGAAAGCGATGTCGGTCGCTGTGGGCACGCCCCAGCCGTAGGCGGTCTCGGGATTGGCGGCGTTGAACGCCAGGTACACGCCGATGGGCACCAGCACGCCGCCGACCGCGCCCATGATGGGCAGGATCGCCTGGCGGATGTTGGTGAGCTCGCCCACCGTCATCTCGTATTTGATCTCGAGGCCGACGAGCAGGAAGAACAATGCCATGAACAGGTCGTTGATGACGTGCGCGATGGACATGCCCGCCATCTGGTCGCCGAAGAAAAAGCCGATCTCGATATGCAGGAACTCCTCGAAGGGCCCGTAGGCGTCGGTGTTGGCGACGATGACCGCCGCCACGGCCGCGAGCAGCATGATGAACGCCGCACGCGTGGAGGAATGGGTGAAATCGATGAGCCTGCGGTAGCGCTTCTGGTGCCCCTGCACCTCGTCGATGAAAAGGTTGTCGGTCATAAGCCGCCTTGCTCTTTGGGCCGCGGAGGCCGGGAAGGGTTCGGGCCATCATAGCATGCGGCGCCGCGCGGTTCCTCCCCGCCGATCGGAGCGCACAGGCACCCCATATACCCAAAATCGCGCGTTTTCGTATACCCACGGTGCGCATTTCGCCCAGTAAGATAAGGTTGCCTGCAGTCGCGCTCGGCGACGAAGAGGGCGTCGCGGCGCCCTTCGATCAGCCGGCACGATGGAAAAGGAGCCGATCATGAGACGCGCAACGCATCGCACGCCCCTCCTCGGAATCGCCGCCGTGTTCGCGGCTTGCGTTCTCGTCCTGTTCGCGCTCGCGCCCAGCGCTTTCGCGGACGAGTACGGGATGAGCGTCGCCGGAACCCCCGTGACGAGCGAGAACGCCGCGGACGTGCTGGGCAACGGAACGGTTTCGTATGACAGCGCGACCCATACGCTCACGCTCAACGGGGCATCGCTTCAGGACGCAGGGCGTTCCGACCAGGTTATATCATCGACGATAACCGAGACGTTGAACATCGTCCTCGTCGGCGAGAACGGCATCTACCTTCCCAGCGAGTACGCCATAGGAGTGCGGGCGCAGGGCGGCATCGCCTTTTCCGGCAGCGGCTCGCTCGTCTTCTCCCTTGAGGGCAATGGGGCGGAATGCGTGAGATCCGTCGACGGCCCCGTCAGCGTGACGGGGACGACGCTTCGCCTCGAAGGATTGGCTGCCGGCATGCGTCCGTACGGGATAACCTGCGAGAACGGGGACATCTCCCTAATCGACGCGATCGTGACGGGCAGTTGCTTCGTGGGGATCCGGGCCGAATCCGGATCCATCGCCATCTCCGGCAGCTCGGTGACGCTGACCCCCGTGACGCACAGTCCCTACACGGTGGAGGGCCTCGGCATAGCAGCGCACGACATCGTCATCGACAGGGGATCCGCTGTCGACGTGAGGAGCTCCGATCCTCTTGGTGCCGACGGGGCGCTTCGGATTGCCGACTCGACGGTGCAGAGCAAGGTGAGCCCTGATTCCTACTCCTACGCCATCGGCGCGATCGGCGGCGACCTGTCCATCGAGAACAGCACGGTGGTGGCGGAGGCCGACAGAAGCAGCGCTTTGGGGACGATGGGCAACCTCGTCATCACGGGAACGAGCGACGTCACCGTGTCGAGCGAATCCCGCACCGAAAGCGCCATCGGCGTCGCCGAACGGGTCACCATCGACGGGCTGGTCACCATCGACGCCTCCAAGACGAACGGCCTTGCGTTCTCGCTCTCGGCGTACTTCGACGCGCATATGCCCCAAACCCCCGCCGGCGGACTGTTCGACCTGTACCGCGGCTCCAATGTCGACGACGCGACGGCGGCACCGGGATCCCCGTTCGCCGCAGGTGCCGACATCAGCAGCTTGATCCGCACCAGCAACCGCTACTGGCCCCGTTATTGGTCCATCAGGGAGCACGTCCACACGTTCGACCAACAGGTCGCATCCGACAAGTTCCTCGCCGAGCCCGCGACCTGCTCCTCCCTGGCGGAGTACTACCTGTCGTGCACCTGCGGCGCCGTGGGCGATGCGACGTTCGCGAGCGGCGCCGTCGACGCCGACGCGCACGAGTGGGGCGAGGACGATGTCTGCAGCCTGTGCGGCACCGTCGATCCCGACCAGGGCGGGGCGGCGGGGTCCGGCCAGGGCGGAACGACGGACACCGGCAAGAACGGAACCTCCGGCGGCACTGCGAAGCAGCCGGGCAAGGGAGGATCCTCCTTGGCGCGCACCGGCGATCCGCTTGCGGGCGCAGCCGCACTGTGCGTCGCCGCAGGCGCGCTCGGCGTCATCGCGTCCCGGAAGCGCGGCGGCTCCCGCCACTAGCGCGCGGAGGACACGCGCGGATGCGTGGCGTGAACTGCGCTTTCATCACCGCGCATATTTCTCCTTTCGAATGCGTAACAGTGCAAAAACGCGCCGCACAACCTCGGTTTTTGAGTTAGACTTTACTTGCAGCAAGTTGAAAGGAGCACCGCCTTCAAACCGTGCAGACGCGCATACGCACTCCTGCACGAGGCGAGGAGTGTCTTTTCTCAGCTGCTTTTTTATTCGCCACGAGGTAAGAGGTGATCGCATGGCCGTTACCGTTGCCGGTCGCAAAATGACTGTAACTGATGCACTGCGCCAATACGCCGACGAGAAAATCGGCAATTCCATGAAGGTCATGGACATCAACCCGCTGGACGCCGAAGTCGTGCTGTCCGTCGAGAAGAATCCTGCCAACCCCACGCCTTGCACGTGCGAGGTGACGCTGCGCACCAAGGGACACGTCATCCATGTCGAGGAGCGCGAGGAAGACATGTACGCGGCGATCGACGTCGCCGCCGCCAAGGTCGTCCGCCAGCTGCGCAAGTACAAGACCAAGGTCGTCGACCGCAAGGTCCGCGCGACCGAGAAGGTCGCGTCGGGCGCGCCCGACGCCTCCGGCGACGTCGATTTCGACGCGCTGATGGAAGAGCTTTCCGCCGATGACGAGATCGTCCGCGTGAAGGAGATCGAGTTCGCGCCGCTGACCGAGGAGGAGGCGCTGGTTCAGATCGACCTGCTCGACCACGACTTCTTCGTGTACACCGACCGCGACAGCGGCCAGGTCAACATTCTGTACCGCCGCACCAACGGCGGCTACGGCAAGCTGATGCCCAAGGAGTAGCAGCTGCGCCGCACGCGGCGTTGCCCGTCGATCGGCAACGCTCCCGCATGACGACGCAACCATGATCCGCCCCGCTGACGAGCGCGGGCGGGTTTCCCGGGACGCGTGGTAAGCGCCCCGTTGCAGAGAGGGCCGGCAGCCTCGACAAGCTGCCGGCCCTCGGCGTTTGCGGGGGGGGGCAGGCGAGTGTAAACAAGCGTGGATGGCGGAGACCGGATATGGTGCGGGACATATTCGAGCGCGAAGCGGAATCGGACAAGCGGCGGAAACCGCAACGAGATCAGGGCTAGGACGCGCGCCAAGGTTAGGGCGAGGCCGAAGGTCAAAACGCAAGCGAAACGTCAACGCCATGCCGGGGCGAAGCGCTTCACCTCAAGCCTACGCCCGCTCCGCTTCAGGCTTTTTGAGCCGGATGCCGCTTTTCGCGAAGATTGCGCCAGCAGAAAACAGCCCACGACCCGCATTTGCCAGCATTTTCGATCCAAATGCCATTTAGGCCGGAGATTGCGACATCGAACGCCTCAAGGAAAAGGCCTCACGTCGCAATCTCCGGGCTAAATGGCATCTCGCCAGCATTTCAGCAACCCGAACGTTCGCCTCAGTTTCGGTTTGTCGCAATCTGCGACATTGTTGGCATCCGATTCGGAAAGCCTGGAAACGCGCGGCGAGCAATCGCCGAAATGCGCGATTTAGCGCGACGCGCTGCGCACTCACACGATATAGCGCGGCTAGCGCACCGCATGCGCGCTCACATACGCCGCGACGCACTTTGCCACGGCGCGCGATGCTGACGCACGTGACCGCGCGGCTATTCGCTCCTACCTCGTCGCCCGAACCGCTTCTTTGAGCGCGGCCACCGAATAGAGGCTGCCGAATGCGCAGATCAGGCCGTCGGGGCCGGCGAGTTCGCGGGCGCGGCGGATCGCGTCTTCAAAGTCGCGCGCCACGACGGGGTTGACGCAGGCCGAGCAGCCCAGCAGATCCTGGCCGGTCCAGCGGATCGCACGGGCCAGTTTGTGCGCGGGCAGGGCGCGTGGATTGTCAGGTGTCACGCACACGAACGCGCTGCCCAGCGGAAGCACGTCCTCCAGCATGCGCGGATAGTCCTTGTCCTCCAGGACGCCGATGACGAACACCGGCTTGCGACCTGGGAACACCTCGGCAAGCGAGTCGGCGAGGGCGCGGGCGCCCTGCGGGTTGTGCCCGCCGTCCACGACGATCGCGAACCCGTCGGGCGAGGAGCCTCCCTCGACGATCTCGAAGCGCCCCGGCCAGCGGGTCCGGGCGACGCCCGCGCGCACCGCCTCGTCGGGGATGTGCCATCCGCGCCCACGCAGCACGCTAACCACTTCGAGGGCGACCGTCGCGTTCTGCGACTGATAGGATCCCAGGATCCCCGTACGCAGATCGGTCCATTCTCTATAGGAGAAGGAACGGAATGGGGACGCGCCGTCCTCCCATCGGATGGCACCTTCCTCCAGCTGCGCGAAATCCGGCACCCGCAACTCGCAGCCATGCTCAGCCGCTGCATGCTCGATCACCGCCATCGCCTCGGGCTCCTGGGGCCATGACACCACCGCGCTCCCCTCTTTGATGATGCCCGCCTTCTCGCCGGCGATGGCCGCAAGCGTGTTCCCCAGCAGCGCCGTGTGATCGAGTCCGATGCGGGCGATCACGCACGCCTCAGGCGCGTCTATGACGTTGGTGGAGTCCAGGCGGCCGCCCAGCCCCACCTCCAGCACGACGATGTCGCAGCCGAACCGCGCGAAGTGCTCCAGCGCGACCGCGGTCATCAGCTCGAACTCGGTGGGATGGTCGCCCGTCTCCTCCGCCATCGCCTCGGCATGCTCGCGCACCGCCAGCGTGACATCGCGCAGCTCATCCGGGCTGATCATCGCGCCGTCCACGCGGATGCGCTCCTCGAAACGCTCGATGTAGGGACTTGTGAACATGCCGGTGCGGTACCCCGCGGCGCTCAGGATCGAGGCAAGGTAGGCGCAGATCGATCCTTTGCCGTTGGTGCCCGCCACGTGGACGAACTTCAGGCGATCCTGCGGGCGGCCCAGCCGCTCGAGCAGCTCGCGGATGCGTTCGAGCCCCAGCCGCGACGCCTGCCAGCGCGGCGTGTTGATATACGCGATCGGATCGAAGTCCATCCCAATCCCCTTCCGCAAAAAAGCCCGCCGGGCGCGTGGATCCCAGCGGGCATGAACAACCTTCGAAGCTGCGGCTATTTGCCGAGCAGGTAATCGGCGATGCCGGCGGCGGCGCGCTTGCCGGCGCCCATGGCCAGGATCACCGTCGCGGCGCCGATGACCGTGTCGCCGCCGGCGAACACGCCCGGCTTGGACGTGGCGCCCGTCTCCTCGTCGGCGATGACCAGGTTGCGCGAGGTCACCTCAAGCCCCGGCGTGGTCTGGGCGATGAGCGGGTTGGTCTTGGAGCCGATGGCGATGACCATCATGTCCGCATCGATCACGTACTCGCTGCCCTCGACCGGCACGGGGCGGCGACGTCCGGACGCGTCGGGCTCGCCCAGCTCCATGCGGATGCACTCGACGCCGGTGATCCAGCCCTTGTCGTCGCCGATGATGCGCACCGGATTGCACAGCAGGTCGAAGATCACGCCCTCCTCCTGGGCATGGTGGATCTCCTCCGCGCGGGCGGGCATCTCCTCCATGCTGCGGCGGTACACGACGTGCACCTCGGCACCCAGGCGCAGCGCCGTGCGCGCGGCGTCCATCGCGACGTTGCCGCCGCCCGAGACGACGCACTTCTTGCCGGCGTACACCGGCGTGTCGTATTCGGGGAACAGGTATCCCTTCATCAGGTTCACGCGCGTGAGCAGCTCGTTTGCCGTCATGACGCCGTTGAGACCCTCGCCCTCGATGCCCAGATAGCTCGGCAGACCGGCGCCGGTGCCGATGAACACGGCGTCGAACCCGCGCTCGTCCATCAGCTCGTCGATGCCGTAGAGCTTGCCCACCAGCGCGTTCATCTCGAACTCGACGCCCTGGTCGGCCAGCTGCGACACCTCGCGCTCGACCAGATCCTTGGGCAGACGGAACTCGGGGATGCCGTAGGTCAGCACGCCGCCCGCCTTGTGCAGCGCCTCGAACACGCGCACCGAGCAGCCGCGCTTCGCCAGCTCGCCCGCGCACGTCAGCGACGCGGGGCCCGAGCCGACGACCGCCACGCGCTTGCCCTCGAGGTCGCGCCCGTGCCCGGACTCGGCGGCTCCGTCCTCGCCCTCCGCCGCGGCGCTCTCCTGAGCCATGGCCCAGTCCGCCACGAAGCGCTCCAAACGCCCGATGCCCACCGGCTCGCCCTTGCGTCCGCGCGTGCACACGCCCTCGCACTGCGTCTCCTGCGGGCACACGCGACCGCAGATCGCGGGCAGCGCGTTGGCGTCCTTGACCAGCGCGTACGCCTCGGCGAACTCGCCGTGGGCGACTTTCTCGATGAACTGGGGGATCGGCACGCCCACCGGGCAGCCGTCCATGCAGGGCGCCTTGGGGCACTGGATGCAGCGGCACGCCTCGTTGATGGCGTCCTCTGCGGTGTAGCCGCAGGCGACCTCGTCGAAGCACGCGGCGCGCTCGGCCGGATCGAGCTCCGGCATCGGCGTCTTTTCCTGCTGCTTGTTGGTCTCATAGCTTACGCGAGCCATGTTGAATCTCCTATCCTTGGCAAAATGAGAAAAAGTGACTGTCCCTTTTTCTCATTTGCAGTCGCGGGCCTCGCTTGCCGCGCGGCCGGCAGCCGCCTCGCGCGCCGCCTGCTCGAAATCGCGGTACATCACGCCGCGGTGCATCGCGTCGTCGAAATCGACCAGATGCCCGTCGAAGTCGGGTCCGTCGACGCAGGCGTGCTTGTACTCGTCGCCGACCTTGACGCGGCAGCCGCCGCACATGCCGGTGCCGTCGATCATGATGGGGTTCATCGAGACGAGGGTCTTGATGCCATGGGGTTTGGTGGTGAGCGCCACGAACTTCATCATGATCACCGGGCCGACCGCCAGCACAAGATCGTAATCGGCGCCGGCGTCGATGCGCTCCTGCAGCGGCGCGGTCACCACGCCCTTGTTGCCGTTGGAGCCGTCGTCGGTCATCACCTTATGCCACGAGGAGCACGCCGCCAGCTCGTCTTCGAACAGGATCAGGTCCTTGTTGCGGAAGCCCGTGATGACGTCGACCTCGCAGCCATAATCGTGCAGCCACTTGGCCTGGGGATACGCGATCGCGGTGCCCAGGCCGCCGCCGATGACGCAGGCGCGCTTGACGCCCTCGAGCTCGGTGGGGTTGCCGAAGGGGCCCGCGAAGTCGAGCAGCGCGTCGCCTGCGCGGAGCTTGGCGAGGCGCATGGTGGTCGCGCCCACCGCCTGGAACACGATGGTCACCGTGCCGGCTTCGGGATCGCAGGCGTTCATGGTCAGCGGGATGCGCTCGCCGCGCTCGTCGATGCGCAGCATGATGAACTGTCCCGGCTTGATTTTCTTGGCGATTTCCGGCGCCCGCACCACCATGCGGGTCACCTCAGCGTTGAGCTGCTCCACCTGTTCGATGGGATACACGTGGCCTCAGACCCCCTCGTCATATCGGCTTTTCATTCGGGAATGCCTCAGTATATCAGCGCCACGTGAAGGATTGGTAACGCAATCGTTTCCGCACGTCGGACGGTTGTCTTTTTTGGCTGAGGGCGCCGCTACAGAAGATGCTCCTGCTCGTAGTGGGGCTGGGACGGTTGCTGGTCGGCGTGCTCGGCTGCCTGCGGGGCGACCTGCGCGGTCGCTTGCCCGGCTGCGGCAGCGCTTTCCAGCGCGGAACCATCCTGCGCGGCGTGCACATCCGGAGCCGGCTGCGCAGTATCCGCGGCACCCGTCGCCTGCGCGTTTTGGCGCAGCAGCTCGCCGAGCGTGGCGAAGTCGTCTTCAAGCGCGACGCGCTTGCTGCCGTCGTAGAGCGCGGCGGCGGGATGAAAGATGGGGAACACCTTGAACCGACCCGCTTGCTGCAGCTTGCCGTGCAGGCGCGTGATGCCGACCTCGGTCTTGAGGATGAACTTCGTGGAGAAGTTGCCCAACGTCACGATGAACTCGGGGTCGATGGTGCGCGTCTGCTCGCGCAGGTAGGGCGTGCACAGCTCGATCTCCTCGGGGCGCGGATCGCGGTTTCCCGGAGGGCGGCATTTGAGCACGTTGGCGATGAACACGTCCTCGCGCTTGAGCCCGGCGATGGCAAGCAGCTCGTTGAGGTATTTGCCGGCGGCGCCGACGAACGGGATGCCCTGCAGGTCCTCGTTCTTGCCCGGCGCCTCGCCCACGATCAGCACGCGCGCATCAGGATTGCCGTCGCCGAACACGGTCTGCGTGCGCCCATCGGCCAGCGGGCAGCGGCGACACGCTTCGACGTCGGCGCGGATCTGCTCCAGAGGGATATGCGGTTTGTGCATGGCGGGACCTTCTTCTGCCGTAGCCCTGTCCTATTTGTAGATGCGCGGCATGCGCATGCTGAATCCGCAGGCCACCTCGTAGTTGATGGTGTCGAGCGCGTCGGCCATCTCGTCAAGGGTGATCTCGGCATCGCCCTGGCGCCCGACGAGCAGCACCTCGTCGCCGATCTGCGGATCGAGGCGGCGGTGCGTGCCGTACACGCGCATGTCGACCTCGAACATGCACATGTCCATGCAGATCTGGCCGACCTGGCGGCAGCGACGCCCGTCCAGGATCACGTCCGTCATGTTCGACAGGCCGTGGCGCAGACCGTCGGCGTAGCCCACGGGGATGGTGCAGACCTTGACGCTGCCGGGGCTGCGGTAGTCGAGCCCGTAGCTCACGCCCTCGCCCACCGGAACCGAGCGCACGTCGGTGATGCGCGCATGGACGCTCATGGCGGGGCGCAGATCCAGGATGCCGCGCGTCACAGGCGACGCGTGCAGACCGTACAGCGACACGCCCAGACGCGCCATGTCGAACTGGACGTCGGAGAAGCGCGCGCCGGCGGCGGTGTTGGCGCAGTGCACGATGCCGGGATCGATTCCCGCGGAGCGCAGAGTCGACACGGCCTCGATGAAATGCTTGGCCTGGATCTGGAAATCAAGCGTCTCGTTGGCATCCGCGGTCGCGAAATGCGTGAACACGCCGCCCAGATCGAGCGCGCGATGGAATCCCACCTGCGTCATGAACTCGAGCACCTGGTCGTGGCGCACGCCGATGCGGTTCATGCCCGTGTTGACCGCCAGATGGTACGGAGCGCGCACGCCGAACGCGTCGGCCGTCTCGGCGTAGGCGATCGCGAACTCGGGCGTGTAGATGGCCGGCGTGATCTTGTACGCGAGCAGAAGCGGCGCCGCCGCCACGGGAGGCTCGGAGAGGATGAGGATCGGGGCGTTGAGCATCGCCTCGCGCAGCTCGATGGCCTCGTTGACCGTGGCGACGCCCAGCCATTCGGCGCCGGAGTTGAGCGCGGTGCGCGCCACCTGGACCGCGCCGTGGCCGTACGCGTCGGCCTTGACGACGGCCATCAGACGCGTGCGCGAGCTGAGACGGCGGCGGTACTCGCCCACGTTGTGGCGGATGGCGGCCAGGTCGATCTCGACCCATGACCAACGGCGGTCGATGGCGGGGATGGTGCGCAGCTTGTCCGGATCGAAATGAAGCGCGCCCGAAGCGTCCCGCTCGTGATCGCGCGCATACTGGAACGCGCCCTGGGCAGCAGGGCTTGACGGGGAGGCGGGGCTGAACGGATAGTCGGATCCCCGCTTGTCAGCCGCGGAAGCCAGCTGGCCGTCCCGCGCGCCCGTTCCGACGGGCGTATGTCCCACGCTGACGCTCGCCGGCACGAAGCCCGGCTTGCGCCGCGCGAATCCGGTGAACCCGTTCAGCGGTTCTTCTTCCATCCGTGATGCCTCCTCCTAGAAAAATCGGGCATCAGTATAGCACTGGGATTTCCGCCGCCCGGGCGCGCGGAGCGACCTGCCCAAATCCCCTATAACCCCGCACAAGGAGCGCCCATCGCGGGTTCGCTGACGAACCCGCACACCGACGGGCGGCTCCAGGTTTGCGAGCACCCCCGATGCGACATGCGACTCCACGATTGCAGGCATCCCCGATGCAACATGCGGTTCCGCATTTGCGAGCATCTCCAATGTGCCGCGCGAAACACTTGGATAGAAAAACGCGGATGCGACGCTTTCCACCGCCGAAAAGCGTCGCATCCGCTGGATTTCATC
>DGYMJ06203__coassemble_514_pt1 | contig 22701 bp, 20 predicted proteins | sample DGYMJ06203__metabat2_high_PE_045 | metagenome-assembled genome bin DGYMJ06203
ACCCCACGCACAACCGCCTTGCCGACGACCGTTACATCACGATCGCCCACGGGCGCGACTACCGCGATTGCATGCTCGACATCGGCGTGTTCTCGGCTGGCGAGGTCAAACAATCCCAGTGGGTCAACGTCTCGGTGCGCGAGGCGCGCGACTAACCGGCTCCCGCTGCGCTGACGCATACCCCAAATCCTGTGTGCAAACTGCGAGGATGCCCCGTTTGCTCGTTGCATTCGGCACGTGCGCGCGCTACACTGCAAAAGTTCGCTTTCAAAAGCCCCGTGCGGCAGGATAGGCGGAAGCGCAAACGCAAGGGAGTCCAGGCCCGAGCGTGCGCGTCGGCGTAGGAAACCGGCATCCGTAGACCTGCAACTTTTGAAAACCGACGCCCATTGCGGAGGTGACGCGGACCGGGAGGCGGCGTCTGCCGGCTCCGAAGGCGGAGACGCCATAAGGGACGTGCCGCAGTGGTGCCTGTGATCAGCAACGCTGTGAGCAGGCGAAAGAGTTTAGTGGAGGAAAAAGAGTGAAGACGTATTACGCGAAGCCCAACGAAGTGGAGCGTGAGTGGGTCCTCATCGATGCGACCGATCAGATCCTCGGCCGTGTCGCTGCCAAGGCCGCCCACATCCTGAAGGGCAAGCACAAGCCGCAGTACACCCCCCATGTCGACACCGGTGATTTCGTGATCATCGTGAACGCGGACAAGATCCGCGTGACCGGCAACAAGGGCACCGACAAGGTGTACTACCGCCACACCGGTCATCCCGGTGGCCTGAAGTCCGAGACCTTCAACGAGGCCATGGCCAAGCATCCCGAGCGCGTCATCGAGCACGCTGTCAAGGGCATGCTGCCCAAGAACACGCTCGGTCGTGCGATGGGCAAGAAGCTGAAGGTGTACGCCGGCCCTGAGCATCCGCATATGGCTCAGAAGCCCCGCGAGATCAAGATGGAGGGTTAAACCATGGCAGGTGAAGCTTTGTACTACGGCACCGGCCGTCGCAAGAACGCCGTCGCCCGCGTCCGCCTGGTGCCCGGCACCGGCAAGGTGACGATCAACGGCCGCGAGGGCGTTGAGTACTTCGGCCGCGAGGCTCTGTTGGACTACGCCAAGACCCCGTTCAAGGTGACGGATACGCAGGATCACTTCGACGTGATCGCCCGCATCAACGGCGGCGGCATCTCGGGCCAGGCCGGCGCTCTGCGCCACGGCATCGCCCGCGCCCTGCTTGAGGCCGGCGACTACCGCGCCGAGCTGAAGCGCGCCGGTTACCTGACGCGCGACTCCCGTATGGTCGAGCGCAAGAAGTACGGCCTGAAGAAGGCCCGCAAGCGCCCGCAGTTCAGCAAGCGCTAGTGTTTTGTTGCGGCGGTCTGCCGACCGCCGCAACTGCTCGATGCTGCGAAGGGCCCTGGCGTCGGATCTCGCGGCGATTCCGCAGGCTTGCGTACCGAAGTACGCGGCGCCTGTGCGATCCCCACGACCTCCGGCACCAGGGCCCTTCTCGCTGACGGTACGAACGATCTCGGAGTCGATATGCTCGACCTGGGATTCTCGACATCCCCTTCGGAGATTTTGCCGAAAGGGGATGTTCTTTTTTATGCGAGGTCATATAATGGATACATCTTAATGATGGACTATATCCAACATAGGATGAGTTCCAAATTGCGGAAGGAGCGATCATGGAAACCTATTACAACCCCGAGGATCTGGCCAAGTTCTCCCCCGACGGTGTGGGCGAGGGCGCGCCCGAGCTGTGGGATCTCTACATGGCGTACTACGGCAAGGTGTTCGCCGAGGGCGAGCTGACCGCGCGCGAGAAGGCGCTCATCGCACTGGCTGTGGCCGCTGCCGTGCAGTGCCCGTACTGCATCGACTCCTTCACCAACACCTGCATGGAGATGGGCGTCACCAAGGAGCAGATGACCGAGGCGTTCCATGTCGCCAACGCCATCCGCGGCGGCGCTGCGCTGGCGCACGGCGTCCAGATGGTCAGCCTGGTCGACAAGCTGGAGATGTAGCGGCTTATGCCCGACACCAGGGACGTCAACGGGGCGTTGGCTCAATACCCGCCGTTTTGGGAGAAGGTCGGTGAGTACCGCTATACCGAGGAGCAGCTGGACACGCTGCAGATCAACATCGGTCTTGCGTGCAATTTCGCATGCAAGCACTGCCATGTGCAGTCGAGTCCGGCGCGCACCGAGGAGATGTCGCGCGAGACGTTGGAGCAGTGCCTCAAGGTCTTCAAGGACTACGGGTTCTCCGTCATCGACGTAACCGGCGGCGCGCCCGAGATGAACCCGCACTACGAGTGGTTCATGCGCGAAGCCGCGGCGACCGGGGCCCGTGTCATCACACGTTCCAACCTCGCCATCTGCGAGGAAGAGGGCTACGAGCACATCCCCGAACTGTGGGCCGAGCTGGGCATCGTAGTGTTCGCATCGCTGCCGCATTACATCAAGAAGACCTCCGAGAAGCAGCGTGGCGCGGGCACGTTCGACCCCACTATCCGCGTGATGCGGCGTTTGTGCGAGCTGGGTTACGGCAAGGGCGAGGGTGCCGGCCCGGACGGAAAGACGCTTGAGCTCGATCTGGTGTTCAATCCCAATGGTGCTGTGCTGCCGCCCGATCAAGAGGCGATGGAGCGCGAATACAAGCAGAAGCTGGCCGAGGAATTCGGCATCAACTTCGACAACCTGTTCTGCATCGCCAACGCGCCGGGCGGACGCTTCGGCGAGCGCCTGCTGGCGACGGGCAACATGGACCGCTATATGAACAAGCTCATCGGCGCGTTCAATCCCGACACGGTGCCGGCCATGATGTGCCGCATGCAGCTGTCGGTGCGTTGGGATGGCGCCCTGTACGACTGCGACTTCAATCAGGCGGTCGACATGCCGTGCAAAAACGGTCTGAACATCGCGGATATGGCCAACGAGCCGTCGATTCCGGCAAAGCGCGACATCGTGTTCTCCAACCACTGCTACGCCTGTTGTGCTGGCACGGGCAGCAGTTGAGGCGGTGCTACCGCGTAGGTCTTACGCGAAGGCGGTTCGAGCAAGAGGATGTATCGAACGAGGGGCACTTCGAACCGAAACGCCCTCTATTCTTGCAATAAGCACTTGACAATCAATAGACTATGTCTTATAGTAAAGAAGGTCTGAGCACGACAAGCACGCCGCCCGCATCCCCCGCAGGCGGCGCGCTTACGTTTTCGGGATCGTCTGCTCGGATGGCGTTCTTCATTCGCTGATATGGGTTTATTCATGTTGCCTATTGCGAAAAACCGATTGAGGAACAGCTCTCCTTCTGCCGCCCGTGGTAAAGTTTCACCATGCAAAATCCGATACAGAGGCTCGAGCTTCGGGTGGATAATCGAGGCTTCGACGAGGAGGGGCGGGTCTGTATGCCGCACGTGTCTGAAAACTACGGATCGATGGTCTTCAACGAGCATACGATGCAGGAGCGTCTGCCTTCTGCCACGTACAAAAGCTTGCTCAAGACCATCCGCGAGGGAAAGCCGCTCGATCTTGAGGTGGCCAACGTCGTCGCCCATGCGATGAAGGAGTGGGCCATCGAGAAGGGCGCCACCCACTACACCCACTGGTTCCAGCCGCTGACGGGCATCACGTCCGAGAAGCACGACAGCTTCCTCGATCCGGTGAGCGACGGACGAGCCATCATGAGCTTCTCCGGCAAGGAGCTCATCAAAGGCGAACCCGATGCGTCGAGCTTCCCCTCCGGCGGCCTACGCGCCACCTTCGAGGCGCGCGGCTACACGGCGTGGGATCCCACCAGCTACGCGTTCATCAAAGATGAAGTGCTGTGCATTCCCACCGCCTTCTGCAGCTACACCGGCGAGGCGCTGGACAAGAAGACGCCGCTTCTGCGCTCGATGGCCGCCATCGAGGAGCAGGCCAACCGCGTGCTGGCGCTGTTCGGCGAGGATCCGCAGCGCATCATCACCACGGTCGGCGCCGAGCAGGAGTACTTCCTGATCTCCGAGAAGGATTACGAACGCCGCCGCGACCTCATCATGTGCGGTCGCACGCTGTTCGGCGCGATGCCGAGCAAGGGCCAAGAGCTCGATGAGCACTACTTCGGCGCCATCCGCCCGACCGTCAACGAGTTCATGAAGGAGCTCGACGACGAGCTCTGGGCGCTCGGCATCCCCGCCAAGACCAAGCACAACGAGGTGGCCCCCGCCCAGCACGAGCTCGCGCCCATCTTCACCAACGCCAACCGCGCCATCGACGAGAACCTGCTCACGATGGAGAAGATGCGCCTGCTCGCCAGCCACCACGGCCTGGTGTGCCTTTTGCACGAGAAGCCCTTCGAGGGCATCAACGGGTCCGGCAAGCACAACAACTGGTCGATCTCGGCAGACGGCAAGAACCTGCTCGACCCGGGCGAGAGCCCGATGGAGAACCTTCGCTTCCTGGTGTTCCTCACCGGCGTCATCCAGGCGGTCGACGACTACCAGGAGCTGCTGCGCGCCTCGGCCGCGAGCGCGGGCAACGACCATCGCCTGGGCGCCAACGAGGCCCCGCCGGCGATCGTGTCAATCTTTTTGGGCGACGAGCTGGGCGCGGTCGTGGACGCGCTCATCGCCGACGGCGAGGACGGGTTCGAGAACGTCGATCGCGTGACGATGGATCTGGGCGTGGCGGTGCTCCCCCGCTTCCTCAAGGACAACACCGACCGCAACCGCACGAGCCCCTTCGCGTTCACCGGCAACAAGTTCGAGTTTCGCATGCCCGGCTCGAACATGAACCTGGCCGACGCCAACACGATCCTCAACACCGCGATGGCCAAAAGCCTCAAGGACTTCGCCGACGCGATGGAGGGCGCCACGCCCGACAGCTTCAAGCAGCAGGCGCTCGCCTACATCAAGACGACGCTGCGCGACCATCAGCGCATCGTCTTCAACGGCGACGGCTACTCGGCGGAATGGGAGGAGGAGGCCGCCCGCCGCGGTCTGGCCAACCACAAGACGACCGCCGACGCGCTGCCATGCTTCCTCGACGGGAAGACGGCCGAGCTGTTCGAGGAGTTCGGCGTCCTCACCGAAACCGAGCTGCGCAGCCGCTACGAGGTCAAGCTGGAGAAATACAACAAGCTCATCAACATCGAGGGCCGCGTGATGCGCCGCATGACCAGGCGCACCTACCTGCCCGCCATCGTCAAGTTCGCCACGCAGATCGCCGACGGCATCAACGCGTTCGCCGCCGCGGGCGCAGCGGGTCCGACGGCGCAGCAACGCCAGCTCCTCGACAAGCTGCTCGCCGGCATCGACGAGATCAACGAGGCGCTGCAGGCGGTCGAGCAGGCCGACGCCGTCGCCAAGACGATCGCCGACGAGCAGGAGAAGGCGAACCACAACGCGCACGTGATGCTGCCCGCGATGGAGCGCCTGCGCGAGACGGTCGACAACATGGAGATCATCACGAGCCGCGATCTGTGGCCGGTTCCCAGCTACAACAACCTGCTGTTCTACGTTTAGCGAGCACGCGCCGGCGGAGCCCGTCGGCGCGATCCCCCACAGGAGGAAGACCATGGAGTTCCGCTTTGACAAGATGCACGGCCTCGGCAACGACTTCGCGGTGTTCGAGGACTGGGGCGCATGCGTCAACCTCACGCCGGCGCAGGCCACCCTCCTTTGCGACCGGCACTTCGGCATCGGAGCGGATGGGCTCATCTTCATCCGCAGCTCGCGCACCAGGGGGTGCCGTGCGTTCATGCACTACCTCAACGCGGACGGCACCCTCGCCCAAATGTGCGGAAACGGCATCCGCTGCATGGCGAAATACCTGGTGGACCATGGTTTCGTCGACGACGGGCAGCCCTTCGTCGACATCGAGACGCGCGCGGGGGTGCGACGCGTCAGCATCATGCGGGACGACATGGGCCGCTTCGAAAGCGCCACGGTCGATATGGGCACGCCGGAGTTCGACCCCCAGCGCATCCCCGTCAGCTGCGCCGCCGACGCGACGACGCCCGACGGCGCCCCCTGCGTCCGCGACCTGGAGATCGGGACGCCCTGGGGCGAGTTCCGCTTCACCCTCGTGTCGATGGGCAACCCGCACGCGGTGTGCTTCCTGGAGGATTTCGACAGCCTCCCCGACGAGGCGTTCACCGACGCGCGGCGCAAGGGGCTCGAAACGCTGCGCGTCGACGCCATCGGCCCCTACATCGAGCACAGCCCCCTGTTCCCAGAGAAGACCAACGTCGAGTTCGTGGAGCCGCACGAGCTGGGGCTGGCCATGCGCGTGTGGGAGCGAGGATGCGGCGAGACGCTCGCCTGCGGCACTGGGGCGTGCGCCGTCAACGTGGCGGCGGCGCTGTGCGGCGTGGCGGGAAGGGAGAACCATGTGATGCTGCCCGGCGGAACGCTGCGCATCTCGTGGACCGAATCAGGACAGGTCCTGATGGCGGGCCCCGCCGAGCACGTATGGAGCGGCGTCGTCGACATTCCGGATTCCGCGCTGTGCTGATCCCGTCGGGTTCCGCGACGGGCTGAGTCGGCCCAGCTCCCAGCACCTTACGCGCAGCGGGCGTTGCCCGGCAGCATGTCCGGACAACGCCCGCTGCGGCTGCGACGTTCGCTTCGACGTTCGCCGCGCGCTACGCCTGAGCGCGCTACGCCTGGGGATACTGCTCGTCGTCCACCGGCTCGAGCCACTCGTTGGAGCAGCCCTCGCCGGGCGCCTCGAAGGCGATGTGGCTGAACCAGCTGTCGGCGGCGGCGCCATGCCAGTGCTTCACGCCGGCGGGGATCACCACGACGGTGCCGGGCGTGAGCTCCTGCGGCTCCTTGCCCCACTCCTGATACCAGCCCCGCCCGTCGGTGCAGATGAGGATCTGCCCGCCGCCCTTGTCGGCATGATGGATGTGCCAGTTGTTGCGGCATCCCGGCTCGAACGTCACGTTCGCCAGACCCACGCCCGCCTCGGCGGGGTTCGTCAGCGGATTGAGGTACGAGTTGCCGATGAAGTACCGCGCGTACGCCTCATTGGGCGCGCCCATCCCGAACATCGGATTGAATTCGTTCTGATCTGCCATGGTCTCTCCTCTCTCAAATGAGAAAAAGGGACAGTCACTTTTTCTCATTCCGGAAACTTACGCCTTGGAGCATGCTCCAAATCAAGCGTGAACTGCCGGCTGGGCGGCTCCGTCTACTTCTTCGCGTTGGGATCGGTCGTGCCCGCGAGCGGCTTCTCGCCGGGGCGACCGATCGGCCCCACCAGCTCGTGGGCGGTGTAGGGCTCCTCCAGATAGTCGATCTCGTCCTGATCGAGCTTCACGTCGAGCGCCGCCACCGCATCGTCCACGCGCGATGGCTTCGAACAGCCCACGAGCGGCGATTCGATGCCGCACGCCCACTGCCACGCCAGCGCGACGTGCGCCATGGGCACGCCGTGGCGTTCCGCCACCTCGACGACGCGCTCGATGATGGGCTGATCCTGCTCGCGCGCCAGGTCGTACTTGCTGCGCACCACCGCATCGGTCTCGCTGCGCTTGGAATCCCACGTCCACTCGCGCCGGCACAGGTGCCCCGACGCCAGCGGGCTGTACGGCGTGATGGCCATGTCGAACTGGCGACACACGGGAAACATCTCGCGCTCGTTCTCGCGGTAGAGCAGGTTGTGGTGCGGCTGCAGGCTCGTGAATTTCGTCCAGCCGTTGCGCTCGGCGACCACCTGCATGTTGTGCAGCTGGTAGGCGTACATCTCGCTTGCGCCAAGAGCGCGCACCTTGCCTGCACGCACCAGGCAGTCGAGCGCTTCCATGGTCTCCTCGATAGGAGTGCCGTAGTCGAAGCGATGGATGATGTAGAGGTCCAGGTAGTCGGTGCCCAGACGTTTGAGCGTGCCGTCGATCTCACGCAGGATGGCCTCGCGCGACAGGCGCCCTTCGTTGAAGAACACCTTGCTGGCAAGCACCACCTTATCGCGCGGGATGCCGAGCTTCTTGAGCGCACGGCCGATGTACTCCTCGCTCGTGCCGAACCCGTAGATGTTCGCCGTGTCGATGAAGTTGATGCCTTGATCGATCGCGCGCTTGATCACCGCGCGCGTCTCATCCTCGGGCAGCGTCCACTGGTGGAACTTAGGCGATGGTTCGCCGAAGCTCATACCGCCCAAGCAGATCCGCGACACCTCGATCCCGGAATGGCCTAGTTTCGCATATTCCATAGGTGCAGCTTCTCCTTTCCCTGGCTATTGCTCGAAATGAGAAAAAGTGACTGTCCCTTTTTCTCATTACAGCGATTTGCCCAGATCGTAGGCTTTTTGCGGGTAGCCGGTCGCGCGGGTCATGCCCGGCGTGCCGCAGCCGCGGCCCAGGATCATGCCGCAATCGCGCATGTCGAGATAGCGCACGAGCGTCTGATAATGCGCCTCCAGCGCATCGAACGTCCAGTTATCGCTGTTCCAGGCAACGGCAAGCAGCGCGCATTTGAGATGACGGCGCGTGATGCTGCCGTTGGCGGAGCAGAAGCGATCGATGACGATCTTGAGCTGGGCGCTCATGCTGTAGTAGTACAGCGGCGTGGCGAACACCACCATGTCGGCGGACAGGATCTGGGTGCGGATACCGTCCATGCCGTCATGCTGGATGCACGGGCCCTCGTAGCCGCAGCGGACGCAACCCGTGCACGGAGCCACGTCGGCACGGCCGACGTCGATGCGGACCACCTCGTGCCCCGCCTGGCGCGCGCCTCGTGCGAACTCCTCCGCCAGAATGGCGGTGGAGCCGTTGATGTTGGGGCTTCCCTGCAAAACGACGATCTTCATAGCATCATCTCCTCCGCATCCATCACTTCCTCAATGGACAATCCGCCTGTTCGTGTAAGGCAAAGCACTCTCGGGCTGTACTATACGTTACACATTGTTACTTGTAAAGAGCTTTCGCTATCACTTTATCTTTGCAAACGATCTAACCTTATGAGGTATACTGAACGAAATCCAAGGAAAGGGCGGCCGCCTCTCGCCTGTCGGAAAGACGGCGGGAGACGAGCGCATGCTCCGAGCTAACGAGAAGGGCGTATCGTGCCGGATTTCATCAGGGCGCGCAGCAGCGCACAAAAAGAGCAGCGTATGGCGGAGATCAAGCAAGCTGCCGACGAGCTTTTCCACGAAAAGAGCTACCACGAGATCACGCTCAAGGGAATCTCGGAGCGTCTGGGCTGGTCGCACGCCGCTCTCTATAAATACGTGAGTACCAAGGAAGATATCTTCCTTGAGTTGTGCGCTGACGCACGCGGCGAATACACCGCATCGCTGCTCGCCGCCTACCCAACCGGCTGCGCCTATTCGCGAGAAGTCCTGGCCCAGGTCTGGACCGAACAGCTTAACAGCCATCGCGATTACCTCGCCTACAGCGATCTCCTGTTCACCATCATCGAAACCAACGTGAGCGCCGAGCGTCTCGCCGAGTTCAAGCGAGGCTATTACGAGGAAATCGACCTGCTTTCCAAGCGTTTTCAGGATAACCTCGGCATCGAGCCCGATCGAGCCGGACAGTTGTTCAATTCCGTGCTGTTCCATGCCTGCAGCATCAACAGCTGGTGCAATGAAAACCCGCTTGTCGCTGAAGCGATGGAGATAGCCGGCCTCGAGCAGCGCGTCCCCGATTTCAAAGAGGAGATGCGCGATTTCATCGAGATGTGCCTCGCGCATTACTGCCGCTGAATCGACCGGCAAACCGACTCCGCGCGTCCGCGATAGCCGCAGCTACAACGACGGGGCTGCCCATCCCGCGAATCCGCCCACATCCCTGATACCGCGCTTCCCAAACCACACTTCCCCATCATCGCGGACGATGGGATAATGAAAGGGTACACGCTGCGCTCGGGCAGCCGCCCTTGCAGCGGAAGTCGTCTTCCAAGAGAAGGGATGCGCCATGCTTCACGAAGTCCAGTTCCCCTCGTCCAACGGCCGCGACCAGGTCACCGGCTGGATCTACGTTCCGGCGACCGAGCCCGAGGGCATCATCCAGCTCGTGCACGGATTCGGCGAGCATTCGCGCCGCTACTTCCACATGATCGTGGCGTTCATGGACGCCGGCTACATCGTCGCCGCCGACGACCACGTTGGCCACGGCGCGACCGCCATCGCCAACGGCACGTGGGGCGACTGGGGCGACGCCGGCCCGCACACCATGATGGAAGACGAGAAGCTGTTCAAGGACATCGTCTGCGAGAAGTACCCCGAGCTGCCCTACTACATGTTCGGCCACTCGATGGGCTCGATGATCGCGCGCGACTTCTCCGCGAAGTACGGCGAGGAGCTCGACGGCGCGATCTACTGCGGCACCACCGGCATCTTCAAGAACACCCACGAGGTCCGCGCCAAGCTGGATGCCGTCATCGAAGCCGGTGGGGCGCATGATTCCGACCCGGCGTTCGTTGGCGAGCTGATGGGCTGGATGTTCTCCCGCTGCGCCGAGGGCGCCAACCTCGGCAACGAGTGGATCTGCCACGATCCGTACGTCCAGAAGGACCACGCCGAGGATCCGTTCGACGCGTTCACCCATCCCACGCACAACATCAGCCTGCGCGACTTCATCGACATGATGCTGTGCATCGAGGGCGAGGAATGGGCCGAGAAGGTCCCCGAGGATCTGCCGATCCTGCTGATCGCCGGCGACCAGGATCCCGTCGGCAACTTCGGCGAGGGCGTGTACCAGGTGGCCAACTGGCTCACCGACACCGGCCACGACGTCATCACGAAGCTGTACTCCGGCTACCGCCACGAGATTCACAACTACGACGACATCAAAGACGATGTCGAGCAGACCATCATCGAGTGGATCGAGATGCAGTTCTAGACCTTGAGCCCTGGGCACCATCCGACCTGGTCAACGGCCTCTTCGCACGAAGGGGCCGTTTTCATTGCGGCTCCTGCGCGGTCGTCGCGCCTATGCCTCGTCCTTCGAGGAGTACGCGATGGTGAGCTCCGCCTCGTCGCGGACGTTGCGCTTGATGATGCGGAAGCACAGCAGCGCCGTCACGGGGATGGCGAGCGCGAGGATGCCGCCGAAGTCGAAGCTGCACGCCGCGCCCATCGTGTCGATGATCGTGCCGGCGACGGTGGGACCGAACGCCATGCCGCAGGTCGCGCCGGCGTTGAGCCAGGTGATGGCCTCGGTCAGCCGATCGCCGGGCACCGCGCGCTCGCAGGTGGCGTTGGCGACGATGAGGAACGGCGCGTATGCGAACGCGGCGATCGTGCCCACGAGGAACAACGACAGCGTCGAGTCGATGAGGATCATCGTCCCGTAGGCGCAGCCGATGACCACCGCGAACAGGATCAGCTGGCGGTATTGGGGCATGCGCAGGCGGATCATGCCGAACACGAAACCCATCAGCATCGAGGCGACGCCCGAGGTCATGAGGACGACGCTGGCGAACGTCGTGTTGCCGATCTCCTCGGAGAACGACACCGTCGACGTGTCGAACACGCCGTAGAACGCGCCGACGAACAGCATCAGCACGAACAGGACGCGCACGATCGACGAGGTGCGGAACACGCTTTTGCGATGCGCGAAATCCTCGGCGGGCGCGGACTCGGCGCTCCCGCTCGATGCGACGCCCCCGTCGGCGGAGGCGGGTTCATCCCATCCGGGCTTCGGCTCGGTCGAGCGCGAGCACATCAGAAGCACGGTGCCCGCCGCGAATGCGACGCCGCCGAACACCATGCCCGCGATCGGGGCGATGGTCGACGCCAGCGCGACGGAAAGCGAGGGGCTGAACATGAACCCGATGTCGTCGAGGACGCCTTCGTACGAGAACATCGTGCGCATGATCGGGGCGGCGTTTCCCAGCTTGCCGGAGCGGATGAGGTACGTCCAGCGCGCGCGGGCGAGCGCGGGCGGGTTCGGCGAAGCCCCCATCAGGACCGCCGCGGCGAACAGCGCCCCCTCCGGCCCGTCGAACGCGACGATCGCCACCATCAACACGAGCCCCGCGAGGTTGATAAGCGCCGCCCAGGGCACGACGCGCGACTGCCCGTAGGTGTCGACCAGCTTCGACACGCGCGGCGCGATGATGAACGTCGCCAGCGCGATGACCGACGACACGAGGCCTGCGACGAAGAACGAGAACCCCGAGAGGCTGAGCATCGTCACCGTCCCGATGGTGTTCATATACGGCAGAAAGCGCATCAGGAAGCAGCCGATGTCGAACGGACGCGCCTCGCGCACACGCAAGATCGCCTTGTACACTCCGGGATTGATCGCCGACACCCGCCGCCTCCTTCCTTGCATTCGTATGCAGCAGCAGCCATTCTACCTAAGGAAAAGGGAGAAGGGCAGTTCGCAGCTGCCCTCCCCCATCCCCTTTCCCATCGGCGACGGAAATGGGAAAAAGTGACTGTCCCTTTTTCTCATCGGGCGCTAGGCGGCGCCCAGCAGCAGGCCCGCGCCATGCACGGCGAACGCGACGACCCAGGCGACCGCGAGCTGCCAGAACGCCACGCCGATCGCCCATTTGCCGCCCAGCTCGCGCTTGACCGAGGCGAGCGCCGCGATGCAGGGCGTGTACAGCAGGCAGAACACCAGCAGGCTCATCGCGGCGAGCGGCGTCAGTGCCGCCGTGATGGCGCCCACGCTGCCGAACAGGATCGACAGCGTCGACACCACGCTCTCCTTTGCCATGACGCCCGTGATGAGCGCGGTGGAGATACGCCAATCGCCGAACCCGAGCGGCGCGAAGATCGGCGCGATCCAGCCCGCGATCACCGCCAGGATGCTGTTCTGCGAGTCGGACACCACGTTGAGCGTGAAATCGAACGTCTGCAGGATCCAGATGACGATGGTCGCCACGAAGATGACGGTGAACGCGCGCTGCAGGAAGTCCTTCGCCTTGTCCCACAGAAGCCTGCCGACGTTCTTGGCGCCGGGCAGGCGGTAGTTGGGCAGCTCCATCACGAACGGCACCGCCTCGCCCGAGAAGAGCGATTTGCGCAGCAGCAGCGCGACCAGGATGCCCACGACGATGCCGCCGAAGTAGAGCCCGACCATCACGAGCGCCCCGTTGGCGGGGAAGAACGCCGCGGTGAGGAACGCGTAGATGGGCAGCTTGGCCGAGCAGCTCATGTACGGCGTGAGCAGGATCGTCATCTTGCGGTCGCGCTCGGAGGGCAGCGTGCGCGACGCCATCACGCTCGGCACCGTGCAGCCGAACCCGATGAGCATCGGCACGATGGAGCGCCCCGACAGGCCGATCTTGCGCAGCAGCTTGTCCATGACGAACGCCACGCGCGCCATATAGCCCGAATCCTCCAGGATCGACAGGAAGAAGAACAGCGTCACGATGATGGGCACGAACGACACCACGCTGCCCACGCCGTTGAACACGCCGTCGATCACGAGCGACTGCAGCACCTCGTTGACCTGGGCCGCCGCCATGGCATCCGCCACCAGGTCGGTGAGCCATCCGACGCCCGCGTCCAGCAGCTCCTGCAGCCACGCGCCGATCACGTTGAACGTGAGCCAGAACACGAGCGCCATGATCGCGACGAACGCGGGGATGGCGGTGAAGCGCCCGGTCAGGACGCGGTCGATCTTCTGGCTGCGCACATGCTCGCGGCTCTCATGCGGCTTGACGACGGTGAGGGCGCACACGCGGTCGATGAAGCTGAAGCGCATCTCGGCGATGGCGGCGGCGCGGTCGAGCCCGCGCTCGGCCTCCATCTGGCTGATGATGTGCTCGAGCGTCTCGCGCTCGTTCTGGTCGAGGTCGAGCGCGTCGAGCACCAGCTGGTCGCCCTCGGCGAGCTTGCTCGCGGCGAAGCGCAGCGGGATGCCGGCGCGTTCGGCATGGTCTTCGATGAGGTGCATGATGCCGTGCAGGCAGCGATGCACCGCGCCGCCGTGGTCGTCCGGATCGCAGAAGTCCTGGCGCACAGGGCTTTCCTGGAACCGGGCCACATGGACGGCGTGGTCGATCAGCTCGGCGGTGCCCTCGTTGCGCGCCGCCACCAGCGGCACCACGGGGATGCCGAGCAGCTCCTCCATCTCGTTGACGCGGATGGAGCCGCCGTTGCCCGTGACCTCGTCCATCATGTTGAGCGCCAGCACCATCGGAATGCCCAGCTCCATCAGCTGCATCGTCAGATACAGGTTGCGCTCGATGTTGGTGGCGTCGACGATGTTGATGATGCCGTGGGGGTGCTCGTCGAGCAGGAACGCACGCGTGACCAGCTCCTCGCTGGTGTAAGGCGACATCGAGTAGATGCCCGGCAGGTCGGTGACGAGCGTGTCGGAGTGCCCCTTGATGGGGCCGTCCTTGCGGTCCACCGTGACGCCGGGGAAGTTGCCCACATGCTGATTGGATCCGGTGAGCTGGTTGAACAGCGTCGTCTTGCCGCAGTTCTGATTGCCGGCAAGCGCGAACGTGATCGTCGTGCCGTCGGGTAGCGGCGTCTCGGTCGCCTTGTCATGGAAGCGCGCACCGCCCTCGCCCAGGCCGGGGTGGCTGAGCGGCGCCGACGCGCGGCGCGCCTTGCGCTCCTCGCCGGCGTCGCGCACGTCGGACACCTCGATCCGGGCGGCGTCGTCCAGGCGCAGCGTCAGCTCGTAGCCGTGCACGCGCACTTCGACCGGATCGCCCATCGGGGCGTGCTTGACCATGGTCACGTCCGCCTGGGGGATCAGGCCCATATCCAGAAAATGCTGGCGCAGCGCGCCGTCGCCGCCGACACGCTCGACTGTGGCGGTCTTGCCGATGGGCAGCTCTTTCAATGTCGTCAAAGCAGTGTCTCCTCGCAGGGATGGCGCAGCGGCGGGCGATCCGCTCTTCGGAGGCCCTCCGTCTTCCGCCACCGCTTAGGTTCTCGTCGTCTGTCACCGCCCACTATAAAGGTTTTGGCGAAACGGCGCAGCAAGCGCGGTCCGCTCGCAGCCAAAGCGGGATGGAAATCGAACAAAGGAGGTGGTCGGAAGACGAAAATCGGCCTCCTTGGCACCGTTTTTACCCAATCGGACGGAGAAAGCTCCTCCTTATTGAGGTTTTCATCCCAAATGGTTTTCGATGGATGATAATCGTCTCAAGGAGGCAAGGTGCCAATGGGAGAAGGAGACCATCCCCCATCTCATTCCCTGATGAAGCGATCCGCCGATGTTTGATGTGACGGGGGACGGTCCTTCTGTCACATTTGAATAATGCGACAGAAGGACCGTCCCCCGTCACATCCGTGCGCCCCTTATCACCGATGTTTTGTCACGAGCCGGTAAAAACCGTTTGACAAGCGTCGAAGCGCGTCTACAATATCCCCCATATCAAACGCATAGCGCATCCCGCCGAAGCGCCCTGGATCGCAAAGAGACTGGGCGTGGATGGGACCTCTGGAGAATCCCGGCCGACCGGGTGCCGAAGGGGCAAGGCGAGCGGCAGTGACGAGTTGCTGCGCATCGCCGAAACTCTCAGGCAAAAGGACAGAGAGCTACACGGTTGAGCCGCAGCGCCGCATGGTTCGGCGGTTTTCGGGTTTCAGCCGCGCGCTTCTCACCTCCTCCTTTTCCAGATCCCCCGCGACGGAATGCGTTCGGAACGTCGTGAAAGAGGGGAACTGTGGAAGCCTTCGAGAACATCCTTTCGACCATCGACACCTTCGTGTGGGGTCCGCCGCTGATCGCGCTCATCCTGCTGGGCGGCATCTTTTTGACCATCCGCCTGCGCGCCCTGCAGTTCCCGTGGCTGCCGCGCGCGCTGCGCTACACCTTCAGCAACGAGAAGGGCGCCGAGGGCGAGATCACCAGCTTCGCCGCCATGTGCACCGCGATGTCGGCCACCGTCGGCACGGGCAACATCGTCGGCATCGCCACCGCCGTGGTGACCGGCGGTCCGGGCGCGCTGTTCTGGATGTGGATGGCGGCGCTGTTCGGCATGGCGACCAAGTTCTCCGAGGGCCTGCTGGCCGTCAAGTACCGCACCACCGACAAGAACGGCCACGTGCTCGGCGGCCCGTTCTACTACATCGAGAACGGCATGGGTCCCAAGTGGCGCTGGCTCGCCAAGGTGTTCGCCTTCTTCGGCATGTGCGTCGGCCTGTTCGGCATCGGCACGTTCACGCAGGTCAACTCGATTTCCAGCGCGGTCGTGGGCTTCTTCGATCCCAACAACGCCTACATGGTGACCGTTCCCTTGATCGGCGTCGAGATCTCCGTCGCCGCCATCATCGGCGGTCTGATCACCGCGATCTTCGCCGCGCTGGTCATCATCGGCGGCGTCAAGCGAATCGCGCACGTGTCCGAGCGCGTGGTGCCCGGCATGGTCGTGGTGTTCCTGCTGTTCTCGTTCACGCTGATCATCTTCAACATCGACAAGATCCCCGCGGCGTTCTACACCATCATCACGCATGCGTTCGGCCTGCAGGCATTCGGCGGCGGCATGTTGGGCGCCATCCTCATCGCGATGCAGCTGGGACTCGCGCGCGGCATCTTCGCCAACGAGGCCGGCCTGGGCTCCGCCCCCATCGCCGCCGCCGCCGCGCAGACGCGCGAGCCGGCGCGCCAGGGCCTCGTGTCCATGACCCAGACGTTCATCGACTCCATCATCATCTGCTCGATGACGGGTCTGGCCCTCGTGCTCACCGACACCTACGAAATCGGCCTCGAAGGCGCCGCCGTCACGACCGCTGCGTTCCAGGCGGGCCTGCCGTTCCTGCCGCCCGAGGTCGTGTCGTTCATCCTGATGGTGTGCCTGGCGCTGTTCGGCTTCACCACCATCCTGGGCTGGAACTACTACGGCGAGCGCTGCCTGGAGTACCTGAGCGGGCGCAACCAGAAAGCCGTGCTGGCGTATCGCTGGCTCTACATCGCCTGCATCTTCATCGGCCCGTACATGACGGTCTCTGCTGTGTGGACCATCGCCGACATCTTCAACGCGTGCATGGCGGTGCCCAACATGATCGCCCTGTTCGCGCTGTCGGGCGTGGTGGCCAAGGAGGCCCAGGACTACTTCCGCCGCCTCAAGGCCGCCGGCGGCGACGAGAGCAAGATGGAGCCGCGCGCCGACGATGCCGCCGACTGGAAGACCCCCAAACCGGAGGGCGCGGGAGCGTAGGCGCGGGTTATCTCCATACATTTTTCCCGGGGACGGCCATCTTGTGATGCGCCGTCTCCTTTTTTGCGGCAATTATTCACCCGCTTTATCCAGGTTTTTCTTTTCCCGCTCCTTCCTTGATTTGAGCACATTTATTTGAAAATCAATTTACCCTTTGAAACGTCGCGCCTTTTTTAGAATTTCTCGTGTTGATACCCACCCTCAACGCGGATCGAAAGGTGCCGCCGTGCGTTTCGCAAGTCTCCTCCACCCCGTCAAGCATATTCAGAACGATGCCGTTCCGCGTCAGCAGAGCACGCCGTTCCCGAAGGTCGCTCGCGCGGCGATCTGCACGCTGTTGGCGGTCTCGCTGACGGTGGCAGGCGCTCCATCGGCACTTGCCCAGGACGACGCGACGCAACAGGCAGTCGTGAAAAGCGAAGGGGCGGCGGAGAGCCACAGCGCCCAGAGCCAGCAAATGCCCGCGTCAGAGCCGGATGCCCCCGCTGGCGATGCCGCGCCTGGTGATCCCGCCGACGACACCGCAGCCGACACGCCCGCCGAAGGCGACTCCCCCGCAGCTAACGACGATGCCGCCGGGGCATCCCCGTCCTCCGAAAACCCCACGAGCAGTCAGACCCCCTCCCTCGACGCTAATGCCGAACCTCTGAGCGATGCTGAGGCAGAAGCCGAAGAAGGCGAAGAGGAAGAAGAGGAGCCCGAAGCCCAAGCGGAAACGCGCGCAGGCGGCACAGCAGAGGTCAACGACTGGGAAGGGTTCGAGCGAGCCCTGAAAGACGCCTCCGTTTCGACCATAAACATCACCGGCACGATCAACGACGGAGTCTTCGATTCCGAACAGCACTGCTCGATCACTCGGAGCGTGGAGATCACCAGCTCGAACGCTTCGGAGATCTGGTACACCTGGCTCTACGTGGAGAGCGGAGCGACGCTCACCCTTTCCGGAAACCTCTACGTGAACGGCGACCGCATCAACGGATCGCAAGGCGAAGGTATCGACCCGGTGACGGTTCGATCGGGCGGCATCCTGCATGTCGGGGGCAGCGTCAAGCTCACCTCGAACTGGGGTGCCTCGGATCGCAACACCGGCATCGGCGTCATCGTGGAAAGCGGAGGATACGCCGATATCGCCACTTCGAGCGAGGTCCACGGGTCTTCGGGAGCGGTCTGGGTAAAGCCAGGCGGCACCTGCAAGATTAGCGGCTCAGGGGAATACGGAACGAAGAACGACCTCGATAGCGGACATGCGGCAATCGACAACCATGGAAGCTTGACGATTCAAGACAGCCCCATCATCGACAGCCTCGAGAACACGGGGGACCTCTCCTGCTACGGGGCCTCGTTCCAGAAAATCGAATGGGATGGCCAAAACATCGGCGACGATTGGAACAGCATCCCTTGGTTCAACAACAAAGGAACCGCATGGCTTTACGGATGTTCCTTCACCACTGTTGCAGGCGCACAACAAGTTGCGCAAAAGATCCTCTCTCCCGGCAGCACCTACGTGTACGCCCCCGAAGACGCAGAGGGCAGCGCCCTGAAAGTGAACGGCACGCACTACTACGTGGGCGCGCCCACGATAGCTTGGAGCGGCGAAGGGCTCTCCTTCACTGCCACTTCGGCATCGGGAACCGAGAACAACAGGAACAGACGATACCTGGGCTCGAATACCACCGTTAACTCCCTGAGCGAGCTGAAGGCAGCCGTCGACGACAACATCGAAGACAAGCTCATCGTAACAGCCGCTTGGTTCAACGAGAGCACGAGCGTCGATCCCTCCGGCAGCACCGCAGCAAACATGCCCTATGCTTTAGCCGCTTTCGATTTCCCCGTCGATGGAGGCGATTTCTTCCACGTTTTTGGCCCCACCAGCGAGCTGAACATCATGAGCGTCGATGTGCAGTAGGGCGACATGGCATTCAACATTTACCCTTTGACTAACGATTGGAATCCCGCAACGCACGCTTACGAGCAGTTGAGCATCGAACCCGTGAACAATATCAGACCGGCAGACGGAGGGCCCAAAGGCAACGAAGTCTGGATTACCAATGCCCGCTCCACTCGTCCGATCGCCGCAACCTTCGATTTCACTCCTGAAGGACAATACAAGGATGTGTTCTCCCCCATTAGCTGGTACGACTACTACGATGGCGGTCAGCTGAGTTTGGCGAACTACGAGGAGGGCTATCCTCTTTCGCTCAACAAACAACCGCTCGTCTTTTCCCTAAACTTCGACTTCAGCTCAGAAGACACCCTCGTCTATTCCCTAAACCACAGCAAAATCGGCACGGCGACCGTCACCATCGGATACGCCAGCTAGCACACGCATCAAGGAGACACCTGAATGACCCAACAGAACGATCCCATCAACCAGCCTGCCCCCGCGGTGGGCGCGGGGGACATCCCGAAAAACGACGAACCCACGTTCCGTCCGCTGCGCATGGCCAATGAGGGCAAGCTCGGCAAGGCGGTGGAAACGGACACCGGTGCCTCGATTTCTGCCAACGACCCCACTGCGACGGGATCGGCGTCGCATCGGACTGCCGTCTCCTCCGGCAGCGCGCTCAACAGCAAGAAGAGCAAAACCCGTCGACGTGTGATCATCGCCATCATCATCGCTATCATCCTCATCATCTTGCTTCTGCTGCTCAGCCAATGCGGACGCTGCAGCACCACGTCGCTGGCGCCCAGCCAGGACGTCGCCGCACAGGACATGGAACAGCCCGAGGAGAAGATGGAGGCCGACGAGGGCGGTGGCGCGGTGAACATCACCTATTCCGGAGCTGCGCAGATCGACCTTGTCAGCCGCACTGCCAGCATCCACGTGGAAAACCCTGCTCGATCGACCCACGACATGGTCATCGAGCTTGTCGTGGTGAACGGCGGTCAGGAAACACCTATCGCGAAAAGCGGCCTTCTGCCCGCCGGCTACCAGCTTTCCACGCTCGACCTGAACGACAACATCGAGATGGAGTCCGGCTCCTACCAGGGCTATTTCCTGATCAGCTTCTACGATCCGGAATCTAAAGAGCAAGCCTACGCCAACACGAAGATGAACCTGGATTCCATCACCGTGTCATAGCGGCGCAACGTGGAAAGGGGCAGTCGCTTTTTCACATCTTGGGTTTTTGCGGCACGATGCCGCTGGCCATAAAACAGAGAGTTCGCATAAGAGAAAGGAACCCCATGATTGCGAAGTCCAACCTGAAGAAAGTAAGCCTGAAGTTTGTCGGCGCCGTCGTCGCCTCCGGCGCTCTGGTGGCCGCCATGGCTATGCCAGCGTTTGCGGAAAGCTACACCGGCAATAAGACGGGTGCCGTTGCCGGAGACTCCGTTTCGCAGGACGTCAAAGTGACATACACGGAAAACGATAGCGTTGCCAAGAAGTACAGCGTCGATGTCGCTTGGGACGGCATGGAAGGCTTCGCCTATACCGGTTCCGCCGACGCCAAGTGGGATCCCAGCACTCACACCTATGACGACGCAACCGGCGGAAGCTGGACCCAGGCAATCGGCACCGTCACGGTGACCAACCATTCCAACGCGGCCGTGACTGCCGCTGCTTCCTACCAGGCGGGCACGAACTACACCGGCATCACCGGAACGTTCACAGGCAGCAATGAAGATGACCAGCAGACGAGCGAAGAGCTGGCAACCGGCGTCGGTCGGACCTACGACACCGCCGACAGCGAGACCTTCACGCTCACCCTCAGCGGCGACAACGACATCAACACCGCTACCGTCGGCACCGCCACCGTCACCATCACCCAGGCCTAGCAACCACGCAGCAGCACAGCCATCGCAACAGCGGCGGCGCCTTTTCGCGCCCGTCCCGACTCCACCGGGACGGGCGTTTTCATTCTACCGCGTCCCTTCCCCCGCCCCTCCATTGCGGATGGGAAAAGTGAAGCCGCACGAGAAGCGACTGTCCCTTTCACATCGAACCTCAGCGAGGCTCGAGATGCAGCTTGTCGATGAGTTTGCGGTAGATGCGGTCGCGGATCCATGGCTCGGTGGACAGGCGGACGGCGTCTTCCAGTGGCACCCAGCGCACGCCGCTGTTCTCGTCGGGTTTGATGCGGATCGGTTCGGCGGGATCGGCGATCGCCAGATACGTCACGTTGAGATGCAGATGCGAGCTCACGTACGCGCCGCGCTTCTCATGCCCGTCGACGGTGAGCACCTCCAGGGAGTAGATGCCGCCCGGGCCGCAGAGCGGACGGACGCCGCCGACGGTCGGCTCCGAAGCTGCAGACGCATCACCCGCCCCGTGCGCCTCCCCCGCCACCAAGCGCGCATGCGCGACGCCGGTCTCCTCCTGCAGCTCGCGCAGCGCCACCGCCGCAAGGTCGCACTCGCCATCGGCATGACCGCCGATCCAGCTCCACGAGTCGTAGATGTTGTGGTAGACGAGCAGCGTCTGGGTGAACGAGGGGTCGACGACCCAGATCGAGCACGCCATGTGCGCCTGAGCGCTGCGGTCGAAGCAATCCGGATCGGTGTCGAGCGCGCGCAGGATCACGTGCTTATCCGCCGCCTCCTGCTCGTTGAACGGCTCGAACGCGGCGATCGCATTCCTCAGCGCTTGACGCTCCGCATCGTTTTTCTCGTCCATCCCCATCCCCTCTTCCTCGGCGTGACGGGGGACGGTCCTCCTGTCACGTTATCCAAAGGTGACAGGAGGACCGTCCCCCGTCACGCCCCCGTCACGCCGACACTTGCGCGCAGTGCAGCGATTGTAGCATCATGGTCGCAACGCATCCGTCACGCGGTGCGGCGGACCACGCCAAAAGGGGGTCACCATGAAGATCTCAACCGCGACCGTTCTGTATTTCAGCGGCACGTCCACAACCGAGAAGTACGCGAAGAGATTCGCCGACGCGCTCCCCTACCGCACATCCTTCAGCAATATCCCCGTGGGGAGGCGTTGCTACCTCAAATTGAACACCGACAATCTGCTGGTCTTGGCGGCGCCGGTGTACGGCGGCTACATTCCTTCGTTCGTCTGGGACACCCTCGCCAGCGTCTCCGGCAATTCCGCGCCGGCGGTCCTGCTCGCGGTGTACGGCGCGCGCGACTACGACAACGCGCTGCTTGAGATGAGCGGCAAGCTCGCGAGCAAGGGCTTCGTGACCGTGGGCGCCGCCGCGCTCGTTGCGCAGCACTCCATCGTGCCGTCGATCGCCGCCGGGCGCCCCAGCGACGCCGACCTGGACAGCGTGGCGGCTTTTGCCGCAACCATCGGCGAACGTCTCGATGGCATGGCATCGATCGCCGATGCACCCGTGTTCTCGTTCAAAGGCGAGATGGGCACGGGCGCCGCACCCGGCATCGTGCCTGCGGTGGTGGAGGAATACTGCATCGATTGCAGCACATGCGCGTGGGGATGCCCGGCGTACGCCATCGAGGAGAGCAATCCGATCTGGACCGATCCCGAACGATGCATCTCATGCATGCGCTGCATCGTCAACTGCCCGTCGTCCGCGCGCATGGTTCCCGAGCCGGTGCTCGCGGGCGCAAGCACCATGCTGGCCGAAGTCGCCGACCCGCTGAAAGCCAACGAGTTTTTCTAGGGGCGCGTCGGGATGTGACAGGGGACGTTCCTTCTGTCACATTTGGATAATGTGACAGAAGGAAC
>DGYMJ06203__coassemble_543_pt1 | contig 21924 bp, 20 predicted proteins | sample DGYMJ06203__metabat2_high_PE_045 | metagenome-assembled genome bin DGYMJ06203
AGCGTGAAGAAGTTGCCCTCGGGCAGTGCATCGGAGGAGACAAGGCCGCTGCCCGTGCCTTCCCGCGCGGTATCGTGCTGCGCTGCAAACGGGCCGACGGCCAACGCGAGCGCTCCGATGCCCATTGCGAGCACCAGGCAGGCAGCGATGCCTATCCAGCGGCTTCGCGTGCGGCGCGGCGCGATCCGGCACGTAGGCTTTGCATGCTGAACAGGCGAAGCGTCACGCTCGGCGTGAGAAGACGCGCTGTTTTGGACGGCGCCGTCCACGATGCGCGCCTGCCTTTCGGATGCCGGCAGAGACGAATTACGCGCAGCGCGGTTGCTCGCCGCTTGGGCGCTTACCGCCTCGGCGCTCGCTTCGGCTTCACGCGCCTTGGTCATCACGGCGCGCCTCACGCCTTGGGGCATGTCGATGCCGTCCATCAGCTCGGCATACTCATCCAGCGTTCCAGGCTGGCTCGGTTGGTTTCTCATCTGAGGCCACCTCCTTTGTGGCTCGATAGACTGTCTTCGATGGCGCGGCATGCATTCCGCCGACGCCTTCGCGTTTCGTGGAAGGGCGGCTTGCCGAAATGCGCGCTTGTCCTTGACAAGCCGGCTCTCTCGCCGAATCTGCTTTCTCCGCGTTCGCCAAGGCATCGCGCAGTTTCTTGCGTGCTCGATGCAGGCGCGTACGGACGGTCGCGGCTTTGCAATGTGTGAGCTGGGCGATCTCTTCGGTCGAGTAACCTTCGACGTGGTGCAGGTGGACGGCGAGCCGCCATGCTTCCGGCAATTGCTGCATCGCCTTCCAAACAGGGCTTTTCGCCAGGGCGGCAAGGGCGCGCGCTTCGGGATCATCGGCGGGATCCCCGTCCGCGACAGCTTCGAGCGTCGCCCACTCCTCGTCGGCTCCGATCACCGCACGCCGTCGCCAAGCGGAGCGGCGAACCTCGAGGCAGCGGTTGATCGTCACGCGCAAAAGCCACGCCTTCAAGTGCCCGTCATCAACGAAAACCGTCTTGTCCCGCAGCAGCCGCAGGAACACGTCTTGGGACACGTCCTCCGCATCGTGGGGCGAGCGCGTCTGGTTGAGCGCGAGCCGATAGACCGACGCCCCATGCGCGTTCATCGCGCGCTCCATGAACTCCGGCGATCGCGGGGCTTGTGGAATGGGTTGGAGTCGCCGTTCTGCGGACGGCGCGGGATCGGCTTCTGGCGCCGCACGCGTTTCGGTCTTGAGTTGCAGCCTGCCACGCGGTGCGGGGTCTGTTTCGATGTGCTTCACGAGTCTCATCACCTCCTCGCATCCTAACATGCGGTACATGCTCGATTTGTTCCCTGAAGGCAGGATCCGTCCGGATCCGTTGCCCTACAATATGCTGCGGCAAACGAAGGGGATGCAAGGAGACGGCGACATGGCGGGCGCAACGGAGATGACGGAGACGGGCGCGCCGGGCGCGGGCAAGGCACGCGGACATCTGCTTGCCGGCGCCACGGTGCTCGTGTGGGGCATCACGTTCGTCTCGACGAAGGTGCTGCTCACCGTCGCATCTCCCATCGAGATCCTCTTCCTGCGCTTTGCGTTGGGATTCTGCGCGCTGTGCATCCTGCATCGCAAAGTCACGCCCTTCATGGGCTGGCGCACCGAGGCGTTGTTCGCCGCCGCCGGCGCCACGGGCGTCACGCTGTACTTCTTCATGGAGAACATCGCGCTCACCATGACCAGCGCTTCCAACGTCGGCGTCATCGTGGCGGTGTCGCCGCTGTTCATCGCTCTCATCGCATCGTTCGTTACGCGGGAGGAGCGGGTCGGCGGCCGCTTCTTTGCCGGATTCACGTTGGCGATCGGCGGCATTGCGCTCATCAGCTTCGAAGGCGCCGAGGCGGGAGGCCTGGGGCTGGAGGGCTGCCTCCTCGCGTTGCTCGCGGCGGTGGCGTGGGCGATCTACTCCACGTTGGTGCGCCGCATCGAGCGGCTGGGGCTGCCGGTCGTCGCCAGCACCAAGCGCACCTTCCTGTGGGGCTTGGTGTTCATGCTGCCGTTCCTGCCGATCATGGGCTTCGGCCAGGGCGCCGACGGCGCGGGGCTTGCCGGCCTGCTCGACCCGGTGATGCTGGCGAACCTGGCGTTTCTGGGTTTCGTGGCGTCGGCGGCCTGCTATGCCACATGGAGCGCCGCCGCCCGCATCATCGGCGTGGTGAGCACAAGCGCCTACATCTACCTCGTGCCCGTCGTCACGGTCGCCTGCTCCGTCGCCGTGCTCGGCGAGCCGCTCACCTGGCGCATCGTCCTGGGCGTGTCACTCACCATCGTCGGCCTGTTCCTCTCGGAGAGGCGCGGCGCGAGCTCCTAGCGCGTGATGCGGCGGGATCCGTCGTCTGCCGATGCTGCTTCGGGATGACGCTGAGCGCATGTCATCGAGCGTGTTTCGCTGTCGAACGTGCACTCGCAGGGTGTCGCCGAGCGCGCGCATCCGCAGGGCGTCGCTGAGCCCGCCATCGCCGAGTGCGCGTCGTTGCTGACCTCGCGCCGCTGCGCGCTGCCGAACGCCTGCGCCGTCCCGCTTCGCTTTCTCCCGTCCCGAGCTTCGCGCCGGCCGGCGCGCTACAATAGAAGGGTAGCGCCGCAGCCCGGCGGCATCTCGAGGAAAGCGAGGCCATCATGGAGTACAAGCTCGTCGAGTTTCCCGAAACGCGTGTGGTGGGCATGTGCGACCGTATCGAGTCGACCACCGGCGAGTGCAGCCTGATTCCCAACCTGTGGCGCGCGATGCTCGGCGCTCCGATGGGTCAGGGGCTTACGCCCGAAGGCCGCATCAACGAGATCGAGGGCCGCGCGTCCGAGCCGTTCGACATCTACGCCATCTACTGCAATTACGACTACAGCGTGTGGGAGTACGACGCCATCGTCGGCTGCCCCGCTGAGGGCGCCGTGCCCGAGGGCATGGTCGAGTTCACCATCCCCGCTGGCACGTACGCGCGCTTCGACGTGACGCCCGATACGATGAACGCGGCATGGGACATCATCTACGGTCCCGACTTCCCGCGCGGGGACGTCGCCGACTTCGAGGCGTACCGCACTGACGAGGACGGCAATCGCATCTGCACGATCTACAGCTCCGTTCGCGCGTAACTTTTGCGGCGAAGAGCCGCGCCGCGCATCGCCGCGGCTCTCCGCCCGAATTTACTGCAATCCCTTGTCGCGCATAGGCGACTCTTCGCCACACGTTCAACGCACATAGCTGCAAGTCCTCACCAGGACCCATTGTCGCGCAAAGCGGAGAGTCCTCACTGCGGCTCGTTGTCTCGCGAAGCCGAGGGCCCCCGCTACGACCCCTCATCGCACATGGCTGAGAGTCTTTGCTATGGCTCTTTATCGCGTACGGGTGCGATGCCTCACTGCGATCCCTCATCGCGCATGGTCGTGAGACCTCGCTGCCGTCGCGACTTTTCATCGCGCAAAGCTGCGATCCTTTCTGCGGCCCTCCATCGCGCACGGCTGAGAGTCCTTGTTGCGTGCTGCTGCACCGCCTCGCGCTCGGCTACGGGAGGGTTTGCGTGGATGCCGAGGTTCTTGTTATGTCCTGCTGCGCCGCATCGCACCCCCGAATAACGCATTTTTTGGATATCGAAGTCATTTTTTACGTTAGTTGGGGCGCTGGGTCGACGAGCGCCCAATTCTCGATTTGCGACACTTTTCTGACCTGCGGAAATGCTAGCGCACTCAAGTTGGGGGAGCCTCTGCGTTCCCAATTGCCCAAGAAATCGCCTCTCCGGGGGGCTTCGCCCCAACTATCGTCATTTTTGGCTGAGATATCCAAAAAATGCGTTATTTGGGGTTCCGCGAAAGCTCTTGCCGCCCTTGTGCCGTTGACGCCCTTACGCCCTTGCCGCCCTTGCGTCGTGTCCGGTTTTGCAAAGATTTGACCTCCGCCTGACTTCTCCTTAATTCGAACCCCATAGAGTTCTCTATCGGCGATGAGCGCCGACGGGATCGTCGTGCGCCTTGTGCGGTTCGGCGCGCGGATTCCGCATGCCGCAGCGCCGCGCAACCGCGACGCGACCCTCCGCCATGCGCTCATGCCGAGGAACGAAGCGAAAGGACGAATGAATGGTAGAAGCCAGCCTCCAGGGTATCGTGGACAAGGTGGCGTACGAGGGATCGCATGAAGACGCTCCGGCTTCCATCAAGATGACCGTGAAGGACCTCGACCTGTACTACGGCGAGTTCCATGCGCTCCACGGCATCAACATGGACATCCCCGAGAACCAGATCACGGCGTTCATCGGCCCGTCGGGTTGCGGCAAGTCGACGCTGCTGCGCACGCTCAACCGCATGAACGACATGGTCAACGGATGCCGCATCGAAGGCTCCGTCACGCTCGACGGCGAAGAGATCTACGGCAAGGAAATGGACGTCAACCTGCTGCGCAAGCGCATCGGCATGGTGTTCCAGAAGGCCAACCCCTTCCCGATGAGCGTCTATGACAACGTCGCGTTCGGCCCGCGCACGCACGGCACCAAGAGCAAGGACAAGCTCGACGAGATCGTCGAGACCGCACTGCGCAAGGCGGCGATCTTCGACGAGGTGAAGGACCGTCTGAAGGACAGCGCGCTGGCGCTTTCCGGCGGCCAGCAGCAGCGCCTGTGCATCGCCCGCGCGCTGGCGGTCGAGCCCGACGTCCTGCTGATGGACGAGGCCACCAGCGCCCTCGATCCGCTGTCCACCAGCCGCATCGAGGAGCTGGCCGTGGAGCTCAAGAAGGACTACACAGTGGTCATGGTCACGCACAACATGCAGCAGGCCGCCCGCGTGTCCGACAAATGCGCCTACTTCCTGCTGGGCGATCTGGTGGAGTTCGACGACACCGAGAAGCTGTTCAGCAACCCCTCCGACAAACGCACCGAAGACTACATCACGGGAAGGTTCGGGTGATCCCCATGGCTCGTGCAAGGTTCGATTCGCAGCTTGACCTGCTCAACGAGCAGCTCAAGGGCATGGCCACGGCGACCGAATCGGCGCTGATGGCGGCGGTGGAGGTGCTCTCCACGCGCGATGTGGCCAAGGCGCGCGAGATCCTCGCCAACGACGACGAGATCGACAACTTCGAGCGCGACATCGAGAGCCTGTGCCTGAAGCTGCTGCTGATGCAGCAGCCGGTGGTCGCCGGCGACCTGCGCCGCGTGGGCGCCGCGCTCAAGATGGTGGGCGACCTCGAGCGCATCGGCGACCAGGCGTCCGACATCGCCGACGTCGTGCTGACGCTCGACGGCGAGTTCGACTCCGAGCTCAACGCGCACCTGGCCGCCATGGCGGGCCGCGCCAGCGCGATGGTGCATGAGGCCGTGGGCGCCTACGTGCATCGCGACGAGGAGCGCGCGCACGCCGTGATCGGCGCGGACGACGGCGTCAACGAGATGTTCGACCGCGTGAAGCAGGATGTCATCAACGGCATCAAGTCCGAGGCGGATCCGGCGGCCAATCTGGTCGAGGCCCTGATGGTGGCCAAGTACCTGGAGCGCGTGGGCGATCACGCCCAGAACATCGCCGAGTGGGTGGAGTACTCCATCACCGGGCTGTACAAGGGCGAGCCGCTCAACTAGCTGGGAAAACGCGACTTAACAGAGATTTTGCACGCGTCTTATAAACCTCTGATAGCGGCTTCCTACCATTAGCAAACGCAAGGAACGACCCCGCGGAAAGGGAAGATCCTGCGGCCTGGGCGGGCGGGGAGGGCCCCGGCGCCCCGAGTGAACGAGAGTTCTGAGGAAAGGAAACATTGATCATGCAGATCGCGAACAACTCCATGAGCCGTCGTCGCTTCCTGGCGGTCGCCGGCGGCACCGCCGCCGTCGCCGGCCTGACCATGGCCGGCTGCTCCGGCAACAGCTCCTCCACCACCGAGGGCGACTCCGCCGAGGGCGGCGACAAGGCTGCCGCCGAGCTGTCCGGCACCATCACCGCCGTCGGCTCCACCGCTCTGCAGCCCCTCGTCGAGGCTGCCGCCGAGCAGTTCATGGAGGAGAACTCCGGCGTCCAGATCACCATCCAGGGCGGCGGCTCCGGCCAGGGCATCACGCAGATCGTCCAGGGCGCGGTGCAGATCGGCAACTCCGACGTGTTCGCCGAGGAGAAGGTCGACGATCCCGCCGACGCCGAGAAGATCAAGGACAACCGCGTGTGCGTCGTGGGCATGGGCCCGATCGTGAACCCCGAGGTCTCCGTCGACGACATCGCCATCGCCGACCTCGCCAAGATCTTCACCGGCGAGATCACCAACTGGAACCAGGTGGGCGGCTCCGATCAGGAGATCGTCGTCATCAACCGCCAGGCCGGCTCCGGCACCCGCGCGGTCTTCGAGGCCGCCGTGCTGGGCGACCAGGAGTCCGCGACCTTCCAGGAGCAGGATTCTTCGGGCACCGTCGCCAAGATGGTCTCCGAGACCCCCGGCGCCATCTCCTACCTGGCGTTCTCCTACTTCGACGACCAGACCAAGGCCCTGTCCGTGGACGGCGTCGCGCCTGAGACCGCCAACGTCGAGGACAACTCCTGGACCATCTGGGCCTACGAGCACATGTACACCGCGCTCGAGCCCGATGCGGCCACGGCTGCGTTCATCGAGTACATGATGAGCGACGAGGTCCAGGGCTCGCTGGTCGAGGAGAACGGCTACATCCCCGTGTCCGGCATGAAGGTGGAAAAGGACGCCGAGGGCAACGTCACCGAGATCTAGTCTCTTTCCCTTCCGGCCCCCTGGGGCAACCCGGGGGGCCTATTCATGTACTGAAAGCTAGAGGAAGGCTCATCCGTGTCAACCGCACAGGACACCCCCGCTAAGGGTGGCCGGCGCAAGCTCAGCAAAAAGGGCCGCGTCGACCTTGCCGGCAAATCGGTGTCGGCTGCCTGCATCGCCATCGTGGTGCTGCTGGTCATCACCCTTATCTTCATGGTCGCCCAGCACGGCCTGGCGACGTTTTTCGTGAACGGCATCAGCCCCATTGCGTTTTTGACGGGCACCGAGTGGAACCCGCATGTCGATGACGCCAACGGCATGCCCACCGTGGGCGCGCTGCCCATGATCGTGGGCTCGTTCGCCGTGACGCTGCTGTCCACTATCATCGCCATCCCGTTCGCCATCGGCTCGGCGATCTTCGTCGTCGAGATCGCGCCGAAGTTCGGCCGTTCGGTCTTCCAGCCGGTGGTCGAGCTTTTGGTCGGCATCCCCTCGGTCGTCTACGGCCTGCTGGGTCTGACGATCATCGTGGGCGTGATGCGCGACCTGACGGGCACCACCGGCTACGGCATCATGTCGTCGTCCATCGTGCTGGCGCTGATGATCCTTCCCACGATCACCTCCCTTTCGATCGACGCGCTCACCTCGGTGCCGCGCGCCTATCGCGAGGGCTCCTACGGCGTCGGCGCCTCGCGTTGGCAGACCGTGTGGCACGTCGTGCTGCGCGCGGCGATGCCCTCGCTGTGCACGGCGGTCGTGCTCGGCATGACCCGCGCGTTCGGCGAGGCGCTGGCCGTCCAGATGGTCGTGGGCAACGCCGCGCAGATGCCCGACGGCCTGTTCACCCCCGCCGCGACGCTCACGTCGGTGCTGACGATGGGCATCGGCAACGAGATGACCGGCACCGTGTACGCCAACGTGCTGTGGTCGCTGGCGCTGCTCCTGCTGATCATGTCGCTTGTGTTCATCGCCATCATCCACTTCATCGAGCACAAGGGAGGGTTGAAGAAGAATGGCTAAGGACGAAAAGGCGTACGCGAAGCGCATCGCCGCCCAGAACGACGTCGCCACGGGCGTGCTCACCCTCATCGTCGGCTTCATCTGCGTGGTTCTGGTCGCCATCATCGCGTACATCCTCATCAACGGCTTCGGGAAGCTGGTCGACATCAACTTCCTCACCGGCGATCCCGAGCAGTTCAAGGCGGGCGGCGGCATCGGCCCCGAGTTGTTCAACTCGTTCTACCTGCTGATCCTGACCCTGGTGATTTCGGTGCCGATCTCGCTCGGCGCGGCGATCTACCTTTCGGAGTACGCGCCCGTCAACAAGATCACCAACGCGGTGAAGACGGTCATCGAGGCGCTCTCCTCGCTGCCCTCCATCGTGGTCGGCCTGTTCGGCTTCCTGTTCTTCGTGCTGCAGATGGGCTGGGGCTTCTCGATCATCTCCGGCGCGCTGGCGCTGACGATGTTCAACCTGCCCATCCTGGTGCGCGTCATCCAGCAGGCGCTCGAGGCCATCCCCGACGACCAGCGCGAAGGCGGTCTGGCGCTGGGAGCCAGCCGCTGGGAGACGACGATCCACGTGCTGATGCCCGCCGCGCTGCCCGCCATCATCACCGGCGTCATCCTGTCGGCCGGCCGCGTGTTCGGCGAGGCGGCGGCCTTGATCTACACCGCCGGCCAGTCCGCGCCTTCGCTGGACTTCACCAACTTCGACCTGTCCAGCCCGTCGTGCCCGTGGAACATCTTCCGTCCCGCCGAGACGCTGGCCGTGCACATCTGGAAGATCAACTCCGAAGGCGTCGTGCCCGACCTGGAGATGGTGTCCAACGGCACCGCCGCCGTGCTGATGGTGTGCATCCTGCTGTTCAACCTGCTGGCGCGCTTCTTCGGCCGCATGGCGTCCAAGAAGGTGTCGCCGGAGTAGGATCCCGACGGTCCGGAGCGCTTTGCGGTCCGGACCGCCCTGCGCCTGTCGTCCAGCCTTCCCTGCGCCCGCCGATCCTCCATCGGCGGGCGTTTTTTATTGCCCCGGCGCGCTAAATCGCCATTTCGGGTCAGATTTTTTACCTGCGTGAATAATGTGAAACGCCAGGTAGAACGCCAAAAATAAGACAAGCCCATAATATCGATTTAGCGCGAATCGCCCTGATTTCCCGCAAACGGGGGTGGGTGATTGCGTCTCTCTGCAAGCGCCAGAGCGCGGTTGCCTTTTGCTGCTGGCGTCAGGGAGCGATTGACTCTGTCCGCTAGCGGTAGAGCGCGCGGCGGAGGATCGTCGTCAGGGTTGCGCATTCGCAGTCGCCCTCCTTGAGGGATTGGAGCATGTTCGACCAGATAAAGTGCGCGAGCGCTTCCGTCCCGATCGTCTCGATCGCGCGCGGGTCGATTGAGGGATCGTTGGCGATGGCGATCTGGAATCCCTGCTCGATGTGGCGGAAGCACTCTTGCTCGGCGGCATGCCCGCGCTGCAGCGTGCGCGTGTCCAGGGACGCGATCTCCGCAAGCCAGTCGGAGCGGAACTCCGCAAGTGCCTCCTCCAGTCCAGCGGCGACCTGCTTGCAAAACGCGACGAGGTTCTGCCCCGGACGGTAGCGGAAGCAGGAGCGCCCCTCCTCGCCGCGCGCCGCCTGCTCCCAAAAGCGACCGATCACTTCGGTGACCAGGGACGCTTTGTCGGGAAAGTGGTTGTAGATGCTGCCGATGGCCACCCCGCAGTCCGCCGCGATGCCGCGGATGCTCAGCGAGGCGATGCCCTCGCGCTGGGCCTGGCGATAAGCCGCGTCGAGGATGGCCTGGCGGCTGATGGACGGTTTGCTTGCCATAGATCCTCCTTGCGGCGAGGCTGTGTTGCGCGGTGCGGTCGAGCGGTCTCGCACTGTCGAGCGGTCTCGCGTGGTCGCGTACTTCGCTGCAGTCCGAGGTCACGTTCTGCATCCCATGCCCTGCACCCATGCCCTGCACCCCAGACTCCGCAGCTTGCCGCTCTTTTCCGAGCATCGCGGTGTCGTGCTCCACCGCCGATTCTTCCTGAACAATCGCGTGGAGTGTTCATGCTCTTCGGCCGAAAGCGCTGCAAACGGGGCGTTTCGCTTGCCGCCCGCTTGCCTCTTGCCTAGCATGAACGGTGTTCACATGAACATCGTTCACATGATAGAGGAGGGATGGCGCCGTGTTCAAGGTGAAGAATCTCACGTTGCTGATCATCGCCGCTGCGGTGTGGTTTGCCGCGGGCGCGAACATCGCCCACATCGGCCTCGAAGAATACGCTCTTGGCTATGTGAGCGTCCTGAACATCGCGCTCTCGATCGTCGTCGGCGTTGTGTTCTGGTTCATGGCGTTCCACAAGCTGACCGTCAAGCACACCAAGCGCATCGCCGGTTACGGTGACGAGCGCCAGCTGTTCGTCAAGTTTTTCGACAGGCGTTCGTTCGCGATCATGGCCGTAATGATGACCGGCGGCATCGCGATCCGCTCGCTCCATCTGCTGCCCGACGTGTTCATCGCCGTGTTCTACACGGGCCTTGGCACCGCCCTCGCTTTGGCGGGAGTCCTGTTCGCCATCAACTTCTTCCGTGTTCGCGGGGGCGCCTATCCGCTGGAGCCCGCCGCCTAGTCGCCGCGCGCCGGTCTGCATCCCATATAAAGCCCTCCGACACGAAGCGCCCCCGCAGTCCAGTTGCCAGACAGCGGGGGCGCGTGTCTCGCGAGTGCGTTTTCGACCGGCTTAGAACGTCGCCTTGTGGATGAGGTTGCGGAAACGCCGCGCCGCGTCCTCGTTGATCTTGGGGATGTAGTTGTCCATCAGCTCGATCATGCCCTGCTGGTTCTGGGGGATGCCGCCATCGAAACGGATGACGTCCGAGTCATGCGACGCGATGATGTTGGTGTGGCAGGTGAGGTTGGCGATGAACGTGCGGATCTCCTCCGCCGCCTCGCGTTCGCCGTAGGGAACCCACGCGCCGGACGCGATGTCCTCGGCCAGCGGCCAGTTCTTCGCGGGCGTCAGCGTGACGATCAGGATGCGGTCGGGTTCCGCCTCGCTGAACACGCGCGCCGATTCGAGCGCGTTTTGCTGGCCCTTGCCCGCGCCGGCGAGCCCTGCCAGGTAGAAGAACGTGTAGCGGATGCCGGCGGCGTGCAGACGTTTTCCCTGTTCGATGAGATCCTGGCTCGTCTGACCCTTTTCCATGAACTCGAGCAGCTCGTCCCAGCCGCTTTCTGCGCCGATCGTGATGTCGGTGACGCCGCGCGCGGCCAGCTCGGCGAGCTCCTCGTCGGTCTTCTTCGCGAAATCGGTGATGCGCGCGAAGCCGCCGTAGCTGTTGACGGTGGGGATGCGCTCCTCGACCGCGTCGAAGATCTTGATGAGATGGTCGTTGGGCAGGATGAAGGGGTTTCCGCCGGCAAGGTAGATGCGCCTGGTCAGCTGCGTGGCGGATTTGGCGATCTCCTCGATGTCCTCGACGATCTCCTCGAAGGGGACGACGCTGAACCTCTTGCCCTCCTGGATGTCACAGAACCGGCATTTGCCATGCGAGCAACCGCGGGTCACCTGTAGGACCGGGCAGCTCATATCGTACGGTGGACGATGCACGAGTTTATCGGTGTTCATGCGCACTCCTCCCTCGCGGTGTTGCCACCTTCTATTGTCTCACGCGACGGCGGGGGATGGGCGGATCGATTGCATCGGGGCGCGTAACGATTGTGGGGAGGGGCCTATGCGGGCGGGGCGCCCACGCGATAGGCGCGGAGCGGTCGCACGAAGGGCGCGCGGATGCGGTCGGCGTGCAGCGCGGGTCGCGCACGCAAAAGAAAAAACCTCGGCGACTGCCGAGGCTCCGAGTTTCAAATGGTGCGGGCGAGAGGACTTGAACCTCCATGGGGTTGCCCCCATACGGACCTGAACCGTACGCGTCTGCCAATTCCGCCACGCCCGCAATCCGTTACGCTTCATCAGAAGCGATTTGTAATAATACCCCAGCGCTAACAGGTGCGCAAGGGGTAATTTCCCTCTTTTTCCAATACGCCTCCTCCTGCGGCGCCGCCCTCGCCGCGCCGCAGGCAGGCTTGCGCAGGTGCGCTTCCTCCGCACGAAGCGCACCTGTTGCCGTATCGTTCATCGAACGGAAGCATTCGAACGGTATCATTGTCGAAAGAAAACGAAGCGATCGCCGCACCTCCGCCGCGCGATCGCGGATCCCGCGTTCCCCGCGCGCCGCCCGGCGCTGCCGGGCGATTCAAGCAGGAAGGTGAGCCATGGCCGACGAGAAGAAACTCGCGCTCTACGAGCACTTCCGCTCCATCAACGCCATCGATCCGGAGCTCTACGAGAAATACGACGTCAAACGCGGGCTGCGCAACGCCGACGGCACGGGCGTCGTCGCCGGCATCACCGGCATCGCCAACGTCCACGGTTACGTCATCTCCGACAACGAGAAGCTGGCGGACAAAGGCTCGCTGCGTCTGCGCGGTTACGAGATCGGCGACCTGCTGAGCGTCGACGATGCCGACCGCCGCTTCAACTACGAGGAGATAGCCTATCTGCTGCTGATGGGCGATCTGCCGACCAAAGACCAGCTGGACCGCTTCATCTCGGTGCTCGACTCGCAGCGTGAGCTGCCCGACGGCTTCACCGCCTCGTCCATCATGCGCGCGACGCCCCACGACATCATGAACGCGCTAGCGCGCTCGGTGCTGCTGCTCTACTCCTACGACGAGCACGCGGAGGATCGCGACATCGTCCACGAGATCGATACGGCGATCTCGCTGATCTCGCGCTTGCCGCGCATCATGGTGCTCGCGTACTACGCGATGCGCGCGCAGTTCCACAACGAGTCGATGATCATGCACCGCTTCATCCCGGGGCAGTCCACCGCTGAGACCATCCTGTCGATGCTGCGCCCCGACCGCCAGTTCACCCACGAGGAGGCGCGCATGCTCGACATCATGCTGTGCCTGCACGCCGAGCATGGCGGCGGCAACAATTCGACGTTCACCACACGCGTGCTCACCACCGCCGACACCGATCCGTATTCGGCGTACGCGGCGGCGATCGGCTCGCTTAAGGGCCGCAAGCACGGCGGCGCCAACCACCAGGTGCGCGCGATGCAGCGCGAGATCAAGGAGAACGTCTCCGATTGGGAGAACGACGGCGAGGTCGCCGACTACCTGGCCAAGATCGTCCGCAAGGAGGCCTACGATCGCTCCGGCCTGGTGTACGGCATGGGGCATGCGGTCTACACCATGTCCGATCCGCGTGCCGTCATCCTCAAGAAATTCGCGGCCAAGATGGCCGAGGGGACCGAATACGAGGCAGAGTTCCGCCTGCTCGAGACGATCGAGCGCCTGTCGCCCGAGGTCATTTTGCGCGAGAAGGGCACCAAGAAGGACATGTGCGCCAACGTGGATATGTACTCGGGCTTCGTCTACACGATGCTCGACATCCCCGAGGACCTGTTCACCCCGCTGTTCGCCTGCGGACGCATGGCGGGCTGGGCGGCGCATCGCTTCGAGGAGCTCGTCAACGGCAAGCGGATCATCCGTCCCGCCTACAAAACATGGCGGAAGGGGAGCCGCCCCTACAAGCCGATAGACCAGCGTTAGAAGGCCGTCCGAAGCCGGGCGCTGCGCGTATCGTGCGCACTCGCACGCGGAGCGCCGCCGCGCATCGCATGCGCATGCACTTGGAGCGCGTGCCGTCGCGCATCGCATGCGTATGCCGCCGCGCCATGCGTCCACTTTTCCTTGCGGTGGGGTACAATGGCGGCGACGAGAACTCATCGAGCGTAATCGCGAGGAGATTGCCATGGTTGACCTCAAACATGTGCCCAAAGGCCGCACCGCCATCAGGGAGATGACCGAGGAGGACTTCGACGGATTCGATCTTGCCGACATCAAGTGCCGTTCATGCAGCGGTTACGGCAACTGCGGTTTCAAGACCTACGGCATCTACCAGGGCAAGGCGGTCTCCATCTGCAACCAGCGCAAATACCAGCTCCAGTGCGAGCGCGACGGCAAGCCGTTCGATCCCAGTGACCTGTTCAAGCGCGACAAATAGCTCCGCGACGCAAAAGCGAATACCCTCGTAGCACGGATGGACGGTGTCGCAACGCGCGCGACCGCTGCAGCGGTGCAGCCGCTATGCTGCCGCGATGCAGCCGGACAGCGCTGCCGTGCAGCCGCGATGCGGCGCAATGAGGCCAGATAACGCCGCGGCATCGCCACGGGGCAAGACAACGCCGCGGCATCGCCATGGGAAGAACCGCATATTATGCGCACTTCTCCCCATGACGAATGTCCCGTTGTCGTTGTTTTGCGGTGTTCTTCCCGGTTTGAGGTGCGTGTTTCAAACGTTTGCGGCTTTCTTCCCAAAATCAGCCTCTGAGAGGGTCCATTTTGGGAAGAACCGCGCATTTTGTCGATGGGGTTTGTTCTGGCGGAGGCGGTAGGATTCGCGCCTTCGCTTCGCGAACGCGCACCCCTCCCTCGCAAGCTCGGTCGGGCGAAACGCTAAAAACATGCCACTGGCATGTTTTCTAAACGCGTTTCCACCTCATCGGTTCGAATCCTTCCCCCGTAAACAGAAAACGCCCGAGGGTTTCGGGCGTTCGTTCTTTCTGGCGGAGGCGGTAGGATTCGAACCCACGGAACCTCTCGGCTCAACAGTTTTCAAGACTGCCGCCTTCGACCACTCGGCCACGCCTCCGCACGTTTGGGCGTTTCGCGCTTGCCGCAGGTCGTCGCGACGTTTTCCCCGGAGAGGTAACGTCTGCATAGCGATTGCGCGCACGGCGAAAACGCCGCTTCAGGATACCATATAATACGGATCATGACGGATGAAGACTACATGCGCATGGCGCTCGACGAGGCGCGGCGTGCCGCCGAGATGGACGAGGTTCCCATCGGCGCGGTCGTCGTGTACGCTCCGGTCGATCCCGCCACGCGCCGCCCCACCGCCGAGCCGCGCGTCATCGCCCGCGCATGCAACCTGCGCGAGACCACCCGCGATCCGGCGGGGCACGCGGAGTTTTTGGCGCTCAAGCAGGCGGCGCGAGAGCTCGATGCATGGCGGCTCACCGGTTGCACGGTGTACGTGACGCTGGAGCCGTGCATCATGTGCGCCGGCCTCATGCACCAAGCGCGCATCGATCGGTGCGTCTACGGCGCCAGCGACCGGAAAGCCGGTGCGCTGGGGACGCTGTATTCCGTCAACGCCGATGAACGATTGAACCACACCTTCGAAGCGGTGCCGGGCGTTCTGGAAGAGGAATGCGCGGCGTTGCTGAAGGAGTTTTTCAAAAACAAGAGAAGAAAGCGATGAGCAGCCAGATGGAATCGAAAGCCGTCGACATGGTGGAGCAGGCGCGCATGGCGCAAACGGTGGACAGCCGGCTCGAGCCGGGGGAGATCCGCCTGATCGCGCCTGCGAAGGTGAACCTGTTCCTGGATATCGGCGACAAGCGCCCCGACAACTACCACGACGCGTCGACCGTCATGCACGCGCTGATGCTGCACGACGTTTTGCGCATGAAGCTGGGCCCGGCGGTGGAGAAGGGCCTCGAGCTCGACGTCCGCTGCATTCCCTGCAAGGGGATCGAGCCTTTGGACGTTCCCTCGGAGAAGAATATCGCCGCCAAGGCGGTGCGCCTTCTGGCGGATAAGATCGGACGCGCGGTCGACGAGTCGATGCGCATCATCATCGAGAAGCACATTCCCGCCGAGGCAGGATTGGGCGGCGGGTCGTCCGACGCGGCCGCCGCGCTGGTGGGCGCCGCGAATCTGTGGGGACTTGCCGCCGACGATCCGCGCATCGAGGAGGCGGCGCGCGAGCTGGGCGCCGACGTCGCGTTCTTCCTGCATGGCGGCTGCACATGCCTGACCGGCGTGGGCGACACGTTCCATCATGTGCTGACGCCGCGCAGCGATGCCGTCGCGCTCATCAAACCCGCCGGCGGCGTGTCGACCAAAGAGGCCTATGCGGCGTTCGACGAATGCCCGCAAAAGATTGACGAATCCGACCGCCAGCGCGCGCTGACGGCGACGCACGCCAGCGAGGTGCCGCTGCGCAACAACCTGGTGTGCGCCTCGGAGCTTCTCCTGCCCGCGCTCGTCGATGTGCGCGAGTGGGTGTACGCGCAGAAAGGCGACATCGTGGACGCGCTCATGTCCGGCAGCGGATCGGCGGTGTTCGTGATCTGCCGCGACTTCGCGTCGGCATGCCGCGTCGCGTCGAGCGCGCAGGCGCAGGGCTGGTGGTCGCGCACTACCGCGTTCGGTCCCGCGCGTGCGGCGATCGTCCCCAAAAGATAGGAAACGGCGGCGGGCGATGCGCCGAAGCGCCCGTCCGTCGATAAGGTTGAGAGAAGGCGGCCCGCGTGCGGGGCCGTCCCATTATGAAAGGAGGCTGCTATGATCGCGCGGCTGTCGCGAATCATCCCCCTGATCATCATTCTGGCGATCGTGGCGGCCATCGTCTACCTCGTCGCCACGTGGAGATACTCCCCCAACAAGGCGAAGGAGATCTTGATCAGGGTGTTCACCTGGTTCACCGGCATCCTGAGCGCCGCGCTCGCGCTGATCTGCGTCTATGTGCTGCTCGACGGCAATTGGGCGGTGTTCGAGCTGACCGCGGGCTTTTTGGCGACGGCGCTCATCGCCCTGGGCATCACGGGCATCTGCCGTGCGGTGTTCGTGCACCATCACCCCAACTACAAGAAGAAGGCCCAAAAGGCCGAGCGCCTCGAAGGGCAGGACGGAAAACGCCGTCGGTAGGGGCGGGTTGCGCGCCACCGGCGCGTTTTCTTCACGATCCTGACTGCCTTCGGCATTCAGGATGCGCCCGCTCGGGCGTCTCATGTGGGATTCAACAGTCCACTGGACTGTTGAACATCGGTTCGAATCCCCTCGACCCGAAAGCAAAACGGGTCTGGCGCGTTGCCAGACCCGAATGTTCACCGTGGCGGAGAAGCGGGGATTCGAACCCCGGATACCCTTGTGGGGTATACTCACTTAGCAGGCGAGCACCTTCGGCCTCTCGGTCACTTCTCCGTACTATAATGGTGCGGTTGCCTATGATACCGTGACCATACAGAACTTGCAAGGAGCATCATGGCCCAAAACCTCCCTGCTTCGCAGAATCACCGCAGCTTGTCGGGTGATGCTCGGACGCGCTCCCTGCTGTGGGGCGCGGCGGCCGCAAACGGCGCATCCGCCGCGTCTGCGCGCCGCGTCGCCGCCGTTCTTTTCGCGATGCTCGCCGCCGCGATCCTCTCCTGCGCGATCGCGATCGCGCGCCCCCTTCCGGCGTATGCCGAATCCTTCACGATCTCCTCCGTCAACATCGCCGCTCAGGCGGAGACCGACGGCTCGCTCAACATCATCGACCAGCGCACGTTCAGTTTCGAGGGCTCGGCGACGGTGGTGAAGTGGACGCTCAACGGGCTGCCGTCCGACGGGCTGACCATCAACTCCGTCCGCGTGGCGGCGATGAGCGCCGACGGCCAGAATTCCGGGTACCCCCAGATTCTCAGCCAGGTCCCCTTCGTCCTGTCGTGGCGCGACGGGGGAGGCCCGGGTCGCGACGCCTATTCGTACGACCAGGCGCGCAACACCGTGTACGTGTTCTTCAGCGCCACCGACGAGCGGCGTCTTGTCGAGCTCGACTACACGGTGGCAAACGGGGTGACCGCGTATTCCGATATCGGCGAGGTGAGCTGGCGTTTCATCGACGGCCAATGGGGCGTCGACTCCGAAAACGTGACGATGACCGTGAGCCTGCCGGTGCCGTCGGGTGCGGAGGTCGTCCCGGGCGACAACGTGCGCGCGTGGGGGCACGGCCCCGCCGACGGCGTGGTCGAGGTGAACGACGATGGCAGCGTCGTGTACGAGGTGCCGTGCGTCCCCAGCGACTCGTTCGCCGAGGCGCGCGTGGTCTTCCCTTCGGATTGGCTTGTCAACCTGCCGAGCGGAACTGCCCAGCCGCATCGCACGGAGATCAAGCTCCCCTCGGTGCTCTCCGAAGAGGAAGCGTGGGTTGACCAGGGGAATCGCGGCCATTCGCTTTCGCTCGCCTACATCGTCAGCTGCGCGCTCGTCTGCGCGGCGGCGCTGCTCATCGGGCTGGTCGCCTATCTCCGCCATGGCAAGGAGCGCGTGCCGGCGTTCAAGGACGAATACTGGCGCTCCGTTCCCGGCAGCGGGATCCATCCCGCGTTGATCGGCCGTCTGTGGCGCTGGGGGCACGGCAGCTCGGATGACTTCGTCGCCACGGTGATGCGCCTCACGAACCTCGGGGCGGTCGAGATCGTGCGGGCCGCCCCTTCCGACGGCGAAGGACGGGGAGGTTTCGCGCTTGTGCGCCGGCAGGGCGCGCGCACGGCGACCGATCCACTCGACGCGAAGGCGCTGGAGATCCTATTCGACCTGATCGCCGATGGCGGCGACACGCTCGCGTTCGAGCGCGTGGCGGAGTTCGGCAAGCAGCGCCCCCGGGAGTTCAACGGGGCGATGGATGCCTGGCAGAAGCTGCTCTCCGACAGGTTCGAAGAGCAGGCGTTCATCGAGCGCATGAGCCGCACCTGGCAGGTGCGGGCGCTCATCCTCGCGGGCATCGCCGCGGTGGTCGCGCTCGCCTCGTGGGCAGCGTCCGGCAGCTACGCCCCGTTGGCGTTCGGCGCCCTCGCGGTGATCGGGCTGATCCTTCTGGGCAACTACATGCCGCGCCGCAGCGTCGAGGGCAACGAGCTGTGCGCCAAATGCAAGGCGCTGCGCAACTGGCTGCGCGACCTGGAGGCGCTCGACGAGCCGCTTGCCTCCGACGCGGGCACCTGGGGCGAGCTCATGGTCTACGCGTATCTGTTCGGCGTGTCGGACGAGGCGCTGCGCGGGTTGAAGCGCAGGCTCCCCTCGCTGGTCGAAGCGGAGGCGGAGGACCGCGACGGCGTGCAGGCGCAAGAGCAGGAACATCATCGCTCCGATACCCCGCACTACCCCTGGCTACCGTGGCACGACGCATCCCCCGTCGCCGGAAGCGCCGCCTTCCAAACGGCGGTTTCTCGTCCGACGGCCAAACGCGAAGGAGTATAGTGTCCCCGGTGCAAATCCTAGGAAAGGGCGGAGCAATGGCGGGAACCGACAACATCATCCTCATCGGCATGCCGGGCGCGGGCAAGTCCACGCTGGGCATCGTGCTGGCCAAGATCCTGAACTACCGCTTCCTCGACGCCGACCTGCTGATCCAGCAGCAATGCGACAAGACGCTGCAGAAGCTCATCGACGCCTGCGGCCCCGACGGCTTCATCCAGGTCGAAAACGACGTCCTGAGCGAGATCGAGGCCGATCGCACCGTCATCGCCACCGGCGGCAGCGCGGTCTACTCCGACGAGGCGATGAAGCACCTCGGCTCCATCGGAACCGTGGTGTACCTGAAGATCTCCTACGAGCAGCTTGTCCACCGCCTGAGCGATCTGCAGGAGCGCGGCGTAGTCCTCAAGGGCGGCATCGGCATGAGCCTGCGCGAGCTGTTCGACGAGCGCAAGCCCCTTTACGAGAAGTACGCCGAGGTGACCGTCGACGTCGACGACCTGAGCATCACGGCCGCCGCCCGCAAGGTCGCGGACGCGATCGAGGCGTAGAGCGGGGCGCGGCGAATCCGCCGCCTATGCGTTCAGCCCCCCGGTGGCGCGCAATGCGATCTCGCGGCGCACCTCGCCGTAGCGGCGTTCGGGGATGGGGATCTCCGTGCCGTCGGAGAGCTCGAGCATGAATTTGCGCATGCCGCTGATATGGGCGGTGTTCACCAGATAGCTGCGATGGACGCGCAGGAACGTCCCCGGCATCTGCTTGGCGACCTCGCTGATCAACGATGTGATCGGGAACTGCGACTCCAGGCAGTGCACGATGCTGCGCTTGCCCTCGGCCTCGATGTAGAGGATGTCGTCGGGGTTCACGTAGCGGGAGTTGTCGATGCTGTCGAGCATGATGCGCGAGGGGAGGATGCCCGTGCGGGTTCCGGTGCGTAGGATCTCGCGGACGTACTCGTACGTTTCGCGGCTGGCCTTCACCGGGAAGACCTCTTCGCTGACGGGTTCGGAGTACTTGTTGCTGACGTGGATGTGGAACGCCTTCCACTCCGTCTCGATGCGGCGGAAGCACACGGTGATAACCTGGCTCGAAGCAAACAGCATCTGCTCGCGCGGGCTGCTGTAGAGCTTGTACGAACCCACCACGACGGCGCCTTTGATCGCGGAGGTTCCGATCTCGGATCCCATCAAATGGAAGTCGGTCTCGCGCACCATCATCGCCGGCGAGTTCGTCTTGGCCTCCACCGCGGCGCGCAGTTCGGCGGGCGAGAAGAAGATCGCGCCCGTCTCGGCGATGAACACGCAGTCGTCGGAGAGCACGTCGAGCAGCGGGCCCGCGTTTTTGGAATAGTACGATCCGATGATGTGCTGCGCGATCGCGGGGAGCTTGTCGACTCCGGCAAGAACATCGTCTGACATGCGTGTCACCTCCTCGGTTCAATTGTACGCTATCGGTCACCTCGAAGGTGCTCTAAGCACCCTGGATTTGGCGCCCTCGACGACGGCTGGCAGCCGCTTGGGCTCCGGCGCCCTTCTCGAACGTCGGTGAAATAAACGGGACCGCAACTGGCGAGACGGGTCGTTCGTGCCGAGAGCGCTGGCATTTATACCTGCCATAGAGGTAGGTTGCCGTCCCATTCCGTATACTCACCTTGATCATGATGGGATCATCATAGGGAGCCTGCGCGCCTGTTCGAGCGCGAGGCCTCCGTGCGGAAACACAGAGCCGGAAGGGGGAGCGCATGGGAAACCGCATCGTCGAAACCCGGCGCTTCGGCGCCCGGGCGAGCAATGAGCGCGCCGCCCAGCGCTTCCTCTCCGATGTGCTGAATCTGACCTCGATGCCGCTCAAGACGCGCAACGACGTGCGCCTCGCCGTCGAGGAGCTTTTCAACAACGTCTCCTCCTATGCGTACGGCCCCGGCGGCGGGTTCTTGGACCTGACCGTTTCGGTCGACGATGCCGCGTCGACGGTGTCGATCCTGATCTCGGATGAGGGCCGCGCCTTCGATCCCTTCGCGGAGGACCGCCACAACACGACGGGCGATCCGGCGTTGACGAGCATGGAGGGGATGGGCATCCTGCTGGTGCGCCGCCTGATGGACGGCTGCTCCTATCAGCGCCTGCACGGCCGCAACGAGACCACCATCGTCAAGCATTGGACGACTCCGCGCAAAAGCGCCGAGGCCCTGGCCGACGCCGCGCGCGTGATCCGCGTGATGGAAGGCTCGGAATACAACGCGCCCGAACGCAGCCAAAAGCCCCTCACCGACGACGATCTGACGTTGGTCGTGGGTGGCCTTACGATGCCGGATTTGCCGTTCCTGCGTCCACTCGGACGGAGTGTTCCGGCGTGATCGTCATCGACTGGAAGCGATGCTCCATGTACGCATCGTCGAAATTCTTCGCATAGAACTCCTCGACCGGTGACGTGGGCTGGTAGCCCGATTCGCGCTGGTACCAGCAATCGAGCGCCTCGAGCGTCATGACGCCGTTCACCAGCATCAAGGCGGCGCAGAGCGTCGTGACGCCGTAGCGCGCCTTCCAAGGGATGAGGTTGATCAGCTTCAGGAGCCACGGCAGGCACAGCTTGATCCACACGCAGCCGAGGGCGCCCCACATGCACATGAACAGGGAGCTGGTGCGTCCGTGGAAGATCTCCGCGATGGGGTCGGGGCACAGCCCGAAGATCGTCGAGCCGGTGTAGTCCCACGCCACGGCGCCGAACGCCGTCTGCATGAACCACGACACCGCCGCCTCGAACAGGCCGCCGATGATCGCGCTCACCAGGAAGATGACGATGAAGTTGGACTTGTAGAAACGGTTGAGCGCCACGGTCATCAGCACCGCGCCGAATCCGTAGATGGGCGAGAAGGGGCCGAACAGCATGCCGGCGCGATCCTGGTACACGCCGGGGTCGACGACGACCATATGGTAGACCGTCTCGATGACCAGGCCCAGGAAGCAGCACACCACGAACACCCAGAACAGGTTGAAGAAGTCGAGCTCGATGAACCCGCGGTCGCCCTTCGCGCGCCCGAGCGTGCCCGCCTTCGCCTCGCGCTCCAGCTCGGCGTCGCGCTCGATGCGCTCGCGACGGCGCTCTTCGCGCAGCGTGGGATC
>DGYMJ06203__coassemble_580_pt1 | contig 20752 bp, 16 predicted proteins | sample DGYMJ06203__metabat2_high_PE_045 | metagenome-assembled genome bin DGYMJ06203
CCACGTTCGGCACCGTGCTCGACGAGGTCACCTTCGATGACGCCGTGGTCGAGGAGGCGTTCGCGAAGTACCTCGAGATGCGCCACGAGCTGGGGCGCGACGAGAAGCCGGTCTGCCTGATGGACATGGGCACCATCGGCGCGAAGTACCTGAAATCCAAGGGCATCCTGACCAACCTCGACGAATCCGAGGAGATCAACGCCTGCACCGTCAAGGTGAAGGTCGACGTGGACGGCGTCGACGAGGACTGGCTGTTCCTGTTCAAGAACGAGACGCACAACCATCCCACCGAGATCGAGCCGTTCGGCGGCGCCGCGACGTGCGTGGGCGGCGCGATCCGCGATCCGTTGAGCGGCCGCAGCTACGTGTACCAGGCGATGCGCGTCACCGGCGCGGGCGATCCCACGGTTCCGGTGGAGCAGACGCTTGCGGGCAAGCTGCCGCAGCGCAAGATCGTCACCGAGGCCGCGGCGGGCTATTCGTCCTACGGCAACCAGATCGGCCTGGCGACCGGCCAGGTGCACGAGCTATACCATCCCGGCTACGTGGCAAAGCGCATGGAGGTGGGCGCCGTCGTGGGTGCCGCCCCCGCCAAGAACGTGCGCCGCGAGTGCCCCGCTCCGGGAGATGTGGTCGTGCTTTTGGGGGGCCGCACGGGCCGCGACGGCATCGGCGGCGCGACGGGCTCGTCCAAGGCCCAGAGCACGGCGAGCGTCGAGGAGTGCGGAGCCGAGGTGCAGAAGGGCAACGCGCCGGTCGAGCGCAAGCTGCAGCGCCTGTTCCGCCGCACCGACGCCTGCCGCCTGATCAAGCGCTGCAACGACTTCGGCGCCGGCGGCGTGAGCGTCGCCATCGGCGAGCTGTGCGACGGCATCGCGGTGAACCTGGACGTGGTGCCCAAGAAGTACGACGGCCTCGACGGCACCGAGCTGGCGATCGCCGAGAGCCAGGAGCGCATGGCCGTGGCTCTGGCCGCGGAGGACGTCGAGGAGTTTTTGGGCTACGCGCGCGAGGAGAACCTGGAGGCCACGGTGGTCGCCAAGGTCACCGAGGAACCGCGCATGCGCATGACGTGGCGCGGCGACACCATCGTCGACCTGTCCCGCGCGTTCCTCGCGAGCAACGGCGCGCCCAAGCACCAGAAGGCGCACGTCGGACTGCAGGGCGTCGCCCCCATCGATCCCGACGACGAGCTCGCCGACGCGATCAAGGAGGAGCTCGGCAGCCTCGACGACGTCTACGTGAGCACGGTGCCCCTCATCCCGGGCTCGGAGGACGGCGAGTCCTTCGCGGACGCCATGCGCGCTTTGGCGGGCGATCTGAACGTGTGCTCCAACAAGGGCCTCTCCGAGCGGTTCGACTCGACCATCGGCGCGGCGACCGTGCTGATGCCGTTCGGCGGCAAGACGCAGCTCACGCCCGCGCAGGCGATGGTCGCCAAGTTCCCGGTCTTCGGCGAGACGACGAAGGTCTCGGCGATGGCCTGGGGCTTCAACCCCTACATCATGGAGGCCGACCAGTTCCGTGGCGCCTACCTCTCCGTGGTCGAGAGCGTGGCGAAGCTGATCGCGACCGGCTTCTCCCGCAAGACGATGTACCTTAGCTTCCAGGAGTACTTCGAGAAGCTGCGCGACGAGGCCGAGCGCTGGGGCAAGCCGGTGGCCGCCGTCCTGGGCGCGCTGATGGCGCAGGTCGACCTGGGCGTGGGCGCGATCGGAGGCAAGGACTCGATGTCCGGCTCCTTCGAGGATCTGGACGTGCCGCCCACGCTGATCTCGTTCGCCGTCGCCACCGGCAAGGTCGACGACGTCGTGTCCCCCGAGTTCAAGGGCGCCGGGCATCGCGTGGCGCTCATCCAGCCCGCGTATCGCGAGGACGGCCTGCTGCCTGAGACGGAATCCCTGATCGCGGTGTTCGATGGAGTGGAGGAGCTTGCGCGTGCGGGCGCGGTGCTCTCCGCGTCGACCGCCGGGTTCGGCGGCATGGCCGAGGCCGTGTTCAAGGCGTGCCTGGGCAACCGCATCGGCTTCGCTGTCTCGGATGGCTACTACGAGGGCGAGTGCTGCGAGCTGTTCGACCATGCGTACGGCAGCTTCATCGTCGAGCTCGCCGACGGGTGCGAGCTGCCCGCCATCGAGGGCGCGACCGTCATCGAGCTGGGCCGCACCACCGAGGCGTACGAGCTTTGCGCCTACGACGAGACGGTCGATCTCGCCGAGCTGCAGGAGACGTGGGAGCACGGCATCGAGAACGTCTTCCCGTACCGCACCTCCGAGGAGGAGCGCGCCGCGGCGCCGACAGTCGAGCGGGTGTCGTTCACGACGGTACTGCCGCATATCTACGAGGGTCCGCTGGTGTCGGCGAAGCCGCGCGTGGTCATCCCGGTGTTCCCCGGCAACAACTGCGAGTACGACACGGCGCGCGCGTTCGAGCGCGTGGGCGCCGTCGCGGACGTGTTCGTCGTCAACAACCTGACGCCCGCCGCGGTCGCCGAGAGCACGCGCGAGCTGGCGCGCCGCATCCGCGAGAGCCAGATCGTCATGATCCCCGGCGGCTTCTCCGGCGGCGACGAGCCCGACGGCTCGGCCAAGTTCATCACCGCGTTCTTCCGCGCGCCCGAGGTCACCGAGGCGGTGCGCGAGTTGCTGCAGAAGCGCGACGGTTTGATGCTGGGCATCTGCAACGGCTTCCAGGCGCTCGTCAAGTTGGGGTTGGTGCCCTACGGCGACATCCGCCCGATGGACGCGGATTGCGCGACGCTGACGTTCAACACCATCGGCCGCCACCAGAGCCGCCTGGTGCGCACGCGCGTCGCCTCGAGCCTGTCGCCGTGGCTGTCCGAGTGCAAGGTGGGCGACGTGCATACGGTCGCCATCAGTCATGGCGAGGGCCGCTTCGTGGCACCGCAGGCGCTGCTGGACAAGCTGGTGGCGAACGGCCAGGTCGCCACGCAGTACGTCGACGCGTCGGGCGCTCCGTCGATGGATCTGGACGTGAACCCCAACGGATCGCTGCTGGCGATCGAGGGCATCACGAGCCCCGACGGCCGCGTGTTCGGCAAGATGGGTCACTCCGAGCGCTCGGGCGCGGGTCTCTACAAGAACGTTCCCGGCGACCTGTACCAGCCCATCTTCGAGAGCGGCGTCAAGTATTTCCGCTGATCTGACGATCGGCGGAAGCGGCCGACGCTGCGGCCGCGCCTGGCACCGGATCTCGCGGCGATCGCGCGGACTCGCGTACCAAAGTACGCTTCGCCCGCGCGATCCCCACGATTTCCGGCACCAGGCGCGCCCTCGCCGACCTTGCGAATGACCTGCGACATCAGAAATTAAGAAGGCCGGAGGGCGAGCCTCCGGCCTTCTTGCGTTACGGGCTTTGTCAGGCGAATGAGAAAAAGTGACTGTCCCTTTTTCTCATTACGCGAAGATCTCCTTTTCGACGACGAGCTCGTTTTTGATCTTGCCGACGAGCTTCTGCAGCGCATCGATGCAGTTGGGGCGGATGTCGGCGCCGATCAGCACGTACATCAGCGAATCGCCCACGTTGCATGCGCCTTCGTTGAGCCACGTGCGCACGTAGTAGACGCCCGGCCACGTGAGCGCCTCGGCCTCGGCGGCGGCCAGGCCCTCGGCGTCGTAGGAGAACTCGACCTGCTTGACCTCGCCCAAGCCCTCGACGCCCTCGCGCACCTGCTTCTTCGGCGTGATGCGCACGACGCCGTTGTGCGTGAGGAACATGCCGCACTGCGCGGCCTTGGGGTCCTGCTTCGCCTCGGCCAGCCACTGATCGATCGACGGTTCCTGCTTTGCCATGTTTTGCTCCTTTCACCTGTATGGCGTTTCCGGTGTCAGGAGAAACGTTCACGCGCGATCCGATGACCGGGACGGGCATTGCGGCGCCGCCGGAGCGCCAGCGAGCGGGTGTCCCGCGGAAGGGCGTTTGAACCTGCCCGGCGCGGCGGTCGGCTCCTTGCGCCCAGCAGGTATTATCTCCAAAACGCAATAAATTGTAGCTGATAACGGATGATTCTGCGAAGTGATAATGGGGTATGCTTGATTCGTCACAATTCCGACATCATGACGCATCGGGCGGCGCGCAGGCGAGGAGGCGAACGGCATGGCGGGCATCATGGACTATGCGGCGACGGAGTTCGCCACCTTCCGCGAGAAACCCCTGTGCGAGGTCGACTCGCTCGTGTTCTCGCAGCTGGCCATGGTGCGCATGGCGGGACTGGTGCCGCTCCACCAGAAGGACGGGCGCTGGGCGGTGCGCATGCGGAGGGCCGTGCAGCGCTTCTCGGGAGCGGAGGTGCGCGGGAGCCGTTTCACGGATCTGCTGCGCGCCGAGCGCTACCACGACATGTTCACGGGCCTCGTTCCCGAGAAGGTGAAGGAGCTGCTGCTGACGGTTGCCGCCAGCCCGCGGTTCCGCGACATCGTCATCCATGATTACGCCAGCGTGTACGACGAGGCGGAGCAGACCCAGTTCGCAGCGGTGGCGTTCACCTGCCCCGGGCTGTTCACCTACCTCGCTTTCCGCGGCACCGATCGCACCTGGGTGGGGTGGAAGGAAGATTTCAACATGGCGTACGCGGCGCCCGTTCCCGCGCAGGAGTCGGCGCGCTGTTATGTCGACCAGGTCGCCGAATGCGTCAGCACGCCGCTCGTGCTCGGAGGACATTCCAAAGGCGGCAACCTCGCCGTGTACGCGGCGGCGAAGGCGTCCCCGCGGACGGCGGTGCGGATCGCCGCGGTGTACGATCATGACGGCCCGGGTTTTCCGGAGGGGGTCCTCGCGGAAGGCGAGCTGGATCGCGCGCGCCCCCTGGTGCGCAAGACCGTCCCGCAGGAATCGCTGGTGGGCCTGCTGATGGAGTCGGATGCGGGGTACCGCGTGGTCAAAAGCTCGGGGCGCGGCATCAGCCAGCACAGCCCCTTCCGCTGGGAGGTCGAGGACGGCGCGGTGGTGGAGGCGGACGGCCTAGCGCCGTCGGCGCGCTTCACGGCGGAGGTGCTCAACGAGTGGATCGCGGGGATGGACCCGCTCGAGCGTCGCCGCGCGGTCGGCGCGTTGTTCGAGGCGCTGCGGGCGTCGGGCGCCAAGGACGCCTTCGATGTGCTGATGGGCGGCCCGAAGACGATCGGCGTCCTGGCGGACGCGGCACGCAACACGCGGCCGGAGGCGCGCGAGGTGATCATCGATCAGATGAAGGCGCTTGCCGCCATCGCCGCAAAACGGGCGTTCATGCGCGGATAGGGCAGCGGCGGACGCCAGGACGCGGGCGGGGTCGCGGCGAGCCGCAGGGAAAAGGGGACATTCGCGTGGTTTTGCGGTTTTCTCCCCATCTCGCTTGTCCAGAAAGCCGCAAAAGCCGCTTTTCTTCCCCGTCTTAGGAGCTCCGGAGCGGCTTTTGAGGCGCTCTTCCCAAATCAGGGCAGTTCAGGGGTTGTTTTTGGGAAGAAGTCGCCAAAAGTTGCAAATGGGGTGCCGCCGGCAGCACGGCCTTGCGGTGGGTGCCGCCGGCAGTACGGCCTTGCGGTGGGTGCCGCCGACAGCGCGGCAATGTGGGTAGTGCGCGTTCGCTCGTCGCGCCCCTCCCGTCCTTGTTTCCGTCCCGCCGTCGGAAAGGCTCGCTCCTGTGTGAATTGCATCATTTTACCTGCGGGTAATCGTCGTTTGCCGACGCGATGGTAGACTGATCGGACATTCGACCAGTGAAAGGAACCCGCATGTCGCTGCCCGCCTCCGACCTGACCAAACAACCCGACAACCGCACCACCATGGAGCTTGGCGCCGTGCTCCCGCGCACCGCTGAGGTCCGCGACGACCACCTGTTCGTGGGCGGCGTCGACATGGTGGAGCTTGCGCACGAGCTGGGCACGGCGCTCTACGTGATGGACGAGGCCGACATGCGCGGGCGCATGGAGGAGTACCGCGAGGCATTCCGCAGCCGCTACGAGAACTCCGACGTGCTCTACGCCAGCAAAGCGTTCCAGAACAAGGAGATGATGCGCATCGTCGACGACGAGGGCCTGTGCCTGGACGTGTCGGGCGGCGGCGAGCTGGCGTGCGCGCAGGCGGCGGGATTCCCCATGGACCGCGTGTTCGTCCATGGCAACAACAAGACGCCGACCGAGCTGCGCGAGGCGATCGAGGCGGGCGTGCACCGCATCGTGGTGGACAGCCGCATCGAGCTGGCGCGCGTGTCGCAGATCGCCGGAGAGCTGGGCGTCGAGCAGCCCATCTACCTGCGCATCACGCCGGGCGTGGAGGCCGACACCCACGAGTACATCCGCACGGGCTGCGAGGATTCCAAGTTCGGCTTCACGATGCTCGACGATTTCGCGTTCCGCTGCATCAAGGATGTGTTGGCGGCTCCCCATGTGAAGCTGGTCGGCCTGCACTGCCATATCGGCTCGCAGATCTTCGCGCTGCACTCGTTCCGCGAGGCGGTCGCCGTGATGGTTGAGTTCATGGCGCGCATCCGCGATGAATACGGACTGGTCATCGAGGAGCTGGATCTGGGCGGCGGCTTGGGCATCGCCTACACCGTCGACGAGAAGCCCTCCAGCATCGAGGATTTCGCCGAGTGCACGGTGAACGCCGTCAAGGACTATTGCGCGCGGTTCGACGTGCCGCTGCCGCGCATCCTGGTGGAGCCGGGCCGCAGCCTGGTCGCCAACGCGGGTATCACGCTGTACACGGTGGGCATCCTCAAGACGCTGCCGAACATCCGCAAGTACGTCGCGGTGGACGGAGGCATGTCCGACAACATCCGCACCGCGCTTTATCATGCTGAATACGAGCCGACCATCGCCAACAAGGCGGGGCAGCCGCGCACCGAGATCGTCACGTTGTGCGGCAAGCATTGCGAAAGCGGCGACGCCGTCGTCATCGACATGCCGCTGCAGCATCCCGACTTGGGCGATATCGTCGCCGTGTTCGGCACGGGCGCGTACTGCCATTCGATGTCGAGCAACTACAACGGCCAGCCGCGCCCTGCGATCGTGTTCGTCAAGGACGGCCAGGCTCGCGTTACCACGCGTCGCGAAACGTACGCGGACCTGATGGCGAGGGATATCTAGCACCTGGAGGACGTGCCTCCCGTCTTGGAGGCCCTGCGCTCGGTTGCGGAGATGAAAGGTGATCACATGACCGTCAAGATCGGATTGGTGGGCACGGGCACCGTCGGGTGCGGATGCCTGGAGGTGCTCAAGAACCATCGGGATGACTTCAAGCGCCACTTCGGCGTGGATATCGAGCTGGCGCGCGTGTGCTCGCGCCGCCCCGTGCAGGCGGAGGCGTATGGGCTCTCCGACATCTACACGCCCGATTATCGCGATATCGTCGACGATCCGTCCATCGACATCGTCATCGAGCTCATCGGCGGCACCACCGTCGCGCACGACGTGGTGTGCGACGCCCTGCGCGCCGGCAAGCATGTGGTGACGGCCAACAAGGCGCTCATGGCGACGTACGGCGAGGAGATCATGGGGCTTGCGGGCGAGATGGGCTGCGAGATCGCCTTCGAGGCGAGCGTCGGCGGCGGCATCCCCATCATCGGGCCGATGAAGCACTCGCTCATCGCCAACCGCATCGACTCGGTCATGGGCATCGTCAACGGCACCACCAACTACATGCTCACGCAGATGGTCAACGAGGGCATTAGCTACGAGGAAGCGCTCGCCGAGGCGCAGGAGAAGGGCTATGCCGAGGCCGATCCCTCCGCCGACGTCGACGGCTTGGACGCGGCGGCGAAGATCGCCATCCTCGCGTCGATCGCGTTCAACTCGCGCGTGACGTTGGACGACGTGCATGCCGAGGGCATCCGCCGCATCACCACGACCGACCTGGACGCGGCCCACGACATGGGGTACTGCGTCAAGCTGCTCGCCATCGCGCATCGCACCGAGGAAGGCGTCGACGTGCGCGTGCACCCCACGATGATCCCCGCCACGCATCAGCTCGCCGCGGTGGGCGGCGCGTTCAACGCGATCTACGTGACGGGCGACGCGGTGGGCGAGACGATGTTCTTCGGCCAGGGCGCCGGAAGCGGCCCCACCGCCAGCGCGGTGATGGGCGACGTGCTGGAGGTGGCGCGCCACGTCGAGCTGGGATGCGGCCCCATCGTCGGATGCACGTGCACCGACGGGCTGCCCATCATCCCGATGGAGAACCTGCGCACCAAGTACTACATCCGCTTCACCGTCGCCGACCGCGCGGGCGTGCTCGCCGCGATGGCGACCGTGTTCGCGCAGCACAACGTCAGCGTGCACTCGGTGGTGCAGCGCGGCGTGCGCAACAGCGACGAGGTGTACATCGTCTACGTGACGCATACGGCATGCGAGAAGGATATCCGCGAGGTGCTGGCCGACATCGCCGACCTTGACGACGTCCTGCGCGACGAGCCTAACGTCATCCGCGTCGAGGATCGCTAAAGGGGCGCGGATCGGCGCGGGATCGCGGGCGTGACGGCGCGGGCGCGGGCGGCGGCGGCGCGCGGGATCGCGAATGAGGGACCTCGGGCGCGGGCGGCGGCGGTTTGCCGCATGTTTTACGCGGGTTTTGCCCGCGCTTGACCATCGAGGGATACCATGGGACCCATCTGTCGCACGCTGCGCGTCGGATGGGTTCTTTCGGTTCTGGCAGAAAGGTTTCTCGTGGATCGGATCGGCGTGATTTTTGACTGCGACGGGACGCTCATCGACTCGATGGGCGTATGGCGCGAGCTCGAGGGCGAACTGGGGCGACGCGCCGGGGCCGAGGTGTCGCCCAAGGACACCGAGACCCTCTGCACGCTCAACATCCCTGAGACGGGAGCCTACTTCCACGAGCATTTTGGCCTGGGCGCTTCAGCGGAGGCGGTCGTGGCGATGATCGACGAGTTCATCTTGGGGTACTACCGCGAACGCGCGTGCGCGCGGCCGGGCGCGTTGGCGTTCGTCGAGCAGCTTGCCGAGCGCGGCGTGGCGATGAGCGTGGCGTCGTCGAGCCCGCAGTCGTATCTGCAGGCGGGACTGGCGTGCGCGGGCTTTGCTCCGTACTTGCAGGCGATCGTTTCGGTGGAGGACGTTCGTTCGACCAAGCGCGAGCCGCTCGTGTACGACCATGCGTGCGGGTTGATGGGCACGCGTAAAAATCTGACCTGGGGTTTCGAAGACTCCATCTATGCTGTTCGCACCTTGGCGCGTGCGGGATACGGCGTTGTGGGGGTATACGATCGCGACGACTCGGGCACGTGGGACGAGCTTTGCGCCGAGGCAGACGTTGCCATCCGCACCTTCGAGGACTTGGATGCCGAGGCGTTTTTGGGCGAGGTGCGCCGTCGCGCCGCATCGTGCGAGTAGGGGCGCATCCCGGGAGCAGAGGAGGAAGATGCCATGAAGCGCGTTTTGATGTGCCTTGCTGCGGTGGTGCTACCGCTGGTGCTGGTGACAGGGTGCTCGTCTGCACAGGCTGCTCTTTCGGAAACGGCATCTGCCGAGCGGGTCTCGATAGGGTTTCCGGAAGGATTTGCGGCAAGCGGGACCGGCGAGCCGAACCAAACGTTTACGACGACTCCGGAGGGCGAGCGGTTTTCGTACGAGCACGCTTCGATCAGCGTCTCTAACGAGGACCATACGGTCGTGGTCTCGTTGGACCAGTACGACGGCGTGACGCTTGAGCAGGTGCGCGCGTACTGCGAGGAGCAAGCGTCCTCCACGCCGGACCAGCTTCAAGAGATGCTCCAAGGCGATGAATTCCAACAGTTCTCCGACACCTGGCATCTTGATGAGGGCTGGTATGCGCAGGCGGGCGAAGCTGTATCGTTTGGCGCGCCGGAGTCCGTTTCGCTCGATGGACGAGACGGGTTCAGCGTGACGACGACGTGGGATCTTGCGTTCGCAACGGGAGGCGACCCGGTTCCGAGCACCAGCCGGACGTACTGGATTCCCGTCGATGATGATTCGGTCGGTTCGGTAAGCGTAATGGGCGCTGATGCGGATCTTGAGGCAAATCGTCAGGTTATCGACGCCATGCTCGCCAGCGTGCAGGTGTCGTAACGAACCCTTCCAAGAAGAGGCAACGCCTTCCTTTAGATTGATGCCGCATCTCGGGCGTTGCGCCGCGGCTGCGCGGCTCGTCCGCCGCGGGCGGGTGCTTGCCGCGCGGTCCGCTATGCCCAGGGATCCCGCTCGAACAGAGGGATCCCTTCGCGGTGGTCCGAATAAGGGTCGTAGCCGTCGTCGTCTTCGTTTTCGGCGCGCACGCATGCGTCGGGCGCCGTTTTGCTCTCGGATGCGGCGCGCTGCGCAGGGCCCCGCTCGTTGTCGCAGGGGCGCTGAGCGTTCGGTACGGGCGTAACGACGGGTTTGAGCGTGTAGTGCCTCTGGGGCATAATCGACTCCTCCAGCGCGCGGACGGGCGCGGCGCGCGACGGCTAATCCTCGTCGTTGCCGTCGGTGGCTTCCTCTCCCACGCGGTTGATGTCGTAGGGAGTGGTCTGGTAGACGTAGTAGTTCAGCCAGTTGGTGTAGAGCAGCTGTGCGTGCGCGCGCCAGGTGGCGTGCGGCGTCCGCGTCGGGTCGTCACCGGGGAAGTAGTGGCGCGGCAGCGGCATGTCCATGCCCTTGGCGATGTCGCGCTCGTACTCCTTCATGAGCGTGTCGGTGTCGTACTCGGGATGCCCGAACACGAAGAAGTTGCGGCTGTCGGTGCTCTTGGCGATGTAGACGCCCGCCTCGTCGGAGACGGCGATCAGCTCCAGGTCGGGGTGCGCCTCGATGTCCTCGGCGTGCACCTCGGTGTGGCGCGAGTGCGGCGCCATGAACAGGTCGTTGAACCCGCGCACGAGCGGGGAGGTGGGCTTGACCAGCTTGTGCTCGAACACGCCGAACAGCTTTTGCGGCAGCTCGAACTTGGGCACGCCGTAATGGCGGTAGATGCCCGCTTGGGCGCCCCAGCAGATGTGCAGCGTGGAGTGCACGTTCTCGGCGGCCCAGTCCATGATGCGGCAGAGCTCGTCCCAATAGTCGACGTCCTCGAAATCGAGCAGCTCGACCGGCGCGCCGGTGATGATCATGCCGTCGTAGCGACGATCCTTGATCTGGTCGAACGTGGTGTAGAACGACTCGAGGTGCTGCTCGGAGACGTTTTTGGCCGTGTGGCTGGCGGTCTGCAGCAGCTCGACCTCGATCTGCAGCGGGGTGTTGGACAGCTTGCGCAGGATCTGCGTCTCGGTCGCGATCTTGGTGGGCATGAGATTGAGCAGCAGCACATGCAGCGGGCGGATGTCCTGGTGCATGGCGCGATGCTCGGTCATCACGAAGATGTTCTCGTTTTTGAGCACCTCGGTCGCGGGCAGGGCGTCGGGGATCTTGATGGGCATGGTCGCCGTCCTTCTTGTTGCGTTCCGGGTCGGTCCCGGCTTGCGATTTCCGTTCGCCATCATAGCAAAAGGGCGCATCCCTCAGAGCGCTCCGTGTTGCAACGCCGTAAAAAATGTCATGACGGCGGTCGCACGGGCCGGCGCGATGGCGCCGCGGCCTATAATGGAGCGGTTGCAAGCTGCGAGCGCGCTCGGCACGAATGCGGGCGCCCTCTGAGAAGTCCGACCAAGGAGCGCATCCATGACCCAATCCATCGACACCATCTGCGTGCAGGGCGGCTACCAGCCTGAGGACGGCGGCCCGCGCCAGGTGCCCATCTACCAGTCCACCACGTGGAAATACGACACGTCCGAGCACATGGGGCGCCTGTTCGATCTCGAGGAGGCGGGCTACTTCTACACCCGCCTGCAAAACCCCACCAACGACTTCGTGGCCGCGAAGCTGGCGCAGCTCGAAGGCGGTACCGCCGGCATGCTGACCTCGTCGGGCCAGGCGGCCAACTTCTTCTCGATCTTCAACATCGCGGGGTGCGGCGACCATGTGGTCTCCAGCTCGGCGATCTACGGCGGCACGTACAACCTGCTCGCGCATACGATGCAGCGCATGGGCCTGGAGTGCACGTTCGTCGATCCGCACTGCACCGACGAGGAGCTGGAGGCGGCGTTCCGCCCCAACACCAAGTGCGTCTTCGGCGAGACCATCGCCAATCCCGCGCTGTCCGTGCTCGACATCGAGCGTTTCGCGAAGGCCGCGCATGCGCACGGTGTGCCGCTGATCGTGGACAACACGTTCCCCACGCCCGTCATGTGCCGTCCGATCGAGTGGGGCGCCGACATCGTGACGCATTCGACCACCAAGTACATCGACGGCCACGGCGCGACCGTCGGCGGCGCCATCATCGACTCGGGCAAGTTCGACTGGAACGCGCATGCGGACAAGTTCCCCGGCCTGACGACCCCCGACGAGAGCTATCACGGCGTGATCTACACCGAGAAGTTTGGCCTCGAGGGCGCGTTCATCACCAAATGTACCTCGCAGCTGATGCGCGACTTCGGCTCCATCCAGTCACCGCAGCACGCGTTCTTCCTCAACTCCAGCCTGGAGAGCCTGCATCTGCGCATGCCGCAGCACTGCAAGAACGGGTTGGCGATGGCGGAGCACCTGGCGAGCCATCCCAAGGTCGCATGGGTGCGCCACCCCTCGCTGCCGGGCGATTCGGAGTACGAGCTCGCGCAGAAGTACCTGCCGAACGGCAGCTGCGGCGTCGTGAGCTTCGCGCCCAAGGGCGGGCGCGCGGCGGCCGAGGTGTTCATGAAGAACCTGAAGATGGCCGCCATCGCCACGCATGTGGCCGACGCGCGCACCTGCGTGCTGCATCCCGCGAACGCCACGCATCGCCAGATGAACGACGAGGAGCTTGTGGCAGCGGGCATCACGCCCGATCTGGTGCGTCTGAGCTGCGGCATCGAGGGCACTGAAGACCTCATTGCCGATATCGACCAGGCGCTTGCCGCGATTTAGGGAAGTTTTCTGGTCGGGTCGTCTTGGGCGGTCCGATCAGGGTAGGGCTGCGTCTGCTGGCATTGACGTAGGGAGGCCTCATTATGTCGGGCGCCGCTGCGGCATCTAGCGTTTAGCGGCGTTGGCTACGATGATTCCGTTCAGGAGCAGGCCGTGCTCAAACCGGGTGCCACTGCGGCACCCGGTTTCTTTTGCCTTGACAAAGTTTTGATGTCAAAATAATATTTCTTTGACGTCAAAGTAACCCCGGGGAAATGGAGGAGGCTGGATTGAGCGAAGGGTATGCACAGGCTCTTTCGCGCACGTTGGCGCTGTCGAACCAGTATCTGATGCAGCAAGTGGAGCGAAGCGGACTGCGCGGGCTGGCGTCGTCGCATGGCGACATACTGGTGCAGTTGTTCGCGCACGACCATGTGTGCATGTCGGAGTTGTCGCAGCGCATTGCGCGAGATCCTTCGACGGTGACCGCTCTGGTGAAAAAGCTGGTGGCGATGGGGTTGGCGCAGACGGGAAAAAGCCCGCACGATCGTCGTTCGACAGTGGTGTCGTTGACGGAGCAGGGACGCGCGCTCAAAGACGATTTCGTTGAGATATCCACACGGCTTGAGGCGATCTGGCATGAAGGGATCGACGATGCCGACCTGCAAACGATGATGCGGGTTCTTGAAGCTGTGCGCGGAAACATGAGAAGGGCTATCGAGGAAGAATCGGACAGCAAGGGAGATGGTGGCGATGCGGTTTAGAACACAGGCCGTTTACATAAAGAGAATGGCTGCCGGCGCGGTTGTGGCTGCTGCGGCGCTGCTGTTTGCGGCGGGCCTGGCGAGTTGCTCGGACGGCGGCTCGAGCGGCGGAGAGGCAACGAATTCGGACGGCGGCTCGACGGACAAGACGCTTACCGTTGCGATGGAGCTGGCCTATCCGCCGTTCGAGACGCGCGACGAGGCGGGCGACGCGTACGGCATCTCGCCTGCGTTCATGCAGAAGTTCGCCGATGCGTACGGCTACGACCTGGTCATCGAGAACACGGCGTTCGATGGGCTCATCCCCGCGCTGCAGACCGGCAAGGCGGATGCCGTGATGAGCTCGATCACGATCACCGACGAGCGCGAGGCGGAGGTTGATTTCACCGATCCGTACGCGGTTGCGCAGCTAGCGATTCTTGCCAACGCGCAGTCGGGTATCGGCTCCATCGACGACCTCAACCAGCCCGACAAGACCGTGGCGGTGAAGACCGGCTCGACTGGCGACGTATATGCCACCAACCATCTGACGAACGCCCAGATCGTGCGCTTGGCCGACGAGAGCGCATGCGTTACCGAGGTGGTTCAGGGACGCGCTGATGGCTTCCTGTACGACCAGCTGACCATCTACCGCAACAACCAGGCCAATCCCGACACGACCGAGGCGGTGTTCATCCCGTTCCAGGATCCCGAGTACTGGGGCGTCGCGGTGGCCGATGGCAACGACGAGCTGCGCGCGCAGTTCAACGAGTTCATCGCGCAGTGCAAGCAGGATGGCACGTTCGAGGAGTTGACCCAGGAGTTCCTGGCCGACGAGAAGGCCGCATTCGACGAGCTGGGCTTCCGTTGGTTCTTCGACTTCGATGATGCGGGCGCGGCTGACGGCGCCGCCGATGACGGTTCCGCTTCCGCCGAGGACGCCGCATAATGACCAACCCCTTCGTCGCATTCCCCAAGCGTCCGGCACCGCCCGCCAAGGCGGTGCTGAACTACCTGATCGTGGTCGTTGTCGTGGTCGCGCTGTTCTGGGTGTCGCTCGGGATGGCGGGCATCGCGCTTGACTTCGATTTCGTATGGCAGTACCGCCAGCGCATCTGGGACGGCTTCGTGCTGACGGTGGGGCTGTCGGCGGCGAGCTTGGTGGCGAGCCTGGTCATCGGCATCCCGGTTGCGGTGGGGCAGGGAAGCCGCATCCTCGTGGTGCGCTACCTGTGCGACATCTACGTCAAGATCATCCGTGGAACGCCGCTGCTTGCCCAGATCTACCTGTTCTATTACATCGTGGGGACGGCGTGGGGCGTCGAGAACCGTGTGGTGGCCGGCGTGCTGATCCTGTCGGTGTTCTCGGGCGCCAATATCGCCGAGATCATCCGCGGGAGCCTTTCGTCCATCGATGCCGGCCAGCTCGAGGCGGCGCGCGCATGCGGATTCACGCGGGCGCAGACCGTGCGGCACATCATCGTGCCGCAGCTGGTGTCGCGCACGCTTCCGGCGCTCACGGGGCAGTTCGCAAGCATCGTGAAGGACTCGTCTCTGCTGTCGGTGATCGCGGTCATCGAGCTCACGCAGACCATGCGCGAGATCACGGCGACCAACTTCAACCTGTTCGGCGGGTACCTGTTCCTGGCGGCGGTGTACCTGTGCCTGACGCTGCCCATCATGTTCGTGAGCAAGCATTTTGAGAAGAGGCTTGACTATGAGCACTAGGGAATGCGGCGCGAGGGCGCGGATGCACGGCGGCGAAAGGGGCGGATCATGCGCATTGAGATGAAGGGGCTTTCGCGTGCGTTCGATGGCAAGACGGTGCTCGATGGCATCGACTTCGATGACGACGTCTCGACGTTGGCGATCATCGGGCCGTCGGGAGGCGGCAAATCGACGCTGCTGCGCATCCTGGGCGGCCTTCTGCCGGCGACGGCGGGGGAGGTTCTGGTGGACGGCGCGCCCATGCCGCGCGACGAGGCGGGGCTCGCACGCTATAGGGCGACGCTGGGGTTCGTGTTCCAAGACGGCGGGCTGTTCCATCACTTGAGCGCGCACGACAACATCGCGCTGCCGCTGCGCGTGGTGCATGGCGTCCCGGATGGCGAGGCCGACGAGCGCGCCGAGGCGCTGCTTGCGCGGTTCGGGCTGGCGGGCGAGGGCGGCAAGCGTCCGGCGCAGCTGTCGGGCGGGCAGCGTCAGCGCGTTGCCATCGCACGCGCGGTGGCGGCGCGTCCGCGCATGCTGCTGCTCGACGAGCCGACTAGTGCACTCGATCCGGAGTACACGACCGACGTGCTCGACCTGCTGCGCGATCTGAAGGACGAGGGGACGCATTTCGTCGTGGTGACGCACGAGATGGGCTTCGCGCGCCATGCCTGCGACAAGGTGGCGTTTCTCTGCGGCGGCAAGCTGCTCGAGCATGGCGAGAGCGCGCGGGTGTTCGGCGATCCGCAAACGCCGGAGCTGCGGCGGTTTTTGAGCCGTTTGCTGGAATGGAGCGTGTGATGATAGGGCTTCTGTACGAGTCGGGGGAGTGGTCCGACTACAAGTTGGCGTCGGAACTTGCCGAGGCGGGGTGCGACGTGCGCATGATCGACATGGCGCATCTTCGCGCCGATGCCGCAGCGGAAGCGGCAGGTTCGTGCGATGCGCTGGTGAGCCGCGTGTTCGCGAGCGCGGTGTTTCGCGGGCATGACGCGGCGCATGAGGCGATGCGGCTCGTCTGCGAGGCGGCGGAGGCGAGGGGCATCCCGATGATCAACCCCACCCGGGCGCATTTCTTCGAAATCGACAAACATCGCGCGACCGAGGAGTTGGCGCGTGCGGGCGTCGACGTGCCGCGCGTGCAAGCGTGCGGCCTGCCGAGCGGGCTTGATCCGGCAGCCTGGTCGTATCCCTGCATCATCAAGCCCAACTGCGGAGGGCGCACCACCTTTACGGCGGTGGCGCGCACGGCGGAGGAAGCGCGTTCGTTTTTGGAAACCGCGCCGCAGATCGTCTTCGTCGTCGAGGACTACATCGCGCCCGAGCGCGGGTTCATCACGCGCGTCGAGCTGGTTGACGGCGCGGTCGCGCTCATCGTCAAGCGCAGCGTCGTAAAAGGCGGACTGTCGGCCTACCACCTGGGATCGCGCTACGGGCTGTACCCCGAATGCGCGGAGGGGATCCGTGCGGCGGCGGTTTTGGCGGGGCGTGCGCTGGGCATCGGGTTCGGCAGCTTCGACATCATCGAGAACGGCGGTCGCGCCTACGTGATCGATGCGAACTCCGTCTCCAATGTGTCGCCCGACAACACCGAAACATTCGGCGGCTTCGATCTGATGAGGGAATACGCGCAGGCAATCGCGAAGAGGGAGCGCCGCGGCTAGCGTGCGCGATGAAGGGACGCCCGCCGCGCCATGGCCGGGTGGCGGCGAGGGAAAGGACGAGCGATGCTGGAATTCAAGACGATAGAGGACGTTTACAACGCATTCGACCAGGTGGGGTGCTGCAGCTTTGCGACGCTCGACGGCAAAGGAGGCGTGGAAAGCCGCATCGCCCACTTCTTCGCATGGGACGAGGAGGGGCTGTATCTGCGCACGATGACCGTGAAGCCCTTTTACCGTCAGCTCAAGGAAGGCGGCGTGGTGACCGCGTGCGGCGAGCGCACCGACGCGCCGTGCCAGTGGGATGATGACAACCTGCCGCACTTCCAGCCGGGCTACATGGTGCGCGTGACCGGGGATGTGCGCGAGCTGTCCCAGGCCGAGGTCGACGCAAAGGCTGCGGAAAGCCCCCTGTTCAACGTAGCGGTCTACGACATCAAGAAGTATCCCGAGACGCGCGTGTTCGTGCTGCATCGCGGCCATGCCGAACTGTACGATTACGACTTCAACATGGTGCATCGCGATCACAAGCTCCTGCGTGCGCGCACGGCTTTCGGCGGTGCGGAGGTGGAGCAGGCGGGCTTGAGCATCGATCCCGATCTGTGCATCGCCTGCGGAAGCTGCGCGGAGGCGTGCACGCACAAGGCGATCGTGCCCGGTGATGCGTATTCCATTCGCGGCGAGCGCTGCGACGAGTGCGGCAACTGCTATCACGTGTGCCCGGCGGGCGCCGTCATCGGAAAGGGCATCGCGTAAGCCGGGCGTTGTTCGCGGCGGCGCCGGCGGTGCGTTTCCGTCCATTCGCTCGTTGTTAATTGACCTGAAACCTGTGCTCCATCACTATAGAGCGGTAAAGCGTTCGGTGTCGCGCTGCCCTGGAAGGACGGCGCGGCGACGGACGGACGGCACCAGCATCGAAAGGGAGCGGGCATCATGGCGTACGCGATCCACTGCATGAACAACATCTCGGACAAGGGCATCGCGTTGCTGTCGTCCGACTACAAGCTCACCGACGACCTCTCCCAGGCCGACGGCATCCTCGTGCGCAGCGCGTCGCTGCACGACGTCGAGTTCCCTGAGGGCTTGCGCGCGATCGCGCGCGCCGGCGCGGGCGTGAACAACATCCCGCTCGACAGGTGCGCCGAAGCCGGCATCGTCGTGTTCAACACACCCGGCGCCAACGTCAAGGAGCTCGTGATCGCGGGCCTGATGATGGGCGCGCGCGACATCGCGGGCGGCATCCAATGGTGTCGCGACAACGCCGATGACCCCAACATCGGCAAGGCTGCCGAGAAGGCCAAGAAGGCGTTCGCCGGCACCGAGATCATGGGCAAGAAGCTGGGCGTGATCGGCTTGGGCGCCATCGGCGCGCTCGTCGCCAACGCCGCCGTCGACCTGGGCATGGACGTCTACGGCTACGACCCGTTCGTGTCGGTCGACGCCGCCTGGCGCGTGTCGAGCGCGGTGCACCACGTCACGAATCTGGACGACATCTACGCAACCTGCGATTACCTGACCATCCACGTTCCCTCGCTGCCGGACACGATCGGCATGATCGGCGCCCGGGCGATCGCCCAGATGAAGGGCGACGTCGTCGTGCTCAACTTCTCGCGCGACACGCTGGTGGACGAGGCGGCCATGGCAGCCGGCCTCGAGTCGGGCAAGGTGCGCCGCTACATCACCGACTTCGCGACGCCTGCCGTGATGAAGATGCAAGGCGCCGTCGTGCTGCCGCATCTGGGCGCCTCCACCGCCGAGGCGGAGGAGAACTGCGCGGCGATGGCCGTGCGCGAGCTGATGGACTACTTGGAGAACGGCAATATCACGCATTCGGTGAACTATCCCGCCTGCGATATGGGTCCGCGTCCGGCCGAGGGCGGCCGCATCGCGGTGCTGCACGCCAACGTGCCCAACATGATCAGCCAGATCTCCGGCGCGCTTGCCGATGCGGGGGCCAACATCGCCAACCTCACCAACAAGGCGCGCGGCGAGCACGCCTACACCTTGATCGACACCGACGCGCCCGTCGCAGACGAGGCGCTCGGCGCCCTGCGCGCCATCGAAGGCGTCCGCCGCGTCCGCGCGATCGGGTAGTACACTGGCATTGGGGGATCATCAGCCCTCATAGCGCCGCCCCGCGCCGGCGAGACCCCCTTGCCGTGCTCGGGTCACCTCGGGTTAGGAGCAGCCATGGCCATCGAGACCGCCGCCCACAAGCTGGCAGCCGACCTCATCGACCGTCGGGAATCGATCAACCGCGAGCTCGCGCGCAACGGCGTGCGCTTCGGCATCTACCACGACGGCGTGTACAACGACCGGTTGTTCCCCTACGATCCCATCCCGCGCGTCATCCCGTCGGACGAGTACGACGAGCTGGAGCGCGGCCTCAAGCAGCGCGTCAACGCGCTCAACGCCTACCTGCGCGACATCTACTCCGAGAAGCGCATCGTCGCCGACGGCGTGGTGCCCGAGGAGTTCGTCTACACCTCGGAGGGATACCTGCCCCAGGTCAATGGCGTGACGCCGCCCGGCGGCGTGTACGCCCACATCGCCGGCGAGGATCTGGTCCAGGGCCAGGATGGACGTTGGTGGGTACTCGAGGACAACCTGCGCATCCCGTCGGGCGCGAGCTATCCGCTGTTCGTGCGCGACATCGAGCGCCGCGTCGACCCCCATCTGTTCCGAGACGTGCGCATCCGCGACAACCGTGACTATCCGCGCCTTCTGCGCAAGACGATGGACTTCGTCTCATGCGAGGGGATCGCCGTGGTCCTCACGCCCGGCCGCTACAACTCGGCGTTCTTCGAGCACGCCTACCTTGCCGAGAAAACCGGCGCCGAACTGGCGTTCCCCGAGGATCTGTCGGTGGTCGGCAACAAGGTGTACCTGCGCGACTACGCCGGTCGCCGCCACCGCGTGGGCGTGGTGTACCGCCGGCTGTCGGACGAGTACCTGGATCCGTTCGCGTTCAACCCCGACTCGGTCATCGGCGTGCCGGGGATCCTGGCGGCTTACCGCGAGGGCAACGTCGCCATCGTCAACGCGCCCGGCAACGGCGTCGCCGACGACAAGGCGGTGTACTACTTCGTGCCCAAGATGATCGAGTACTACCTTGGCGAGAAGCCTATCCTCCACAACGCCCCCACGTACATGCCGCTGTTCGAGGAAGACCGCCGCGAGGTGCTCTCGCGCATCGGCGAGCTGGTGATCAAGGACGTGGCGGAGGCGGGCGGCTACGGCGTCGTGTTCGGCTCGGAGCTCGATGCCGCGCGCCGCGCAGAGCTCGCCGACCGCATCAAAGCGGAGCCGCGTCGTTTCATCGCTCAGGAGGTCATCGATTTCCGCGACATAGACGTGGTCGATCCCGACACGGGCGAAATCAGCCCGCGCAAATGCGACCTGCGCGCCTTCGTGCTCACCGGCCAGAACACGCACGTGTGGTATTCGGGGCTCACGCGCTACTCGTCGGTTCCCGGCGAGATGATCGTGAACTCGTCGCAGGGCGGCGGCTTCAAGGACACGTGGATCCTCTCGTCGGAGGAGTCTCAGCGCAAAGACGCAGCCTCGCGCGAACGCGTGCGCACCGAGATCAGCCGCATCAACTACCGCAGCTTCGCCTATGTGACGGCTTCGAAGGCGGAGAACCTCTTCTGGCTCGGGCGCTACACCGAGCGCGTGTTCACCACACTCAACGTGTTCTTCCCCTTCTACGACCGCGTGATGGACACCGACGTCGGCTCCGACGGGCCTCGACGCTGGATCAACGGCG
>DGYMJ06203__coassemble_626_pt1 | contig 19277 bp, 17 predicted proteins | sample DGYMJ06203__metabat2_high_PE_045 | metagenome-assembled genome bin DGYMJ06203
CTCCATGCCCATCTTCTCCATGAGCTCGCGGCCGGCGAGCAGGTTGAACAGCTGATCGTTGCCGCCCATCTCGACATCGGCCTTGATGACGACCGAGTCGTACGCCTGCATCACGGGGTACAGGAACTCGTGCAGGGCGATAGGGGTGTGGGACTGGTAGCGCTTCGTGAAGTCGTCACGCTCGAGGATGCGGGCGACCGTGAACTTGGAGCACAGCTCCAGCAGGCCCTTCAGATCGAGCTTGAGGATCCAGTCCGCGTTGTAGACGACGGTGGTCTTCTCGGGGTCGAGCACGTTGAACGCCTGCTCGACGTAGGTCTTGGCGTTGGCCTCGACCTGCTCCTGGGTGAGCTGGGGACGCGTCGTGTTCTTGCCGGACGGATCGCCGATGAGCGCCGTGCCGTTGCCGATGATGAGGGTGACGCGATGGCCCAGATCCTGGAACTGGCGCATCTTGCGCAGCGGCACCGCGTGGCCGAGATGCAGATCGGGGCTGGTGGGATCCACGCCAAGCTTGATGTTGAGCGGCTCGCCCCGCTTGAGCTTCTTCAGAAGCTCCTCCTCGGGAACGATGTTCGCCGCGCCCGATTTGATGATACGCAGTTGTTCTTCAGCCGAAAGCATCGGTGACCTCTTTCTTTATATATAGATGCAACGAGCGAGATTCTACCACAGGAACGGGACGCGGCCCCGCCGGCGCATGACGCGGGGCCGGGCGCGAAATCTCGAGGCGCTGCCGCATGCGCCACCCGACGGCATCCGCGCGCGGAGCCGAGCCGCACGCGGCACGGCGTTTAGTAATCCCGAGCGGCGGGGCTTGCCATCCACTCCTCGTAAAACTCCTCGTAGGCGCCGGCGAGCACCGCCTCGCGCGCACGGCGCATCAGATCCAGGAGGAAATGCAGGTTGTGGATCGACAGCAGGATGCCGCCGAGCATCTCGTTTTGCTTGACGAGATGGCGGATGTAGGCGCGCGTGTGGTTCTGGCAGGTCGGGCACGTGCACGCGGGATCGAGCGGCGTGAAGTCGCGGGTGAACTTGGCGTTGCGCATGTTCATGCGGCCCCGGCTCGAGAACGCCGTGCCCATGCGCGCGGTGCGCGTCGGGAGGACGCAGTCGAACATGTCCACGCCCTCGCGCACGGCGCGCACCAACGTGGTGGGGTTGCCGACGCCCATGAGGTAGCGCGGCCGGTCCTCGGGGCAGGCGCGGGCGACCTCGCCCAACGTTTGGAACATGACCTCATGCTCCTCGCCCACCGAGTAGCCGCCGATGCCGAAGCCGCCGAAACGGCGTCCGCCGGCAGCCAGGCTCTCCTCCTCGATCTCGCGCAGACGGCGGATCGACTCAAGGCGCAGGTCGAGCTCCATACCGCCCTGCACGATGCCGAACAGCGTCTGATCCGGACGCTTATGGGCCGCAAGGCAGCGCTTCGCCCAATTGGCGGACAGATCGACCGCCTTCGCCACGAAATCGCGTTCGGCGGGATACGGCGTGCACTGGTCGAGCTGCATGGCGATGTCAGCGCCCAGCTGCTCCTGGATGCGCATATTCTCCTCGGGCGTCCAACGGACCTTCGCGCCATCGTAGATGCTGCTGAAGGAGAGCCCGTCCGCGTCGAGCTTGAGCGTGTCCGCCAAGCTGAACACCTGGAATCCGCCCGAATCGGTGAGCATGGGGCCATCGTAGTTCATGAACTTGTGGACGCCGCCCGCCTCGGCGACGACGTCGGCGCCGGGACGCAACGACAGATGGTAGGTGTTGGCGAGCACGACCTGGCTTTTCAGATCATGCAGCTGGCGCACGGTGATGCCCTTGACGGTCGCGGAGGTGCCCACCGGCATGAACATGGGCGTCTGGAACGACCCGTGGGCCGTCTCGTAGGTGAGCGCGCGGGCGTGCCCGCACGTCGCGTCGATGGTGCAGTCGAACAGCGCCATTGGCTAGACCTCCTCGACGCGGGCGGGACGGGCGATCGGCGGCGCGCTGCGGCGGGGCTTTGCGGTGGTGGGGACGCCGGACTCGTTGACGGCGTAGGCGCTGGCGGCGATACGCTGCATCTCCTCGTCGGAACGCCTGAACAGGACGTTGGCCCCGTAGGCCTTCTCGACGCGCGGCCAGGACACCGCCCCCGTCTCCACATGCTGCGCGGGATCCTCGCACGGCGGCAGCGACTCGACCCATGCGGCGAACTCCTCCATGCTGCCATGCTTCACCGTCGAAAGGTCGTAATCCACCGCATCGATCAGGAAATCGGTGACCAGATAGGCGTCCGTGCCCATATCGAGAGCGGCGAGATCCTCGACCGTGTTGTTCCCCACCATCAGCACATCGCGGCCGGCAAGCCCCGTCGCGGCAAGGTTCTCCGCATAGTAGGTGAGGTTCGGCTTGATGCTCGCCGAGTTCTCGAACGTCGTGATGCGGCTGAACAGATCGGGATCGACCCCCGCCCACGCAAGGCGGCTGCGCACCGCCGTCAGGGGGAACATCGGCATCGTGGTGAGCACGAGCGTGTAGCCCTTCTCCGCAAGCGCCTTCACCGCGCGCGCTGCAGCGGGATTGGCGGCGACTCCCTCGCCGATCGAGGGGAAGTGGTTCTCGTAGAAGTCCTCGAACAACGCCGTCCAATCGACCGCGTCCTTGTCGACGCAGGAGTAGAACGCCTCGAAGAACGCCTGCTCGTTCGTGACGTCGCCGCTATGGCGCGCCATCGCCTTGATGCCCGCTTTCATCCCCGCTCCGAACGCATGGGGATCCGCTCCGTGCGCGGCGACGTAAGCTCCGAGCTTCGCCATGTATGCCCCCATGAACTCCTCGACATCCATGGGCAGCAGCGTGCCATCCAGATCGAAAAACACCGCGCGGTACGCGCGGTCGCCGACAGGTTCGCGTTGTTCCATAGCTGATTCACCTCAATCTTGCGTAATGACGCATGCCAGTATAAGGTACGGGCAGGGAAAACACCGGTTCGCCCGCGAATCAACACCGCATCGAAAGGAAACGGACGCCCATGAGGATGCTCCTTCACGCATGCTGCGGCCCCTGCTCGCTGGAGCCTTCCCGCATCCTGCGCGAAGAGGGGCACGAGATCACGATCTTCTACGCCAACTCCAACATCGCGCCCGATGAGGAATACGCGCATCGGCTGGAGACGCTGCGCTCCTGGGCGGAGCCGGCGGGGTTCGCCGTGTCGGAAGGCGTTTGCGACCGCGACGCGTGGCAGCGCACCGCCGGCCGCATCGGGGAGGCGGCGCTCGAGGAGGCGCGCGAACGGGTGGCCGGGGGATGTGACAGGGGACGGTCCTCCTGTCACCTCGACGACGTGACAGGAGGACCGTCCCCTGTCACATCCGGCGAATCGCGCGGGTTCGGGCGGTTCGGCGAGCTCACGCTTGACGAGGCGGCGGCTCTCGCGGTCGACCCGGAGAAGCGGGCCGCACGGTGCCGCGCCTGCTACCGTCTGCGTCTGGAGGAGGCCGCGCAACGGGCCGCCGAAGGGGGGTTCGAAGCGCTGAGCACGACGCTGGCGGTGAGTCCCTACCAGTACACCGACATCATCCGCGAGGAGCTGGAACGCGCCGCCGCCCAGGCGGGCGTGCGCGCGGTGTTCGAGGATTTCCGCCCGTTCTACCCCGAAGCGACGCGCCGAAGCCGCGAGCTGGGCATGTACCGCCAGAACTACTGCGGCTGCGCGATCTCCGACCTTGAAGCCTCCGCTGAACGGGCCGAGCGCAAAGCGGAGCGGAAGGCGCAGCACGAGGCCGAGCGCGTCGCGCACGCCGACGAACGGGCCGCCGCCGAAGCCGAGCGCGCCGCCCGCAAAGCCGACCGAGCCGCCTACGATGCCAAACAAGCCCGCAAACGAGCTATCCTAAAAGCGCTGCGCGAGCAGCAAAATGAGAAAAAGTGACTGTCCCTTTTTCTCATTGCTAACCCTTAGCCTCATCCGCAACCAGGCTTTTGAAATCGAATGCCACTTGTTGCGGAGAATGCGACATCTTTTCGCTTGCAGGGGAAGCAAGATGTCGCATTCTCCGTTCAAACACGCATTCCGCCGCTCTTCAAAGAGCTTTGATGCCATCTTTCATGGCCCCTTGTCGCAATCTTCAAGAAAAACGGCATCGAACTAGAAAAGCCTGGCGCCCCGAAGAAGCATCGCCGCGCAAATCGGCAAAGCCTGATCCCGCGGTTGCGGGCAGCATCGACTCGTTCCGACAGCCGACAGGCCGTCGGAACTAGATGATCAGCATCGCGTCGCCGAAGGAGAAGAAGCGGTAGCGCTCCTGGACGGCATGCTGGTAAGCGGCCATGACGTTTTCGCGGGTCGAGAAGGCGCTCACGAGCATCATGAGCGTCGAGCGCGGCACGTGGAAGTTGGTGATGAGGCCGTCCACCACGTTGTAGCGGTACCCCGGCAGGATGTAGAGCGACGTCGCCTCACGATCGCGCGCCGTGATGGCGCCGGCATCGGCGTCCCATGCGCTTTCCAGGCTGCGCACGCTGGTGGTGCCCACGGCGACCACGCGCCCGCCGTTCGCCTTGGTCTCGGCGACGGCGTCGACGGTGCGCTGCGGCACGGTGTAGAACTCGGTATGGATCTTATGCTTCTCGGGATCATCCTCGTCCACCAAGCGGAAGGTGTCCAACCCCACCTCGAGCTCGACCGTCTCCCAACGGACGCCTTTTTGCTTCAGTTGATCGATGAGCTCGGGCGTGAAGTGCAGGCCGGCGGTCGGGGCGGCGGCGGAGCGCTCGCGCGTCGAGTAAACCGTCTGATAGAGCTCCTCGTCGCCCGCGTAATCTTTGATGTAGGGGGGAAGCGGCGTGTGCCCGACGGCGTGGAGCGCCTCGTCGAGCGAGGGCAGCGGCGTGGTCAAGCGCACCAGGCGCTCGCCTTTTCCGCCGTCGCCTTTGTCCTCCACCCAATCGATGACCTCGGCCGACAACACCACCTCGCCCGAAGCGTCGGTGAAATCCACCACCGCTCCCGGCTTGAGGCGGCGACCGGGACGCACCAGCGTCTCCCACAGGGCCGAGGAGCCGGTCTTCGGCTCGCGACCGAACACCTCGCGGAGCAGGAACACCTCCGCCGCGCCGCCCGTGCCGCGCTTGGCGCCCAGAAGGCGCGCCGGCATCACGCGCGTCTCGTTGGCGACCAGCAGATCGCCAGGACGCAGGTAGTCGCCCACATCATGGAAGATGCGGTCCTCCAGCGCGCCGGTCGCGCGGTCCATCTTCAGCAAGCGGCACGCGTCGCGCACCGCGGCCGGCTCCTGAGCGATCAGCTCCTGCGGCAAATCGTAGTCGAAATCATCGGTTCTCATGAAGCATCCTTATCCCGTGAAAAGTCCTCGGGCATTATAGCGCTTCGCGCTGCTGCGCTCCCCGCCGCGCCCTGCCGTCCCTCGCCCGCGCATAAAAAATGGCCCCGCGGGATGCGGAGCCATCGGCATTCATGGTTTTGTGAGACGAACTACAGCTTCACCACGTTGCTCGCCTGGAGCTTGCCGTTCTGACCGGTGGTCACCTCGAAGGACACGCGCTGGCCCTCGTCGAGAGTCTTGAAACCGTCCATCTTGATCTCAGAGAAGTGAACGAACAGATCCTCGCCATCGTTCTGGGAGATGAATCCGTAGCCCTTCTCGGGGTTGAACCACTTCACAACGCCTTCCGCCATTTTAAATCCTCTTTCCTTCCCCTGGGACGTTCCCGGGGGGATTAATGCTTCGTGCTGCATGGCGGCAACACTGCCCTCACCTCGAGGGCACGAGGGATACTATACGCTATTCCCATTGAAAAACAGATGAGGTTTGCCATTTCGTAGGAATAATATTGGGCGTTCCGCCCCGCTTTGAGCGCAGGCGAGGATCTGGGGCGCGGCGGCCGTCGCCCTTTGGCGGACAAAGCGCCGCGGCTCCTACGCGCGCCCGTCCTGCCAGCCGAAACTCCCCTGCTCGTGCAGCTCGTTTTGCATGAGCGGCGCATCGGGGTCGAAGCGCTTCGACGCATCGGCGTCCCGGTAGTAAGCGACATCGTGCGCCTTCTCGACCTCTTCGGCGAGCCGCGAGACGTCCGCCTCGTCGCCGAGTTCGGCGCCTTCGTCCATCAAGCCCTGCTCCGCCGCTTCGCGCAGGATGTCCTCCGCCTCGGCGAGATCGTCGGGGAGATCGAAACCGTAGGCGGAGGCGAGGGCGCGCGCCTGCTCCTCGCGAAGCTCCGCACGGGCGAAATCGCATGCGAGCATCAGGTAGTGGGCCTCGAGCAGCAGGCCGTGCGCCACGTAGCCGACCACCTTCGGATCGGTGCCCGACACCTGCAGGACGCTCGCTATCGATTCGGGAGCGAGGGAGAGCAGCACCTCGCCGTCGATCTCGGTGGCCTCCCCGATCGCCTGCTCCAGCAGGTCGGCGGCCCCTTCGGGATCCTTCTCCTTCTCGCCCTGCTTGATCACGATGACGATGGTCTTGAAGTATCCCAGTATGAGCTTCATCAAGTAGTCGCGCTCGAACATGCCCGATCCCTCCTATGCGCCGAATCCCTCAGGCGGGCGGATGCCCAGATGCTCGTACGCGCGCGCCGTGGCCTGGCGGCCCTTCGGCGTGCGGATCATCAGCCCTTGCTGCATCAGGAACGGCTCGTACACGTCCTCGACCGTGTCGGTGTCCTCGGAAAGGGCGGACGCCAACGTGGTGAGGCCGACCGGACGCCCCGAGAACTGCACGGCCAACAGCTCGAGCAGCCGGTTGTCGACGGCGTCCAACCCCAGCGCGTCGACCTCGAAGAAGCTCAGGGCGGCCGCGGCGACATCCTCGTCGATCACGCCGTCCCCGCGCACCTGCGCCCAATCGCGCACGCGCTTGAGCAGGCGATTCGCCAAACGCGGGGTGCCGCGGCTGCGGCGGGCGATCTCCAAAGCGCCATCCTGCTCGATGTCGACGCCCAAGATGGTCGCCGAACGGCACACGATCGCCGCCAGCTCCTCGGGCGTGTAGTACTGGAGCCGAAACGCGATGCCGAAGCGATCGCGCAAAGGACCGGTGAGCAGGCCCGTGCGCGTGGTGGCGCCGATGAGCGTGAAGCGCGGCAGGTCGAGGCGGATGGATCGCGCGGCGGGGCCCTTGCCCACGACGATATCCAACGCGAAATCCTCGAGCGCCGGATAGAGCACCTCCTCCACCATGCGGTTGAGGCGGTGGATCTCGTCGATGAACAGGACGTCGCCCTCCTCGAGGTTGGTGAGGATGGCGGCCAGGTCCCCCGTGCGCTCGATGGCAGGGCCGCTCGTCGTGCGGATGTTGGCCCCGAGCTCGTTGGCTACGACCTGGGCCAACGTCGTCTTGCCCAGACCCGGGGGTCCCGAGAACAGGATGTGGTCGACGACGTCGCCGCGCGCCTGCGCCGCCTCGATGAGGATCGCCAGCGATTCCTTGATCTTGGTCTGGCCCAGATAGTCGCCCAGGCGCTTGGGGCGCAGGCTGCGGTCGAACGCCAGATCGTCTTCCTGAAGCTCGGCGGACACCGTGCGCTGCCGGGCATCCGTCCGCACGCCGCCGGCCGCGCCGAAGCCGGCGGCACCGCCCGTCGCCTCGAACACGACACCTTCCAATTTCACACCGTTATCAGCCATAGCACCTCTGGAGTCCGCCCATCCGTTCCCGCTACGCGGTTCCCAAACGTTTCAACGCGTATTTTAGCAGCGCTTCGGTATCGGCATCTTCCGCAGCGCCCTTCAGCGACAAATCGACCTCCGCCGGGGTGAAGCCCATCGAGAGCAGCGCCTCGCGCGCGCCCGCGAGCTCCGCACCCGACGCGGCAGCCGGCGCGGCGGGGCTGCCATCCGCACCGAACAGCTGGTCCAAGCCGTGATCGAGCGAGCCTTTCAGCTCCAAGATGATGCGGGAGGCGGTTTTCTTCCCGACGCCCGGGATGCGCTGGACGGCGGCCACATCCTGCGCAGCGATCGCCGCGGCGAGCGCCTGGGGCGACGGGAACGCCGACAAGGCCGCCAACGCGACCTTGGGGCCGATGCCGCTCACGCCGATGAGCTGCTCGAACAGCGCCTGCTCCTCGAGCGAGAGGAAGCCGTACAGCGACATCTCATCCTCGCGGACCTGCAGATAGGTATGGACCTGCACCGGACCTCCCAGCTCGGGAAGCTTGGAGAGGCTCGCCTGGGACATCCCGACGGCGAATCCGACGCCGTTCACCTCGATGTAGGCGGTCGTGGCGGTCTTGCCCGCCAGCGTGCCTTTTAGAAACGCGATCATCGTCATCCTTTCCGCACGTTCGACAGGAGCTCTTCGCGCGCGGCGGATCCGCGCTGCGTGGCGAAGGCGGGTTCGCCTTCCGCCCTGCTCCCCCCGACGCAGCTCCGCGCCGCCTGGGCGCGCGCCTCGTCACGCGCAATCGCCTTGGCGACGAGCGCATCCAAACCGCCCGTCCCCGATCCTCCCGCGCCGTCCGGGCCGTCATGCGTCGTGTAGCAGATCGCCGCCGCCAACGCGTCGGAGGCGTGATCGGGCCGGGGTTCGTGGTCGAGCGCGAGGAGCTTGCGCACCATGTACTGGACCTGCTCCTTCTCGGCGGAACCGGTGCCCACCACGGCGAGTTTGATCTGGCGCGGCGTGAACTCCCCCACATCCAGGTTGCTCTCGGCGCAGGCGACCAGCGCCGCACCGCGCGCCTGGCCCGTCGCGAACGCGGCGGTGATGTTCTGGCCGAACCACACCGTCTCGATGCCCACGCATGTCGGGGCGAAGCGCTCGATCACCGCGCCCATCTGCTCGTGGATCACGCGGAGACGCTGCGCGAGCGGCATCGAGGTATCCGTGGAGATGCAGCCGTACGCGACGCACGCGAGGCGGGATCCGCGCTGGGCGACGACCCCCCAGCCCGTGTTCGCCAAACCGGGGTCGATCCCCAGCACGATACGATCATGCGACGGCATGCGCACCTCCTCCCTATAGCAAACGTTTGTTCGCAATAGTAGCACAAGGAAGGCGGTGCGACGAGGATGGGGAGGGCTATTTCCTCATTTCCCGCAGATGGCAGGTCCTGCGCTTTCGCCGCGCATTCCGAACCTCCCAAAAAAGGAAAATGCCGGGAGGCCAGCGGCCGTCCCGGCATCGATGCGCAATGGTTGTCGCGTGGGGCTACTCCTCGTCGAGCGCCGCGGCGATCTCGTCGGTTATGTCCATCGTGTGATAGACGTTCTGCAGATCCTCGAGCTCCTCGAGCTTGTCGATGAGGCGCATGACCTTCTTGGCGTCCGCAACGCTCACCTCGGTGGGGGTGGTGGGCTCCATGGTCATCTCGGCGCCCTTAACCTGGATGCCCTGCTCCTCGATGGCCTTCTTGACGGCCATGAGCTCGGTGGGGCTGGTGTAGACGATCCACTCGTCCTCGGCGTCCTCGTAATCGTCGCCGCCGGCCTCGGCGACGGCCATCATGAACTCGTCCTCGTCGGCGGCGGCGCCGTTGGGCTCCATGCCGGCCTTCTTGCCCTCGCCCTCGATCTCCTTGGGGATCATGATCTGGCCCTTGCGCTCGAACTGGAACGCGACGGAGCCGGAGGTGCCCAGGCTGCCGCCCGCATGCGTGAACGCGCTGCGCACGTCGGCGGCGGTGCGGTTGCGGTTGTCGGTCAGAGCCTCGCAGTACACGGCGATGCCGGCGGGGCCGTAGCCCTCGTACACGACGGTCTCGTAGTTGGCGGCGTCCTTGCCGCTGCCGAACGCCTTGTCGATGGCGGTCTTGATCTTATCCTTGGGCAGGGAGTAGCCCTTCGCCTTCTCGATGGCGGCGGCCAGGGAGGCGTTGTTGTCGGGGTTCGGGTCACCGCCCTCCTTCGCAGCTACCGTGATGTTGCGCGACAGCTTGGAGAACAAGGCGGAGCGCTTCGCGTCCTGCGCGGCCTTACGATGCTTCGTGGTTGCCCATTTTGAATGCCCAGACATAACCGTCCCTTTCGATGTTGCTATTGCCGACCGAAGATTCTAACACATGCGTGACATGAGCCAATACTACGCGCCCGCCCTTCTCAGGAACTGCAGAAAGGGCCGCGTGTCGGCGAGCAGCCGCATTCCTCAGCGGACCTGCACCACCTGCATCACGTTGGTGGGGGCGATGCCGGTGACGCCGGGGCGGATGTCCTCGTCGGGAGCGGTCTCGGCATCTCCAGTGGTGATGACCGCCAGATCGCCCGGCTTTACGTAGCCGGCGGCGCGGACCTTGGCGATGGCGTTGCCCATCACCAGCCGGCGGGCGCCCTGCATGTCGTCGAGGAGCGGGGTCACGCCCCAGCTGAGCAACATCTGGCGCATCACGCGCTCATCGGGCGTGACGGCGTAGATGGGCATGCGGGGACGCAGGTTGGAGATGAGGCGCGCCGTGCGTCCGGAGATCGTCGGCGCGATGATGCACGCGGCGTCGAGCGTCTCGGCGGTCTGAACGGCGGCGATGCCGACGGCGAGCGACGCGCGGGCATGGGTGCGCTCGCGATCGGGCTCGTGCCCGTCGAACAGGTGCGGCTCCGTTTCGGCGGCGATGCGCGCCATGGTGCGCACGGCGTCCACGGGATGCTTGCCCGAGGCGGTCTCGCCCGACAGCATCACGCAGTCGGTTCCGTCGTAGATGGCGTTGGCGACGTCTGCGACCTCCGCGCGCGTGGGGCGCGGGTTGCGGATCATCGAGTCGAGCATCTGCGTGGCCGTGATGACCGGCTTCGACTCGCGGTTGCACAGGTGGATGATCTCCTTTTGCAGATAGGGCACGCGGTACGCGGGCACTTCCACGCCGAGATCGCCGCGCGCGACCATGATGCCGTCGGCTTCGCGCACGATATCGTGGATGTTGTCGAGCGCGCCCGCCGCCTCGATCTTGGCGATGACCGCGATGCCCGCGCCGCCGTTGTCGGCGAGGAAGCGCTTGATCTCGCGCACGCCTGCCCCGTCGCGGACGAACGACGCCGCGACCACGTCGACGCCTTGCTGGATGCCGAACAGCAGGTCGGAGCGATCCTGGTCGGTCACCGCCGGAAGCGGCAGCTGCGCGCCGGGGACGTTGATCGACTTGCGCTGGCCGAGCACGCCGTCGTTGACGACCAGGCATTCGATGTCGTCGCCGTCGAAGCGCGTGACCGTCAGCTCGATCAGCCCGTCATCCAAAAGAAGGCGCTGTCCCAGCGAAAGGCTGCCCGCCAGCGCGGCGCAGCTTTGGAACACGCGTCCGCCGCTGCCGTCGGCGGATTCGTCGGTGGTGAGGATGAGCGTCTGTCCGGCGCGAAGGACGAGCGACTGGCCGTCCGCCAGCAACCCGGTGCGGATCTCGGGGCCTTTGGTGTCCAGCATGATCGCACAGGGGATGCCGGTTTCGGCGCGCAGGCGTTTCACCTGATCGATGCGGCGCGCATGCTCCTCATGGCTGCCATGGCTGAAGTTCAGGCGCGCGACGTTCATTCCCGCGTCGAGCAGGGCGCGCAGCGCGTCCTCGCCGTCGACGGCGGGCCCCAACGTGCAGATTATCTTGGTTCGCCTCATTGCGCCAACTTTCCATCATAAGAAAGGCCCGAAGAACACCCGCCGCATTCGCTCAGCGTTCTGCGGATGATCGGTTCCCCGCCTTTGCCGTTTTCCGGTTTTGCAGATTGTATCACCCTCTTTCTGCGGTTTTCTCGCCCCCTTTCTGCGGTTCTCAATCGAGAAGCTCCTTCGCTCGCCAGGCGATCCCACGAGGCACCTTGTCCAGAATTGCACGGTTTGAGCACTTCTTCTCGAACCGAGCATCGACGAATCATCTTTTCAGCAGTTCTTCCCAAATAGCGAACAGATAGAAGGGGGGAATGGGAAGAACTGCTGAAAAGACGGAAGCACTCGGGCAGCGATGGGAAGAACCACGCGTTTTGGCAGGCTATGGACAAATTGCAAAGCGAATATCCGGGATGACGGGCGTTGTCGACCCGGACGATTTGGCGGAACGCCGTCGCCGAGGACACATGCCAGCATCGCAGGCGCCGAGAACACATGCTAGCGTCGCAGGCGCCGCGGCAAAACGATGGCGGCAGCGCAGTATGACGACGGTAGCGGAGCGGGACGGCGGCAGCGCAGCAGGACAGCGGTGGCGTCGCGACAGGACAGCGGTGGCGCGACGGGGCAGCGGAACGATGGCGGCGTCGCGGTAGGACGACAGCAAAACGACGACAGAACGGCATCTGATCCGCACTGGATTCGAAAAGCTGCCGCATGATCCCACGTAAGACGGCGGAACTTCAATAACGCCCGGTCGCATCTGGCAAGAGAGGTCGCGCCGAGGATCGCAGCAGCACAGGAAGCGAAACCGGGCGAGCGCAAAACCGCCGGAGCCGGTTCGTCGATCAACACCACCGAGATCGATCCACCGGAAACCGAAGCGCTTAGTGGAGGCTCGGCAAAACCACGAGAAGGACGGATATGGAAACGAAGGTCGAACGAAGGCTTGCCAAACTATTCGAAGAAGCGGAGGCGAACCGCAAATGCGCAACCTGCCCGCCCGATTCGCCCAACAGGAAAGCGATCCTTCGAAGGATCCCCCACGACATCATCTCTCCGGCTCGCGGACTGTATGCCAGAACCACGCACTGGGACAACTTGAGTCGCACCGAAAAGGCCCTGCGCATCGCACGGACCCTGGCGGAGCTGCATCCTGCCTGGGTGTTTTGCGGACCGACCGCCGCCGCAGCACACCGGCTCGAAACACCCCAGACCCTGCTCGCCAACACCTACATCGTGTCGAAGTGCGCATCGAATCCCTCCTCCGCGATACGCCGTCTCGACAGCACCGGCTTCGAGCCGTGCGTCGCACAGGGGATCCCCGTCACCGACCCGTTGACCTCCGCAATCGACTGCCTGCGCATCGGATCGTTCCCCGAGTCGCTGGCGATTGCCGACTCGGCGCTGCGAAAGCTTTCTATGCTCCGTTCTGATTTCGAAAAAGAAGTGCTCGTCCGCCTGAAGGGAAAGCATCGAGCGCGCGAAGGACGGCGAGCCGCACGGTACGCAAGCGCGCTGAGCGAAAACGGCGGGGAGTCGTATGCTAGAGGCGTGATGATCGAAGAGGGTTTCTGCATACCCCGGCTTCAGGTGGAGATCCCCGACCCCATCGAACCCGGCAGATCGTATCGCGCGGACTACCTCTGGACCGCCGTTGACGGGACGCCCATCATCGGCGAATTGGACGGGAGGGACAAGCTCCGGGATCCGGACATGTTGAAAGGCCGCACCCTGGAGGACGCGGTCCGGGCGGAGCGGACGAGGGAGTCGCGTTTGAGCATCACCGGCGCGCGAATCTTCCGCTTCACCTTTGAGGATGTGCTGAATAGGCGCCGCTTCGCTTCAACGCTGCAAGCGTTCGGCGTTCCCTTTGCAAAGCGCAGAGGAGGCAATGCATGGTGACTTTTGAGCACTTCTTACCAAAATGCCGTCCTGTTAAGACGATTGCGGGAAGAAGTGCTCAAAAGCCGATCCGAGAAGCCGCAATACGGGAAGAAGTGCTCAAACGCTGCCGATATGGACAGCAGCGAATCGAGAGAGGGCGCGGGAAGGGCGGCGGCGCGGCGGGGCGCAACGGCGCGGCTGGACGCAACGGCGCGGCAGTGGGTCGCAGCGGCGGGGCGGCGGGGCGGCGGGACGCAACGGCGCCGCAGTGGGTCGCAGCGGCGGCGCGGCGGGACGCAACGGCGTCGTTGCAGGACGAAGCGGTGGTGCGACGACGTCGTAGCGAGACAGGCGCGGCGGGACGGCGGGGCGCCGCCGCAGCGGTTGCCCCTCCCCTGCGACATCCCATCTCGATCGAGCCGCTACAGCAGCTCTTCGGGGCGCTCCTCGCGCAGCCACAGGCCGGTCTTGCCGCCGTCCTTCTTGAGCAGGCGCACGTCCACGATCTCCATGCCGCGGTCGACGGCCTTGCACATGTCGTACACGGTAAGGCAGGCGATGGACGCCGCGGTGAGCGCCTCCATCTCGATGCCCGTCTTGCCGGTGACGCCGCAGGTGGTGGTCACGTGGATACCCACGCGGCCGTCCTCGCGATCGCCGGGCTGGATGGGCTCGCAGTCCACCTTGGCCTTGGTGATGTTGAGCGGATGGCACATGGGGATGAGGCTGGACGTCTGCTTGGCACCCATCACGCCCGCCACGCGCGCGCAGGCCAGCACGTCGCCCTTGGCGGCCTTGCCCTCGACGATGAGCGCCAGCGTCTCGGGATGCATGAGGATGGAGCCCTCGGCGACCGCGACGCGCTCGGTGTCGGCCTTCTGCGAGACGTCCACCATGCGGACGTCGCCCTTATCGTCGATGTGGGTGAGTTTTTGATCGGTCATAGAATGCTTCCTCCGGTTCTCTGCTCTATCCGAACGGGGAGGGCCGGCCGCGGGACACGTGCTCAAACAAGTCCTCGCCCTCCAAACATCGCGTTCTTCGAACGCGATCAAGGGGTTGCGGAAACCGCGCGCGAGCCCCGCGGCAGGCCCTCCCCTGCTCTTCCTTGCCAACCTAACCGTCCACTGGACGGTTCGGCTCGCGCGGATACCGCGCGCGAGCCCCGCGGCAGGCCCTCCCCTGCTCTTCCTTGCCAACCTAACCGTCCACTGGACGGTTCGGCTCGCGCGGATACCGCGCGCGAACCCCTCGCCCGGAGACGGCCCTGCATTGCCTTTATCGTTTCGGCTACCCGCCGATCTGCGACATGCCGCGCTCGGTGCCGACTTTGTTGTGATGCTCGTCGGGCTTGGCGCGCAGCGTGGTCGCGAACACCTCGCGGACCGCGTCGTCGTCGCCGGCGCGCAGCGGCGTGCGCACGTCGAACTCCAGGTCCGAGAACAGGCACGGGCGCAGCTTGCCGTCGGCTGTCAGGCGGACGCGGTTGCACTGGGCGCAGAAGTGATTCGACAGCGCCGAGATGAATCCGACCGTGCCCTTGGCGCCGGGGAACTCCCAATAGCGGGCAGGTCCCCAGCCGAGCGGCCTGTCGTCGCCGGCGGGCACGAGTTCGGGCAGGCCTTGCTCGCGCGCCTGGGCGTTGATGGTCTCGATGACCTCTTCGTTGGGAACCACGTCCTCGGGGCCCCAGCCGCAGCCGTCCGAGCCCGAGCTTTCGCCCACGGGCATGTACTCGATGAAGCGCACGTGCAGCGGGCGATCGACCGACAGGCGCGCGAACGCCAGGTAATCCTGGTTGAGGCTGCGCACGGTGACCGCGTTGATCTTCACCGGATCAAAGCCCGCCTCGAGCGCCGCCTTGATGCCGTCGAGCGTCTGATGGAGCTCGCCGCGGCGCGTGATGTACTTGAACTGATCGGGATCGAGCGTGTCGAGCGAGATGTTGACGCGCGACAGGCCCGCGCGCTTCAGATCGTCGGCCATCTTGGGCAGAAGCACGCCGTTGGTGGTCATCGACACGTTCTCGATGCCGGGGGTGTTGGCGATCTCGCGCACGAGATCGACCACGCCCTTGCGCACCAAGGGCTCGCCGCCGGTCAGGCGCACGCTCTTGATGCCCAGATCCGCAGCGATGCGCACGACGTGCGCCATCTCCTCGATGCGCAGGATCTCGTCGTGGGGCAGGCTGCACACGCCCTCTTCCGGCATGCAGTAGATGCAGCGGAAATTGCAGCGGTCGGTGAGCGAGATGCGCAGGTATTCTATGGTGCGGCCAAGACCGTCTTTCATAGGTCCTCCTTTTGCGGTTTTATCGCATGCAAGTATAAAGCATTTCCCTGCGAAAAAGGGCCAGTTCGCCAATCCGCGACGGCGTCGAGACGCAAGCTCCCGCATAAACGGCCGCCAGCCCGAAGAAGCGTTCGTCGGGAACGGTCCCGCCAAGCGCCCGCACGGGCAGCGGCCGGACCGCCCCGCTGCGCGCAGGCTACCGCGCCACCAGGTAGATGCGGTCGGTGGGGATGCGGATCCATACCTCGTCGCCCACCTCGGGCAGCCGCTTCCCGTCACCCACCTTGGGAACACGCCAGAACATATGCTGGTGCAGGTACTTCATCTCGTCTTCCGCCTGGCCCACCGTGGGAACCTCGCGCTCGTCGCGATCGAGGAAACCCAGCAGCACCGTCCGCTCGAAACGCGAATCGCTCGCACGGTCGACGCGCATGCGGAAGCAGTTGCGGCCCGGACCGTCGACCTGCTCGAGGTAGCGGGCGCGCACGCCCAGATAGGCGACGTCGTCGGCAACGGGACCGTCGACTTCCACGGTGACGCCCCACTTGGCCGACCAGACATGCTTGTCATCCACGCGCTCAACCGGTGTGGCGTTCTTGCAGCCCGACAGCTTCAACGCCGCCACCGAACGCGGGTTGTTGACCAGGTCGTCGCCTGAGTCGATCTCCATGATGCGTCCGGCGTCGACGACGGCGATGCGATCGCAGAAGCGCAGCGCCTCGTCGATGTCGTGGCTGACGTAGAGGACGGTGCCGCCGAAGGCGTCGAACAGGCTCACGAGGTTCTGCTCGAGCACCTCCTTGAGGTGCGCGTCGAGCGCCGAGAACGGCTCGTCGAGCATCAGGATGCCCGGCCGCGCCGCCAGCATGCGCGCCAGCGCGACGCGTTGCTGCTGGCCGCCGGACAGCTGCGCGGGATAGCGCTTGTCGAAGCCCTCCAGGCCGAACCGCTTCAGCTCGCGGCCGACGATGGCGTCGCGATCTCCCTTGGAAACCTCCTTGCCGATGCCGGCCGCCACGTTCTGCGCCACCGTGAGGTTGGGGAACAGCATGTAGTTTTGGAACAGCAGCGCCGTCTTGCGCTCCTGCGGCGTGAGGTTGATCCTCTGCTCCGAATCGAAGAACACCTTGTCGTTGACGACGATGCGGCCCTCGTCGGGCGTCTCGATGCCGGCGATGCAGCGAAGGGTGAGGCTTTTGCCGCAGCCCGACGCGCCGAGAAATCCCAGCGTCTCGTCGCCGGCGGAAAACGACACGTCGAGCGTGAACGCCTTGAAATCCTTTTTGATATCGACTTCCAGACTCATGCGCTATTCCTCCGAACCGCGGCGGTACTTGGTGGTGCGCCTGCCCCACAGGTTGATGAACAGGATGACGACGAAGCTGAACACGATCACCACGCCAGTCCAGAACAGCGCCGCGTCCATGTCGCCGCCCATCCACTCGAAGTAGATCGCGATGGGGATGGTGCGCGTGATGCCGGCGTAGTTGCCCGCAAGGAACAGCGTCGCGCCGAACTCGCCCAAAGCGCGCGCGAACGCCAGCACCGCGCCGGCGGCGATCGAGCTCCACGACAGGGGCATCATCAGGCGGAAGAAGATGCGCGCGTTGCTCCATCCGAGCGTGCGCGCCGCGTCGAGCATGAGCGGATCGATGTTCTCGAAAGCGCCGCGCGCGCTGCGGTACATCAGCGGGAACGCCACCACCACGGCCGCGATGACCGTCGCCGGCCAGCTGAACACGAGCGGCAGGCCGTGCTCGATGAACCAGCGGCCCACCGGCGAGTTGTTGCCCAGGGCGAGCAGCAGGATGAAGCCGCAGACGGTGGGCGGCAGGACCATCGGGATGGTGAACAGCGTATCGGCGATGTCCTGGGCGCGCTTGGGGATGCGCAGGCTGAAGTAAGCCGCCGCCAAGCCCAGGATGAAGATGAACACGATCGCGACGCCCGTGGTCTTGAGCGTCACCCACAAAGGGCTCCAATCGAGGGTGGCGAGGAACTCGCCCACGGCGGCGATGCCGGTCGCGGGCGGGACGACGTCGACCGCGGAGGGATCGGCGACATGCGCGAAGTCGACGTAGAGGGGCCGCGCCGCGTTCGACGTCGCGCTCACGATGTCGCTCCCATCGGCGCCGGCGACCGTCGTGTAGTAGCGGCCCTCGCCCGCCTCCACTCCGAACGAATACACGATGCCGTCCTGCTCCCAGGTGCTCTCGGACGTGAACTCCCACGGCACGTCGGCGTCGGCGACCACGCCGCCGTTGACGGACGCCTCGTCAAGGGAGATCAAACAGCTTTTCAGCATATCCTGGACGGCGGGATCGGAGATATCGCAGAGCGCCGCCGTGCTTTCGGGCACGTGCACGATCACGTAGTCGGCCGTCACCACGGCCGCCAGGTAATCGGCGTCCCCGCCCTGGTAGTAGCTGTAGCCGATGTAGGCGCCATCGACGTCGCGGTTGGAGCCTTTCTGGGCGCGGGAGAAATCCGCCAGCGCGAACGACGCGCCCTCGGCGAGCGCCGCGTCCGCCTCGGCGGACACCGTCACCTCGCCGGAAGCCGCCGCATCGGATGAGGCATGGGCGCCCCCGCTCGAGGATCCCCCCTCCCCCTCCGCCGCGAGCGCGGCGGTCGGCAGCGCAAGCGCCATGCCCACAACGACGGCGAGCGCCAAGGCGACGACGCGCGCCGCCAAACCCCTCGCCGTTTTCAGCTCAACCGTCATCTATCCTCCCCTATCCCCTCTCGGGCCCCATCGGCTCCGCCCCTCTCGGTCGGCGGCCCGCGGGCAGCGCGTCCGCGATCCTGCGGCGCGCCTTCGCATGCCGGAAGCTTCCCCTGAAGCGCCCGGCATGCGAAGCCCTCACATTATACGCAAAGGAGGATGGGTGCAGGTGCCTCACCCATCCTCCTCGTCTTCTTGGGATTACGCCCCTCGGAGGGACGCTGCCCTAGAAGCCAACGGGCATGTTCGGGCTTACGCCAGCTCGAAGCCCCACTCCTGCCAGATCTTCAGCGCGTCCTCGTCGCTGACGGCCCAATCCAGAAACGCCTGGGCGGCGTCGGCGTTGTCGGTCTCGGCGCACACAGCGGCCGGGTACACGATCGCCTTGCAAGCGTCGGCGGGCACCGTGCCCACGATCTTCACGTTGCCGAAGCGGTACACGTCGGAGCTGTAGACGAACGCCAGGTCGACGTCGCCGGTGTTGGCGTAGGAGCACACATCGCCCACGGACTTGCCCTCGGTCACCATGCCGGCGAGCGGGGTGCCCTCGAAGGTGCCGCCCTTGCCGTCGGACTCGGGGCCGACCGTGCCCTCATCGTCGATCCACGCGCCCACGGTGGACAGCGCCTGCTTGGCGTAGTTGCCGGCGGGGACGTTGTCGTCGCCCACGGCGATCTTGTACTTGCCGGAAGCAGCCTCCTCAAGCGTCATCTCCTCGATGTCGGAGTCAGCGCCGGCGACGATCACCAGGTCGTTGGTGAACATGTCGAAGCGGGTGCCCTCATCGACATAGCCCTCCTTGACGGCGGTGTCCATCGTGCCCTTGGACGCCGTGATCTCGATATCGGCGG
>DGYMJ06203__coassemble_630_pt1 | contig 19209 bp, 11 predicted proteins | sample DGYMJ06203__metabat2_high_PE_045 | metagenome-assembled genome bin DGYMJ06203
TGATCAACGGCAGTCCGCACAAGGAGGGCTGCACCTACACCGCGCTGCGCGAGGTCGCCGACACGCTCGAAGCCGAGGGCATCGAGACCGAGATCGTGTGGATCGGCACCAAGCCGGTTGCCGGCTGCATCGCATGCGGCACATGCCGCGAGACGGGAAAATGCGTGTTCGACGACGTCGTGAACGAGACCATCGCCAAGCTGCCTGAAGCCGACGGCATCGTGGTGGGCTCGCCGGTGTACTACGGCGGCCCAAGCGGCCAGATCCACGCGTTTTTGGACCGACTGTTCTATGCGGGCAGCGGATTCGCCGGCAAAGTGGGCGCTGCGGTGATGAGCTGCCGCCGCGGGGGCGCTTCGGCGACGTTCGACGTGCTGAACAAGTACTTCGGCATGAACAACATGCCCATCGCCACCTCGCAGTACTGGAACCAGGTTCACGGCAACACCCCCGATCAGGTGCGCCAAGACGAGGAGGGCCTGCAGACCATGCGCACGCTGGCGCGCAACATGGCGTGGATGCTCAAGTGCATCGAAGCGGGCCGCGCCGTTGGCATCGAATACCCGCAGCACGAAGCCCCCATCAAGACGAACTTCATCCGCTAGAGCGGCTCGCTCAGCGAAGCAAGCCGCGCGGTGGGCGCCAGCCACCATGTGGCCGGCGGCATCTCACAACTTATGGGCACTTCTTCCCATAATCGGGTCGAAATGCACCCTGTTTTGGGAAGAAGTGCTCGGAAGCTTGTTCCCATGCACGGAAAGCGGGAAGAACTGCGGGAAAGACGCTGTTTTGGACAATCGGGCAGAGGGTTGCCGCGATGCCACGTGCCGTCAGGCGACGCGCCACCGCATCGCAGCGCGTCGTCACGCCAGCCGCGCGGTGGGAACGGCCACCATGTGGCCGGCAGCGTCCGCGAAGACGCTCATGGCGTCATCGCGGCTGGAATACAGATGCACGAAGGTGCCGGGCGTCTGCTTGCTCGGCGCCATCTCGAGCGCGGCCGCCTGCGAGCGCATGCTTTCACGCACGGCGCGGGCTTGCTCGGCCACTTCGGCGCGTCGCGCCGCCCTCCCCTGCTCGCGCTCAACGGCGGCTTGACGTTTCTCCGAGCGCCGTCCGCCGCCCGCCACGCGACGCCCCGTCAGCTTCTCGCGGAGGCTCATCGCCATCCCTCCGCCGGACCGCCTTCAGGTTCGGGGATCGATCCGCCCGGACCCGCATAGTTGACCTGCCAGAAATACAGCCCAGCGGCGGGAGCGTTCTCGCCGGCGGCGCGCCGATCGCGCGCGGCAAGCACCTCTGCCACCCACTCGGGCGGACGCTGACCGCGCCCCACCAGCGCGAGCGTGCCCACGATGGTGCGCACCATGGAGTGCAGGAACGCGTTTCCCACCACGCGGATCGCGATCATGTCATCCTCGCCCGCGGCGGTGACGCAGTCGATGTCGATCGCCGAGACGTTGCGGCACGTGGGCTTGCCCTCTGCCGACGCCGCCATGCAGAAGCTCTTGAAATCATGCTCGCCGATCAGATGGGCGGCACCGGCGCGCATCGCGTCCACGTCGAGGCGCCTGGGCAGATGCCACACGCGATCCGCCAAAAGGACCGGCCGGTAGTCGCCCGTGAAGATGAAGTAGCGGTACACCCGCTCGACCGCGTCGAAGCGCGCCGAGAACCCGGACGGAGCCTCCTGGACGGCGGAGATCGCGATGCGGTCGTCCACCAGCGCGTTGAGCGAGCGTTTGAGGCTGCGCGCCGTGCGGGAGGCGAATTCGTCGTCGGAGAGGTCGAAGCTGACCACCTGCCCGCGCGCATGCACGCCCGCATCGGTGCGGCCGGCGCACACGGTCTCGACCTCGCGCCGGTACAGTGTGCGCAGCGCAGTCTCGATCGAGCCCTGCACCGTCAACTGCCCCGGCTGACGCGCGAACCCGCAAAACGGCGTGCCGTCATAGGAGACGGTCAGAGCAACGGTGCGCACGTCAACTCCTATTTAACGACAATATTCACCAGGCGACCGGGGACGACGATGGCCTTCTTGACCTCCTTGCCCGCGATGGCGGACTCGACGGCGGCCAGACCGGCGGCGCGGACCTCGTCTTCGGGGGCATCGGCGGCCACCATGATGCGGGCCTTGACCTTGCCGTTCACCTGGACGGCGATCTCGATCTCGTCGGCCTTGGCCATCTCGGGGTCGAACTCGGGCCATGCCTCGGAGTGCACCGAGCCCTCGCGGCCCAGCGCGGCGTGCCACAGCTCCTCGGCCCAATGCGGGACGATGGGAGCCATGAGCTTCACGAGCGTCTCGGCCAGATCGATGTCGAAGGCCTGGGCATGATCGCACGAGCGGCGCTGCTCAAGCGACGTCTTGCGCAGGTAGTCGCCCACCGCGTTGGACAGCTCCATGATGGCGGCGATGGCGGTGTTGAAGTTGTTGCGGTCGAAGTCCTCGGCCACCTTGCCCACGACGCGATGGCGCTCGCGCAGCACGGTCTTGGCGACCTCGTGGATCTGCTCGGTCGAGACCTCCTCGCCCGCGAACAGCGTCTCGTCGTCAGCGGCGCCGACCAGATCGAACACCTGGCGCCACACGCGGTTGAGGAACTTGTAGATGCCCGCCAGGCCGTCCTCGTTCCACAGCTTCTCCTTGTCCGGAGGGCCCATGAACAGCATGGTCGCGCGCACGGCGTCGGCGCCGTAGCCGGCGATCATGTCCTCGGGCGACACGACGTTGCCCTTGGATTTGCTCATCACGTCGCCATGTGAGTCGAGCACCATGCCCTGGCACAGCAGGTTCTTGAACGGCTCGTCGAAATCGAGCAGCCCCGCGTCGCGCAGCACCTTGGTGAAGAAGCGGCTGTACAGCAGATGCAGGATGGCGTGCTCGATGCCGCCGATGTACTGGTCGACCGGCAGCCAGTGGTTGGCGTTAGCCGGATCGAACGGCGCCTGGTCGTTGTGCGGATCGGTGTAGCGCATGTAATACCAGCTGGAGCACGTGAACGTGTCCATGGTGTCGGTCTCGCGGCGGGCCGGAGCGCCGCACACGGGGCAGGTGCACTTGGCGAACTCCTCGTGCGTGGCCAGCGTCTCGCCGGCGGACAGGTCGATGTCCTCGGGCAGCATCACGGGCAGGTCCTCCTCGGGCACCGGTACCACGCCGCAGTGCTCGCAGTGGATGGCCGGGATGGGATTGCCCCAGTAGCGCTGGCGGCTGATCAGCCAATCGCGCAGGCGGAACTCCACCTTGCGGCGGCCGGTGCCGGCGGCCTCCAGATCGGCGACGATCGCCGCCTCGCCGTCGGAGTGCTTGCCGCCCACCATGCCGGTGTACTTGCCGGACTGCACCAGGATGCCCTCGGCGGCATAGGCCGCCTCCCAGTCCACAGAGGTCACCACACGACCCTGCTCATCTTTGAGCTGGGGATACAGCGGATCGTCCTCGCCCAGGATGATGGGGATGATGGGCAGGTCGTACTTGCGGGCGAACTCGAAGTCGCGCTGGTCGCCGCAGGGCACGGCCATGACCGCGCCGGTGCCGTAGTCTGCCACCACGTAGTCGGCCACCCATACGGGCACCTGCTCGCCGTTGATGGGGTTGATCATGTAGCGGCCCGTGAACACGCCGTGCTTCTCGCGGTCGCCCTGGGCGCGCTCGACGGCGCTCACCTTCTTAGCGGCCTCGGCGAACTCCATGACCTCCTGCTCGCGCTCGGTGCCGGCGACCAGGTCGTGCAGGCCGGCGTACTCGGGCGCCAGCACGAAGAAGCTGCAGCCGAACAGCGTGTCGGCGCGGGTGGTGAACACGGTGATCTTGGTCTCGGCGTCTTCCTTGCCCTCGAGCGGAGCCAGCGTGAAGTCGACCTCGGCGCCTTCGGAGCGGCCGATCCAGTTGGCCTGCTGCTGCTTGACGCGCTCGGGCCAGCCGTCCAGCTGATCCAAGTCGTCGAGCAGCTCCTGGGCATAGTCGGTGATCTTGAAGTACCACTGGGTCAGGTCGCGCTTCTCGACCTCGGAGTCGCAGCGCCAGCAGCGGCCCTCGGTGACCTGCTCGTTGGCGAGAACCGTCTTGCAGCCGGGGCACCAGTTGACCGGGCTGTTGCGGCGCTCGACCAATCCGCGCTTCCAGAACTGCAGGAAGATCCACTGGCCCCAGCGGTAGTACTCAGGGTCGCATGCCACCACGGTGCGGTCCCAGTCGTAGCTGAAGCCCATGCGCTTGAAGCTGGCCTTCTGCGTCTCGATGTTGGCGTAGGTCCACTTCGCCGGATGGCTGTGGTGCTTGATGGCCGCGTTCTCCGCCGGCAGGCCGAACGCGTCCCAGCCCATGGGATGCAGCACGTTGAACCCGCGCATCTTGGAGTAGCGGGCGATCACGTCGCCGTAGGTGTAGTTGCTCACATGGCCCATGTGGATATCGCCGGAGGGGTACGGGAACATCTCCAGCACGTACTTCTTGGGCTTGGAGCCGTCGGTCTCGACCTTGTTCTGGCCGGTCTCCTCCCACACCTTCTGCCAGCGGGGCTCCAACTCATGCGGGTTGTACTGTTTCATGGTGACAGCTTTCTTCACGGTGCCTGACATCCTGCATCGCCGCGATCGGGGCGGACGCGCGGCGGACGCGCGGCGACGCTCCCAAGGGCGGCATGTTTTCGCAACGCCCCATTATAAAGGCAGATGGACGGCGTGCGGAGACGGACATGCGGGTTCCGAACGATTTCCAGGAGCGAGCGCGCGCACGATCGGGGTGCGGAGGCATCGGCGTACCGCATCGGCGCGCGGACGGCGGTTTTCGGATCGACAGGATGCAGGCTCTTCCCTACTGTCGCATACGTGCACGGCAACCCCTGGAGCCAACGCGGATCGGCAGGATGCAGGCTCTTCCCCACCGCCGCATCTACGCCGCTTCCCTCGCCAGCAGGGTGAGGGTGCGCAGGTTGGAGTCGGTCATGAAACGCACCTGATCCAGCGCGAAGGTGCGGCCGCATATCGCCGACACGCGGCGCAGCGCCTTCCGCCAGCCGCCGCTGTGGAGGATGCGGTCGACCATCTTGCGGTACGTGGCCTCGTTTGCCGCCTTCACCGAGGCGGTGGCGCCACCGGCCGCGAGCTGCCGGCACACCATGTCGGCGTAGCGCGCCTCATCCTAAGCATGCAGGCACAGTCCCTCGCGGCGATAGTACTCCGCCATCGTGGAGTCGCAGACAGGCGGCGCGAACGGACACGACGTCGCCCGATGCGTCCGCGCGATCTCGCGGTCTGTCAGCCCGAAGTAGTCGTAGCACACATCGGAGGTCAGGCCCGTATCGTCGCGGCCCATCGACGTCCACGTGGGATCCATGTGGTAGAAGCGCCCGTCGATGCGCACCGCCAGCCATGCATGGGGACCCCACGCCAGATCCCGCCCGTTGGCCGCGCGCGCCTCGCCCGTCAGCAGCGCCGCCATGATGCCGCATCGCTGCAGCAGAAGCTGGGTCGCCTTCGCGAACCCCGAGCACACCGCGAGATGATCCACCAGCGCCCCGGTTGCCTCGTAGGGCCGCATGAACGCATCGCTTCGCGAGTCGTCCAGCCCGGCGGTCGCCCGGTCGTAGCGCGTGCCGCCCGCCACGTGGGTGAACGCCGCCTTTGCGATCAGGTACTCGTCGGCGCTCGAAGGCAGCGAGCGCTTGAAAGTCGTTGCAGCGGCAAGAAGCGCCCCATCATCGCCCGAGCGCGCGTCGTCGCAGCGATCGAGAAGCACCTCCGCCCGCCCCGGCCAGGCACTCAACCGCGCGCCCCTGCCAAGCCAATGGACCTCGGGGTGGTCGGCCCTCACCATCCGCATCACCCGGAACACCTCTTCGCTGGACGCCAGGCCGCGCACCGTCGCACGCGGGCGACCCTCGATCATCGCCTCGCAGATGTCTTCGTAGGCCCGGCGCTCCACGCCCGCCAGCGTGCTGTACACGTAGTGGATGCGCTCGTCGGGCGGGAGGATCAAGCCCTCCGCATCCGCCGCGCCCCGCACGGCGCGCGCGCCGGAGACGCCGCGCGCGCCGCCGGCGGCCACGCCGTCCGCAACCCGCCCTATCGCCGATAGCCAATCCATCATCTCCCCTTTCCCTTGCCGAACGGGAATCCGCCGCGCCCGCCGAACAGCGGGCGGCGTTGCGAGCCGCCCCGGGGCGGGCCGTCCGCAGGCATGCCGCCTCCGGCCAGGTCGCCTCCGTCCGCACCGGCTGCGTGACGGCGCTTCCGCAGATGCTCCGCCCCGCGGCGCAGCACCCGTCCCGCAACCGGCTCGACGGCGCGCGGATCGTCGTCGGGGGCAGGCCCCAACGTGTCCATGGCAGCCGACAGCGCCGCGAAGCAGCGCGCCGCCGCGTCGAGGAACGCGCGCGAGCGCGCCGGAGCCTCCATCATCATCGACGTCAGCATCGTCAGAAGGTGCCCGCGGTACCGCTCGTCCGGCTGGCTCCAACGGCGCAGCACATAGGCGACCGCCGCCTCCGCCGACGCCTCGTCGAGGCCGGCGATCGAATCCAGCACGCGCCCCGCCATCACCTGCTTGAAACGTTCCGTGCCCCGCTCCTCGATGAACGCGAGCGTCCCGACGGGATCCAGCAGCCGATGCAGCCCCATCCGCGTCGCGCGGTACACCTCGAACGCGCGGTCCAGCTCCTCCAAGTCGAGCCCCACCCGCAGATCGCGGTCGCACAGATCCCGGAATGCCGCCAGCTCATCAGGGCATTCGCGCCACCCGCGCTCCACCAGGGCCTCAAACGATGCGCCCACGACCGTGCGCGGATACGGCCCCTCATCGAACCCGCCCGACTCCAGAACCCCCGACGCGTCGCGCACCAGGCCGTCGCGCGGATCGAACACCAGGCAGGCGTCGCGCACGTAGGCGGGCGTGTTGCGCTCGAAATCCTCGCGGGAGATGCCGCAGAGGATGGCGCCGGCGGTCGCCAGGTTGTCGCAGCCCACCACGAAGCTCACCTGGCGCGCGAGCGTCAGCGGCAGCGAATAGGTCGCGAGCGCCACCCATCGAAGCGCTTCGGTCCCTCCTTCCAGGATTGCCACGGAGCGGCCCTCGGAGGCGGCGAGCACCGTCGCGCGCGCCAGGCGCGCCGCGGCTTCCATCTCCGCCGTGCCCGAAAGGCTCCACCGCGTGCCGCGCTCATCGATCGCGCCCGCGGGCGAGGCGTCGACCGGCGGCAGGAATGCCGGCGGCTCCTCCGCGTTGACCTCGTCGAACGCCATCGAGCGCCGCCAAAACGCCGCGCACGCCAACTCGATCGGGTGGAAGTCGAGCTGATCGGCCGGCAGCACGACTGCATGGCGCAGCACGTTGCCCGCGCGGCCGCCCGGACCCATGTAGTCATGCGGCAACTTGGTGTTGCACGCCCACACCGCGCCGCACCCCTCGACCGGCGCATAGCCGAACGCCGTCGCACCCGCCGTCCGGGGCACGTCGAACGGCAGCAGGCGGTGGAATCCCGTGCCGACGTTAAGCCCCGCGCCCGGCAAGCCCTCGTCGTAGGAGAACACCTGCAGCCCGTCGCCAGCGCCCTGGATGCCGCGGCGGCACGACGTGTAGATGATCTGATGGGCCTCGCGCATCTGCTCCTCCTTTCCTTGCGCCTAGCGGGCGCACCTCATCAGGCCGTTTTCCGCCATGATCCACAGAAGCGGATCCTCCACCCGATGCGGCAGCGGACGGTGCACATGCCCCGCGCTGTCGGGGGCGTTGTGCAGCCCCAGGCTCGACACGGCGAAAAACGAGTAGTTGCGGTAGTTGGCCTGCGCCTGCATCAAAAACGACTGCATGCCCCATGAGGCGAGCAGGCTGCGCATCTCGGCGTCGACCGCCATGCGATCCGACATCGAGAACGCGCCCGCATCGCAGTGGGGGCTGGGCGCGCGCACCGTCATGCCGGCGGGCACGATGGGCTCCACCTCGTCGAACTTGGAGAACGCGACCGCGACGGGGATGTCGATGGGGCGCGTCGGCTTGAGCCCGCGGCTTTGGCGGATGAGCGCCGAGATGTTGGCCATCACGGCATCGGGCGACGAGCCCGCCACCGCGCCGGTGCTGTGCGACACATGGCCCGCCGCGCTCTCCACCTGCGAGAGCACCTCCGGCACCTGCAGCGGGTCGACGAGGAAGATAATGCCGGCGGAATGGCCCAAATAGCGGTTGACCGTCGCCATGAGGTGGGGATCCTGCAGATCCTCGCCCGCGGCGTCGAAGAAGGCCAGCGTGAACCGGTTGCTGCGCGCGACCTTGCGCCCGACGTAGTCGAACGTGTACACGAGCGGCTGCTTGTCCTCGCCGCGCACGCCGGTGAAGTTGCTCTGGGTCATCTCGAGCGTCTCCTGGCGGCCGTAGAGGCGGTCGTATTTGGTGCGGCGGTAGATCGCGTCGGCGTTGTAGGCGCCGCTCATGTCGACGAACCCCTGCACCGAAGCCCCCAGCGCCGGCGCGATGCGGCGCTGCAGCTCGTTGACGAGCACGGCGATGTAGTGGCTTTTGCCCGAGGAGCGCGTCCCCACCACCGAGATGATGTTGTCGCGACCCGAGATCGTGGTGTCGGGCAGCGTGTTGTGGCAATGCGGGCAGATGGGAAGCGTGGGATGGCCGCATTTGTCGCAGGCGACCGTGCGGAGGCGAAGCAAATCCCACGCCGTGGGCTTGACGTCCACGATGTGCCCCAGGTTGACCGCGCTCGTTGCGCCCAGGTACTTCTGGTACTTCTTGTCGGGCTCTTTGCCCGCCGGGCACCAGCCGTTGTGGCAGCGGTGCTCCACTCCGTCGAGCACCACCTTCTCGAAGCAGAACGGGCAGGTGAACTGATACTTGTGCATGCTGACTCCTAACTGACCTTGCAGTACGACCCCGGCTCGAGCGCGAACGCCTCGGCGTCGCCGGATGCGGCGAACACGCGGACGTAGAGGTCGCGCTCGTTGGGCAAGCCGTCCAGATCCACCCGGAAGGGTCCCGTCACCTGCTGCGCGGGGATGCGCGCCGCCACCCGGGCCCCTTCCGCCGTCAGGGGAAGCGAGCCTTTGGCGTACACCACCAGCGACTCCGGCAGCGAGCACGCGCCTCCGCGCGGGGCGAACGTCACCTGCGCCTTCGGAGGGCAGAACGGCAGCTTGCGCGCGTCGACGCGGTAGCGGATGCCGCGCGCGCGGACGGGCGCGACCTGGCAGTCGACCCCTTTCGAGTACTTGACCTTGCCGTTGGCCCGGTATTCCGCGAACACCGTCACATAGCAGCCCAGCCGCCGCGCATCCGGCACCACCAACGCCCCGTCGCGATCGAGCAGGGCGCGCGGCACCTCGTGACGCGTCTGGAGCCCGGCGGGATTGGTGTCGGACATGCTGCGGACGAAGCGGTCGGGGCGCGTCATGACCACGAACCCCGTCGCCGCAGCAGGCGGCGTCACGCGCACCACCAGATCGCCGTTGGCCACGGTGGCGCCCTCGATGACGACGGGGTCGCATTTCGCGGGAAGGCCGCCCGGCGCGCCCGCCGATGCGGGGCGGGGCGAGCGGGGAGCGCCCGCGGCGGCGTTCGACGCGGGGCGCGTTCCGGTTGCGGAAGCCCCAGAAGCCCCCGCCCCGGTCGGAGCCGCGCCGGAAGCCTTTGCCGTGCCTGCCGCGGCGGCGTTCGACGCGCCGGGTGCGCCCGCCGCCCCCGCGGCTGCCGCACCGTGCGTCCCGGCGGCGCCCGTCTCGCGCAAGATCGCCAACGGAGGGCGTTGCGCGCGGCAGAACCCCTCCAGCACGTACGGCGCCTCCGCCGCGTCCTTTCCCAGCACGCGCCACAGCGCGTTTTCCGTCTGTGCGGCGAGCTGCTCATCCACCACGCCGCCGGAAAGCGTCGCGCAATCCTTGAGCTCGTCCAACGCCGCGGCGACCGCGCGGCGCCTCAGGTACGCGTCGTAGCGCTGGCGCTTCTCGCGGCTGCCGAACACCTCCTTCGCCTTCTGGGCGAGCGTGTCGATGGTCGATTTGCGCTCCTTGTCCTGTTTGAAGCTGCCCGCCAGCTCGTCGGCGCGTCGCACGAGATCGTCCCCGACGGCGCTGCGCGGGTCGGCGCACCCGGGAGGGCAGGCGAACTCATAGAGGTCGGCGGCGCCGTACAGCGCCAGCTGCACATCCACCTTGAAGGCGGCGTCCTGCGCGGGGTTCGGCTTGCCGAGCTCCTCGTACGCCCGCCGTGCGCGGTCCGCCGCGGCGCCCGCACCCACGGATATGCCGTTTTTCGCAGCGCGCCGCTTCAGCAGATCCTCGGAAAGCGACACGTCCTTGATGCCGGTCTGCCGCTCGATGCGCTTCGCGGCGATGCGGGCAACCGCCTCCAGCTTCTCGCGCGGCACCGAGCGCCCCTTGCCCGCCGCGATGAGCAGGGAGGCGTCGATGGGCGGAAACGCGATGGCGCGCGCCTCCTTCGCCAGCCGGCCGATCTCCGTTTCGTCGGAAAGCGCCGCCTCCATATCGTCCACCTGATCGAGAAGCGTGCGGTAGTACGGGCCTTTGCGCTGGTCGTTCGCACGATTCGCCCACTTGGCCCTGCACGCCCCCGCGGCCGCCCGCGCCGCGGGGACCGCGGGGGCGGGATCGATGGGCAGACCCGCGATCAGAAGCCAGTTGAAGATCATCGCGATGCGCCTCCTTCCTCGTCGCCTCCATGATGAAGCGGCGCCGAAAGAGCCGCAGAGGGAACCCCGCAGGGAGCAAAGGGGAGCCGGGGGTTGCGACGCCCCGTTGCCGAGGATGCGGCCGTCTTGCCGATGCGAACTGTACGAACGCGCCGTTTTGCCGTATCGTTTCCAAGTTGACATGCACGCGCCCCTCGAGGCGCCAAGGAAGGATCCGCATCATGGAACTTGGAGACACCCTGCCCATCTGGAGCATCGTGCCCTTCGCGGGCATGCTGCTCTCCATCGCGCTGTTCCCGCTGTTCAAGGCCGAATGGTGGGGGAAGCACCAGCTGCACGTGGCGGGGTTCTGGTCGCTTCTGTTCCTCGTCCCCTTCACGGCGGTCTACGGGTTCGGCGTCACCTACGAGCAGCTGCTCGAGTCGGTGGTCGTCGACTACATCCCCTTCATCGTGCTGCTGCTGGGCCTGTTCGTCGTCACCGGCGGCATCCACGTGGCGGGCACCATCAAGGGCTCCACGCGCAACAACGTGATCATGCTGGCGATCGGCACGTTCCTGGCCAGCTGGATCGGCACGACCGGCGCGGCGATGCTGCTCATCCGCCCCGTCCTGCGCGCCAACATCTGGCGCACGCACAAGGCCCACATCGTCGTCTTCTTCATCTTCCTGGTGGCCAACATCGGAGGGTGCCTGACGCCTCTGGGCGATCCGCCGCTGTTCCTCGGCTACCTGCGCGGCGTCCCGTTCTTCTGGACGCTGGAGCACATCTGGCCGCTGCTGCTGCTCAACACCGCGCTGCTCCTTATCGCCTACGCCCTCATCGACCGCCACTTCGTCAAGAAGGAGGGCAAGGAGGGCCGCGAGCGCTTCGAGCTGCTCGACGCCGCCGACGAGCGCACCCCCATCCGCGTGGAGGGCAAGCGCAACATCGCGTTTTTGGCGATCGTCATCTTCGCCGTCATCCTGAACGGCTCAATCCCCCAGATGGACATGTTCGTCGACCCCGCGACGGGCGCCACGTTCGGGGTCTCGCTGTCGGGGCATGTGCACCTGGGCGTCGAGTACTTCGTCCAGATCGGCCTGATCCTGGTCGCGACGGCGCTGTCGCTGCGCCTCACGCCCAAGGACGTGCGCGCGTCCAACCACTTCGAGTGGGGCCCGATCTCCGAGGTCGCCAAGCTCTTCATCGGCATCTTCATCACGATGATCCCGGCGCTGGCCATCTTGCGCGCCCACGGCGCGGACCTGGGCATCGACACGCCGCTGGAGTTCTTCTGGGCCACCGGCGCCCTGTCGAGCTTCCTGGACAACTCGCCCACCTACGTCGTGTTCCTGACGGCGGCCGGCTCCCTCGGCGTGGCCGACGGGGCGGCGGCGGTGGCCACGACGGTCGGGGCGGTGGCGCCCGAGATCCTGCTCGCGATCTCGGCCGGCGCGGTGTTCATGGGCGCCAACACCTACATCGGCAACGCCCCCAACTTCATGGTCAAGAACATCGCCGAGAGCGCCCGGATCAAGATGCCCAGCTTCTTCGGCTACATGGGCTGGTCGCTCGCCATCCTCATCCCGCTGTTCATCATCGACACGGTGGTGTTCTTCCTGTAGGCGGAATCGAGACGAAGCCGTCTGCCAGAGCAAGACGAACCGCCTGCCGGATCGATCCGACAGGCGGTTTTCTCGTTTGCGCAAAAACCGCTCTCCCTACGCCACGCGCGGTTCCTCGCCCGTCGCCAGCGCGCGCCCGATCTTGGTGAACGTCTCCTGCAGGGCGTTCACGCCGACCAGCGCGGCGTAATCGTCCTTGGTCGCGACATCGCGCAGGAACCTCTCATCGGCGGCGCCGAACCCGACCGCGACGATGTCGACGCCGTGGTCGGCGAGGTTGCGCGCGTTCGAGCGGGACCAATCCTGGTGGTACCACACGCCGTCCGTCAGCAGCACCAGGCAGGTGTAGGGGTCATCGCCCCCGCCGAACGCCTGCTTGGCGCGCTTGGCGACCTTCTTGAGCAGGCCCGTCGTCGAGGACGCCCTCATCTTGAGCACATCGCCCGCCACCAGGACCTCGTCGTAGACGAATCCGAACGGATCCGCCTCGTTGCCGTAGCCGAGGTCGAACGCGTCCGCGCGCGCCCGCTCGATGGCATTGCGCACCGCATCGTAATCGCATGTCGGCTCCTGCACAACCAGATTCTTGTCCGAGAAGAAGATCACGCCGATGCGCGCGCTGTTCGGGGGGAACTCGTCGACGAACGCCCGCATGGCGCTTTTGGCCTTGTCCAGCGGGGAGCCGGACATGCTGCCGCTCACGTCGAACACGAGGTAGATGTCGGGGACGGCGCCCTGCACCGCGCCCGTCAGCTCGGGAGGCACGCCATCGAACCGCGAGAGGTCCGCCTCGACCGGAACGCGCTCGACCGTCAGGCGCGCGCCCGTGCTGGGCTGGCGCGCCTCGACCTCGATGATGGCGTTGGCGTTGTAGCGGTACTCCACCTCGACCAACGACTCCCCGCCCGGCTCGCGCTGGATGCCGCGCACGATGTACTTGCCGCACACGTCGTTGTCGAGCACGCGATCGTAGCTGCCCTGCAGCACGTACACCTCCAGCTCGCCACCGGCGGGCGGCACGCGCAGCGCGTAGGTGCGCCCCTCCGCGGCGGGGATGACCGCGTTGCGGGGGATGATCTCGGAGTTGACGTAGCGTGCGCGATCGGGGCTCTCGGCGACCATGCCCATCGCGTGAGCCGTGACGTCCACCAGGCGCTTTGCCCCTGCGAGCGCAAGCTGCGGAGCTTCGGCCGCGCCGGCGATATGAAGCTTTGGCGTCTCGTCCGCACCGCCGAGCAGGCAGCGCGGAGGGAGGTTCGCCCTGATGGCGGCGCCAAGGGCGACCGCCTCGTCGGGATTTACCCCGCCGCAGGGCTTTTGGTGGAAGCGGGATTCGAGCGCCTCCAGGATCATGGGCATGCGCGTCATGCCGCCCACGGGCACCACCGCGTCGATATGGGCCCACAGCAGCCCGAGCTCGCGCATCAAGCGGTCGACGACGTCCATCGCCTTGCGGGCCAGATACATCGTCGCCAGCTCGAAATCGATGCGCCGCACCTCGATCGTGCCGTTCATCCCCGCGACGTTGAGGGGAACGCGCACGCTCTCGCGCGAGGACAGCTGCCGTTTCACCTGCTCGGCCTGGACGGCCAGCGCGGCTGATTCGCCCGCCGTCAGCTCGACCCCGTCGGGATCCGCCCCGCATCGTGCGCACAGCAGGTCGACCATCAGGTTGGCGAGCGCATCGTCGAAGTCCTTGCCGCCCAGGTGATGGTCGCCGTCGCAGCCCAGCACGCGGATCTCGTCGGTGCCCACGCGCGCCACCGTCACGTCGAACGTGCCGCCGCCGAAATCGTACACGAGCAGGGTCTTGCCCGGCGTCTCCTCGGACAGGCCGTACGCGTACGCCGCCGCCGAGGGCTCGGCGATGAGCCCCTGCAGCGTGATGCCCGCCGCGCGGCACGCTTGCAGCACCGCCTCGCGCTCGGTGGAACGGTAGTACGCCGGCACCGTCACCACCGCGCTGGCGATGCGCTTGCCCAGGCGCGCCTCGGCGTCGTCCACCAGCTGGCGCAGCAGCAGGGCCGACAGCCCGGCGGCATCGTAGGTCGTCCCGTCGAGCTCGACCCTGAAGTTCGGATCGCCCATATGGCGCTTGAAGAACGCCGCGGTGTCGACGCATCCGATGCTCTGAAGATCCTTCGCGTTGTCCCCCACGACCACATCGCCGCGATCGGAGCCGACGACCGACGGGGTGATGCGATTGCCGTCGCCGTTCGTCACGATGAACGGACGTCCGTCCTCCCCGATCGCCGCCACCGCGCTGTTGGTGGTCCCCAGATCGATGCCGACCTTGATCTCTTCCATGGAAAGCTCCTCTCAACGTGACAGGGGACGGTCCTTCTGTCACGTTTGAATAAAGGCGGCAGATAGGTGCCCGTCCCGCCGCGCTCCACGTCATGCCATCACGCGCTCCCGGCCATCACGCGCTCCCGGATTATCCAGATGTGACAGGAGGACCGTCCCCTGTCACACCCCGTCACGCTCGGACCGGACGGCGCCCGACCGCCCGAGTGCGGCCGGGCGCCTTGCCTCTACTGGACCTCGACGGTGAGCGCGTCGTTCTTGATGCGCTCGACCTCCTCGGGCGACAGACCGCTGCTCACCTGCACGTCGAACTCCAGGTTGCGGCCGCTTTGCGGCTCCATGGCCGTCACCGAGAGCAGGCCTTCCTCGGACAGGCAGAACGCCACCTCGATCGGGGAGTTCTTCGGCAGGCTCGAGCCGTCCAGGTCGAACGTCGCGGTCTTGATGGGATCGCGGTCGATCGGGATGAGATCGAGCTCCTCGTCGTTCTCGAACACGCGCACCTCGACGGTCTGCTGGTTGTCGACGTTGGTGCCGAAGATGCGCTCCACGCGGTAGGTGTGGTCATCCGACGTGATCTGCTGGTTCTTCTGGATGAGGTTGCACACCATGTCGCGGTTCGTTTTGACGTCGAGCACCTGGACGCCGTAGCTTTTGGTCGTGGCGTAGTGGATGGTGAGCGGCACCGCGTTGCCCGTCAGCTGCAGCTGGCTCACGACGCTCTCATCGGACACCCCGCCCTCGCCCGGCGCGCCCTTGCCCGCCAGGATGTCGAGCGCGCACAGCGCCGCGCCCTTGGAGACGGCCTCGTCGGGATCGTTGATCTCAAGCGGGATGTCGGGGAAGTTTGCCTTCAGCGCCTCGACGACCTGGGGCATGCGGGTGGAGCCGCCGACCAGCAGGATCTTCTCGACGACGCAGCCCTTGGAGGCGGCGTTGTCGAGCGTCGAGCGCGTGATCTCGATGGTTTGCGAGAGCAGATGGCTCGTCATCTGGTCGAACGTCTCGCGTGTCAGCGAGATGCGCGCCGGCAGCCCGGCGATGTTCAACGCGACGGTGTCCTCGTCCTTGCTGGACAGGTGCTTCTTCGCTTTCTCGGCGGCATTGCGCAGTGCCTGCTGGGCGTAAGGGTCGAACTCGTCCTCGTAGCCGGTCTGGCTCACGAACGCGTCGGCGAGGTAGTTGACGATCTGATCGTCCCACAGACGCCCGCCCAGGTTGTGGTTGCCGTCGGCGCACACGACGCGGATGTCGGTGCCCTCGTCGTTGCGCGTGATCGCGATGACCGACGCGTCGAACGTGCCGCCGCCCAGGTCGTACACCATCACGACGCTGTCGGCGTCGCTTTTGGTGCAGCCGTAGTACACGGCGGCGGCCACCGGCTCCTGCACCAGGTTGATGAGGTTCAATCCGGCGATCTCCGCCGCTGCCTTGGTGGCCGCGCGCTCGACGTCGCCGAAGTGGGCGGGGACGGTCACGACGACCCCGTCGATGTCCATGCCGGAGCTTTGGACGGCGTCCTGGGCGACCTTGCGCAGGATGTAGCTGGAAACCTCCTCGGGGGATTTCGCCACGCCGTCGACGACGATGGCGGGCTCGTCCTTGCCCATGAGCGGCTTCACGAGCTGCGCCGTGTGGTCGGGCTCGACCAGCGCGAGGTCCTTGGCCACCTCGCCCACGGTCGTGTCGCCGTTGTCGGTGAAGTACACGACCGACGGCGTGGTGTTGGCGCCTTCGGAGCTGCGGGCGGTGACGACGTTGCCCGTCGCGTCGATGTAGGAGGCGTTGGAGCAGGCGGTGCCCAGGTCGATGCCGAAAACGGTGGATTGCATGATCGGTTCCTTTCAGTAGGGGGTTGAAGTTGAAGCGGATGGAGGGTGTGGCCGCCGCCCGCATCGGACGGCGGCGGCGTCTCACTCGACCTTCAGGCGATCACCCGCCTTTGCCGCGCGCGGCGCCGGGGGCGCCGGAGGGACGGGGGGAACGCAGCGGGGCTGACCGGCGAAAGGCGCCTCGCCCTCCCCGCACGCCTCGTCCGTCCCCTGCAGCGCCTGGGCGACCGCCGCTGCCGCCTCGCTCGACGACAGCGGCGGTTCGCTGGCCGGATGCTCCTCCGCCCGCGAGCCCATCTCCGGCATCGTCGAGGATCCGGCATCCGCGGCTGCCGTCTCCGGCTCCGCGAGCACAGCCGGCGTCTCCGCGGCCGCATCAGACGGCTGAGCGATCGCAGCCGGCACCTCCGCCGCGCCCGCCTCCGGCTCCGCTGCCGCATCCGGCGGCTGAGGCTCCTCGGACTTGGACTTGGGCTTGTACGTGAACGCCACCACCTGGGCGGGACGGAGGATCTTGCCTTCGAAGGCGTATCCGCACGTCAGCGATTCGGCCACCGTGCGGTGGCAATCCCTGTCGCCGGTCGGCACGGCGCGCACCGCACGGCAGCGCAACGGCTCCAGCGGCTCGCCGGGCTCCGGACGCCACACCTCGACGTTCCAGTTGCGCAGGATGTCCCCCAGCATCAGCCGGAACTCGTCGAGGTCGCGGCGGATGCGCGCGGCGAGATCGTCCCGATCGCCCTCCTCCGCCTTGCGGCGGTAGGACGCGATGGTGGCGCTCATGTCCTGATGGACGTCGATGACTTCGTTGATCAGGGGCTCGACGATCTTGCGGTACAGACCGCTGCGATGCTCGTCAAGCTCGTCGGAGATGCGCTTGAGCGTCGCCTCCTCGTAATCGGTCTTGGAGATGCGCGCCTTGAACTGCTCGGAGAGCGCGTCCACGCCCTCTTTCAGCTCGCCGAGCGCCGTCGCGCGCTCCTTCTCGGCGCCCTCCAGCGCGGCGGCGCGCTCCTTCTCGACGGCGTCGTGCGCCGCCATGCCGTCGCCGAGCGCCCGTGCGGCGCACAGCAGCTGATCCAGCTTCTCCTCGGTCGCACGCAAGCGCTCCTCCAGCGCGGCGGGGAACGCCTCGCGCACCGGCTCGGGCTCGTCGCGCACCATCTGGCGTCGCACAGCATGGGGACGCATCCCGCCCCGCATCCCGGCGTCGACGGACGGCGGCGCTTCGAACGGGCGCGCGCATCCGCGGCCCAGCTCATCCAATCCGTACCATTCACCATGACTCATCGTGCGCAACCCTTTCTCCTCGCGTCCTTCACCCGACGGCGCCTTTCGCGGCGTCTTCCGGCGGATCCGCGGCGGAAACGCGCGTTTCGACAGCGGATCCACCCGCCGGCCGAGGCGATCCCGGCAACCTCATCGGCATCGCCGCGCCTCGGGCTGATTCAACTCTAGGGGGCGCCGCCGCGCGCCGCAGGAGGTATGGCGCCGGGACGCGGGGGGAAACCGAGATCGCAGGGGGGAACGGGAATTCGAAGGCTGCCCGGCAGCGGCGCACGGTACAATGGAGCAAGCGGCCGACGGACGGCGCGGCGGCATGCCGCCCCGATCCGCGGCGTGCGGGAAGGAGCATCATGGACAGGCAGCCTGCTTCGGGCACCGCGGGACTCCGCATAGACGACGACCGGACGCGCATAGACGACGCCCCCCTCGAAAACGACGATGTCGTCGACACGGGCGAATCGAAGGGCAACGTCGCCTTCTGCATCACGTTGTGGCTTGCCGGAGAGCGCTTCGGCGCTTCGTCGGCGGCCTGCGCCGCCGCCTCCTCCCAGGGCTGGAGCACGTCGCCGGTGAAATCGGGCTCCCTCGCCAACGACATCGACAAGGCGCTCGGCCCCGCATTCGACGACCAGGGCGCCGCGGTCGACCTCTACCCCTGCTTCGGAGACGACGACTCGGGGCTGCCCGCCGCCGTGCATCCGTGGAGCACCTACCGCCGCACCGCGTTCGACGACTACTTCGCCTCGCTCGTCTCCCGCTTGGACAAGCATGCCGCGGGCGCGCTCGTGACGAAGCTGGGCGGCGCCATCCCCAAAAACTCCGGCTTCAACGGGATGGAGGGGTTCCCGTTCCACGGCATCAAACCGTCCTACGTGAGCGAGGGCGAAACCAAGACGAGGGCGCGGATCAGCGCCAACACGATGCTCAGCGGCATCGGGCCGTCGGGCGAGCTGATCCCCCAGTTCCGGCGCGTCGGCTCCATGAGGTTCACCGACATCGTCCATTACGGCGACTACTGGCCCTTCGCCGTCGGCGCGGGCGGCCATCCCACCGAGATGAGCCTGTGGGACAAAAAGCTCAAAGACTCCCTGCTCGACGCCGACGTGGACAACACCCACCGCGGCGAGAGAAAGCAGCTCGTGCACCGCACGCAGCCCAGCCGCCTGATGGACTACCTGGTGTGCCTGCCCTACACCGCCGCCTGGAAGCTCATGAACGACCGCACGCCGCTCTTGGACGGCGCGCAAGCCGCCGCCGAGCTGAAGCGGATGTTTCTGCACGCCTACCAGGACTCCGACTTCCCCGCGTTCACCGACGCGCAGCGTGCCGCCCTCGACCGCCAGCCCTGGCCCGAAAACGCCTACGAGGCCGCCGCGATCATCGCCGCGGCGCTGGTGGGCTTCGCGCTCGAAGAGGGGTCGCTGTTCGACACCACGGGAAGGATGCTGCGCCGCGAGCTGGGCCGCCAGACCGCCTACCTCGAGCGGCTACAGGATTGGGCATCCGAGATCACCGAGCGCGACG
>DGYMJ06203__coassemble_638_pt1 | contig 18951 bp, 12 predicted proteins | sample DGYMJ06203__metabat2_high_PE_045 | metagenome-assembled genome bin DGYMJ06203
GTTTGGTACTCCTCGACGAACGAGGTCAGCTGATCCCAGCCCACGTCGCCGCCGTTCTGGGCGCTGCCCGTGTCGGTCGAGTACTCCTTCGCCGCTTCGGCGAAATCGAGCGAGCCGGCGTTGATCTGGTCGAGCACGCTTTGGGCGGTCTGCTGGTCGTTGATGTCGAAGAGGATGTGGGAGGAGCGTTTGGCGACGTCGAACGTGATGGCGGTCGCCGCGTACTCGACGACGGCCTCGTCCGTGGGCTCCTCGACCTCGAACGACTCCATCAGGGCGTTGCCGGTCAGGCCCTCCTTGATGCTCTCGCGGTAGTCCGCCTCATCGTCGAAGCCGGCCTGCTGCAAAGCCTGCTGCCACTTCTCATCGCTGTCGTAGTTGGACTTGATGCGGTCGACGTACGCGTCGATCTCGGAGTCCTCGACCGTCACGCCGCGCTCCTCGGCGCCCTGCTTCTGAAGCTCCTGGTCGACGAACGTGTCGATGAGGTTTTCGCGGATCTCCTCGGGCGTCGTTCCGGCGGAGGCGAGGTACTCGCCCCAGGTGTCCTGGTCGTCCAGCGAATATGATGCGCGTAGGTTCTCGATACTGGTGGTGATATCGTCCTCGGAGATCTCGACGCCGTTCACCGTGGCGGCGACGCCTCCGGTCAGGCCCGATGCCGATTCGTTGGACGAGCACGCGGCGATGCCGCACATGCAGGCGGCAGCCAGTCCGGCGGCGCAGGCCGCCCTCATGATACGCGCAGTTTTCATATGGCCCTTTCCCATGAATGCATGCCATCGCGGATGCGGGCATTGTTCTTTAGCGAAACGTATTTTCGCACACGGGAAAATGCCCCTTAATCGCTGCACAAGAAGCCCACTTCTGCTTCACAGACACCGCCATATCGCAGCAGCGGCGCGCGGTGGGTTGGCGGCAGACGCGGGCGGCGCGTGCGGGAAGCGGCACGCCGATGCGGGCGGACTCGGGGCGGGTGGCTGCGGATGCTGATGACGTTTCGGGGATTGGCGTCCCGATGCGAGTGGGCGCAGGGGCGGATCCGCGGACGGCGCGCCGGGGAAGGGCCGCGCCGAGGCGGGTGGACGCGGGACGCGGGCCTCGGATGGAGGGCGGTCGCGCGCGCAGCCGCTAGATACGGGAGGAGCGCGAAAACCATCCATGAAAAAGGAAGCGCCGATGGCGATCCATCGGCGCTTGTAACCTGCTCTGCTCGCGAAGGGGCGTTACTGCTTCTTCGCGGCTTTCTTGCGCTCGACCGCGGAGAGGATGCGCTTGCGCAGGCGGATGTTCAAGGGGGTCACCTCGACGAGTTCGTCGTCCTCGATGTACTCGAGCGCCTCCTCGAGCGTGAAGGTGATGGGCGGGGTGAGCTGGATCGCCTTGTCGGCGGTGGAGGAACGCTGGTTGCCCAGGTTCTTGGTGCGCTCGACGTTGACGACCATGTCGCCTTCCTTGGCGGACTCGCCGACGATCATGCCCTCGTAGCACTCATCGCCCGGTCCGACGAACAGCTTGCCGCGCTCTTGCAGCGTGTCCAGCGCGTAGGCGACCGCCTTGCCGGTGCTCATCGCGATCATGCTGCCGTTCTTGCGGCCGGCCATCTCGCCGGTGTAGGGGCCGTACTCGCGGAAACGATGGAACAGCACCGCCTCGCCGTGGGTGGCGTTGAGGATGCGAGTCTTGAGGCCCATCGTGCCGCGCGAGGGGATGCGGAACACCAGATGGGTCATGCTCTCGTCGGAGGCCATGTCCTCCATGATGCCACCGGCGGTGCCCATGACCTCGATCGCCTTGCCGGAGTAGTCGTTGGGGACGTCAACCGTCGCCTCCTCGATCGGCTCGAGCTTGCTGCCGTCCTCGGCGGTCTTGTAGACGACCTGCGGGCGGCCGACCTGGAACTCGAAGCCCTCGCGGCGCATGGTCTCCATCAGAACGGACAGGTGCAAGACGCCGCGGCCCGCGACCTCGATGCCGGATTTGTCCTCGGTCTCGTTGATGCGCATGGAGATGTTGCTCTCCTTCTCGCGCATCAGGCGCTCTTTGAGCTGGCGCGCGCCGACGATATCGCCGTCGCGGCCCACCAGCGGGCTGGACGACGCCTCGAACACGACGGACATCGTGGGCTCCTCCACGGCGATCGGGGGCATCTCGACCGGGTTCTCGGGATCGGTGATGACATCGCCGATGTCGGCGTCCTCGATGCCGATCACCGCGATGATGTCGCCGGCGTGCGCCTCGGGAACCTCGACCTTGCCCAGCTTGTCGAAGGTGTACACCTTGCGGATCTGGCCCGCTGCCTGCGTGCCGTCGGGACGGACCACCAGCACCTGCTCCTTCTCATGGATCGTGCCGCTGTGCAGGCGGCCGACGCCGATACGGCCCTCGTAGCTGCTGTGATCCACCGTGCACACCTGCAGCGCGACCGGTCCGTCGGCCTCCACCTCGGGCGCGGGGATCTCGTCGAGGATCGTGTCGAGCAGCGGGATCATGTCCATGTTGCCGTCGTTGGGCTCGAAGCGGGCGTAGCCGTTGACCGCGGAGGCGTAGATGACCTTGAAGTCGAGCTGCTCGTCGGAGGCGCCCAGTTCGACCATCAGGTCGAACACCTTGTCGACGGCGCCTTCGGGATCGGCGTTGGGGCGGTCGATCTTGTTGACCACCACGACGATCTTGAGGTTGGCGGCCAGCGCATGAGAGAGGACGAAGCGCGTCTGGGGCTTGGGACCCTCGTACGCGTCGACGATCAGCAGGGCGCCGTCGGCCATGTTCAGCACGCGTTCGACCTCGCCGCCGAAATCGGCGTGGCCGGGCGTGTCGATGACGTTGATCTTGACGTCCTTGTAGGTGATCGAGATGTTCTTCGACAGAATGGTGATGCCGCGCTCGCGCTCCTGGTCGTTGCTGTCGAGGACGCGCTCCTCGACCTGCTGGTTGGCACGGAACACGCCGGCGGCGTACAGCAGGCGGTCCACCAGCGTCGTCTTGCCATGGTCGACGTGCGCGATGATGGCCACGTTGCGCAGATTCTCTTGCTTCACTTCGCTCCTTCTTTCGTTTATCGCAGCTCGTCGAGCCGCGCTTTCAACTTCTTCTGCTCCTCGCCGAGCTCGGAGAGGCGCGCGTCGAGCGCGGAGATGCTGCGCTGAGACGATATCACCTGCACCGCGCCCCATATCGCCGCGGCGGTCGCCAAGCCGGTGACCGCCAGGAACAGTCCTGTCGGCCGGCGTCCGCACACCAGCGCGACGATTGCGCCAACGACCAGGAAACCCAGGCCGTTTCGACGCTCGTCGCCGAACGCATCGCGCTGGGCCGCCAGCTGCACGCGCGCTGCGGCGATGCCCGCCAAGCGCGCCTCGATCTCGCGCTCTTCGGACAATCCCCCCTGGTGGGAGGAACCCGATGTCGCGGTGCGTCCCGCCGCGCGGGCGGAGCTTCCGGCAGCGCGCTTCCCCATCAGGACGTCGTATGCTTCCTGTAGGTTCTTGAACTGTTCGGTGGCGCGATCTTGCAGCTTCTTGTTCCCCGCGAACCGATCAGGGTGGAGAATCTGCGCCGTCTCGCGATACGCCGCCTTGATGTCCTCGGCGGACGCGTCGGCGTCGAGGCCCAGGATGCGCAGCGCTTCGTTTCGGTTCATGATCTCCAACCAGGTCGGTGACGATTGCAGTCCTCGATTGTAGCACGAGCGAGCTCAGCCCATGCGGCGCTGCACCGCTCCCCCACACACAAGTTGACGGATGCCGACGACGGCGGAGGGAACCAAGCAGACGCAGTTGGCGCAGAGCGCGAGGGTGTCGATCGGCAACCCGGTGAGGTAGGTCGAGGGGAACGTCCCGGCGGAGATCGCCCACGGAAGGAAGAACAGCAGGTCGTAGCTGGTATGCACGGCGACGATCAGCGCGAAGCTGCCCGTCTTCGCCAGCAGCCCCGTCATCGCCAAGCCGAAGAGCGCTCCTTGCAGGAACTTCAGAATCGCCTGCAAGGCGATTTGAGCGGAGTCGCCGTCCGCAGGCAGGGGCGAGGCGGCATGAAGCGCCGCGAAAAGGACGCTGGTCAGAAGAGCGGCGTAGAGCGCGCAGCGCTCCGGACGGGCTCCGTTGGAGGAAAACCCGCGCGTGAACAGATCCTGGAGGATCACGCGGAACGCGCCCTCCTCATAGAACCCCACGGCGACGCAAACGAGGACGTAGGCGGCGATCGTCACGGCAAGCGGCGAGGAATCGATGGACCGCGCGTCCACGTAATCGAGCACTGGGTAATCGGCGCCGACGCTCATGAAGCACGCGAGGGGGATCGCCGCGGATAGCACGATGCATGCCAAAGCGAGGATCGACGCCCCTTGTTTTTCTTCCTCCGCCCGCATCCGGGCAACCGGGTTCGGATGAAGGGCGGAGAATCTCTTGAATACGAAGAGCGCGGCCGCGACGATGGCGGCGATGACGAGCGCCGAAGGCAGCGATGCTAGCACGGTTCCTCCCCGCTGGTTTCGAAAGCGCGCGATATGCCTGATGCCGCCATGGAAAGCCCTTCCTCATGCCTGCCGCTTGCGAGCGCGGCGGATTGCATGGTACCACGCGTCCACTATACTTTCTTCGTGTCGCCGATAGGAGGAAGGGGTTTCGTGGGCAGCACGCGCGGCATCTCATCGTTCTCGCTGAAAGTCATCGCCATCATCGGCATGACCTGCAACCACGCGTCGTGGATATTCGCCGATTCGCTCCCCTTCCCCTTGCTGTGCCTTCTCGAGGGAGCGGGCGGTTTCACCTTCCCCATCATGGCGTTCCTCATCGCCGAGGGTTGGCGGCACACGTCGAACATCTCTAAATACGAGATCCGGCTGGCGGTGTTCGCGCTCATCTCGCAAATCCCCTTCAGCCTGTTCCTCGCACCGCAGGGAAACGTGCTGATCACGCTGTTGCTGGGATTGCTGTTGCTGCATCTCCACGATGTTCTGAAAAGTCGCGTCACATGGTGGGCGGCCGTCGTCGCCGGCGTCGTCGTCAGCGGGGCGTGCGATTGGGGATTCATCGGCATCCCCATGATCCTCATCGCGGCTTTCATGCCGACACGACGCCAGCAGGCGCTCTATTCCTCGGCGTTGCCGATGGCGGGGTTCGGTCTGCCGGCGTTGGCCGAGCTTGCCATGGGAAGCCTCGCCGCCCTGCCGGCGCTGTTGTACGCCCTGGGCAATGGAGCCGCCGGTTTGCTGCTGTGCTCCTACAACGGCAAGCGGGGACGGCCCCTCAAGTGGTTCTTCTACGTGTACTACCCGGCGCACATCGCCATCCTCGGCGTGGCGCACGGATTGCTGACCGGCATCTGGTTCACGTTTTGAAACAAGAAAGCCCGCAGTGATCGGCAGGCTTTTGGATTTGGTGGAGCATAGGGGGATCGCGATCTGCTCCCTGCGGTCGCATCTCGGCACGTCGGGCTTCGCCCTCCTTAGAAAACAGCCCACCGGGCTGTTTTCCCCTCACGGGTTCGATCCACGGGAGCCTTGCAAACAAGAAAGCCCGCCGTGATCGGCAGGCTTTTGGATTTGGTGGAGCATAGGGGGATCGAACCCCTGACCTCAGGCTTGCAAAGCCCGCGCTCTCCCAGCTGAGCTAATGCCCCGTATGGGTGGCCATCCGGCCGGCACTTCCTGCTTTAGATATAAATAAACGCTCCACCGGCAAACTCGGCTCACGGTGGAGCGTTTATCGCTAAAATGGTGGGCCCGAATGGATTTGAACCAGCGACCTCACGCTTATCAGGCGTGCGCTCTAACCAACTGAGCTACGGGCCCGCAAAAAAGTGCCTGAACAATATAACGCAGTTCCGGCGAGGGGGCAAGAACTTTTTTTCAGCGATTTTGAGACATGATGGAGATGGCGTCCAAAGGGCATGTTCCTGGCTGCGCGTCGCACGCTAACCGCTCGACCCGCTCCCCCGCTCGTACGTCGGCCAGGATGCCAGCCTAGCACGTTGACGTATAATCACCTCGATCCCATCCGCCTACGAGAGGGAGCACCGATGATCCCCGTCACCATCCAAACGCTCATCATGACGGCACCGCCTTCGCCCTCGATAATCGTGCTGCAACCCGAGGAGGAGGCGACCCAGCAACGCACGCGGCGCGTCGTGCCGATCTGGATCGGGACGGCGGAGGCGACGCAGATGGGAATCGCGCTGGAGAAAGCCCGCTTCTCCCGCCCGATGACGCATGACCTGTTCTTGGACGCGCTCACCAACCTCGATGCCCGCATCGATCACGTCCTCATCAACGAGGTGAAAGGGAACACTTTCTTCGCACGGTTGACGCTGCGCCAGCACGGCCGCCTGATCGAACTCGACGCCCGACCCTCCGACGCGCTCTCCCTTGCCATCCGGCAGGAGGCCCCCATCTTCATCGACGAGGAGGTGTTGGAAAAGGCGTCCTTCCCCTATGTTTTCCGCAAGAACCCGCAGGATGAGGAGGAGATCGCCGAGTTCCACGAGTTTTTGGAGAATCTCGCTCCCGAAGATTTCAAAGAGGAGCGCTGAATCGACGCTCTCGCTCCAACAATGCGACGTTTTGCATAGAAAACCTCTCTTCATAGGGAGGTTTTCTATACCGAATTGATGATTTGTCCTTCATTTCATGCTGAAATGCCCATTGAAACGGCGATTCCGGTAAACCGATCTATACAAAACATCGCATTATTGGACTGACAACCCCGAATTCATGTTCGAGCTAAGAAACAAGAAGAAGCCCGAGGGATGAGGGGCTTATTTCGGGTCTGCATCATAGTTTTTCTGGCAGACTGAAGCCCGTGAAAGCAAGCGGGGCTGGAAACCCTTGTTTCCAGCCCCGCGATCGGAGTTCAGCTTGAAAGCTCCCTCTCCGGTTTCACGTGAAACGTTTTAGCGGCAAAACGAACCTGAATCAGCCGCTTACTCCTCCATCTCGTCGATGTCGGCTTCGGTCATCGTCCCGTCCCCGTTTTCGTCGTCCTTCGCTCCGCGCTTCTTCTTGCCGCGGTTGGAGATGGCGACCGCGGTCACGCGATCCTTGTCGGCGACGTTCATGACGCGGACGCCCTGCGTCGAGCGGCCCAGCTCGGAGATGCCGGAGACCGGGGTGCGCACGACCACGCCCTCCTCGGACATGATCATGATCTCATCATCCTCGAAGACGATCTTCATCGCCGCGAGGAGACCCTTCTTCTCGGTCATCGTGATGGTGAACACGCCCTGGCCGCCGCGATGATGCTCGGGGTACTCCAAAACCGGGGTGCGCTTGCCGTAACCCTTCTCGGTGATGACGAACAGGTCGGTCTCGGGGCTGGCGATCTCCATGCCGAGCACCTTTGCGATCGGCGGGACGTTCATGCCGCGCACGCCCATCGTGTCGCGGCCCATCGCGCGGACCTCGCTCTCATCCCACATGATCGCCTTGCCGGCGGAAGACACCATGATGACCTTCTCGCCCGGAGCGACGCGGCGCACGCTGATGAGCTCATCGTTGTCCTTCAGGTTGATGGCGATGAGACCGTCGCGGCGGGTACGGTCGTACAGATCCATCGAGGTCTTCTTGACCATGCCGTGGGAGGTGGCGAACATCAGGTACTCGTCCGCCGGGAACTCCTTGGTGGCGATGACGGCGGAGATGCTCTCGCCCTTCTCGAGCGGCAGCAGGTTGACGATCGCGGTGCCGCGCGCGTGGCGGCCGGCCTCGGGAAGCTCGTACACCTTCAGGCGGTACACCTTGCCGCGCGTGCTGAAGAACAGCATGTAGGCATGCGTCGACGCGACGAACAGGTGCTCGACGTAATCGTTGTCCTTGAGGTTGACGGCCTGCATGCCCTTGCCGCCGCGCTTCTGCTGGCGGTAGGTGGCGACCGGGAGGCGCTTCACGTAGCCGGCCTTGGTCACCGTGACCACCATGTTCTCCTCAGCGATAAGGTCCTCGACGTCGAGATCCTTCGCAGCTTCGGACAGAAGCGTGCGGCGCGGCGTGTTGAACTTCTTCTTGATCTCCTGCAGCTCCTCCTTGATGATCTCGCGCACCAGGGCGGGGTCCTCAAGGACGCGCTTGTAGTAGGCGATCTTCTCGAGCAGCTCGGCCAGTTCTGACTCGATCTTCTCGCGCTCCAAGCCGGTCAGACGGCGCAGGCGCATCTCGAGGATGGCGTCGGTCTGCTTCTTGGTGAGGCCGAAGCGCTCGGTGAGCCGCTCCGCCGCCTCCTTGTCGGTCTGAGAGGAGCGAATGATCGAGATGACCTCGTCGATGTTGTCGAGCGCGACGATGTAGCCCTGCAGGATATGCGCGCGCTCCTCGGCTTTCTGCAGCTCATAGCGCGTGCGGCGCACGATGACGTCCTCCTGGTGGAGGATGTAGTAGTGCAGCATCTCCTTGAGCGACATGACGCGCGGGACGCCGTCGACGAGCGCCAGCATGATGACGCCGAAGCCGACCTGCAGCTGGGTGTGCTTGTAGAGCTTGTTCAGCACCACCTGCGGGATGGCGTCGCGCTTGAGCTCGATGATGATGTCGATGCCGTGGCGGTCGGCGCCGTCGTGGATGTTGCTGATCTCGGGAAGCTTCTTGTCGCGCACGAGCTCGCCGAGCTTCTCGAGCAGGCGGTTGCGGTTTACCTGGTAGGGGATCTCGCTCACGACGATGGTGCTCTTGCCGTTTTTGCCCTCCTGCACCGTGCATTTCGCGCGGATGGTGAGGGAGCCGCGGCCGGTCTCGTACGCGTCGAGGATGCCCTTTTTGCCCATGATGATGCCGCCGGTCGGGAAGTCGGGACCGGGCAGCACCTTCATCAGCTCGTCGGTGGTGACGTCGGGGTTGTCGAGCATCAGGCACGTCGCGTCGATCGTTTCGCCCAGGTTATGCGGCGGGATGTTGGTCGCCATGCCGACGGCGATGCCGTTGGAGCCGTTGACCAGCAGGTTGGGGAAACGCGCGGGCAGAACCGTCGGCTCCTCCAAGCTCTCGTCGTAGTTGGGCTGGAAATCGACCGTCTCCTTGTCGAGGTCGCGCAGCAGCTCCATGGCCGCCTTGTCGAGGCGCGCCTCGGTGTAGCGCATGGCCGCGGCAGAGTCGCCGTCGATGGAGCCGAAGTTTCCATGGCCGTCGATCAGCGGCACGCGCATGCTGAACGGCTGGGCGAGGCGGACCATGGTGTTGTACACCGCGGAGTCGCCATGCGGATGGTACTTGCCGATCACGTCGCCGACCGTGCGGGCGGACTTCATATGGGGACGGGTGGGCGTATATCCGCTCTCGTTCATCGCGTACAGGATGCGGCGATGGACGGGTTTGAGACCGTCGCGCACATCCGGCAGGGCGCGCGCGACGATGACGCTCATCGAGTACTCGAGGAAGGAGGTCTGCATCTCCTTGCCCAGATACGCGGTGCGCACGATGGTTCCCTCGCCGCCGTTGGCGTTCTCGACGATGGCGCCGTGGGGGTTGGGCATGTCCACCATCATCGCCTGCGCGCGCGCCTCGTCGGACATCGCTGCGCCGACGGGCTTCTCGGCGGCAGGCTCCTCTTCGGAGACCTCCTCCTGATCGTCGGCATCCTCTTCGGCACGGCGGAGCAGCTCGTCGAGCGATCCGTCCTGATCCGGGGAGGAATTGTTGTCTTTGATATCGTCAGCCATGCGAATCCTTTCAACAGAGTTGATGGCTTGATTTCACTCTCACCTGCGAAATGAGAAAAAGTGACTGTCCCTTTTTCTCATTAGATGTCCAGGAAGCGAACGTCTTTGGCGTGCTTCTGGATGAACTCCTTGCGGGGCTCGACCGCGTCGCCCATCAGGTTGCTCACCGTGCGCTCCGCCTCGGCGGCGTCGTCGATGCTCACCTGGAGCAGCGTGCGGGAAGCGGGCTCCATGGTCGTCTCCCACAGCTGATCGGGATCCATCTCGCCGAGGCCCTTGTAGCGCTGGACGTCGAACTTGTCCGATCCGCCCATCTCGGCGAGCACGGCTCCAAGCGAGCTCTCGTCGTAGATATAGCGCTCGATCTTGGTGGAGCGGGTGTTCTTCTTCTTGACGCCGAAGATCGGGGGGCAGGCGATGTAGATGTAGCCGCGGTTGATCAGCTCGGGCATGTAACGGTAGAAGAACGTGAGCAGCAGGATGCGGATATGGGCGCCGTCGACGTCGGCATCGGTCATGATGATGATGCGGTGGTAACGCGCTTGATCGGCATCGAAGTCCTCGCCGATATTGGTGCCGATGGCGGTGATCAGCGAGCTGATGGTGTCGCTGGAAAGCGAGCGATGGAGGCCGGCGCGCTCGACGTTGAGGATCTTGCCGCGCAGCGGCAGGATCGCCTGCGTCTTACGGTCGCGCGCCTGCTTGGCGGAGCCGCCTGCGGAGTCGCCCTCGACGATGAAGATCTCGGATTCGGAGGGGTTCTTCGAGGAGCAGTCCGCCAGCTTGCCCGGCAGCGAGAACGAATCGAGGACGTTCTTGCGGCGCGTCATCTCGCGCGCCTTGCGGGCGGCCTCGCGGGCCTTGAGGGCCTGGGTAGCCTTGCCCACGATGCGCTTGGCGGGGGTGGGGTTCTCCTCGAGGTACTCTCCCAGACCCTGGGTCACCGCTCCCTGGACCAGGGGGCGGATCTCGGTGTTGCCGAGCTTGGTCTTGGTCTGCCCCTCGAACTGCGGATCATGCAGCTTGACGGAGATGACGGCGGCAAGGCCCTCGCGCGTGTCGTCGCCGGAAAGGTTGGAGTCCTTCTCCTTGAGGATGCCCTTGCTGCGCGCGTATTCGTTGATGGTGCGGGTGACCGCCTGCTTGAATCCGTCGAGGTGGGTGCCGCCCTCATGGGTGTTGATGTTGTTGGCGAACGCCATGACCATGCTGGTGGAGTACGAGGACGTCCACTGCATGGCGACCTCGACGACGCCATCGGCGTTCTCGGCCTCGAAGTAGATCGGCTTGTTGAGCGTCTCCTTGCCCTCGGTGAGGTACTTCACGAAGTCGATGATGCCGCCGGCGTACTGGAACACCTCGGTGCGCGGCTCGGCGAGCGGCTCGCTCTCCATCGCGCGCGGGTCGGAGCGCTCGTCGTGCAGGATGATCTTGAGGCCCTTGTTCAAAAACGCCATCTCGCGGAAGCGGTCCGCCAAGGTGTCGTAATCGAAGATCGTGGTCTCGGTGAAGATCTCGGGATCGGGCCAGAACGTCGTCTTGGTGCCCGTGTCCTTGGCCTTGCCGATCTCATGCAGCTTGGTGTTGGTCTTGCCGCGCTTGAAGTCGATGGCGTATTCCTTGCCATCGCGGCGCACGTTGACCTCGACGCGCGTGGAGAGCGCGTTGACGACCGACACGCCCACGCCATGTAGGCCGCCGGAGACCTTGTAGCCCTCGCCGCCGAACTTGCCGCCGGCGTGCAGGATGGTCAAAACCACCTCGACGGTGGGGATCTTCTCCTTGGGGTGCTTCTCGACGGGGATGCCTCGGCCGTTGTCCGCGACCGTGATGGAGTTGTCCGCATGGATCCACACCTCGATATGGGTGCAGAAGCCGGCCAACGCCTCGTCAACGGAGTTGTCGACGACCTCGTACACCAGATGATGCAGGCCGCGCGGACCGGTGGATCCGATGTACATGCCGGGGCGCTTGCGCACCGGCTCGAGACCCTCGAGGACCTGGATGTCCTCGGCACCGTAATGCCCTGGTTTGTTCGCCACAGAACGCTCCTTCGCTTCTTCGATCGCACGCTCCCCCGGCGCTATCGGACGCAGTCCGCCCGGCGACAACGGGTTCCGGGGACAGGGGGAAGAGGGTGCGAAGCTAACCGCACAATTCTAGCATAATCCAGCATGATAAAAGCTCGGATTACAGCGTTCTGACGCTTTCTCAGCCGTTTTGCGGGGAGATAGCGGGTTATTTCAACAACTTCTTCATTTTATCGTTGATCATAAGCGATCAACGCATCTCACGCCTTTATCGGAAGTTCCACGACATCGGCGCGGGAAAGCAGATCGCCGCCGAAATAGGAAAGCCCGGTCGTGGTGATGAACGTCTGCAGATCCTCGAGCGCGAAGGCGAGCAGGGCGCGGCGTCGATCGGCGTCGAGCTCCCCCATCACGTCGTCGAGGAGCAGCACCGGTTTCTGGTCGAGCATCTCCTCTATCAGCGCCGTCTCGGCGAGCTTGAACGCGAGCACGAGCGAGCGCCGCTGCCCCTGGCTTCCGTAGAACGCCGCGTTGCGGCCGTCGATGAAGAAGTCAAGGTGATCGGCGTGGGGTCCGACCACGCTGCGATGGCGGGCGCGCTCCTCCGCGCGACGAGCGACGAGCGCGAATTCGAGGCGATCGCGCGCCTCGTCGCGCGATGGGGTCTCCATGACGATCCGCTCGGGGTCGTGCTCGATCCACGAGGGGGTGTAGCTAGCCTCCAGCTCCTCCCTGCCGTTCGAGATCTGGGCGTAGTACCCCGCCATCGCCTTGGCGAGGCGGTTGAACAGCGCCGCGCGGTAGCAGGTGAGCTGCGCTCCCACCATGACCATGACCTCGTCCATGCTGGCTACAAGGTCGTCGGGCGCCTCGTCGCGCAGGAGGCGGTTCTTTCCCTTAAGGGCCTTCTCGTAGTCGGAGCGGATGCGGTGGTGGCTGGCGGAAAGCTGGGAGCCGAGGATGTCGAGGGCATCGCGGCGCGGCGCCGAGGCGCTGCGCGCGAGCTCGAGGTCGTCGGGCGTGAAGGCGACCGACGGCACGATGCCGCGCAGATCAGCCGCGCGCTTGGGTTTGCCGTTGAGCAGGCGCTTTTTCTTCCCCTCCACCACCTGCAGCGTGAACTGCAGATCGCGGGCACCATCGGACGCCCAGGAGTCGAGCCGGGCGAACGGCGCGCCGTGGCGCACCATCTGCGCGGCGGTCGGGTTGCGGAACGACGTCTGCGCGGTGAGCAGCTGGATGCCCTCTATGATGTTGGTCTTACCCGTCGCATTGGGTCCGACGAACACGGTCAGCCGGCCCAATCCCCCCAGTTCGAGATGGGAATAGTTCCTAAAATCGACGAACTCGAGGCGCTGAAGCGTCAGTCCCATCGGCCCGGCGCGCCCGTCAGCTATGCGATGCGGACGGGCATGACGAGGTAAAGGTAGTCCTCATCCCCGTCGGCGGTGAACGTGCCGGGACGCATCGACGAGATGATGTCGAGGTTCACCTTGTCGGTCTCGACCGCCGAAAGGCCTTCGAGCACATAGGACGAGTTGAGCGCGATCTCGACATCCTCCCCCTCGCAGACGCAGGGGATCGTCTCCTGGGCGCTGCCCACGTCCTGGGCCGCGGCGGAAAGCTGCACGGTTTGGGAGGCGACGTTGATGTCGAACCTCACCGGCGAAGCGGCCTGACCGAGGAGGGAGACGCGCTTCACCGCCGCGACGAGGCGGTCGACCTCGATGGTCGCGCGCAGGGCATGCGTGTCGGGAAGGAGCTGCTTGTAGTTGGGGAAGTTCCCCTCGATGCGGCGGTTGACGAACACCGTGTCGCGGTAGGTGACGACGATCTGGTTTTCCGCCAACGCCAGCGACACCGGTTCCTCGGATTTGGGCAGCCCGGCAAGCTCCTGCAGGAACGAACCCGCGATGACCGCCTGGAAATCCTCCGCCCCGCTGTCCGCAACCTGCGTCTCCGTCACCGCAAGGCGGTACGAGTCGGTCGCCACCATCTTGAACACGCCGGCCTCGAGCGTCACGAGCACGCCGGTGAGGATGGCGCGGCTCTCGTCACGGGAGACGACACGCGCGACGCGGCGGACCATCGCGGCGAACTGGGAGAACGGTACCTCGATGCGCTGAGTCACGTCCACATGGGGAAATCCCGGGAAATCGTCGGGGTTGAGCGCCTTGATGCTGAACGACGCGCCGTCGCAGGCGATGTCGGCGGACTCCTCGTCCGCGACGATGTGGACGGCGGCGTCGGAGAGGTTCTTCACGATGTCGCTGAATAGCTTGGCCGGCACGACCGCCCTGCCCTCCTCCTCGACGAGCGCCGGAGCCGTGTACTGGATGGAGAGCTCGAGATCGGTCGTCTGGAGCGTGAGGGCGTCGCCGCGCGCCTCGACGAGAACGCCTGACAGCACGGGAAGGGTCGAGCGGGAGGAGGCTCCCTTGGACACGACCGCCAAAGCGTTTTGGAGTTCCGTTTTGTTGATGCTGAGCTTCACGGCATACCTTCCTATCGTCGGAGCGCCCGCGGGAACGCGGCGTTGGATGTTTGCAGATCGCTATTGTACTAGCATGGACGCGCTTCGGGGATCCTGAAACCCCTTCGCTTATTGATCTTGATCTTTTCTTTAATCATCTTTTCGAATAGTGGTGGTAATAATGACGGTGGATTGTGGGATAACTCGAATGCGCCCAGATCAATAAGGGAAATTCATTCGTTGGGAGCGGTGGAGTGGGCGCCCCCGCCATCCACAGGCCCCACGCGCCTTTTTATCTTTCAACAGGAATCGCACGGGTTGTTGAACATCTCTCCACCACCGCGCGAGCGCGGCGGGCGACCCCGATCTACAGCTCCCTGATGATCTGGCTGAGCGTCTCGAGCTCTTCCCGCAGCTCGCGGCTTTCCTGCATCTTCTTCTCGACGTTGGTGACCGAGTACATCACCGTGGTGTGGTCGCGGTTGAACTTCTTGCCGATGTCGTTGTAGGGCAGGTCGAGCATCTGGCGGCAGAGGTAGATCGCGATCTGGCGCGCGTAGGCGATCTCGCGTGAGCGCTTCTTGCCGACGAGATCGCTGTGGCTGACCTTGTAGAACGCCTCGACCTCCTTCTGGACGTCGGCGATGGAGAGCCGCTTGGAGGGGCCGCCCGAGAAATGGTTCTCGAGCAGGGTCCTCACGTCGTCCAGCGTGAGGTTGGGGCGGTTGAAATAGGTCATCTGGTAGATGACCTTGGTCACGGCGCTTTTGAGTTCGCGGATGTTGGAACTCGATATCTCCGCGATGTAGATCTGGATCTCGTCGGGGATGGTGAAGGCGGGATCCCCTTCGTTCTCCCGGTATTCGTCCAGGTAGCTTTTGATGATCGACAGCTTGGTTTCGATCTCGGGCGGCTGGATGTCGAACGTTCCCCCCGAGTTGAAACGCGTCTTGTAGCGCTCGTCTATGTCGATGTTTTTCGGCGCGCGGTCCGCGGAGAGGACGATCTGATGCCCCCGGCTGGTGAGGTTGTTGAAGATCTGGAAGACGATGTCGAGCGTCTGCTTCTTTCCCTGGAGGTACTGCACGTCGTCGATGAGGAGCACGTCGGCCTCCTCGTACCGCTGCTTGAAGTTGCGGTAGCTCGACTTCTCCTTGTCGTGGCCCGCCGCCGCCTCGGTGTAATCGCTGAGGAACTCGGCCGAGTCGACGTAGATCGTGGACAGGTGGGGCATCGTCTCGCGGATGTAGTTTTGGATGGCCCTGAGCAGGTGCGTCTTCCCGAGCCCTGATTTTCCGTAGATGAACAGGGGGTTCAGATGCGCGCGACCCGGGGCTTCGGCCACGGCGACCGCCATGGAGTAGGCCATGCGGTTGGAATCGCCGATGACGAAGTTCTCGAACGTGAGCGACGAGGTGGGGCTCGCGTCCAGCTCGATGCGGTCGTCTGCGGACAGGTAGCGGTCCTCCGCCGGCACCGGGAGGTCCTCGATCGCACGGAGTCGGCTCGGAGGCAGGGATCCGGCGCGATCCGGCTCTTCCGCGGGCGCGGTCGGACGCTCCTGTTTCTGGATGACGGGTTGGTCTGCTCCTCCGCGGGCGGGCGCCTGCTTGGACTCCGGCTGCGCAGATCTCGCCTGATCAGGCTCGACTTTCGGCTCCGCAGCCTGCTGGGCGGTGGGATCGACTTCGATCGCGACGGTGAACTCGATCCCGCGCAGATCGAGCAGAGCCTGCTTGATGTGGTCGAGGTAGTGCTGCTCGATCCAGGTTTTGATGAATTCGGTGTCGGCGGTGAGCATGAGGAAATCCTCGCTCATCGCCTGGGGAGCGAGGCGCGAGAAGAATGCCGTCACCTGCGAGGGAGCCACGTTTGGGTAGCTCTTCACCTGATCGCAGACTTCCAGCCAGGCGTTTTGCAGTTGTTTGCTTTCCATGTCGTCTTCCTCGCCGAGCGCGCGTGCCGTTGGTTGCATGCGTAGGAATTATAACGAATTTGCCACCTCGTACCCCATGTCGGTGAGGATGCGCTTGCGGCCCGCCGTCCTTTCGATGAGCCCCGCCTCTTCGAGCTTCTTGAGCGTGGCGTGCGTGCTCGATTGGGGCGCATCGGTGAGGTTCACCAGGTCGGTCACGCCGAGCGCACCCTCCTCCAGGAACAGCTCGAGGAAATCGCGCTCCCGTTGCGTGAGGGGAGGCGCGGGCACCGTGCGTTTGCGCTGGTGGGCGCCGCGAGAGGACGGCTCGGGTTCCTGTGTGGGGTCGTCCTTCAGGCTGATCGTCACCACGGCGCCGGTGTCGAGGTTGTCCTCGATGGATATATGGCCATGAGAGAACTCGAGGTATTCCTTGACGATGGGAAGTCCCGAGCCCACGCCGCGTATGTATTTCTTCATAGGCTCGATCGCCGAGGTGAATCCGGGCAGCTGCGCCTGGTCCTTATGGGCGATTCCCGGTCCTTGGTCGGCGAAGCGGATGGTGTTTCCCTCGTCGAGGATCGACACGACGATTTCATTGAAGCGGGCGTGGATGAAATTCTCCGAAACCTCGCGAATGGCGGTGTAGGGGATGGATCCGCCGCATCGCTTCGCATAGTCGAACGTCGTCGACGCGAGCGCTTCGATGTATTCGTTGGTGGGTCCCGGGGGAATCTCGATGACGCGCGGCGCGCTGCGGAGATCGTCGTAGACGGCTATCCTGGCGGTCGTTTTCACATAGGTGAAATCGAACGCCGTAGCAGTGCCATCAGCGTTTTTCCGTTCTTCAGGTGAATGTTCGATCTGGTTTTCCAATTAAGTTCCGTTTTTCAGATAGAAGTTTCAACCTTTTTCACAAAATTCAACGCCCATTGTAGCCGTTTTCCCTAGCGCGTGCCAACCATCAGGCATATTCGAACCGTCGGAAAAACGCGAAAACGGTGGTGCTGAAATTCATACGGAGATTCAAAAGGGGTTTTCTCGGTTTTCCACATTTAGTTCAAGGAAAGTGGAAAACGTTGGAAACGACGGAAAGCCGAATGGTGAAAACTTTCGAACATCCGGCCTCCGATGTTGAAATCTCTCCCCGATTTCGCGTTCGCACGCATGTTCGAAAGAGGAATGCCGCCTTGGCCGCGCTTCCTATCCTGGAAAAGCATAGGGATTCAGATTACTTTTCTCTGACCTGCTGAAACTATTTTTGGAATTTAAAAGCCCAGGTCAGAGGCTTGTGTAAAAGATAAATCATGAAAAGGCGCAGGTAGGGGCATGAATATTCGATTGATTGAAAGCACTTGACAAATGCTTTCAAGAAGGATTTCCACCGATCGGTACGAGTGAATTCCAAGTTATCCACGTTTTCCACAATTTCAGATGGGGAAAACGGGAATCCAGGCTCATTCTCACCTTCTCTACGGGTTTTCGAGAGGTCGGATCGATGCCTTCTTCCTTCGTTTTCCAACTCCATCCATGGAGGACCTCGCCTCCGCTGCGCGCCGCCGCGCCGCGCCCTTTGAGCCTCGCCGTGCGCCACCGCCCTGCGGCTTATGAGATGTCGCTCGTTGCGAATCGGGTATTCGAGCGTTCCATCATCCCAGATGGGCATTCATACAGCGAAATGCAGAACCTATGATGAAAAACGCCTTCGTTCTTGACGCCGGCGGTTGATGGGATATACTTTCGGGGTTGCTCTAAATCGTATGAGAGGATTACACCAATGAAACGCACGTACCAACCTAACACTCGCAAGCGTGCTAAGGTTCACGGCTTCCGTGCTCGTATGGCCACGAAGGGCGGCCGCGCTGTGCTTTCCGCCCGTCGCGCCAAGGGACGCAAGCGCCTCTGCGTGTAATCGAGGCTTGTGTTGGATACCATTGCATCCAGCGCAGATATCTCGGTTTTGTTCGCACAGGGCAAGCGTTCGCACACGCCGTACCTTACGCTCATAGTGTTACGCAACGAAAAGCAGCACGACCCTAGCGGTCGTGTTGCTTTTATTGCGGGGAAAAAGCAGGGCAATGCGGTCTGGCGCAACGCGGCCAAACGCCGTATGCGCGAGATATGCCGCGCTTCCGGGGGTCCCTGGAAGGGCTACGATGTGATTTTCCTCGCGAAGTCGGGCATTATGAAAGCGGATTATAGTAAAGTGCTAGCAGCTTGCGCCGATGCGGTGAAGAAGGGCGGATTGCAGTGAGCGAACCTCCGGAAGGAAAAGGCTTGATCCGAACGATAAAGCGGATCCCTGTTCTTTGCGCGGTGTTCCTCATCAAGTTCTATCAGATGGCGATCTCCCCTCATTTCCCATCGTGCTGCCGTTTCGTGCCAACCTGTTCGGAATACGGCCGCATCGCCTTTGAGCGGTACGGGTTTCGAAAAGGGATGGTGCTGACGGTGAAGAGGATTTTGAAGTGTCGCCCTGGAGGACCGCGAGGGTACGACCCTGTTCCTTAACGGAATTAATGCGTCTTTCAGGTTTAGTAGGAGGAAACTGATACATGTGGGATATCATCAAGGATTTTGTTTATAACATTATCCATTTCTTCTATACCTTCTGCGGCGACTGGGGCCTGGCCATCATCCTGGTGACGATCATCTTCCGTATCATCGTCGCCCCCTTGATGCATATATCGGCCCGCTCGTCGTTCATGATATCGATGGCGGCTCGTGCGGAGAAATCCTGCTGGAGCACCGTGGTTCCTCCGAGCAGGAAAGGGGAGATGAGTCCATGGAAGAACCCGGTGGCGTGGTTGAGCGGCGAGGGCATGAACATGACGGAGCTTTCATCGAGGGGAAGCCCCTTGACGAAAGCGCGCTCCGAGAACAGGATG
>DGYMJ06203__coassemble_699_pt1 | contig 17841 bp, 13 predicted proteins | sample DGYMJ06203__metabat2_high_PE_045 | metagenome-assembled genome bin DGYMJ06203
TGCACGAGACGGAATATTTTATGCCGGAGAGCCGTTCGAGCGCGAGATGGAGCAGACCCGCCGCTACTTCACGTTCGAGATCGCGCGCTTCGGCGCCGACCGCGTCGAGCTGCGCGAGGACATCGACGAGCGCGTGGGGCAGATGCTGGTGCCGCCGTTCCTCATCCAGCCGCTGGTCGAGAACGCGGTGCGCCACGCCATGCCCGCCGAGGGCAAGCTCATCATCACCGTGTTCGGGCGCATCGAGGGCGACGATATCGTCATCGGGGTCGCCGACGACGGCGTGGGCATGACCGAGGAGGCGCGCGAGAACATCCTGCATCCCGCATCGGGCCAGGGCATGGGCATCGCGGCGAAGAACGTGCACGACCGCGTCATCGGCTACTTCGGCCCGGGGTCGGACATGAAGGTGGAAAGCCAGCTGGGCGAGGGCACGCGCGTGACGCTTCTGATGAAGGACGGCGTGTCGCGTCAGGAGGCCATGGCCCACGAGTTGCTGCAGACGGGCGAGTAGCGCCGCGCCGGCGAGTCGCTTTGAGGCGGGCTTGTGGTGATCCTCCGCTCCCTTCCGCGTGCCCGGGGTATGCTTATTGAGATGGACTATCATTAAACCGATACGCAACCACGCTCGGAAGGAGACGCCCATGGACGCCAAAGTCTACGAACTGCTCAACGACCAGATCAACAAGGAGCTCTACTCCGCCTACCTCTACCTGTCCTTCGCGGACTACTACGAGGAGGAGGGCCTGGAGGGCTTCGCCAACTGGTACGAGATCCAGGCGCAGGAGGAGCGCGACCATGCGCTGATCTTCCGCAACTACCTGCACGACAACGGCTGCAAGGTGAAGCTGCTCGCCATCGACCAGCCCGACAAGGAGTTCTCCGCGCATATCGAGCCGCTCGAGGCGGCGCTGGAGCATGAGAAGTACGTGACCGGCCTCATCAACGACATCTACGCGGCGGCGCACGACGCCAAGGACTACCGCACCATGAAGTTCCTCGACTGGTTCATCGAGGAGCAGATGGAAGAGGAGGACACCGCCGACACCATGGTCACGCGCATGAAGCTGTTCGGCTCCGACGCCAAGGCCCTCTACGACCTGGACCAGGAGTGCGCTTCCCGCACCTACGCCACGCCGTCTCCGCTGGCGAACGCGTAGCATCCGCAGGCTGCCCCCTCCGTTCGCGGCGGGGTTGGGACATGAAAAAGCCCTGCGAGCTCGAGCTCGCAGGGCTTTTCTCGTTTCAGGGCTGTCAGCGGGTGCTTACTGCTGTTGCTGCTGGCCGTCCTGGGCAGGCGCCTCGACGGGCTGCTGCGGCTGCTGCTGCAGCGCGGCGTAGGGCTGCTGGGGCTGCTGCTGCGGCGCGGCGTAGGGCTGCTGCGGGGCGGCATAGGGCTGCGGCGCGCTGTAGTAGGAGGCGGGCTGGCCGTAGGGGATGGCGGTCGAGGCCTTGCGGTCCTTGCTCGCGCACACGGCGGCGATGATCAGCAGCACCAAGGTGATGATGTTGCCGTACAAAAACGCCATGACGGCGCCGGCGATCGACCAGCCGAACACCTTGCCGAGCTTGTCGGTCTTGTCGTAGTTGCGCATGCCGATGATGCCGGCGATGAGCGTGACGATGGAGCAGATAATGCCCCAGAAGACGTACACGGCGCCCAGGCCCAGCAGGAAGCCGAGCATGCCGAACGCGTCGTCCTCGGTGATGCCGAGCTGCTCCATGGTGTAGGCGGAGTCGGGATCCATGGACAGCGAGTAGCTCGCCGCGCCGCGCACCTCCTCATTGCCGAGGGCGGCGCCGCCCACTCCGATGAAGGCGAGGCTGAAGATCAGTCCGAGGATGCTCAGGGTGGACAGGATGACGACGGCGATGCTCAGGCCGCGGATCGTTCTCGCATGGGATGTTTGCATGGTGCTTCCTTTCGTAGTGCGGAGCAAACGGTGGCGTTAATTGTACTACAGCGGGATGCAGCGCTTTTCCCGTTGTTGCGCAATCTTTACGATGCGCCGTGCGAAACGGTGCTGCGGGGGAGCGGGCGGCACGTCGGGCCGCTTCGGCAGCCTCGTGCGGCGCGAACCGGAACGTCCTTTTTCGCCGGAGCGCATGCGGGAAAGCTGCCGTGCCACTATACTTTGGGAAGTCGAATCGTATCGGGCGATCGGGAAGGATGCGCACCATGGAGAACTTCGAATTCGTTTCGCCGACCCATTTCGTGTTCGGCCGCGGCGCCGAGGAGAAGGTGGGCGCCAAGCTCGCCGAGCGCGGCGCGAAGCGGGTGCTGCTGCATTTCGGCGGCTCCAGCGCGGTCAAAAGCGGGCTCATCGACCGCGTGAAGGCGTCGTTGGATGCGGCGGGCGTCGAGCATGTCGAGCTGGGCGGCGTGCGCCCCAATCCCGAGATCGGCCTGGTGCGCGAGGGCGTTGCGCTGTGCAAGGAGCAGGACGTCGACTGGATCCTCGCCGTGGGCGGCGGCAGCGTCATCGACTCCGCCAAAGCCATCGCCAACGGCGCGTGCATCGGGGAGGATGTGTGGGAGCTGTTCGTCACCAAGCGCCCCAACCCCGACGTGCTTCCCATCGCCGTGGTGCTCACCATCCCCGCGGCGGGCAGCGAAGCCTCCAAGAACACCGTTATCAGCAACGACGAGTTGGGGATGAAGACCGGCTATGGCAACGACGCGCAGCGCCCCAAGCTGGCGTTTTTGAACCCCGAGCTCACGTTCACGCTGCCGGAGTACCAGACGGCGGCGGGCATCACCGACATGTTCGCGCATCTGCTCGAGCGCTTCTTCGACGATCTGGGCGCCGTCCCCGTCACCGACAACCTCAACCTGTCGTTGATGAAGACCGTGCGCGCCGAGGCGCCGCGCGTGCTGACCGAGCCCGAGAACTACGACGCGCGCGCCAACATCATGTGGGCGGGCATGCTGTGCCACCAGGGCTACGCCGGCTGCGGCCGCCACGAGGACTGGGCGACGCACGGGCTGGAGCACGAGCTCTCCGCGCTGAACCCCGCCATCACGCACGGCGCCGGGCTGGCCGTCATGTTCCCCGCGTGGATGGAGTACGTTTACGATGCCAACCCCGCGCGTTTCGCGCAGTATGGCCGCGAGGTGTTCGGGCTGGCCACCACCGGCGACCTCGACGCCGACGCGCTTTCGGCGATCGATGAGACGCGCGCTTTCTTCGCATCGCTGGGCATGCCGACCACGCTCGAGGAGCTCGACGTGCACGAGGACGACATCGAGAAGATGATCCCCACGCTGCGCGCCAACAAGGGCGAGACGTTCGGCAGCTTCAAGAAGCTCACGATGGACGACGCCCGCGCGATCTACCGCTTGGCGCTGTAGGCCGGTGGATGCGAATCGCTGATCTGCGCTGCATGCGCCGCAAATGAAACCTCCCCGGTCCGCTTCGCTTTCGGCGCGGCGGTCGGGGAGGTTTTGCTATGGGGATGACGGGCGCGCTAGCGCGTGTTCTCGTTGCCGATGAGCGAGTTGACGATCGCCGAGACGATGCTCACGACGATGGCTGCGACGAACGCGCTGCCGAAGCTGGCGATGTGCAGGTAGACGTCGAAGATCCCCTCGGCGACCCATGCGGCCAGATAGAGCATGGCGGTGTTCACCACCAGGTAGAAGATTCCCAGCGTCAGGCACGTGATGGGCAGGCTGAGCGCTTGGGCGATGGGCTTGATGCTGATGTTGATGAGCGACAGGATCAGGCCGACCAGCGCGACCGCGACCCACGCTTCGGCGCCGAGCACCTCGATGCCGGGGACCAGCCATACGGCGGCGCCGACGGCGATGGCGGTGACAAGCCAGCGGATGATGAAGTTCATAGCGGATCCTCACGAAAGAAAAGGGTGCCCGGCGGGCGGCGCGGGGAGGGGGTGCCATGCCGGCGGCCCCGCTCAGCGCGTCTGCCGGGCGGTTGAGTTTGCGGATCCACCTTAGCATGCGCGTTCGTCCTCGCACGAATCCTCCCGAGAACCGTTGCCCCGCCGTTTCCAAAGCGTGGAGGGCTGGTGCAGCGTTCGGCGAAGCGGCGCGCGGCGCGCGAGCTGCGTTTATACTAGGGCGGAAAACGTTGCCCGGTTCAAGGGGCGAGGTTTCGCCGATGCGTCGTAATCCGGAGGCGGAACGCGAGCCTTGCCGGGCCTTCGAGAAAGCGATGACATGACTTCCAACCCGCACTGCCCCCACGCACGCGAATGCGGTGCCTGCCAGCACGTGAACGAGCCCTACGAGGCTCAGCTCGCGCGCAAGGACGAGCGCATGCGGGAGCTGTTCGCGGAGTTCGACGGCGTGGAGGTGCGGTCGATCCTGGGGATGGAACATCCCTACCATTACCGCAACAAGGTTATCTCGCCCTACGCGCAGGGCAGGCGGCTCGGCGATGCGCCGCGCGGCAAGGGCGGCTCCGACAGGGGCGGCCGCTTCGGCAAGGACGGGCGCTCCGAGCGGGGCGCGGGGTCGCGCCAGCGCAAGGGCGGGCCGCGCTACGAGATCCTGTGCGGCATGTACGCCGCGGGAACGCACCGCATCGTCGCCACCGACGAGTGCCTGGTCGAGAACGAGCAGGCCAAGCGTGCGATCCTGACGATCCGCCAGCTCATGCCCAAGTTCGGCATCCAGCCCTACAACGAGGACGCCGGCACGGGCTTTTTGCGCCACGCGGTCGTGCGCGTGGGGCACACGAGCGGCGAGGTGCTGGTGACGCTCGTGACCAACGGCGCGGAGTTTCCCGCCTCGCGCGCGTTCTGCCGCGAGCTCGTCAAACGCTGCCCCTTCATCACGACGGTCGTGCAGAACGTGAACACGCGCCAGACCAACGTCATCTTAGGCGAGCGCGAGCAGCGCCTGTACGGTCCCGGATTCATCCTGGACAAGCTGTGCGGGCTGAGCTTCCGCATCTCGTCGCAGTCGTTTTATCAGGTCAACGCCGTGCAGACCGAAGTTCTGTACAACACCGCGATCGATCTGGCGGCGCTGTCGGGAGGCGAGCGCGCCATCGACGCGTATTGCGGCACGGGGACGATCGGACTGGTGGCGGCGGCGCGCGGCGCGGGCGAGGTCATCGGCGTCGACAGCGTGGAGAGCGCCATCCGCGACGCCCGCCAGAACGCGCGGCACAACGGCGTCGAGAACGCGCGGTTCGTCGCTGCGGATGCGGGCGAGTTCATGCGCCGGCTCGCCGCCGACGGGGAGCGGGCCGACGTGGTGCTGATGGATCCGCCGCGCGCCGGTTCGAGCGAGGAGTTCATCGACGCGTTGGCGGAGCTGGCGCCGGAGCGCGTGGTGTACATCTCCTGCAATCCGGAGACGCAGGTGCGCGATTGCCGGCTGCTGCGCGATCGCGGGTATGCGGTGCGCGTCGTGCAGCCGGTGGATATGTTTCCGCATACGGACCATGTGGAGACGGTGGCGTTGTTGGCGAGATGATGAGCTGGGAGTCTTCCGGGGTGTCTTGGAGGGGCGGGGTTCGTGCTCAAACAGGTCCTCGCGCTTTGAATAACGCGATCTTCGATCGCGTTTAAGGCGCTGTGGATACTGCGCGCGAGCCCCGCCCCTCCAAGACGCAGATAGGATCGTATCTCGCAACAACTGTTTGAAAGGTTGAGTTATGGCTGATGAGGTTTCTCGGATTGTGGGGGGCACGCCCCTGGTTAGGTTGGACGCGTTGTCTGGGGAGATCGGGGCGGAGGTGTTCGTCAAGTATGAGGCGGGCAATCCGGGCGGGTCGATCAAGGATCGGGCGGCGCGCAGCATGGTCGACCGTGCCGAGGAGCGCGGCGACATCACTCCCGGCAAAACGCTCATCGTGGAGCCCACCAGCGGAAACACCGGTGTGGCGCTCGCGATGATCGGGGCGGCGCGCGGATACGAGGTCGTCCTGACGATGCCCGAATCGATGAGCCGCGAGCGACGGATGCTGCTTGCCGCCTATGGCGCACGGCTTGTGCTGACGCCGGCGGCCGAGGGCATGGCGGGCGCGGTCGCCGAGGCGGAGCGGATCGCGGCGGAGTCGCCCGATGCGTGGATCCCCGATCAGTTCGGCAATCCCGACAATCCGCTCGCGCACGAGCTGACCACCGGGCCCGAAATCGTCGAGCAGCTGGGCCGCTTTCCCGACTTCGTGATCGCCGGGGCGGGGACGGGCGGCACCATCTCCGGCACGGCGCACCACCTGCGCAAAGCCGGCGCGCCGACGCGCTTCTACGCGGTCGAGCCGGCGGAGAGCCCCATCATCGGGCAGACGCTCGCGGGCGAGCCGATCACGCCGTCGTCGCATGGCATCCAGGGCATCGGCGCCAACTTCGTGCCCGCCGCCCTCGATCTCGACGTGCTCGACGGAGCGCTCGCCATTCCCACTGAGGATGCATACGCGGAGGCGCGTCTGATGGCGCAGCGCGAGGGCCTGCTGGTGGGCATCTCGTCGGGCGCCAACGTCGCGGGCGTGCGCAAGCTGGTCGCCGAGCATCCCGAGGCGCGCGGTGCGACCATCGTCACCTTCGCCGTCGACACCGGCGAACGCTACCTGTCGACGCCGCTGTTCGCATAACGTGACAGGGGACGTTCCTTCTGTCACCTTTGGATAATGCAGAGGGGCGTCTTGCCGCCGTGTCTTTGGAAGAGGGGGCACGTGGGGTATTGGATGTGACAGGGGGCCGTCCCCTGTCACTTGATAATGGCTTCCGGTTGTGTTTGAGGGAAGGACGTGCGTGAGGGTTTCGGAAAGCATGGAGCGCTGCATCGCCGAGTGGGGGCTTGCGGGTCCGCGGACGCCGGTGCTGCTGATGGTGTCGGGGGGATCCGACTCCACGGCGCTGGCGTACCTGGCCGCCGATCTGCACGCACGCGGCGCTCTCGGACCGCTCGGGATCCTGCATGTGAACCATCGCCTGCGCGGTGCCGACGCCGATGCCGACGAGGAGTTCGTGCGCCAGCTGGCCGTGCTTCTGGAGATCCCGCTGTTCGCGCGCCCCGTCGACGTGGGAACCCTCGCGGCGGAGGAGGGCGGCAACGTCGAGGCGGTCGCGCGGCGCGAACGCTACCGCGCCGCCGACGAGGCGCTCGCCGAGCTGTGCCGCCGCGCCGCCATGCCCGTAGCCGAGGGGTGCATCTTCACGGCGCACACCGCCGACGATCGCGTCGAGAGCTTCTACATGCGATCCATCGTGGGCACCGGCCCCGGCGGGTTCCGCGCGATGCTCTATCGCAACGGGCGCGTGTGCCGCCCCCTGCTGGAGGCGGGACGGGAGGAGCTGCGCGACTACCTGCGCGAACGTGCGGAAGCAGGGCTTCCCGCCATGCGCGACGAGTCCGGCGCGCTCTGGCGCGAGGATGCGACCAACGCCCACACCGACCGGTTCCGTGCGTTCGTGCGCCATGAGATCGTCCCGCGCGCCAAGGAGCGCAACCCGCACCTGCTGGCGACGCTCACACGCACGATGAACCTGATCGCGGACGAGGACGATATGCTCCAGGCGCAGGCCGACGCGTTGATCGAAAGTTCGGTCGAGTGGATTTCGGGGGGTGGATGCACGGCAGAAGCCTCCGCGCAGGGGGACGGCGATCCTTCGGACGCCGAACGCGGGGGAGCCGGATCGGCATCGGAGGGCTGCGTCCTTCTTCCTGCGTTCGGCGATGCTCCGCGTCCGCTGGCGCGCCGTGCGGCGGCGCAGGTTCTCCAGCGTATGCTCGGCGTCGACGCCCGCATCGAGGCGGCGTCGGTCGAGGCGGTTCTCGCAGGGTTCGGCGGCGAAGGCGGCTCGGAGGATCCCCTTTCCGGCATCGGCGCGCCGCTCGGCGGCTATGTGGCCAACATCCAGGGAAACCTTGCCGTCAGCGCCAACAAGCGCGGCGTGCGCATCGAGCCCATGTCCGTCTTCCGCGCCCGCCGCAAGCGGGGATGAGAAAAATCACCCGTCCCTTTTTCTCATCCGCAGCTACGAAACGATGTTGATCGGCTTCTCGCCGGCGGCGACGCGGCCGACGTTCTCCCAGATGGTGCGGTGCGCTCGGCGGAAGAACCCGTCGGTCGTGCCGCCGATATGCGGTGAGAACACGACGCGTCGCGACGCCTGCTCGCTCAGGTTCAGCAGGGGGTTGTCCGGCTGCACCGGCTCGGGGGCCACGGTGTCCAGACCGGCGGCGGCGATGGTTCCCGCCTCGAGCGCGTCAGCGAGCGCCTGGGTGTCGACGATCTCTCCGCGCGCCGTGTTGATGAGGATGGCGCCGGGCTTCATGCGCGCGAGGAACGCGGCGTCGACCATGTTGCGCGTCTCGGCGGTGACCGGCGTGTGGATGCTCACGATGTCGCAGATGCCCGCGATCTCGTCCACGCTGGCAAAGCGCACGTTCAGCGCGCGCTCCTCCTCGGCGGAAAGCCGATGCCGCTTGTTGTAGAGCATCTCGCACCCCCAGCCCGAGAGGTGACGCGCCGTCTCGCGGGCGATCGCGCCGAAGCCGATGAGGCCGACGCGGCAGTCGCCCAGCTCGCGGATGCCTTCGAGCATCATGCGCTCCTTGGTCTGGATCTGGCGCCCGTCGCGCACCGCCGCATCGGCGTTAACCGCATCGCGCAGGCAGGCGAGCATGAGCAGGACGGTCTGCTCCGCGACGCCGACGGCGTTCGCACCGGCGTTGTTGCAGACGAGGACACTCCGGGCGCGCGCGGCGTCCAGGTCGATGGCGTTGTACGCGACCCCTTCCGAATGGATGAGCTTGAGGTTGGGCATGCTCTCGATCAGGCGGGCGCTGACGGGGGATATGGCGTCGGCCATGATGAAGTCGGCGTCGGAGGCGGCGTCCAGGATCTCGTCGTCGGAGGCGCCACGCTCGACGACGACCGTCTCCACCTCGCGGGTGATGGGGAGGTCTGGCAGGTACTTCTCGACGCGGGCCTTGCTTCCGATGACAAGCAGCTTCATGGTGGCTCCTTTCGCGCGGCGCGCACGGGATGGCGGCGAAATCCCCCTCAGAATAGCATAGGGCGGCTGACAGGAAGCGGGCGGGGCTCGGACGGCGCGTAAAGGAATCCTATGGCTTCTAGTGTCTGGATCTCCGAGGCGTTCGAGGCCGATCTCCGCTGATGGCGATTGCCGTTCGATATTACGAAACCGTAAGGCGGGGGGCGGGGCGGGCTGGCATATACTGGACGAAATGCCGGGCGGAACGGAGGGCTCATGCGCATTCTGCTTGTCGAAGATGATGCCTCGATCGTGAGGGCGCTCTCGGAGCTGCTTCGTGCGGAGGGCTACGAGGTCGTCGACGCCGCTCGACAAGACGACGCGATCCGCCTGCTCGAACGCGACCGCTTCGACCTCGCGCTGCTCGATGTGACGCTTGCGCAGGGAACGGGGTTCGCCGTATGCGCGGCGGCGCGCGACGCGGCTCCGGGGATGCCCGTCATCTTCCTCACGGCCTCCGATGACGAGTACAGCACGGTGATGGGGCTGGACATGGGAGCGGTCGACTACGTGGCGAAGCCGTTCCGCGTGCGCGAGCTGCTCTCGCGCATCAAGGCGGCATTGCGTCGTACGGGCGTGGCGACGCAGAAGCTTCACCTGGGTCCAGTCGAGATCGACCTGGGCGCGGCGACGGCGCGTAAAAAGGGCGTCGAGCTGGATCTGTCCGCCTTGGAATACCGTCTGCTCCTCCATTTCGCGCAGCATGCGGGCAGATTGGTCACGCGCGATGCGCTGCGCAACGTCATCTGGGACGATGCCGGCGAGTTTGTCAGCGACAACGCCCTCAACGTGTACATCCGCCGCCTGCGCGAGAAGATCGAGGACGACCCGTCCGCCCCGGAGATCATCACGACAGTACGCGGCATGGGCTACAAAGCCGGCGAATGAGAAGAAGTGACTGTCCCCTTTTCTCACACTGGTGCAGCGTGAAAAAGCGACCGCCCCGATTTTGCGCTATTCGAGGAAGGATCATCTATGGTGGCTGAAACGACGCCGAGCTTTGCGGCGGCGATTCCGACGGGCTTCTCGACGATGGGCGGGCTTTTCCGCAACCGCCTGTTCGCGCTGCAGCTTGCGGTGATGGCGCTTGCCGCGGCAGCGCTCTCCGTAGCCGCAGGGATCGTGGCGGGTGCGGTCTCCGCCGCATGGGCCGCTGCCGTCGGGATCGTGTGCTGCGTCTTGTTCGCCGCGTTCTCGTGGCGGCGCTATCGCGAGATCGCGTGCCTCGCCGCCGAGATGGACGAGGTGCTGCACAGCGGGCGGCGCGTGACGTTCGCGGATTGCCGCGAAGGCGACGTCGCCATCCTGCGCAGCGAGGTTTCCAAGATGGTTGCGCGGCTTGCTCGAACTTCGGAGCAGCTCAAGGCCGAGAAGACGGCGCTCGCCGACGCGCTCGCCGACATCTCGCATCAGATCCGCACGCCGCTCACCGCCATGTCGCTTTTGGTCCCCGTGGCGGAACGCGCCGCGGACGAGCGAACCCGCCTCAGCGCCCTGCGCGAGCTGGAGGGCATGGTGGAGCGCGTGTCGTGGCTGGTGACCGCCCTGCTCAAGCTGGCGCGGATCGATGCGGGCGTGATGTCGTTCGAGAGCCGGCCCGTCCGCGTGGCGGATGTGGCGGCGCGCGCCCTTGCGCCGCTGGAGCTGCCGCTTGACGTGCAAGGCGTCGCCTGGTCGATGGACGTGGGCGACGCGAAGTTCGAAGGCGATGCGGCATGGACGGCGGAAGCGTTGGAAAACATCGTGAAGAACTGCGCCGAGGCGACGGGGGAGGGCGGAACCGTGCGCATCGAGGCAAAGGAGGACGCCCTGTCGACGCGCATCCGCATCAGCGACGACGGCCCCGGCATCGCCGCCGAGGATCTGCCCCATGTGTTCGAGCGCTTCTATCGCGGCCGATCGGACGCCGAGGGGCGGGCCGAGGGCGAAAGCGCCGGTGCTCGCAACGGGTCGGTCGAGCCCAAGGGGTTCGGTATCGGCCTCTCCCTTGCCCAGGCGCTCGTGAGCGCGCAGGGAGGTTCGCTTCGCGCCCGCAACCTGCCCGAAGGCGGCGCCTGCTTCGAGATCGCGTTCCCCAAGATGAACGTGTGAATGAGAGGCATCCTCCGTCCCTTTTCCCCTGCGTGAGCGGGAAAAGGGCGGAGGGCATCTCTCATTACGGGATCGTAAGGTGCGCGGCAGAGGGCGGTAAGGGCGCCTTGCCATACTGAAGGTGCGGGGCTGCGCCATCCGCGCGACGGCGCGCCTGCGAGGGCTTTCTGCGGAGGGCGTGCTTTGCGGTGCAACCTCCTTCGATCCAGGGAAAGGCGGATGCCATGGACATCCTTTCGGTCGATCATCTCACCAAGGTCTACGGCAAGGGCGCAACGGCGACGCGCGCGCTCGACGACGTGTCGTTCTCCGTTGCGGAGGGCGAGTTCTGCGCCATCGTCGGCTCGTCCGGATCGGGCAAATCGACGCTGCTGCATCTGATGGGCGGCGTGGACCGCCCCACTTCGGGCACGGTGCGCCTGAACGGCGAGGACATCTATGCGCGCTCCGACGAGCAGCTGGCGGTGTTCCGTCGCCGCGAGGTGGGGCTGGTGTACCAGTTCTACAACCTCATCCCCGTGCTCAACGTCGTGGAGAACATCACGCTCCCCGTGGCGCTCGACGGGCGCCCGGTGAACCGCGAGCGTCTGGCGACCCTGCTGCGCACGCTGGGACTGGAGGGCCGCGAGGGCGCGCTGCCCAACCAGCTTTCCGGCGGCCAGCAGCAGCGCGCCGCCATCGGCCGCGCCCTCATGAACGCGCCGTCGGTCGTGCTCGCCGACGAGCCCACCGGCAACCTCGACTCGCGCAACAGCCACGAGATCATGGCTCTTCTGCGCGCGTCCAACAAGGAGATGGGCCAGACGCTGGTGGTGATCACCCATGACGAGGACATCGCCGCCACCGCCGATCGCATCATCGCCATAGAGGACGGCCGCATCGCCCGCGACGAGAGGATCCGGCGATGAGCGTCATGACCTCCTTCACGCGGCGGTCGCTCGTCAAAAACCGCATGCGCACCGTGGTGTCGATTATCGGCATCGCGCTGTCGGTTGCGTTGATCACCGCCATCTGGACGACGGTCGCTAGTCTCCAGCAAGGCCTCTACCAGCGCACCATCGCCACGGAGGGCTGGTGGCAGGTCTACCTGCAAGGCGCCGCCGACGACACGGTCGCGGCGCTCCGGCAAAGCGACAACGTCACGGACGCGGCGGTGTCGCGCGACGGCGGCGTTGCGCTCTTCGCGGCCGACGAGCGCGAGACCCTGGGCCCCGGCATCATCGTGAAGTCCCTGCCCGAAGCGGCGAAGGGCCAGGTGGATCGCGACGGCATGCCCATCACCTGCCTTCCCGAGGTGACGGAGGGACGCGCGCCCGAAGCCGCCGGCGAGATCATGCTGCCCCGGCGCCTGCGCGGGACGGCGCTGGGGGAGGGTGCCGGCGACGGAGCGCCCGGAAGCGCGGATGCTGCCGCGGGCGCGGCTGCGGACGCCGGCGGCGTTTCGACCGACGGACCGCTCGCTCTTGGCAGCTCCGTCAGCTTGGACGTGTGCCGCTACGTTTCCGCCGATCCCGACGAGCGGGGGATCGTCTCCACGGTGGGGGCGGTGCAGCAGCTTCTCGACGGGGCTTCGGTGGCCGACGACCAGGGAAACCCGGTCGAAGGCTACGGCGGCGCGCTCGTCGACGCCGGCGCTTCGGGCTCGGACGGTGCCGGCGCGGACGACGCGGCGAGCGGCTACGGCGACGCCGCGCACGTGACACCGCTGCGCCTCGTCGCGCGCGAGGCCATGACGTTTGTCGTCGTGGGGTTCTACGACGATTTGGGCGCTAAGTTCGTCGGCAACGACTTCACGGCATCGGGCATCGGCGCGTCCTTCGGCATCACGGCGCCGGGCGGCTTCGACATGGTCGCGGGACCGGACGGCGTAGCCGCAGCCGACAACGCCCTTTCAGGCCTCTACATCGACGTGTGGGCGTCCACCCAGGGCTTCTCGAGTGTGAGCGAGCTCACCGAGTTCACGAGCGGCCTGCCCGGGGGCTCCCAGGGGCTTGCGCACAACAGCCTGTGCGTGTACACCCACAACAACCTCGTGCGCTACCAGGGCATCAGCAGCGGCAGCCTCCTGCAGGACACGCTCACCGCGATGGCGGGGGTCCTGGCCCTGGTGGTGGCGGCAGCGTCGGTGTCGCTCATCTACAACTCGTTCTCGATCTCGGTGGCGGAGCGCACACGCCAGTTCGGGCTGCTGGCGTCGCTGGGCGCCTCCAAGCGCCAGCTGCGCCGGTCGGTGCTGGTGGAGGCGCTGCTGCTGGGCGCCGTCGGCATCCCGTGCGGGATGCTGCTGGGCATCGGCGGAACAGCGGCGGTGCTCGGGCTCACCGGCGCGGGATTCTCGGCGCTGCTCGGCGTCGGCGAGGGGCTCTCCTTGGCGGTCGAGCCCGTGTCGCTGATCGTTTCCGCCGTGCTTTCGCTGATCACGCTTCTGGTAAGCGCATGGATCCCCGCGTTGCGCGCCGGGCGCGTGTCGGCAGTGGACGCCATTCGCCAGGTGCAGGACGTCAAGCTGCCCCGTCGCGCCGAGCGCCGGCTGGCGAAGGCGAGGGCGCACGCCGCCGGCTCGGACGCTGCGGCAGCCGTTTCCGCCCCCGTGCCGTTCTCCAAGCGCGGCGACCGCGGGCTGTGGGGCGCGGTCGCGGGCGTGCCGGGGATCCTTGCCCACCGCAGCCTTTCCCGCCAGAGCGCGCGCGGGCGCATCGTGGTGGCATCGCTTGCCGTGAGCGTGGTGCTGGTGGTGACGGCGGGCGCCGTGGCGCTGACGATGGATCCGATCGCCAATCGCGCCGCCAGCGCGGCGGGCGCGTCGGCCGATGCGGACGTGACGATGATGGCGAGCTCCTCCGACGTCCGAAACGACGACCTGTACCTGCAGGCGGGTTCGTTCGACCGTCTCGTCGCCGAAGCGTCGCAGCTTGATGGCATGCGGCTTGCGGGCTCCGTGCGCCAGGGCGGCATGGAGGTGCGCATCCCCTCCGGCATGCTCAGCGACGCCGGACGTGCCGCGATCCAGGACGCCCACGACCAGACGTCGATGGACTGGGTGCCGCAACCTTTCGGGCAAGACGGCGCGTACTACGGCCAGGCGGACGTGTTCTACCTCGACGCGGCGTCGTTCGCGCAGCTCGCGGATTCGCTGGGCGTGGGCGATCTGGACTTCGCCGACCCGGCGCATCCTCGCGCGATCGCGCTGAACACCTACCAGGGCGTCTCGTCGGATGCGGCGTACGTCGACGTCGAGCCCTTCGCGCAGACGGGAGCGATCTCCGCCTACTACGGCGCGTCGGTGCCTCAAGGCTATTCGAGTATGGGTGTTGTGGAGGGCGCCGACGGCGGGGCTGCGTTGGGGCTTTTGGACCGCTCGACGGCGGAAGCGGCAGCGCCAACGATCGAGCGCGTGCCGCTCGGCGCAGGCGCGCGCAGCGTCCAGATCGACGTGGTGGCGCTCGCGCCCGACGCGCCTGGGATGGCGAACGTCATGTCGGCGTCGCGCAGCCTCCCCGTGCTGTTACTTTCCGGCGGTATCGCATCGGCCGCTGAAACCGCGGCGCAGGAGGGCGGCTCCGCCGAGGCCTCTGCGGCGGGCTCTCTGTCTGCCACGCAGGACGACGCGGCCGACGCGCTCTCGGATGCGAGCGGCGAGCAGAGCGCCGCGCATGCGCGAAGCGCCATCGAGGCCGACACGCCGTTCTCGTACTCGTGGGCAAACGCCGCGTTTGAGGCCGACGACCCGGCGCGGGCGACGGAACAGCTGCAGGAGCTGGCGGGCGGCTACTCGGAGCTTACCGTCAACGTGATCGACCTCGCATCGGAGGCCGAGCAGTCCCGTTTGGCGGCGCAGACCATTCAGGTGTTCATTCTGTGCTTCACGGTCATCATGGCGCTCATCGCGGTGGCCAACGTGTTCAACACGCTCACCAACAGCATCATCCTGCGTACGCGCGAGTTCGCGGTGCTCAAGTCGGTGGGCATGGGCGATCGCGCCTTCGCCCGGATGCTGGTGTGCGAGTGCGCGAGCTATGCGCTGCGCGGCCTGGTCGCGGGCCTGGTGCTGGCGGTGCTCGTGGCGTGGGCGCTCTACCAGGCGCTCGGCATCGCCTTCCGCGGGGTCGACTTCTCGTTGCCCTGGCCCTACGTCGGCGCCGCTGGTGCTGGTGGTGCTGGCTATCAGCGTGGCGTTCGCCCTTCGCAAAAGCCATGCCGCCAACGTGGTGGAGGCCCTACGCGCCGACGCGGTGTAGCATCATCTGGCCCGGTGGGGCATGCGGCGAGTCGCGCTGATCGTCGAATGTCGGCATCAGGGTGCCGTATTTGGACGATTAGCGCGTTTACCGGGCGTGCGTTACAATGCCGCCCATGGAAAACGAACAGAACATCACCAACCAGACGGCTGACGCGGCATCTCCGGACGCCGCTCAGCCGCCCGCATTCGAAGTCGTCCTCGCCAGCGGCTCGCCGCGCCGCAGGCAGCTGCTCTCCGACGCCGGCATCCGCTTCACCGTGCATGCCGCCGACGTCGACGAGACGCTCGAGCCCGATCTGCTCGCCGACCCGCCCGAGGCGTGCAAGAAGCTCGCCGAGCGCAAGGCGGGCGCCGTCGTGCAGGAGATCCTGGCAGACCCCGAGTTCGCCGGCATGCTCATCGTGCTTGGCGCCGACACGATGGTCGTCCACCAGCGCGAGATCTTCGGCAAGCCGCGCAACCTTTCCGATGCCAAGCGCATGCTGCGCGCCCTCTCGGGCGACACCCACCAGGTGGTCACCGCCGTTTCGGTGTGGATGATCGCGACCAACGCCGAGGGCCAGGTGTCGCTGGGGTTCCGCACGTTCGCCGACGCGGCCGACGTCACGTTCCACGAGCTCTCGGACGAGCGCATCGCCGAATACCTGCGCCAGGGGGAGTCGTTCGACAAGGCCGGAGCGTACGCCGCCCAGGGCGAAGGAGCCAAGCTCATCAAGCACATCGAGGGCGATCGCGACACGGTCATCGGCCTTCCCGTCGCGCGTCTGCTGCGCGAGTTCCCCGATCTCGCCGCTGCCCGCTAGGGATTCGCGCTAAACCGCGCATCCGGGTCAAACTTTCTGACCTGGGATTATGCTGCATAACCCCAGATGACAGGCATGCCGCCTGATGGTCGGCAGGCTCGATTTAGCGCGAATCGGCGGCGGGGTCCCGCCGAACTCCGCCGGGTTCAGCCGCCGGGCGCCTTTGCCCGCAGGAGCTCCGTCGAGGCAGCGCGCCGTCGACCGCCTGCTCAGACGCCTTATGCGAAATGTAAAATCGGTGTCACTTCCCCCGGCGTTGCCGTCTCGTTAGCTTGCCGGGCGCGGTGCAATGGTACACTAGCCGAATTCGAGGCAAGTCCCGAACGCTTTCGCATGCCCGCCGCCAAGCAGGGCATACGGAGCGCATCGGGCGGATCGGTTAGGAAGGCGTTCGTGCATAACGACATCCAGGAAGTGCTGTTCACCCAGGAGGACCTGGCTCGCCGCGTCGGCGAGATCGGAGCCGCCATCACGCGGGATTACGCCTCCGCGGCGGGGGACGGCATCGTCTTGGTGTCGGTGCTGCGCGGAGCCGCCATCTTCATGGCGGATCTGGCGCGCGCGATCGAGCTTCCGATCGAGATGGACTACATGGCGATCTCGTCGTACGGCAACGGGGCGAAAAGCTCGGGCGTCGTGCGCATCCTCAAGGACCTCACCTCCGAGATCGAGGGGCGCCACGTCATCGTCGCCGAGGACATCCTCGATTCCGGACTCACCTTGAAGTACCTGCTCAAGAACCTCTCCTCGCGCAACCCCGCCTCCATCGCCGTGGCGACGCTTCTGCGCAAGAAGACGGAGGCGCAAGCCGACATCGACTGCAGGTACGTCGGGTTCGAATGCCCCGACGAGTTCATCGTGGGGTACGGTCTCGACTATGCCGAGCGGTATCGCAACCTGCCCTACATCGGCATCTTGAAACCGGAGCTGTATTCGTAGCGTCCCCGTCTCGCTCAGACGGCGCGCGGCGGGCGCGATGATCCCGCTGCGGCGTGGCCCGGGCCGCCTTTGCCGGGTCGTTGGAAAGGGAAAGACCAAGGTTTATGTCACAGCAGAACAACAAAAAGCAGGACCTTCAGCCGAACCCGCGCGTCACCATCATCTCGGTGGTGCTGTTCCTGCTCGTCGCGTTCTTCGTCGGGCAGCAGTTCTTCTCCATGCAGAACAGCGCCCAGCAGCCCACCGACAAGCTCATCACGTCCGAGTTCGTCCAGGCGGTCGACCAGGAGCGCGTGACCCGCGTGGTCTACAGCGCCGGCGACTACACCGTGTCGGGCACCTACTATCCCGCCATCACGGCGGGATCCACCGCGTCCGACGCGTTCAACGACGCGTTCAGCTCGCTGAACGCCCGCATGGCGACCCTGCGCGACGCCGCGACGGGCCAGGCGCCCGCCGGCATCGTCACCACCGATCTCGACGAGACCGAGCTCGGCACCGAGCACCGCTACACCTCCACCTACGTCGGCTCGCTCGACAGCCTGATGGCGCAGCATCCCAACATCCCGTACGAGGTGCAGCTGCCCAGCGGCTGGGTCAGCATCCTGTCGTCGCTTCTGCCCATCATCCTGATCGGCGCGCTGCTGTTCTTCTTCTTCTCGCAGATGATGAAGGCGAACAACTCCCAGATGAGCTTCGGCAAGAACAAGGCGAAGAAGACGCTCGAGGAGCGCCCCGACGTCAAGTTCGCCGACGTCGCCGGCGTCGACGAGGCCGTCGAGGAGATGAAGG
>DGYMJ06203__coassemble_745_pt1 | contig 16935 bp, 11 predicted proteins | sample DGYMJ06203__metabat2_high_PE_045 | metagenome-assembled genome bin DGYMJ06203
ACGATCCCTCGCTTGACGCCCTCGACGTCGCCCTCGGCGCGCATCTCGGAGAGCTCGGTGAACATCGTCGTGGTGATGGGCACGACGAGGAACGAGTAGGGCAGCGTGAACCACAGGCGCGCGTACAGCAGCACCGAGGGGCCGGCGTCGGTGAACACGAGCGACGCGGCGTTTTGGACCGAGACGGCGATGCAGGACGTGACCATCACGCCCACGGCGGGAAGGCCGATCCCGATGGTCTCGCGCAGCGCGGGGTCGTGCAGGTTGATGCGCGGGCGCAGGCGGATGCCGTTGCGCGCGAGCGCCGGGATCTGGATCGCCATCTGCACGAACACGCCGAGCGGGTTGCCGATGGCGATGATGTAGAGCGCGAGTTCGGGCTGGTCGGGCGCGACGATGGCGTAGGCGATGAACGTCGCGATGACGATGAGGTTGTTGGCGACCGGCGCGATCGACGACCACAGGTAGTCGTGGTTGGCGTTGAGCAGGCCCGACACCACCGCCGATGCGCCGTAGAAGACGATCTGGATCGCGAAGAACTGGAAGAAGAACGTCGCTTGGCCCATGTCTCCCTGGTCGGAGAAGAAGCTTTGCGTGTAGATCGCCACGCCTGGGAACACCATGCACAGAAGCGACAGCACGCCGAGGAAGATCACGACGATGGTGAGCAGGTTGGAGGCGTACTCGTTTCCGCCGTCGCGGCCGAGCCTTTTTTTCACCGACACGTAGACCGGCAGGAACGCCGTGACGAGCATGCCGCCCACGACCAGCTCGTAGAGCATGTTGGGGAGGTTGTTGGCGACCTGGTAGGAGCTCGACAGGAGCGAGGCGCCGAGCGCGAACGCCATCGCCCACGTGCGGATGAAGCCCGTGATGCGCGAGACGATGGTGCAGACGCTGATGAGCGCGGCGGACGAGCCGATGTCGGAGCCCCGTTCGGGCTCGGGAGCGTCGCCATCGGTCTGCAAGGCGATGGAGGCGGGCTCGGGCTCGGGGGCGTCTTGGAAGCGGGGAGCCTCCTCGCGTGTGCGGTCCTCCCCGGCATGGCGTGCCCGTTTCGCGGCGGGTTGAGCCGCGCGCGTGCGGTCCACGCCGCCGTGCCGTCCCACGACGGGGATCGCGGCGGTGGAGCCGGGATCCCAGGCTCCGTCCCCCTCTTCGGAGCGTGCGGTCCGCGGGGTGTCTTCGACGGGCTCAGGCTTGCGGGTATGTCGTGCTCGGCTGAGCTTGTCAGGCATGGCGGACGCTTTCCTCGATCGGGGGTTTCGCTATAATCTTCATCATATCAAAGGGCGAAAGAGGGTCCGCATGCACGTGCTCGTCATACGCAATAACTCCAATCCGCAGGCCACGGAGGCGTCGCTTCTGCTCGGCGCCTATCTGGGCATGCAGGGTATCGAAAGCTCGCTGGTGGATTCCCGCGACCTGGTGGGGCCGGCCGAGATCGGCGAGGTGCGCCGACTTGTGGAGGGCGGCATCGACCTGGCGGTCGTGCTGGGCGGCGACGGGACGATCCTGCGCACGGCGCGTCAGATCGGCACGGCGGGCGTTCCGATCCTGGGGATCAACTTCGGCCGGCTGGGCTTTCTGGCGAACGCGAGCGATGACGGCGTGGTCGCGATCGTCGCCGCGGCGCTCGCCGACGAGTGCGTGCGCGAGAAGCGCGCCAACCTGTGCATCGACGTGGTGTGCGAGGGCGAGCGCGATCCGTGGAGCGACGACGCCGACGGGGAGGAGCCCGACGGCCCGCGGACGTTCTTCGCGCTCAACGAGCTTGCGGTGACGCGCGGCGCCAACGGGCGCCTGATCGACTTCACGCTGGGCGTCTCGGGCGCGCGCGTCGCGGACATGCGCGGCGACGGCGTCGTGGTGGCGACGGCGACGGGCTCCACCGGCTATGCGCTCTCCGCGGGCGGGCCTTTGGTGTCGCCGGGCTACGACGGGCTCGTCGTGGTGCCGATCGCACCGCACACGCTGCGCTCCCGCTCCATCGTCACGAACGGAAGCGACGTCGTCGAGGTGTCGCTGCTCTGCCCCTCGGAGGGCTCCTATCCGCGCGAGGCGGCGTTGTTCGTCGACGGCGAGCCGATCGAGTTCCCCGCGCCGGTGCGCCACATCTACGTCCGCCGCGGCGACGAGCCGACGATCCTCCTGCGCTATCAGCGCGAGGGTTTCTACGAGCACGTTTCCAAGACGTTCTTCTAGCGCGCGTCCGGACAGGATCGCTTGCTCCCGCGTGCGATCCACGCTATATCGCATGCTCCCACGCGCGATCCGCGCTATATCGCGTGTTCCCGCTCGCGATCCGCGCTATATCGCTCAATCTCGCCGCATTCCCGCGTCGGGGTGGCACGATGCGTCGATTTAGTTTGATGCGGCTTGCGCTAAGCGGCCCCCTGGTTTCACCGCAATTATATAACGCCAGGTCAACGCTATGCATCGACAATCGCTGCGGATGAGCCTTTCGCAAATCGACGCTAAATCGCTCGATCTTGCCAGCCGGATGGCCCTATGCGGCAACAGATGTCGATTTAGCGTGATCGGGAGCGAGGGCGACGGCGACGGCGATGGCGCATCGGAATCAGCAGGGTAGGAGCCCCGCTCCTTGCTTTGCCCCAAACCCCTGTCGCCCCATTTTGCGGCGCGCTCCTAGTTTTAGATGCGGCGCATCCCCTAAATGAAAAGGAGCCCCGCTTCCACGAGGCTCCTCGATGCTCATATCCGCTTTCCGCTTACTTGTGATAGTAGCGGTGCTGCTCGTATTTCGGTTCGCAGCAGACGTTGATGCCGAGGGTGCGGTAGAGCTTCTCGTCGGTTTCGGAGATGATCACCGAGAAGAAGGCGTCGCAGCCGCGCAGCAGCTCGGCGCAGTCGATGAGCTGGGCGGCGAGCGGGTTGGTGGACGAGCTGACGGTCAGCGCCAGAAGCGTCTCGTCCGAGTGCAGGCGCGGGTTGCGCGCGTGCAGGTGCTCGGTCTTGAGGTGGCAGATGGGCTCGATCACCTCGTCGGAGATGACGTCGATGTCCTCGACGCCCGCCACACCCTTGAGGGCGTTCATCAGCAGCGACGAGGCGGCGCCGAGCAGGTTGGACGTCTTGCCCGTCACGACCGAGCCGTCGGGGAGCACCATGGCGCCCGCGGGGCCGCCGGTCGTCTCCTCCTTGAGCAGCGCCGCGCTGCGGGCGGGGGAGTAGTTGGCGTCGACGCCGGCCTGGTTCATCATCAGCTCCAGCTTGCCGAGGCGATCCTCGCCGACGCCGGTGCGCTTGACCTCGACGGCGGTCTGGAAGTAGCGGCGCACGATCTCCATCTTGGCGGCGTCGCACACCGCGTCGTCGTCCACGATCGCCATGCCCGCCATGTTGACGCCCATGTCGGTGGGGGACTGGTAGGGGCTCTCGCCCATGATCTTCTCCATCATGGCCTTGAGCACGGGGAAGATCTCGATGTCGCGGTTGTAGTTGACGGTGGTCTCGCCGTAGGCCTCCAGATGGAACGGGTCGATGGCGTTCATGTCGTCCAGATCGACCGTCGCGGCCTCGTAAGCGATGTTGACCGGGTGCTTCAGCGGCAGGGGAACGTCTCGAACTTGGCGTAGCCTGCCTTGGTGCCGCGCTTGTTCTCGTGGTAGAGCTGCGAGAGGCAGGTCGCCATCTTGCCCGAACCGGGGCCGGGCGCGGTCACGACCACCAGCGGACGGCTGGTCTCGACGAACTCGTTTTTGCCGTAGCCCTCGTCGCTGACGATGTGCTCGATGTCGTAGGGGTAGCCGGCGATGGGGTAGTGCAGACGGCTCTTGATGCCGAGCGAGTCGAGGCGGCGGCGGAACGCGTCGGCGTCGGGCTGGCCGGCGTACTGCGTGATGACCACGTCGCCGACGAGGAAGCCCATGCCGCGGAATACGTCCATCAGGCGCAGCAGGTCGTCATCGTAGGTGATGCCCAGATCGCCGCGCGTCTTGCTCTTCTCGATGTCGTTGGCGTTGATGCACGTGATGATCTCGACGTCGTCGATGAGGCTCTCGAGCATGCGGATCTTGGTGTCTGGCTGGAAGCCCGGCAGCACGCGCGAGGCGTGGTAGTCGTCGAAGAGCTTGCCGCCGAATTCCAAGTAGAGCTTGCCGCCGAACTGGGCGATGCGCTCCTTGATGCGTTCGGCCTGCAGTGAGATGTACTTGTCGTTGTCGAATCCGGTGCGCATTGGCGTGGTCGCTCCTCTTCTTCCGCAGCCTGCTCGGCGCTTGGTCGGCGGACGCATGCAGTCGGATGCGCGCCGGCCAAGCGGCTCCATCGCTTTGAACCAGCCGATTATAGCGCATGCCGAAAGCGGGGAGGCGCTATCGGCGGCGCATTTCACGATTGCGGCGGAAACGCGTCGAGCCCAGCAGCCCGGTCGCCGCCGCGCAGGCGAGCGCTCCCGTCAAGGCGCAGGCTCCCGTCGCGGCGTCGCCCGTTCCGGCGAGCGTCGCGCCGGTTTCGGACCCCTTGTCGGAAGGCGTGCCGGCCGACGGCGAGTCGCCTCGGTCCGGGTCGGACGGTTTGCCTGCGTCGCCGGAGCCGCCGGGCGCTCCATCGTCCGGGGATCCGGGGTCATCGGGAGCGGGTGCGCCGTCATCGGGATCGTCCGGCTCGTCCGGTGCGGGCGGGTCGTCGGGATCGCCGCCGGGGTTGTCCGGGACGTCGCCGCCCGGTTCGTCGGGGGCGTCGCCGGGTTCATCCGGCGTGTCGTCGCCCGGAGTGTCGGCATCTCCGCCGCCCGATCCCGTATCGCCGCCTGGCGTGTCGGGGTTGCTCCCGTCGCCGGGTTCGCCGGGGTCGTCGGGCTTGCCAGGCTCGTCTCCGCCGGGCTCGTCTCCGCCATCGGGATCATCCGGCTCTCCAGGCGCGGGCGGGTTGTCGGGGTCGTCGGGCTCTCCAGGAGCGGGCGGGTCGTCGGGATCGTCTCCGGGCTCCGCCGGGTCGTCGGGCTCGCCGGGCTCCGCCGGGCCGTCGTCCGCCTCGACGTTCTTCACGTTGATGAAATAGGCTCCCATCGTCGCGTCGGGGGAAAGGGTGCCCGTCACCGTACCCGCATCGTCTTTCACCACGGCGTCTCCGGTGCTCGTGTAGATGGCGTAGCCGTCTTCGAGCAGCGCGGGGCAATCCAACTCCCTCACCGAGAAGGGCGAGGTCGAGGACAGGTTCTCGATGAGGACGCCCTCGTTGTGGCGGAGGTCGGCGATCTTCGCCGTGCCGACGTCGGTGCCCGTCTCGCGCGTGAACGTGATGGATCCCTTCTCCGTCCCGCCTCCGGCAAGATAGCGGGTGGCGGGCAGGGTCAGCTCGACCGTGTCGGCGGCGGCATGGTCGAACAGCCCGTCGATCGTCACCGCGAACGAGCGCGGCGCCTCTTTGTCCGCGGCGTTTCCGCCGACGACCATCGCCACGCCGAGCGATCCCGCCTGCCTGATGTTGGTGAACGACGCCTCCGCCCGCGCGGCTCCGATCACGCCCTCCGCGTTGTCCTTCAGCACGAAATAGCGCGATCCGAGATCCTCCTCGTCGATGCGGTAGCGCGTCGCCAGCGGGATCCCGTCGATGGTCGCGGTTTGGCCGTCCGAAAGGGACACGCTCAGGCATCCCTCATCGTCGAGCATGAGGCTTTCGGAGGTGGCCCCGCCCGCCCCGTCGGAGACGGTGCACGTGAGGGAGCCCGACAAAGGGGTTCCCTCGGTATCCGAGAGCTCGATGGAGAACCCGAAGGGGCCCTCCGCATCCGGCGTGGCGTTCTCCACATGCTTGGTGAGCGCGAGCGATCCGGTCGCCTCGCGGGCGGGCGTCAGCACGAGCGCGCCGTCGTTCCCCAAGCGCGCCGACAGCGCGAGCCGCCCGGCTCCGGATGCCGCCGCGTTGCCCGCCTGCTCGGCGTCGTCGGCGGTGCCGCCCGCCTGCACGGTGCCGCCTGCCTGCCCGGCTCCGTCGAGGAACCTTGCGCCCATGCGGAGGGAGAACGGGGCGGTCGCCGTCGGGTTGGCGCTTTTCCCCACGTCCTCCAGCAGCGAGGGGACGGGTTCCTTGGGCGTGCCCGCGGCGACGCTCCATCGGCCGTCCGCTCCCGCGAAGCACGCGGCGGCGCTCTGGTCGTCGAGCGTGAACGGCCGGTACGTCCGCTGGGCCTCCACGGGCACGGCCACCCCCGGTTCGAGCCCGTCCGCGCTATAGGTCAGATCCTCGTAATAGACGGTCTCGCCCGCGCGGGGCGCCGAGGAGAGGGGCTCGAGCTGGTCGGCAGCCGCGGAGCCGTCCGGCGCGGCGGCGCACCCCTCCCTCAGCTGGAACAGCGGCTCGTCCTCCGCGAAAAGGTAGCGCGCGTTCGTCGAGGCGGCCAGGGCGCTCATGGCGCCGCCGACGCCTGCCGCGCTCCCGCCACCGTCGGTTCCCGCCGCGTCACCGCCGCCGCCCGTCGCGTCCCCACCAGCAGCGTATGCGTTCGTGAGCAGGGAGAACGACCCCGTTCCCTCCGCCGGGGCGATGCCCTCCAGAAGCGATCCCATCTCCGCGGCATCCACCTGCTCGCCCGCCTGGACGCGCCGTGCGAGCGCCGCGACGTCGTCGCGCGGACCCACCTCGAACACGACCTGCAGCGGGCTCGCCTCCGCGGCGTCTTCGGCAAGCATCATCGTCGTCGTGCCGTCGAGGTGCTCGGTGATGGAGGCTTTGCGCGCGGGGATGCTGTCGGCCGGGGCGGTGAACAGCAGCGCCTCGTCGGAGGTGTCCAGGCTGGTCTCGACCATGACGATGAAATCGTAAAGCGGGACGTCCGCGCCGGAGTATTGGTTCTCGAGGTTGCCGATGAAGAAGTAGGTCTGGCAGATCGCGCTCGCGCCGGCGTCCTTGGCCGCCTGGATGCGCTGGGAGGCCTCGGATGCCGGATCGTCCCGCCACGTCCCGGATCGCGCGGCGGCGATCTCGTCGTTTCCCGCGAAGGTGTAGGGCAGGCCGTCGTCGGGGACCATCCCGTGATCGGCGTCGACGTACCATGCGGCGAAGTTCGAGAAGCCGCCTGCGTCGTCGTAGGCGATCTGGCCGGCGGCGTAGGCGTCGTAGAGCAGGTCGAACGACCGCCCATCCAGATCGTAGCGCGCCTCCAGGGAATTCATCAGGTACTGCAGCTCATGGTACGCCTCGATGTCCCACGGGTCGGCGAAGCTCGTGCAGAGCGCCTTCGCCGCCAGGGATCCGTCGAGGATCTTCCCCTGGAACTGGATGCCCTCGATGTGCTTCACCTGCATGAGGTGCCCCAGGTCGTCCTGGAACCGGATGCGGTTTTCGGTGGGCGAGGACGCCGCATCGCCGCTGGGATCGACCGGGGAGCGGTACGTGATGCCGAGGATGCGGTCGACCGCGGCGTTGAACGACCCGTCGAGCGCTCCGGCGTCGGTGGCGGGGAAATACTCCGTCGCCCCGCGGAACGCGTAGCCGTCGGCGGCGTCGAGCAGGCCGGGGATGGGATCGGGAAACGCGATGTCGCGCGCTTCCAGGTCGCGCCTGCCGGCGGAGAAGAGCTGCAGCGTCACGTTCGGCTGCCCCGCGGCGGCGGCTTGGGCGTAGGCGGCGCGCGCGGCGTCGATGTTGTCGCAGAGGTTGGTCCCCTGCGCCGCGCCGGTTCCGGCGACGTAGGCGTCCGCCTGCCCCTCGGCCGTCTGGAGCACGTAGGCGCCGAGCGACTGCGTGTCGAGCCCGACGGTGTAGAGGGAGAGGCTCTCGCCCGCGGCCGCGTAGGCGGCGTCGATGCGCTTCGCGGCATCCTGCATCGTCAGCAGCGTCGCGAGCGCCACGTCGGTTCCGTATCCGGAGCTGTAGCCGGTGGGAAGCGTGCCCAGAAATCCTCCGTCCCCCTGCGCCTGGCCGCCGTAGGGAGGCGGATCGGCGATGTCGGCGTTCGCGCAGGCGGCGACCTGCGAGCCCATCACCACCATCTCGGGCGCGCGGGGGCTGTCGGCGGTTGCCCCTGCAGCCGCCTGCTCCAGCACATCGCCCGCGGTGCTGATCGCGCGTTGGAGGTAGGCGTATCCCTTGAACGGGGCATCGAGGGTCGCGCTCTGCGCGTCGTCCGGTGAGGCGGTCACCCGGAATCCCGCGCCTCCCGTCAGGCCGGGGTCGTAACGCACGTAGTCACCGTCCGCGTCGGGGCGGTAGGTGCCCAGCGGCATGAGAACCGTCGTGTCGATGTTGTAGCCCACCACCGCCACGCGGGTGGGATCCGCCGGACCCTCTCCGTCGGAGTTCTCCGCCATCAGGCGTCCGATCGCCTCGTTGAGCGCATCGGCGAGGTGCTCCGCGTACGTCCTCCCGTCGTAGTGGAACGACGAGAGCGTCGAGTTGAGGCTGATGACGAACACGACGTCGTGGGGCGTCGTCTGCTCCTTGCGGAACGACGCCGATGAGGAGAAGGCGGACATCCCCACCAGGAAGTCCAGGTCGGCGTCTTGCATCGACGGGCCGGAAACGCCCGCCGCCACCGCGTCGTCCACGGAGGCGTACACGGATTTGTCGACCCAGAGCCGCCCGGCGTCGTCGGTGGAGAACGAGGTGCCGTCCGCGCCCGCGAACAGGGCCTTCCAGGAGGCGGCGGTGGAGGGGTCGGCGATCTTTTCGACCGATCCGGGGATCATCGTCGGCGCGGTGGCGGCGGCGTCGGAGGCGGCGGGCGCATCGGTTGCAGAAGCGGATGCTGCAGCGGGTGCGTCGGCGGCGGCAGTAGCGGGTGCGGAAGCATCGGATGCGGCTTCCGTGGCTGGCGCAGCGGACCCGCTGCTGGAGCCCGCCGCCACGGCGTCGTTCGCGAAGGCGGGCCACGGGGTGATGCAAAGCGAGCAAACCAGGCAGAGCATGATCGCGAGCGCCTTGGAGGGCGGCGCGGTTCGGGACGTCGGTGGGAGGGTGCGGGCGGAGCGGAGCGTGCGGCGTTGCATGGTGCCTCGATTCCGGCTGGCGCGTACGGCGGGAGCCTAGACGGTTCGGGCGAGCATAGCACGCGTGCGGCGGGGCGTTCGGCCCATCGAAGGGGAGGGGTCCTTTGGCACCGAACTGTAAAGATGGCGGCGCCGCGAAGACGACAACGTTGCGAAGACGACGATGCTGCAAAAACGACAACGTTGCGAAGACGACGATGCCGCGAAGACGACGATGCTGCGAAAACGACGGCGCCCCTTCCCATGCCGGCGGGCACGGGAAGGGGCGCCGTGACGCGGATCGTCGAGAGATCCGGGCTACTTCTTGAAGATGTTGTCCAGCAGGCCGGAGACGGCGCCGCCGATGTTCTCGCCCAGGTCGCCGATGAAGCCGGCGACGTCCACGCCGGTCTCGCCGAGCTTGGTCTTGACCTGCTCGACGATCTCGCCCAGATCGACGTCGTCGAGGTTCTGGCCGGTGATCTCCTCGATGGCGGCCTTGGGGTCGGAGATGACGTCCTTGATCTTCTCGGGCGCATCCTGCAGGTGGCTGGTGACCTGCTCGACAATCTGATTGATGTCCATGGTTTCCTCGTTTCTGTTCGGGGACGTGTCTGCGGCATTATAAACGGCGGATGCGCGCGCTGATGGGTAGAGGGCGCGTCTGACCGCTCGTTCAACAAGGGGTTGAAAAGCCGAGACGCACCGTTGCGGTTGCGATGGTCATGCGAAAGAGCGGCGTGCGGGCCGCGTCTTCGCCTTTTCGTTGAAACGGCGCCTTTCCGTATGTTGGTTCTCCGCGCGAAAGCGTCGCGCGTGTACTATAGCGTGCGGCTTATCGAGGGGCGGTGATGCGCAGGCTCCGCCAGCCCCGGATTCCAAAGGAAGACGCAGAAAGCAAAACCATACAGAGAGGGTGGATCCATGAGTCTTGTCTCCGAGTTCAAAGAGTTCATCAACCGCGGCAACGTGATGGACATGGCCGTCGGTGTCGTTGTCGGCGGTGCGTTCACGGCGATCGTCACGTCGCTGACCGGCGATGTCGTGCAGCCGCTGGTCGACTTCGTCACCGGCACCACCGAGGAGGGCATCCCGAACCTGCAGTTCACCGTGCCCGGCACCACGATCACGTTCGGCTTCAGCAACTTCATCAGCGCCGTCATCCAGTTCTTCATCACGGCCGTCGTCGTGTTCGCCGTGGTCAAGGCGTTCAACAAGGCGCAGAACCTGGGCGGCGACCTGTCCAAGGGTCTGATCAGCAAGGTCGCCGGCAAGGACGGCGAGGAGGTCGAGATCGAGATGCTGCCCCCGACCTGCCCGTTCTGCCTGGAGGAGATCAAGGAGGGTGCGACCCGCTGCCCGCACTGCGCCGGCGCTCTGCCCGAGCCCGCCGCTCCCAAGCCCAAGGAGGCGTAAGGGCCGACCGGCTTTCCGGTTTACCGTCGCTGATGGAAGCGCGCGGGGGATTCGCATCCCCGCGCGCTTTTTTCTATTTCGGGAAGGGCGCGGCGGATTGCGCGGATGACCGGGCCGCGCGGGAGAGCCCTTCGATCGCGGCGCTCGGCGAGCAGGTGGCGGCTTTTGGCTGCGTCGATGCAGCAGGCTGCTATCAACCCACAGACAGCGGCGGCCCAGGCCGAAGTGATCGCCTGACCGCAGGATCGGGTCGAGCAAGCGGGCTCGGCGAGTTTGACGGTGCACTCCGATTACGCGAAAAGCCCCCTAGTTGTCACGCAGCTGCGGGCGATCCAGGCGAGAGTGCTGACGTTCCTCGATCGGACTGCTTCGGTCCTGGATATCGCCATCCCGCTCCAATTTTGAAGGATTTTGCGCAGATCGACGTCGGAGGAAGGGCGCGGGGTGTCGCGGAGCGCATGTTTTACCAGGCGTTTTCCCTGGTTTCAAGACGGATTTGCGAATCCAGGGGATCTCGGATCATTGTTCTTGCGCTCCGATCTACGCAAAATCCAATATTTTTGGAGTCGGAGCTCGTTTTTCTCGTCCCGCCGCGCTGCGATCCCCGCCCGGTGCTTGAAAAACGATGCGCGTTCGACCGCGGAGCGCCGCTTTGCGATCCGATCGTGGAGCGCTGCGTCGCGATCTGGTCACTGCGAGAGCACGTGCTTGTCCAGATGGTCCAGGAATTCCTCGCTGAGGTAGCGCCCGAGGCGGCGGAACGTGGCGTCGTGCTTGAGCGGGCGGTCGGGGTCGTGGTAGTCGACCCACGCCTGGCAGCTCCAGGTGACGCCGCGCAGGTTATTGGTCATCGAGAACGCCGCGAAACGCGCGTCGAAGCCTCCGCGCGGGAATCGCCCATCGACGGCATTCCAGTAATCGGAGACGAACCGCTCGCATTCGGCGGGGGTCAGGATGGGGCCGTCCTGCCAGATGGTGCTCGTGGGCGCGAGGAAATACGCGACGTCCTGGGCGACCTCGCCGACGATCGGCTTCTCCCAGTCGATCATGAAGCCCGGCTCGCCGTCTTCGACGAGGAACTGGTCGGCGGTAGCCTCGGTGTTTTGGATATGCGCGCAGTCGCGCGGATCGACGGGCAGCGCCAGCGCGCGCTCGGCGCGCTCGAAGAACCGCTCGACGTAGCGCGTCACCAGGGGATCCTCGAACGACGACCCGCGGTAGCGCGCGAACATCCTGCGGCATTCCTCGAACTGGTCGCGCAGGGGGTCGGGCGGCGCCATCAGGCGGGATCCCTCCGGCACGGGCACGCTGTGGATGTCCGCGAGGATGCGCGCGGCCTCGTGCATGTCCCCGGGGCGCCGGTAATCGAGCGGGCGGCCCTCCAGGAACTCCATCACGATGACGCCCCTGCCGGGCGCCTTGGGGCCGTCGTCCATCCAATACGGCTTGGGCGTGCGCCCGCTCGGCAGAAGGATCCTGAGCGCGTCGAACTCGTAGCGCGAGGGGCTTTCCAGCTCGACCTGGTTCGCGCAGCCGACGCGCAGCACGAAGCGTTCGCCGGTCGAAGGATGCGCGAAGACGAAGTTCATGTTGTGCTCGCCGGCGGCAAGGATCCTCGCGTCGATCGCGGCGGACGCCGGGATTCCCAGCGCCTCGCGCAGGTCTCGGGCGCGGGCGAGGTAGCGCTCGACGGCGGCGAGGTCGACGGGCGCGGCAGGGATCCGCTTCTCGCTCTCGCTCATCACCGCTTCCTCATGGTCCGCCATGCGCGCCCTCCGTATTTCCGTGGCCTCTCGAAATGATATTGGATAATACCAGATAGTTGCTTATGCCATATACTTAGACGCGATGGCAGCATCGGCTGCGCCAGCGTCGCCGACGGCATTGACGACGGTGATGGGGGATGGCGGCAACGGTGGCGACGGCGGCATCGCGGCGATGGCGGCAGCGACGGTGATAGCAGCGCAGGCGGCGATGGCGACGCAGGCATGCCGACCGGCTATCGACCTGCCGGCCTGACCTACCGACTGACCTACCGACTGGCCGACCGCCAATCGACCGAGCCGGGCGTCTCGCGTGCCGACGGGAAACGCGCATGCGCCGCGTCCGCAGCGGTTCCGTCGCGTGAAGACCGGGGGAGGAAATGGACAAGAGGATCATCATCGATTTCGACAACACGATGGGCGTGCGCGGCTGCGACATCGACGACGGCTTGGCGCTGCTGTTCCTTTTGGGGACCGAGGGCGTGCGCGTCGAGGCGGCGTGCACGGCGGTCGGCAACAACTCGATCGACGTCGTGCACGACAACACCGTGCGGATGCTGCGGGAATGGGATCTCGACATCCCCGTCCATCGCGGCGCCGGTGCGCCGGACGAGGAGCCGAGCGAGGCGGCACGCTTTTTGGCGGAGTCCGCCGCGGCGAACCCCGGCGAGCTCGCCGTCGTCTCGGTCGACGACGCGTACTGCCGCGCGGTGGCGACCGGGTCGATGTCCAACTTGGGGCAGGCGGCACGGCTCGACCCGATGTTCTTCTCCAACCTATGCGAGGTCTCCCTCATGGGAGGCATCACCGAGAGCCTGGTGATCAACGGGCGCATCATGAACGAGCTGAACCTCTCGTGCGATCCGGCCGCCACGGCCGCGGTCCTCGGCGCGCAGTGCTCCGTGACGGCGGCGACCGCGCAGGCGTGCCTTCCCGCGTTCTTCAGCCGTGCGGATTTCGTCGACGCGTTCGGCGAGGGATCGTGGCTGCTCCGCGCGTGCGGCTACTGGTTCGCCGACATGGGCGAGCGCTACGTATGGGACGGGTTCACCTGCTGGGATGTCGTCGCGGCGGCGTCGGTCGCGCGTCCCGACCTGTTCGAGTTCGAGGAGATGGACGTCACCCTCAACGAGCGCCTGTTCCACGTGGGCTACCTGGAGCACGCGCGCCCCGGCGCGCCGAGCGCGCGCATCCGCATCCCCCGCATCAAGGACGCCCGCGTCTTCAAGGACGAGTGCATCGCGGCATGGCGCCGCGCGCTTGGCGAGCTGCCGGTGGGGTAGGGCTTAGGGGCGCTCGCCTGCGTTTCCGGCGCTATTATCTCGATGCTTCCGGATCGACGACGACGTGCTTGAGGCCGGTCTTGCGCAGGAGCTCGACGATCGAGCGCGCCTGACGGCAGAGCAGCTCCATCTCATCGGGAGAGAGCCCTTCGAGGCTCGCGCGCAGGTTCTCCTCCACCGAGCGCACATGCTCGTCCATCAGCAACGTGCCCGAATCCGAGATGCGGGCGATGACCATGCGGCGGTTCTCCTCGCTGCGCGCGGATTCGGCGAGGCCCTGCTCGCGCAGGCTTTTCATAGCGCGCGCCGCCTGCTCGGGCGCGATGCCAACCTGCTCGCTCAGGGCGGACATGTTCATCGGCCCGTTGAAATGCAGCGACATCAGCAGATCCATCTGGGTCCGCGTGAGCGTGTGCGTCGGAGAGCTGGCGAGGATCGTCTTCTTGAACAGCTCGCTGAAGTACATCGATGCGGTGATAACGGCCTTGATGTCGAGATTATCCATCGCGTCCCCGTTTCGTAGTTGACAGAAGTCAAGTATGTAATAAACTTGACTGCTGTCAACTATAGAGCTGAAACGCGCATCGCGCAAGCCGTTCGCGGCGACCGCGCTCCCCTCAGCGCGTTCGAAGGAAAGGGAGGCCTTGTGGGATCTTTGGGCATCACGAAAGAGCAGAAGCGCATGGTGATCGTGCTGCTGGCGGGCGCGGTGCTGGTGGTTTTGAACCAGACGCTGCTCTCGCCGGCGCTGCCGTCGATCATGCAGCACATGAGCGTCGACGAGACCACGGTGCAGTGGCTCACGTCGGCGTATGCGCTCACCGAGGCGGTCGTGATTCCCTTGGCGGCATGGTTCATGAGGCGCTTCTCCACGCGCCGGCTGTTTTTGGGATGCATGTCGCTGTTCGCAGCGGGCAGCCTGGTGGCGGCGATCGCCCCTGTGTTCGCGGTGCTTCTGGTCGGCCGCGTGATGCAGGCGATGTCGACTGGCGTCATGATGGTGATGGTGATGTCGCTGATCCTGCTGACCTTCCCCCGCGAGAGCCGCGGCGCGGCGATGGGCCTGGTGGGCCTGGTGATCGCGTTCGCGCCCGCTATCGGCCCGACGGCTGGCGGTCTGCTGGTGGACGTTGTGGGCTGGCGCGCGCTGTTCGGCGTGGTCGTGGCGGTGTCGGTGGTGGTCATCGTGCTCGCGCAGCGCACGCTCATCAACCATGAGGGCTTCCCGCGCACGTCGATGGATCCGCTGTCGGTGATCCTGTCGACGCTGGGCCTGGTGCCGCTGCTGTACGGGCTGTCCTCGTTCGCCTCGTCCGACAACGTGGCGCTGTGCGCGGGGATGATGGTCGTCGGCCTGGTGCTGGTGGGCCTGTTCGCCTGGCGTCAGTTCAAGCTCGATGAGCCGATGCTTCGCCTCGAGGTGCTCAAGAGCCGCCGCTACCGCACCGGCTTCATCGTCGTGGGCATCCTGCAGGCGGTCCTCATCGGTCTGAGCGTCCTCATGCCCCTGTACGTGCAGAACGTCCTGGGCTTCTCGGCGACGATCAGCGGTCTGGCGACGCTTCCCGGCGCCGTCCTCGGAGCGGCGATGGGCCTGTTCGCCGGCCGCGTGTTCGACAAATCGGGCGTGCGCGGCATCGCGATCGCCGGCGCCATCGTGCTGACGGCGGGCAGCGTCGGGATGTTCTTCCTCGGGGCGGGCTCTTCCATCATCTTCTTCATCGTCGCCTACGTGGCGGTGAGCATGGGCCTGCAGATGCTCACGACGCCCGTCAACACCTGGGGCGTCAACTCGCTCGACAACGAGCTCGTGCAGCACGCCACCGCCGTCTCCAACACGATGAACCAGGTGGGTGGCTCGTTGGGCACCGCGCTCATCATGTCGTTCAGCGCCATCGGCCTGTCGATGGCCGCGCCGGGCGCGTCTCCGGTCGAGCAGCTGGCGACGAGCTACCATCTGTCCTTCACGGCGGTGCTTGCGCTGTCGCTGATCGTCTTGGTGCTGGTGGCGCTGTGCGTGCGCAACCGCAAGGACGACAAAGATCCCGTGCGCGGCTCTTCCACTACGGTTGACCCTGCAGGCGTGCAGCACACCGTCGCCGAGGTGATGGACGCCCATCCGCTGACCATCCCCGCAAGCGCCCACATGGGCGAGGCGGCGCGCGCGCTGGCTGCCTCGGGGGCGAGCGGCGCGATCGTGGTGGGATCCGACGGATCGGTCGAGGGCTTCCTGTCCAACGGCGACGTGCTGCGCTATTTCGGCGACGAGATGCAGGCCGTCACGGGATCGACCGGTTTCCTGGTGCTGCGCCAGCTGGATGACGAGAACGTGTACGAGCGCGTCAAACACCTCAACGACATCAACGTCGGCCAGATGGCCACCAAGCAGGTCGTGAGCGTGGGGCCGGACGTGTCGTTCGAGGAGGCCTGCCATGTGCTCGCGGACAAGCGCCTCAAGGAGCTGCCCGTCGTCGAGGACGGCAAGCTGATCGGCGCGCTGCATCGCAGCGACCTCATGCGTGCGATCGCCTCCATGCTCGAGGACGCCGAGCGGTAGGGGCGGGCGGTTCGTCTTTCCCCAGCGCCCAGCGCGTTTCGTCAGATTTCAACCGCGCCTTCCACGGATCATGCGGAAGGCGCGGTTGCTTTTTCGCAAGCCGATTGTTGCCTGATCGTGAAGTGGGTGCCGTGATCCGTGCGGGTGCGCGCCGGATATAATCGGGAAAACGTTTCCCGAAGGAGGGCTTCGCCATGGCCGACGGTTCCCGCGACGATTACTTCCATATGCCGATGGATGCCGACGGCGCGTCGGATCCCAACGTGATCCCCGCGCAGAACGTGTCGGTGGGCGACGTATCCGCTGATGGCGGAACCAACGCCCACGAGATCCCCGCCGACCGCATCAGGATCGAGACGCCCCATGGCGGCGCGCGGCCCGCGCGTGGCGTTCCCACCGCCCAGAAGATCAAGGGAGCCGCTCAAATGGCGGGCGGCGCCGCGCTGATGGTGGCCGGCGTTCCGATGTGCGTGCTCCCAGGGCCGGGCGTCGCCTCCATAGCGGGCGGCGCGGCGCTGGCGAGCAAGGGGCATCGCAACTTCACCGGGCGCGAGGCCACGCCGATCGAGGCCAAGCTCGACGAGGCTGCCGCCAAGCTGGGCGCAGCCGCCAAAGAGCAGGCGTCGAGGGCGGCGCGCAACGCCGTCGAGAAAGCCCCCGAAGTCGCGGGCAACGCCGCGCGGACCGTGGCGCAGAAGGCTCCGGAGGTTGCGGGCAACGCCGCGCGCGCCGTGGCGCGGAAGGCGCCCGAGGTGGCGGGGAAGACGGTGGTGGCAACCGTGAAGGCGGCGCCCAAGGTCGCCGGCGCCGCAGCGAAGGCCGCCAAAGCGGGCGTCGGATTCGTCGTCAACCGCCGCAAAAGCCGCTAAGCGGATCGAGTCGGCAGCCAGGCGTTCGGGTTTCGCGTAGCGCGTTGCCCTCAATGCGTTTATGCGCGTGCTGCGGGACTATCCTGTCGTCGCGGCCGATCTTATGGCGAAAAC
>DGYMJ06203__coassemble_756_pt1 | contig 16743 bp, 13 predicted proteins | sample DGYMJ06203__metabat2_high_PE_045 | metagenome-assembled genome bin DGYMJ06203
GCCGCCAGCTGCTGCGTGACCGGCGATGTCGACCTGGTCGTCCTGCCCGAAGTCGATTTCGACAAGGAGGCGTTCCTGGCCGAGGTCAAGAAGAAGTTCGACGAGAAGGGCGAGTGCTACATCGTCGTGTCCGAGGGCGCGCACTACGCCGACGGCACCTACCTGTCCGCCGGCGACACCGCCAACGACGGCTTCGCGCACGCGGTGCTGGGCGGCGCGGGCCTGCAGCTCAAGCAGATGATCATCGACTCCGGCATCGTGCCGCGCGGCGTGGTGCAGGATCTGTCGCGTGCGGCGCGCTCCAGCAACTTCGCGCAGAGCCTGACCGACGTGACCGAGGCGTACGAGCTGGGCATGAGCGCCCATATGCGAAGCGCGAACCCCGCGTTCACCGCGCAGGTCGTCGGCATCGAGCGCGAGACCGACGAGGCGGGCAACTACTGCGCCCGCTACTTCGCCAAGCCGGCGTGCGAGTTCGCCAACTTCGTGAAGCACTTCCCCACCGAGTGGATCCTGCCAAACTACCAGGGCATCACCCAGGAGGCCATCGACTACTTCAAGCCGCTGATGGCGGGCGAGCCCAAGCTGATCATGGACGGCGCCGTCCCCGCCACCATCGTCCCGTTCAACAAGCGCTAGAGAACAAGATAAGGAGTCGGGCTCCTGGGCTCCTTCTCCTATCCGGCAAAACGAAGGCCGCCTGCGAAATCTCGCAGGCGGCCTTTTTCGTGTTCGCAAAATGAGAAAAAGTGACTGTCCCTTTTTCTCATGCGCTTATTCGGCTTCCTCCAGCAGCGCTTCGGCGGCTGCGGCGGCAAGCGCGCATGCGTGCGCGTAGAAGTCCTCGTCGGTCCGGGCGAGGCAGTCGGCAGCCTTGCCCACCCAACGGCTGGCGTGCTGCTTGCTGAACTGGGCGGCAAGCTGCGCCCAATGCTCCGCCTGCGCCTCGTCAGAAGACTCCCAGCATTCCGCCTCGCGCTTTTTGCAGAATGCGAGGAACGCCAGCTCGGACGCCAGCGAATCGGGATGGAGGCTTTTTACCGCCAAGTCGTAGCCGGAAAGAGCCTGAAAGTCGAACTCCACCGTATGGTAGCAGCGCAGCACATGATCGGTGAGGTCGCTTTGAATGGACGCGTAGCGCATCACGCCGTCCTCGTCCTCGCCGCCGCGGGCGATGCTGCTCTCGATGAGCGGCACATAGTACGGCGTCGAGGTGACGAACAGCCGGTCGTAATAGCGCTGCTTCAGATCGTCGTCCGCTACGAAGTCGAACCCGTCTTGGCCCAGCGCTGCGGCGACCTTGCGCACGTCGTCGATGATGGCCTCGTCAGGCTCGTCGAGAAACGCCTCCGCGCATGCGTCGAACACCACGCTGAAGCCGCGCGCCTCGGCGGCCTTTTCGGCGAAATCCGTCATGATCGTCCTCCTTTGCGCCGCAGGCGCCCCTGGCATCCGCAGCCGATCGTTTTCGATGCATGTCAGTATACGAAAGAACCCGTCCCGTTTGCGCGCTGGAGGAAAGGGAAGGAAGCGCGCAAACGGGACGGGGCGGCGGGCGCGCTCCACGCCCGCCGCGGAAACCGCCGGCGCAAGCATTACCGGCAGCGAAGAGGGCCGTCCGCCGAATTCGGCGTTAACGGAAGACCGCTCGATGCGGTCCCGAGAGGAGGGCGGGCGCCGCAAAGGCAGCACCCGCCCATCCGGAATGGCTACGCCACGGCAACCGCCACGGCGGCCATGATGACCAGGTAGCGCAGCATGAAGCCGCCCACCAGGACGCAGGCCTCGCCCGCCATGGGCAGCGCCTTGCTCTGGGAGCCGCGGTGGCTCATGAACTCGAGCACGAACGGCACGGCCAGGCCGATGACGACGAAGCCCAGCCAGAACGCGACCGCGTAGGGGCCGCTGACCAGGTTGGCGACCGACGCGGCGCCCGCGGCGCCCGCCGAGCCGCCCGCCATGCCGGCGACGGCCAGGAGCACGATCACCAGCGCGAGCTCGAGCACCGGCAGCACCAGGCCCGCCTTGCCCAGCCACGGCAGCGCGGCGGCCTCGTCGGCCGCGACGAGGCGCGTGATCAGGAGCGTGGCGGCGATGCCGGTCGAGGCGGCCGACACGATGAACAGGATCGGCAGGACCGCCATGTTCCACAGCGGGAACGCCACGCCCGCGTCGCCCAGCAGCACGCCGGTGTAGGCGGCCACGCACACGGCCAGCACCGCGCCGACGACGTCGAGCGCCTTGGGGGTGCTCTTCTTCACCAGCAGGACGATGAGGTCGACGATGCTCACGACGAGGAACGCCGACAGGATGATGACGCCCCAGGCCATGACGGAGCCGAGGTTGGCCACCAGGCCGAAGAAGCGCAGCGGGTTCATGAGGCCCGCGTGGGCGTCGACGACCAGCATCAGCGTGCCCACCGCCACGGCGACGGGCGCCACGATGAAGGCGACCTTCTTCATCGCGGGGGCGGGGGTCTTGGCCCAGTTGGTCAGCGCGCCCAGCACGAACGCGCCGGCGCCCAGGCCCGCCAGGAACAGGTAGATCGCGATGATCGCATCCCACACCATGTTAGTTCACCCCCTCGTAGGGCTTGACGACGTTGCCGCCGCGATGCACGGCGGAGGCCACCGGCATGGCGTCGATGTCGGACAGCCCGATGTAGGTCAGATGCGGGTTGAGGCCCAGGTCGCTGTAGAGCGCCTCGCTGCCGCCCGCCTCCGCGATGCGCTTGGAGATGTCGCTATCGGGATCGTTGAGGTCGCCGAAGATGCGCGCCTTGGTGACGCAGGTGGCGACGCACGCCGGCAGCAGACCCTCGCTGGAGCGGTGGTGGCAGAAGGTGCACTTCTCCACCTCGCCGGACTCCAGCTGGTAGCGCGCCTGGTAGGGGCACGCCGCCATGCAGTACTTGCAGCCGATGCACTTCTCGGGGTCGACCTGGACGGTGCCGTCCTCGGCCTTGTAGCTGGCGCCCGTCGGGCACACCCTCACGCAGGGCGCGTCCTCGCAGTGGTTGCACTGCTTGGGCACGTTCGCGCGGGCGATGCGACCGTCGGGACGCTCCACGTCGAAGCTCTCGATCCAGGTGTTGAATTTGTCGGCAGGCACGCCGTTCTCGTACTTGCATGCCACCACACAGGCGTTGCAGCCGATGCAGAGGGCAAGGTCAATCAGCATGCCAAGCTTTTTCTCGCTCATATTCGCTTACCCTCCTTACGCCTTCTCGATCTTCCACATACCGCCAACGCGGCCCGGGGATGCGGCCTCGTTCTCGGAGTAGATGCTCAGCACGCCGTCCTTGCTGACCAGCGGATCGAGCATCTGATGCGTGCGGACGCCGGCGGCGATGGCCGGGTTGCCCGGCGTCAGCTTGCCGTCGATCTCGATATCCTGAGCACCGTAGTTGATGTGCTCGTAGCCGAAGGCGATGGCGAAAGCGCCCTTCGCCTGGCCGGCACGGACCATGGCCTCGCCCTCGGACACATCGCCCATCGGGGTGATGCAACGGACGCGGTCGCCGTCCTTGATGCCCAGCTCGGCCGCATCCTCGCGGTTCATCTCGATGTAGTTGTGATCGCAGATGCCGCGCATGATGGGGCTGTTGGACAGCATCGAAACCGTGCGGAAGCGCGGCTTGTGCTCGGAGTTGAGGAACGGGTACTCCTCGCGGGAGAACATGTCCTCGGTGTAGGACATGTCGGACAGGCGCTCACGCGTGTAGTGGAGCACCGGCCAGGTGCCCTCGCCGGAGTAGCAGTTCTTGTACGTGGCGCGCTTCTCGGAGTAGATGAAGGTCTGGTGATCCTTCTCGTAGCCCATGCAGTGGATGCCGTCGGGTTCGCGCACGTACTCGATGGGCCAGTAGCGGCCGCCACGGGACAGGACGTTGAGGACCTTGGGCCACTCTTCGTCGGTGACGCAGGCCTTCATGTCCTCGGGCAGCGCGTCGAGACCCTGCAGGTGCGCCTCCTCGTCGGAGATGTCGGCGACCGGATCGTTGGCGTACGCCAGGTTGGCGATCGCCTTCAGATAGAAGTCGCCCGCGTCATGCAGCGGCCAGGCGTTGCCGGCGGTGTCCTTGATGGCGCCCTCGCCGAAGCCGGGCAGGTCGATGGCCTCGGCCACGTCGCACAGGAACGCCTCCCAGCTGGCGTAGCGGCCATCCTCGAGCTGCACGCTCTCGGGGGTCTTGACGGGCCAGCGCACCGTGGTGCCGTAGCCGACCCACGTGGTGCCCGGGGTGGGCAGGCCGTAGCTCTCGTACGGGGTCACGTCGGGCACGATGTAGTCCGCATACTGAGCATGCTCGCCCACGAACACGTCGCACGCGATGTGCAGCGGCAGGATCTCGGGGTCGCACAGACGCTCGATGACCTCGTCGCGCATGGCGCCCGGCGTGGCCTGGATCGTGTTGACCATCCAAGACGTGAGGATCTTGCACTGGTACGGGTACTGATTCACGATGGACATAAGAGCCTGGCTGTCAGAAGAGGAGCCGAGCGGGAACCAGGGCATCTTCGGCTTCGGGTCGGTCTCGCCCGCAGCGACGCGATTCTTGTACTCGTCCGTCTTGTCCCATGCCTTGCTGGTACGGGAGATCGCCTGAGCGGTGATCTTGGGTTTGTCCGCAACGGTGGCCAGATCGTAACGAGCACCCTTGCCCGCGGTGGTGGGGCTGGGGCTGTTGGGGGCGTTGCCGCCGATCATCTGGTTGGTGCCCATCATCATGTGCAGCATGTTGGCGCCCACCATGCAGTCGACGCCGTGCACGGATGCGCACTCGCCGCCCTTATGGCACACGCTGACCTTCTGCCCATGGGAGGTGAACTCCTTGGCGATGCGCTCGATGTCCTCGACCGACACGCCGGTGATCTCGGAGTACTCCTCGATGGTGTACTCGTTGACCGACTCGGTGAGGATAGCGAAGCCGGTGCGCACCTTGACGCCGTTCACTTCGCCCTCGAAGTCGAGCACGCCCTTGGAGCAGTTGTCCGTGATGGCGGGCTGGTTGGTCTCAGCGTCGATGCAGACGAACTGGTCGACGGGCTTGCCGTCCTTGTCCAGCTTCTCGGGGGCGTTGATGCCCGCGTCGGCAGGGCGCATGAGCTTCTTGTAGTTGGGATGGTTCTCATCGTCGATGACGAGGAACGAACCGTTGCAGAACGCGGCGTAGCCTGCGGCGAGGGCGGCCTTCTGGTTGGTGAAGGACATCGCCTCGGCATCGAAGGTCTTGTCGGCGATCATCTTCTGGATGAGGGCCGCGCAGAACGCCGAGTTGGTTGCCGGCTTGATGGGGATCCAGTTGATCCCGGGCAGCGTGGGGGTCACGCAGCCGTTGGCCAGCGAGGGATCCAGAACGTCGATCTTGAGCTTGCCAGCCGCGAGGTTGGCGGCGGTGCGCTTGCCGGAGCTCTGGTAGTTGATCATGCTACCGCCGGGGAAAGCGCCCAGCCAGATAGCGTATTCGGCCTCTTCAGGATCAGGGCTGAGGCCGGTGCCCGATGTTGCCAGCGAACTCGCTGAATTAGCGACCGCTCAACTGGAGGCGTGTCCGTACGCGTTGACGGAGCCGAAGCTGCCGGCAAAGCGGCTGGAGAAGTTGCCGCGGCCGTCGGAACGGCTGCCCAGCATCACCAGCTGATTGGACACGGGGCCCAGGGAGGGCTCATCGGGGTTCATAGGGGTCTTGGTGTCGTGCAGGGCGCGGAAACCGGTGACCTCGCGATCCTCGCCGATCTCCTCGAACAGCTTGCCGCCCTCGACAACCTCGTTGATCAGCTGATCCCAGCTGATGGGCTTCCACTTGCCCTCGCCGCGCTTACCCGCGCGCTTGAGCGGCGTGGTGATGCGGTCGGGCTGGGTGTAGCCGTCCAGCGTGCCGTTGCCGCGGCCGCAGACGCTGCCCTTGCCGTTGGCGTAGCTCATGGTCTGGTACGCCTCGGTGAGGGGCGCCTCGAAATCCAGATACGGATAGGCGCACGCCGGGTTGTAGGGGTTTCCGCCCACGCTCAAGACGCGACCCGTTTCGCGGTCCATCTTCACGCGGTTGCCGCAGGAGCTGTAGCACCCCACGCAGCCGGAATAGCGGACGATAACGTCCTCGTTGACGGTGACATCGCCGGTTTTGGGATCCACCTTCGCCTCGATGGGCTGGCCATGCTTAGGTGCGGGGAACTCAGTGTCCGCAGCCAAAGCGCGGTTTGCTTGACCGCTCAGGCCGACGCCGGCAACCGACAGCGCGCCGACGGCCGCAGCGGCCTTGACGAACGTGCGTCGATTGATGTTCATCGATTCCATACCCTCCTCCTCTTCTCGTCTTGTGTTGGACATGGCGCATGAAAGTATGGCGCGCAGCGCGCACGGGCGCATGACCGCGATGTGACCATTTCTGGGGGTGATGGCCACGAAAGCGGCTCCATCAGGCTGTTTTTCCTCACTACGATATGACTAGACACGCAAGAAATGGCTTAACGAGAGGAAACGCGGAGCGCGGCGGCAAAGGGTGATGCTATAGTGGGATGCGGCTCAATCTATAGATTGAAGCTAGGATTTTTCGACCCGCGTGGTGGGGACTCGATCGGTCGCGCGGGATGAGATTTTTAACGAAAGCGGAGGCGGGAGTGCTCCGTCGTGCAAAGGGGGACTGGACGTGGGCGAGATCGCCGCGCGCCTGAAATCATTCAACTCGTGCAATATCGGCCTGTCGTTCTTCCTGGCGTGGAGCTACATGACCGTGTTCACCTCCAGCGTCTACACCGGCGAGGGCGATCCGTTCGGCATCGAGCGCTTGTGGATTGTGAGCGCCGCGGCGCAGGTAGTTGCCGCCCTGATCGGCCTCGCACTTGGACGCGCCGGCAAGCTGAGAGCCGGCAAAGGCTGGGGCATCATGGGCGCGGTCGCCGCACTGGCGGGCAATATCGCTCTGTGGCTGTGCTTCAAGGGGCCTGATCTGTACTGGGCGCTGCTCCCCTTCACCGGCATCGCCATCGGCATCAGCATGGCGTCGTTCAGCGTGATGTGGGGAGCGCGCCTCGCGCGGTGCGACTACTCCCAGATCGAGTTCGACGTCCTGGGCAGCTTCGCCATCGCGTTCGCGCTGTACTGCATCACGCTGCCGATGAAGCTCAACGGCATTCCCCAGCTCATCATCGCGAGCGTGCTGCCGGTCGCCTCCGCCTGGCTGGCGCTTCGCAACAGCCAGCAGGACGCCTCGCGCGAGGACGAGCGCGCCACACGCGCCTACGCCCAGCCGCATGCCCGCGAGACCCTGCGCGGCAACGGCTCGACATTCGTGATGATGGGATCGCTGTGGGTGATCGCGGCCTTTCTGCGCGTCATCTACACGCCCTATGGCGCTGCGGACACGTTCATGCACTATTTCGCGCCCTTTTTCCTGGCGTGCATCGCCTCGATCGTGCTGTTCGGCGCTCTTGTGTGGCTCGCGCGCCACATCAACGTGACGCTGGCGTTCCGCTGGGCGATCCCGTTCTTTTTGGCATCGCTTGCCGCGGTATGCTTCGACCCGTTCAGCGTCGGCTTCTATTCAGTCGCATACACGCTCAACTACCTGGGCATGTTCGGCGTGCAGGTGAGCCTGTGGATGGCGATGGCCAAGTTCGGCCGCCGCAACCCCGGCGCTGCCCCCTTGGTGTTCATGGGATACCTCGTCGCGAGCGGCGTGGGCATCATGGCGGGTGGCGCGCTCGGCAGCGTGGCGTGGGAGCAGTTCGCCGGAACGCAGCGGCTTGCCGTGGCGCTCGTGGTGCTATCCCTCTGCACGTTCCTGGCGCTCCTGCTGGGCTTCAGCCCCCATTGGCGCACGCCGGGCACCGTCAAACGCGTGGTCAAGGCGAACTCCTTCGGCGCGGGCGGCACATCGGAGCAGAAGGGAGATCCCGGAACCTCCGCGGACGGCAGCACGAAGGATGCCGCCGAAACCTCTGACGAGACGTCGAGCGAGGCGTTCCCGCAGCTCTCCGAAGAGGAGATGCTCTCGCTGCTCATCCGCAACAAGGCGCGCTCGCTGCAGCAGGAGTTCGGCCTCACCGCGCGTGAGACCGAGATCGCCGAGCTGCTGCTTGCCGGCCGCAGCCGCCCCTACATCCGCGACGAGCTGATGATCTCGCTCAACACCGTGCACACCCACGCCAGCAACATCTTCTCCAAGTGCGGCGTCCACTCCCAGCAGGAGCTCATCGACCTGGCGCGCGGAAAATAGGATAACTAGCGCGGGGAGGCACGTTTCCATTTGGCGGCGAGAGCGCTTTCCTCTAAACTAGCGGAAACGCCTGGAAAGGAACCACCGGCACTTATGAGCCCGCGACGCGACGACAACTCACAGCCCCCCATCAAGATCGACAAGGAGAGCGGCATCCCCATCTGGCTGCAGCTGCGAAACCGTCTGATCTACCTCATCACGTCCGGATACTACAAAGTCGGCGATAAGATCCCCACGGTACGCGAGCTTTCCGTCGCGATCGGTGTCAACTACAACACGGTCGGAAAAGTGTACCGGGACATCGAACGCGATGGCTACATCATCTCCCAGCGCGGCAGGGGCACCTTCGTCCACGACGCCTACACCTCCAACGAGGAAACCGCCGACCAGGCGGCGGATGCGCTCATCGACGAGTTCATCCGGCAATGCCTGGAGATGGGCATCGTACGCGACGACATCCCAAAGCTGGTGAGAAAACGGCTCGGCAAATTCTCCTAGCACGACGATCGCCCGAAAGGAAGCATCATGGGTATTCGAATAGCTGGCGGCAAAGACCCCAAACCCCGCAAAAAGCCCGCGAAAACCGATGAGGTCGTGGAAACGAGCGAGGCAAACCGCTTCGGCGTCTACCTGTTCGCCATGGCGCTGTTCGTTATCGGCTTCGCCGTGACGTTCTTCGCGACATTCGCCTGGGTCGGCCCCATCACAGTGATCGTCGCAGCGGTGGTGGGCGCGCTTCTTTCGTCGTGCATCCGCGTTGCCGCGCAGTGGGAGCGCGTCGTCATCCTGCACCTCGGCAGGTTCCGACGCATCGCCGGGCCGGGCATCTATCTGACCGTGCCCTTCATCGAATCCATCGCCACGCGGGTCGATCAGCGCGTGCGCATCATGTCGTTCTCCGCCGAAGCCGCCCTTACGCGCGACCTGGTTCCCGTCGACATCGATGCGGTTATCTTCTGGATGGTATGGGACGCCAAGAAGGCGTGTTTGGAAGTCGAGGATTACCCCAAAGCCGTCCTGTGGTCCGCCCAGACGGCGATGCGCGACGCCATAGGCCAGCTGGAGCTTTCCGACCTCTCGCCCAGGCGCAAGCAGATCGATAACGATCTGCAGGAACTGCTCGGTGAAAAATGCGAGCAATGGGGCATCTCCGTACTGTCGGTCGAGATCCGCGATATCGCCGTTCCCGAAGACCTGCAAAACGCCCTTTCGCGCGAAGCTCAAGCGCAATCCGAATGCAATGCGCGCGTTCTGCTCAGCGAAGTGGAGAAAGACATCTCCGAGATGCTGGTGGAAGCCGCCGCGGTATACGAGAAGAACCCGCTCGCCCTCAAGCTGCGCTCCATGAACATGGCATACGAAGGCGTCAAAGAGTCCCGCGGCGTCGTGCTCGCACCCAGCAGCCTGGCAGACGGTTTCAATCTCAAAGTGGGCGACGGGGACTAGAGGGCGGACGGAAGCAAACGCCGCGAACGCTGCGGCGACCAAGGCCCGCATGCCGCGGAATGCGTCCCACCTGCGGCCATGGCCATATCCAAAGCGGAGGGGCCGCAGCTCGATGAGCTGCGGCCCCTCGTTCATCGGCATTGTCGATGACGTTAACCCACAACCGCCGCCACCGTATCGGCGGCAAGCCGGCATACCCTTGCGTAGAAATCGTCCTCGAATCGCTCGAGGCAATCCGCGGCCTTTCCAAACCATCGATTCGGATGATCTCCGGCAAACGAGACGAACAGCTCTTCGCTGCGCGCGCGAATCGCGGGATCCTTCGATGAGACGGCGGATCCCGCCAGAAACGAAAGGAACGCCAGCTCGGAGGCGAACGAATCGGGCTTGAGCTTCTGCACCGACAGGTCATGGCCCTCGATGAGACGGTAATCGAACCCGACCGCTTGATAGCATTTGAGCGTGTGCTCGTACCAACGCCCCTCGGTGGTTCCGTAGCGGAACCTACCCTCGTCAGGATACCCCGAGCGAATCGAATCCTCGTAGAGCGGCACGTATGCCGGATGCGACGAGACGAAGAAGCGGTCATAGTAGCGCTGCTCAAGATCGGAAGATCCATCCCCGCCTTCGAGCCCTTCGACGCCCAGCGCCGCAGCCACCTCGCCGATGCGGGTGAGCACCCCCTTGCCGGGGATGCTCACCAATGCGGAAACGCAGGCGTCGGCGACGACGCAAAAGCCCTTGAACTCCTCGGGAGAGATGGTGCTGTTCTTTCCGACGGCAGAATCCATGGGTTCGCCTTTCGCTACTGCAGGAAGATCGGCACGGCGGCCATGATCATCAGATAGCGGAGCATGAACGCGCCCACGAGCACGCACGCCTTGGTCTGGCGCTCCACCACGACAGCCTGCGCATTGAACGCGCCGCCCTCGGTCGCCGACGATTTGCGGTGCAGGAACTCCAGCACCAACGGAATGGCGATGCCGATCACCACGAAGCCGATCCAGAACGCAGGAGCGTAGGATCCGGTCAGCATGTTGGCGACGGAAGCCGCGGCAGCGTAAGCGCCGCTGCCCGAAGTCATGGAGGCGACCACGAACAGGATGATCACCAACGCCGCCTCGAGAACCGGGAACAGAAGACCCGTCGTCTTGAGGAAACCCAGCTTGGCGGGCTCGTCCGAACCGCGCGCATAGGAGATCAGCAGCACGATGGCGAAGCCCGACGAGGCTGCCGATACGATGAACAGCAGGGGGAGCACCACGGGGTTCCACAGGGGGAAGCCCGGAGCAGCACCCAGCAGCACGCCGGTATAGGCAGCGGTGCACAAAGCGAGCACCAAGCCGATGCCGTCAAGCGCCTTGGGGGTGGACTGCTTTTTCAGCATGACGATCAGCGCGGCAAGGCTCACCACGATGAACAGCACCAAGATGATGACGCCCCATGCCATGACGGACTGAAGGTTGGTAACGATATGGAAGAAGCGAAGCGGGTTGAGCAGGCCGCCCCTCGCATCGACCATCAGCAGCAAGCAGCCGACGGCGACCGCGATCGGCGCGACCAGATAGCCGATCGTGCGAAGCTTCTTCGCCTCGGGTTTGACGAATGCGGCGAGAGCGGCGAGGGCAAAAGCGCCCGCTCCCATGCCCGCCAGGAACAAATAGCAGGCGATAATCCAATCCCAAACCATTAGTTCCTCCCCTCATAGGGCACCACCACGTTGCCGCCGCGATGAATGGCGGACAAACGCGGAGCTGCTTGGGCCTCTTCAAGGCCGAAGTAGCACAGCGTCGGCTCCTGACCCAAATCGGAATGCAGGTAGTCGGCTCCGCCACGCTCGGCGATGGCCTTGGAGATATCGCTCTCGGGATCGTTCAGATCACCGAACAGGCGGGCGCTCGTCACGCACGTGGAGACGCACGCGGGCAGGAGCCCGTTTTCGGTGCGGTGCGCGCAGTACGTGCACTTGCCCACCACGCCCGTGTCGGGAATCGAGTAGCGCGCGCCATAGGGGCAGGCCGCCATGCAGTACTTGCAGCCGATGCACTTGCTCTCGTCGATCTGAACCGTTCCGTCCTCCGCTTTGTAGCTTGCACCCGTCGGGCACACGCTCACGCAGCTCGGGTTGTCGCAATGGTTGCACTGCTTGGGAATGTTCACTCGGGCGGTATAGCCGTCGGAACGCTCGACGTCCCAGCTCTCGATCCACGTGTTGAAGCAACCGCGCGGGGGCTCGTTTTCGAGCCGGCACGCAACGGCGCAGGCGTTGCAGCCGATGCAGAGGGACAGATCGATCAGCATGCCGTATTTCTTATCGCTCATGATCGCTTACCCCCTTACGCTTTCTCGATCTTGTAGATGCCACCGCAACGGCCGGGGCTCGCCGCAGTGTAGTCGGACCAGATGTAGAGCACATCGTCATTGGTGATGACGGGATCGAGCATGGTCATGAGCCTGCAACCCGCCGCAATCTCCGGGTCGCCCTTGACCGCCTTGCCGTCGATCTCGAGATCCTGGGCTCCATTCGCAAGGTGGCCGTAGCCGAACGAAACGGCGACGCCGCCCTTGACCTGGCCGGCACGCACCATGGCTTCGCCTTCGGTGGTGTCGCCGGCGGGAGTGACCAGGCGGATCTTGTCACCATCCTTGATGCCCAAGGTGGCGGCATCCTCCTCGTTGATCTCGATGTAGTTATGAGCGCACAGGTCGCGCATGATCGGGCTGTCCGCCAAGCGGGTGACCGAGCGGAAGCGAGGCTTGTGCTCGGACGCCGTGAACGGGTACTCCTCGAGCGAGTAGCGCTCCGACACCAGCGACATGTCGGCGAAGTGCTGGGGGTTGTAAGCCAAGCCGCCGGGATAGTGCTTGTTGTCGCTGTGGGTGATCTTGGTGGTCGCGCGCTTCTCGTTGTAGATGTAGGTCATGCAGTCCTTGCTCTTGGCACCGCGGTTGTCCGCCATGCGGGCAGGATGCTGCTCCTCCAGCCAGAAACGGCCGCCACGCGACATGACATGCTGGACCTTGGGCCACTCCTCCTCGGTGACTGCAGCCTTGAACAGCTCGGGCAGCTCGTCGAGACCCTGAAGGTGAGCCTCTTCGGGATCGATGTCGTCGACCGGCGCGCCCTCGGCGTACGCGAGATTGGCGAACGCCTTGACGTAGTAGTCGTAGTAGCTGTTGAACGGCAGCTTGTTGCCTTCGGCATCGCTGAAGGCGTCATCGCCCCAACCCGGCAGGTCGCACGCATGCGCAACATCGATGAGCAGCGTCTCCCAGCAGACGAAGCGGCCGTCGTCGAGCTGCGTCGTGGGCGGGGTGACGCCCTCGTAGCGCACCGCGCAGCCGTACAGGTTGGCGGTGGGCAGACCGAAGCTCTCGAACTGGCTCACGTCGGGCACGAAGTAGTCGGCGTACTGGGCCATCTCGCCCATCACGATATCGCACACGATATGCAGCGGAACGATGGAAGGATCGCACAGGCGCTCGATGATCGTGTCGCGCATGGCGCCCGGGGTGCCCTGGAGCACGTTGCACATCCACGTCATCATGATCTTGCACTGGTACGGATACTGGTTGATGGCGCCCATGAGCGCCTGGCTGTCGGACTGGGACGCCATGGGGAACCAGGGCAGCTTCGGCATCGGATTCTCTTCGCCGGCCGCAACGCGGTTCTTGTATTCGTCGCTGTCCTCGAAAGCCTTGCCGCAGCGGGCTAGCTGAACGGCGTTCTTGGTGGTGACATCGGGAATGTTCTTCGGCGTGGAGATGTCGTAGCGCACGCCCTTGCCCTCGACCGTGGGAGAGCCGGAGATGCTGAAGGAGCCGCCGGACATGCCGTTGGATCCGACCAGCGCCTTGAGGACCTCGCGGCCGTTGGGAGTGTCGAAGCCGTTGGTGCCTGCGGTCGAACCGGCAGCCGCGTTGACGGACACCTTGTAGCCATGGGAGCCGTATTCCTTGCCCATGCGCTGGAGCTCCTCCACGGGAATGCCCGTGATCTCGGCGTACTCTTCGACCGTGTACGCGTTGACGGAATCCTTGAGCATGAGGAAGCCGGTGCGCACCGCGACGCCGTTGACTTCGCCCTCGAAATACAGATCGGCCTTGGAGCATGCGGTGTGGAGCGCAGGCTCGCCGGTGGCGGCGTCGATGCACACATACTGGGTGATCGCCTTGCCCGAAGAATCCTTCTCCTGGGGATCGGTCAGCCCAGCGTCGGCGGGACGCATGATCTTGTGGTAGTTGGGGTGGCTCTCATCGACGATGACCAGATGCGTCGCATTGCTGTGCGCGCCCCAGCCGGCGTTCCATGCGGCCTTCTGGGACGGATAGGACAGGAAGTCCTCGTTGTAGGTCTTGTTCTCGATGAGGTACTGTGCGATCGCCGCATAAAGCGCGCCATTGGTGGCGGGCTTGATGGGGATCCAGTTGATGCCGGGCATAGTCGCGGTGACCAGGCCGTTGGCAAGCGTGGGGTCGACCACGTCGACCTTGAGGGAGCCGTCCAGAAGACGCGGCGCGAACTGCTTCGCAACATCCTGCAAGCCGCCGTTGCCGCCGGGGAACGAACCGCTCCAGAGCAGATACTCAGCCTCGTCCTTGTCGGGGCTGAAGGTGGTGCCATTGGTGTAGAGTGAACTCACTCCGCCTGCAGCGCCTCAACTGCTGTTATGACTGTATGAGTTCAAGGTGCCGAACGCCTTCGCAAAGCGATCGTTCAGCGCGCGCCTACCGTCGGCGCGGGTGTTCCAGATGATGATCTGATTGGACTTGGGTCCCAAGTCGGGCTGGTCGGGATTGATGGGGGTCTCGGTGTCATGCACCTGCTTGAAGCCCTCGATCTCCTGATCCTCGCCGATCTCGGCGAAAAGCTTGCCACCCTCGGTGACTTCCTGGACAAGCTGATCCCAGCTGATGGGCTTCCATTTGCCCTCGCCGCGCTTGCCGGCGCGCTTCATCGGCGTGGTGATGCGCGTGGGCTGGCCGATCGCATCGAGCGAGCCGTTGCCGCGGCCGCAGATGGTTCCGCGCAGCGCGTTTCCCATGCCGGCGCCGTAGCTGAACGAACGATACTCGTCGAGCAGCGGGGCCTCGAAGGGCAGCGGCGGATAGGCGCACTTGGGATGGTACGGGTTGCCGCCGACGCCGATAAGGCGCCCGCTTTCGCGGTCGAGTTTGATGCGGTTTCCGCAGGACTCGTAGCAGCCGACGCAAGACATGTTGCGCACGATGACATTCTCGTTGACCGTCACGTCGCCCGTTGCGGGATCGACTTTCGCCTCGACGGGCTTGCCTTTCTGCGGCGCGGGGAATTCGGATTCGGCTGCGACGGCGGCTTGAGGCTGAGTGCTCACTCCGACGCCGACAGCGGAAGCCGCGCCCAAGGCGCAGAGGGCACCAACGAACGTGCGTCTGTCGATGCTTCTTCCTTTCACGTCTCCTCCTCTGATTAGACATTTTGCAAGCGGGCAGCTTGCTCGAGGAAACACTCACACCCTCTCGTCCAGATCCCCAAGCCGCAACCTACTTGCCCAATCTATATCCGGCCGGATTCTAGATGATTGTCACATTATCATATTGAACTAGTTCAATGGAAGTCTTTTACGAATAAAAGTCGGCTCTTTTAGGACGATTTCCGACGAATTCGTGCCATTTGCCGATTCTCGTTAGCCGAAGTCAAGAATATCTGCAAGAAATTCCCCGCGTTTTTGGCAACCGGAAGGTCGCCGTCTGCTCCGGCTCGTGGCAGCGCCCACTCCCCCTCGCTATGCCGCCTACCCCTCCTCGGGACGGCGGTCGGCGGCGTCGATGCGCTTCTTGAACAGGATTCCAAATTCCGTTACCTGCCATGATGGAGCCCCCGCATCGATTGATACGCATTGTAGTCCTCCCATGGCGGCCGGATGGGGCAAAGCGCCGCGACATCTTGTTTGCTGTGCGGTCAACACATTGTTTCCCGACGCATGAGGGCGCGTGCGACATGCTCCGACGCCGTGGCGCGGCGCGGGGAGGGTGACGGCATGGAAGCGATGCGCGGCGGCGGGCGGCGGGCGAGATTGCCGCGGCAAGGGAGGTCGGCGCGATGGCAGGCTGCGGCAAGAGGGATCGGTGCAGCTACGCAGCGACGCCAGCAGGGGCGCCAGCAAAGGAGGCGCGCCGCCGGGGGCGTCAGCGCGACTGGGACACCGCGAGGCCGGCGATGGTCAGGACGGCGCCCGCCGCGATGGCGATCGTGAACGGCTCGCCCAGCACGGCGACGGCGATCGCGATGGTGATGACGGGGACCAGGTACTGGTACGTCATGGTCGTGACCGGACCCAGGCGCTTGAGCGCGGCGTTCCACATGGCGTAGCAGGCGGCGGAAGCGCCCAGTCCGAGGAACAGCTGGTTGATCAGCGGAACGGGCTGCGCCAGAAAGGCCCAATCAGGGTCGAAGCCCGTGAACGCCAGGCACGGAATCATCCCGACCAAGCCCCAGAAGAAGAATCGCCTGGTCACCGTGATGGAATCGTAGCCGCCCATCGAGGCGCGCTGCGAGAGCACCGAGTAGACGGCGCATGCGATCGCGTTGAGCGCCGCCAGGCCGCATCCGAGCAGGCCGAACCACAGGGCGCCGTCGCCCGTGCTCAGCGCGGCGGTCTCGCCCGAGAAGCTGATAAGCGCGATGCCGACGATGGCCAGGACGAATCCGACGAGGAACCGCGCCCCCAAACCTCCTCTTTTCAGCACGAACGAGCTGATGAGGCCCGTGAACAGAGGCGAGGTCGCGACGATGACGCTCACGTTGGAGGCGGTCGTGAGCGTGAGTGCGGTGTTCTCCAGCATGAACGAGAGGGTCACGCCGCAGATACCCGCGGCGGCGAACAGCGCTTCCTCGCGCCAACCCGAGGTGCGCAGGATCTTCGGGCGGATGAGCCACAGCGCAAGGTAGCCGATGGCGAAACGCAGGACGAGGATCTCCGCCGGCGAGAGCCCGACCAGCAGGATCTTGGTCGAGATGAACGTGATGCCCCACAGCAGCACCGTCCCCATCGCGAGCATATGGCCGCTCGATGCGCTGATCTTCACACCGCTCC
>DGYMJ06203__coassemble_806_pt1 | contig 15954 bp, 12 predicted proteins | sample DGYMJ06203__metabat2_high_PE_045 | metagenome-assembled genome bin DGYMJ06203
CTGGATGATCTCCTCGCGCTCTTCGCGCAGGAAGAACTTGCGACGCTCATTGTGAGATTTGATTGTCGTGCGCAGCTTGCCCATTGTCACCTCCCCGTGCTGCCCGGCGCCTCGATCCTCTGCCGGTCGAAGCGATACCCTCGCATCGGCGGCAGCTATTCCGCCGTGCACAAGTATCAGGAGTGGATGGCCGTGAATCGTCCTTAAAACGAGATCTATTATAAACAAACACCCTCCCGGTGCACTATCGTTGCAACCGATTCATCCATTCATGGAACCAATGCCTCATTCGTTTTCGGATTTGCGCAAGGCGAGCATAGGGGCGCTGTTGAGACGAGGCGGCATCCCGCAGTCGCTCCATGCGGCGCCGTGGGTCTTTCCCGAAGGTTGCGGAGGCAGAATACGATGCGTCGAGGGCGCATGCTACAATGCCCACGCGGTCCCTACGAACCGCCACCGCCGCACCTTCGCGCGGCGGCGCCGATGCTTCGACACAGGAAGGTCTCATCGATGAAGGCTCTCATTCCCGCCGCGGGCCTGGGCACGCGGTTCCTCCCGGCGACCAAGGCGCAGCCCAAGGAGATGCTGCTGGTCGTCGACCGCCCCGTCATCCAATACATCGTCGAGGAGGGGCTCGCCTCTGCCGCCGACGAGGTCGTGATCATCAACAGCCGCGAGAAGAAGGCGATCGAGGACCACTTCAGCCCCAATCCCGAGCTGGTCGCGACGCTGCGCGAGCGCGGCAAGGACAAGTACGCCGACATCGTCGAGCAGGTCGGCTCCTACAACGTGAGCTACGTCTACCAGGACGAGCCGCTGGGCCTGGGCCACGCCATCTACTGCGCCCACGAGAAGACCGCCGGCGAGCCGTTCTACGTGCTGCTGGGCGATGTGATCGTTCCCGACAACAAGATGCTGCCGCGTATGCAGGAGATCTCCGACGAGCATGGCGGCGCGAGCGTCGTCGCAGTCATGCCCGTGCCCGACGACCAGGTGAGCCGCTTCGGCATCATCGCGGGCCAGGCGATCTCCGACGATGTGTGGAAGATCGACTCCCTCGTCGAGAAGCCCGCGCTCGAGGACGCGCCCTCCAACCTCGCCGTGTTCGGTCGCTACCTGCTCTCCGCGCGCGTCATGGAGCTGCTCGCCGACGTCGAGCCCGGCGTGGGCGGCGAGATCCAGCTCACCGACGCGCTCGATGCCGTCCTCAAGGAGGAGGAGATGTACGCGCTCGTGATCGATCCCGCCGACGGCTTCGACACCGGCACCGTCGAGAGCTGGCTTGAAACCAACAACGTCCTGTACAAGCGCAAGAACGGCTAGTTTCGGTTCCGCCGTTCTGACGAACGGCGGAAGTCGCCGACGCTGCGAGGGCCTGCGGCGGCACGGCTGGCGCTCCAAGGTTTTCTCGCGTACCGAAGTACGCTTCGAAAACCTTTCACGCCATCCGCACTCGCCGTAGGCCCTCTCGCTGACGTTATGAACGCGATGCGGCATTTTCTTATTCAACCAGAGGTTGTGCTTTCAGCGCCCTGTGACGGTCGATCGTCGCAGGGCGCTACACTTTCCGGTTGGACAAAACGACCCAGGAAAGGATCCCCGCATGTTCCAAGACAACGCCATCTGGATGGGCACCGGCGAAAAGCACGTGAACCTCCTCCTCAACCAGGCGAACCGCCACGGCCTCATCGCCGGCGCGTCCGGCACGGGCAAGACCGTCACGCTCAAGGTGATGGCGGAAGGCTTCTCGAAGGCGGGCGTGCCCGTGTTCATGGCCGACGTCAAGGGCGACGTGACCGGCATGTGCGAGGCGGGCAAGGACTCCGAGGACATGCAGGAGCGCATCAAGCGCTTCGGCATCGAGGGCTTCGCGTTCGAGGGCTGCCCCACGCGCTTCTGGGATATGCTGGGCGGCCAGGGGCTGCCGGTGCGCATCACGATCTCCGACATGGGCCCCACGCTGCTCTCGCGCCTGCTGGAGCTCACCGACGTGCAGGAGGGCGTGCTCGACATCGTGTTCCGCATCGCCGATGACAAGAAGCTCCTGCTGATCGACCTCAAGGATCTGCGCGCCATGCTCAACTACGTGTCCGAGCAAGCCAAGGAATACGAGACCACCTACGGCAAGGTCTCCTCGCAGTCGGTCGGCGCCATCCTGCGCGCGCTCATCTCCGTCGAGGACCAGGGCGGAGATGTGTTCTTCGGCGAGCCCGATCTGGACCTTTCCGATTGGTTCGCCTGCGCGCCCAACGGCCAGGGCTACGTCAACGTCCTCAATGCCGCCAAGCTCATCCAAAGCCCCCAGATCTACGCGATGTTTTTGCTGTGGATGCTCTCGGAGCTGTTCGACACGCTGCCCGAGGAGGGCGACCTCGACAAGCCCAAGTTCGTCTTCTTCTTCGACGAGGCGCATCTGCTGTTCAACGATATGCCCAAAGAGCTGCTGGACAAGATCGTCCAGGTGGTCAAGCTCATCCGCTCCAAGGGCGTGGGCGTCTACTTCATCACCCAGAGCCCGAGCGACATCCCCGACGAGGTGCTCGCCCAGCTGTCCAACCGCATCCAGCACGGCCTGCGCGCCTACACGCCCGCCGAGCAGAAGGCGGTGCGCGCCGCGGCGCAGTCGTTCCGCGAGAACCCGGCGTTCAAGTCCGAGGACGTGATCCTGGAGCTGGGCACGGGCGAGGCGCTGGTGTCGTTCCTCAACGAGGACGGCCAGCCCGAGATCGTCGAGCGCGCCAAGATCCTGCCGCCGCAGTGCCTGATGGCGGCTGCTTCCGATGAGGCGATGAAGAAGGCGCTCGACGAGCAGGCCGGGCTGATGGAGAAATACGGCACCGCCGAGGATCGCGAATCCGCTTTCGAGCAGATCGCCGAGATGGCCGAGGACGAGGCCGAGGCAGCCGAGGAGGCTGCGGAGGAAGCCGCCAAGGCCGAAGAGGAGGCCAAGGCCGCCGAGAAGGCGCGCAAGGAGGAGGAGAAGGCCGCCGAGCGTGCCGCGCGCGAAGCCGAGAAGGCCGCCGAGCGCGAGGAGAGGGCGCGTGAGAAGCAGACCCAGGACGTGATCAAGAACATCGGCAAGATCGCCACGTCGTTCCTCGGGGCGTTCGGCCGCGATGCCGCCAAGGAGATCACCCGCGGCCTGTTCGGCACGCGTCGCCGCTAAAAGGTTTCGCCCGCCTGTCGGCCGGCGGAACTGCTCGACGCTGCGAGGGGCTGGGGCACCCCGCCTTCACGCGATACCTAAGGCTTGCGTACCGAAGTGCGCTTCGCCTTCGTGATCCCGCGAATGCGGAGCACCCAGCCCCTCTCGCTGACTTATGCTTCACCTGGGATTTTATTTCACGATATTGCGGGGCCTTCCTTCGAGGAAGGCCTCTATGTTTCGGGCGACCTCGTCGAGGAGGCGCGCGCGGGCCTCGCGGGTCCCCCAGGCGATGTGCGGGGTGATCGCGACGTTGAGGTCGTGTACCTCGAGCAGCGGGTTGTCGGGGCGCATCGGCTCCACCGCCACCACGTCGGCGCCGAACCCCGCCAGCTTCCCGGAGCGCAGGGCGTCCGCCACCGCGCGCTCGTCGACGAGCGTTCCGCGTGCGGTGTTGATCAGCAGCGCGCCGTCTTTCATCTGGGAGAGCGCTGCGGCGTCGATCATCCGCTCGGTCTGCGGCGTCGCCGGCACGTGCAGCGACACGACGTCGGAGCGGCGCAGGAGCTCGTCCAGCTCGACGTGGCTCACGCCGGGCGCCTCGAGATGGGGCTTGGGGCTGCGGCTGGCGAACAGCACCTCCATGTCGAACGCCCGCGCGATGCGCGCGACCGCCTGGCCGATGCTGCCCATGCCGACGATCCCGAGCGTCTTTCCCGCCACCTCGATGAGCGGCATGGCGTAGAAACAGAAGTCATGCGTGCGCGTCCAGGCCCCATCGAGCACCTGGCGGGTGTGCTTTCCGACGTTCAGGCACAACTCCAGCATCAGCGCGATCGTCATCTGGGCGACATCGGGGGTCGAGTACGCCGGCACGTTGCAGACCGTGATGCCGCGTCGGCGCGCCTCGTCGAGATCGACGACGTTGTAGCCGGTGGACGCCAAGGCGATCAGCTTGAGGTCAGGCGACCAGTCGAGCGCCTCCTTATCCCAGATCACCTTGGTCGCGATGACGATCTCGACGCCCTTCATCCGCTCGCGCAGCGTCTCGCGCGGCGTGCGCTCGTACACGGTCACGTCGCCGTAGCGCTCGAACGCATCCCAGCTCAGGTCGCCGGGGTTGCACACGTACCCCTCCAGCACCGCGATGTTCATTCCGCCTTGCCTCCGATCCTGATTTCCGACAAAGCCCTTGCTGGTCCCGTCTGGCGTAACGCGCCGTCATGCGGTGGCATACGCCGTCGAGCAACGGCATGCGCCGTCATGCGGCGGCATGCCTCGTCTAGCGGCGGCATGCCGCGCGTCGATCGAAACCATGCCATGTTGCGCGACGGAAACCGGCGCGCAGACGAAAGCCGGTCCGCGTTGCACGACGAAAGCCGGGCCGCAAGCCGCAATCGCGCTATATCGAAAGATGATGCCACAATGGCCCCTTCGCTCGACCCATTGTTTCGATTTAGCGCGATTGTTTTAGGCGCTTGAAGAGAAGGGAAAGGCCGGCGTGATTGTGACCTGGGGCTATAGCAGAAGGTTGACGGGCGATGTTCCGGTTGGGAAACGCGGTTCGCGCTAAATCGAGCAAACGCGCTTTCAGATGGTTGGGATTTGGACGTGTTTGGCGATTTAGCGCGAATCCGATCGTGCGAATCCGAGCATGGCTCGGGAGTGGTCTGGGGGGAGCTCCACGCGGCGGTGGAATACCGTCAATGAGCAATGGGGTCGGACACGCTTTTTGTCCTATAACCCGAATTTCATGCGGCGGTGGAGTGCCGTCGATGAGCAATAGGAGTAGGCGCGCTTTTTGTCCTATAACCCGGGTCTGTCCGATAGGGGGAACGGCGGTCGAATGGAGGGATCTGCATTGGCAGGGCCCGGGATGCACGTTTTGGCCTATAGCTCAACGATCAGGTTTGATCGCGGGGATGCAAAAGAAGCGGCCCGGCGGAGAGGGGAGCTCCGCCGGGCCTAAGGAGGGGATGATGCGATGCCTTGCGCATCGCTCTGCTTTAAGGGATAAGCAGAAGCAAGGGGAGGAGGGGAACCTCTCGCTTGCTGGCTCACAGTATAGCGAACGCCGTTGGAGACCGTATGTGCGCCCCGTGGCTGTTTTGTGAATTTGCACCCTCATAAGTAACAGTTAGGTAAAAAGCGGGCAAAAAATCGCCGGGAGAAGGGGATGAGCATGGGGGCGGGCGAGGATGCGAACGCGGGCGCGGATGCGGATACGGGGGAAGGTGCGGATGCGAACGCGGATGCGGGTGCGGATGCAGCGTTACGTTGAAGGCGCGGGGGTGGAGACGGGCATGGAGGTAAAAACGGGTACGGCGCAGATGCTGGTCTGGGGGTGGAGACTGGCACGGAGCGGGCGCTGACGAGAACGCAGAGGCGAGGGGCGGGATGCGGGCAAAAAAGGGCCCGGCGGAGAGGGGAGCTCCGGCCGGGCAACAAGGAGGGGATGACGCGATGCGCAGTGCATCGCTTCTGCTGAAAAGCAGAGCGCCTGAAAGGAGGGGAGCCTCTCAACCGCTGCATTGATTATAGGACGGGGTCTTACCGATGCCCACCCCGCGCCGCGGTCGGCGCGAGATGCTCGGCGAAATGCACGGCGCGTGGCCTGCGGCGCCGTTCGCCCTCCGATACGTTCCGCCGGCCCGCGGATGCGCCGGACGCTGCCCCGAGGCGTCGTGCGGTGCTCGTGACGAATCAGCGCGTTGCCATGCCGCGCATGCGATGAACCTGCGGAAACCGGGGCGCGCGGGTGGCAGCGGGCATGCCGTTCACGTATGATAGCCAGATGGCGGCGCGAATGCCGCCAGCGAAGCGAGCTCTCGCAGGTCCCGCCCGCGGGCAGCGTCGGCGCTTCGCCCCATACGCATCTCTCGCTGACAAGGAGGGCTTCCATGCCCGATATCCAAATGCGCTTCGACAAGGACATGCTCGTCCTGTCCGCGCCCCTGCGATCCGTTCTGGTCCGCCAGGGCGTCGACGTTGACCGCGATCTGGAGTACATGCTGCTGGTGGAGCCGGAGGCGCTGCGCGACACCGTGCGCATGGAGAAGATCGCCGGCGCCCAGTGCCTCGTCGCCGCGACCGAGGGGATCGCGCCCGCGCGCCTGGCCCACAAGGGGATGGAGGAGCGCGGAACCGAGCTGGCGCTTGCCGCCCTCGGCATGCTCCGCCCGCTGAAGCCCCAGCACCTGCTCGCGGAGATCGGCCCGTGCGGCCTGCCGCTCGACGGTTCGAGCGCCGATTCCCTCAACGAGAACCGCGCCCAGTACGCGCGCGCCGCCGATGCGTTCGACGGGCAGATGCTCGACGCGCTGTTCCTCACCGGGTTCAAGCGTCCCGACGACCTGAAGTGCGCCCTTATGGGCCTGCGCCAGGTGACCGACATCCCCGTGTTCGCGTCCGTCGACGTGGACGGCGCGGGAATGCTGCCCGACGGCCGCACCTCGATCGAGGAGGCCGTCGCGCTGATGGCCGAGTTCGGCGCGTCGGTTGTCGGCTTCGAGTGCGCCGCGCCCGAAAGCGACGTTGTCGCCGTCGCCCGCCGCGCCGCTGGGGCGTGCGATCTGCCCCTGGTCGTCCAGCTGGAGGTCCTCCGCCGCGATCCCAAGCAGGGCGCGGCGTCCGAGGAGAACCCCTACTACTGCGCCGACACCATGGTCTCGGCGGCGCTCGCCCTGCGGGCGGCCGGCGTCCAGTTCCTGCGCGCCACGGGGGACGCGTCGCCCGCCTACACCGGCGCCCTCGCCGCCGCGGTGATGGGGCTCGACGTGGCGCTTTCGACCGGGCAGGAGCGCTAGGGTGTCCGCAGCCGCGGCCAACATCCAGCGCAGCGACCATTACGGCGAGCTGCAAAACGTCGTCGACGCGCTGTTCGCCGAGGCGGACTCGCCGCGCTACACAGTCCGCCGCCTCGACGCGGTCCTCGCCGCCGAGGCAGCCGATCTGCCCGAGGAGCTTCTGGAGGTCGTCCGCCTGCTGCCGCCGAGCACCTTCACGCGCCAGCGCCTGTGCGACCAGCTCAACTCGTCGATCGGCGGGCATGCCTGGGGCCAGGTCTACGGCACCGTCGAGTAGCGAGTAGCGAGTAGCCTTCGGAAGGGGGATGGCGCATGGAAACCGGCTCCAACGGCCGATCCTACGATGCTCGAAGAGCCCGTCGACGGGCTGCTGGCCTTCGTCCGCAACATCGTCCCCGTCGACTGGCTCAGCACGCTCATCGTCATCGTGATCGCGCTCGCCGTCACGGCGGTGGCGGCGCGCCTTGCGGTCAAGCTGATCCGGCGTGTGCTCAGCCACGATTCGGTTCCCCTGCCCTCGTCGTCGATCTTCGCCAACATCGTGCGCGTGGTGGTGTGGGCGATCGGCGTGAGCGTGATCCTGTCGAGCTGCTTCGGCGTGGACGTGACCGCCGCGGTCGCCGCGCTGGGCATCGGCGGCATCGCCATCTCCCTGGGCTTCCAGGACACCCTGTCGAACCTGATCAGCGGCTTGCAGCTCTCCATCATGGGCATCATCGAGCCGGGCGACAACGTGGAGATTGGCGGCCAGCGCGGCATCGTGCGCGATGTGACGTGGCGCCATACGACCATCGTGTCCTCGACGGGGGAGACTATCGTCGTGCCGAACTCGGTGCTGAACACTTCGGCGCTTGTGCAGCTTCCGCCGCCGCGCAAGGTGGTCGTGCCGATCTCGGTCGTCGCCAGAGGCGACGAGCTCACGGAGGTCTCCGCCGCCATCGCCAACGCCGCCGCCGACGCGGCGCGCGCGGTGGGCGGGGTGGAGGGCGAGCCCAGCGTCCAGTTCACCGACGTCACGGCGTTCGGCTTCACCGGCAACGTCGTGGTGTGGATGGAGGAGGGCGCCGATCCCGCCGCCGCGAAGGACGCGGTCGTGCGCGCGGTGGCGCCGCTCACGCGCGCATAGTTTTACCTGCTTTTGATTCGGGCCGATACCGCTATGAAGTAGAATACGAGCCATGATTTACTACGTTGAAGACGACACCAACATCCGCGACCTGACGATCTACGCGCTTCGCCAGGCGGGATTCGAGGCAGAGGGCTTCGCCGCCGCGTCCGAGTTCTTCGAGGCGTGCAGGCGCCAGCTGCCCGAGCTCATCCTCCTCGACATCATGCTCCCCGAGATCGACGGCCTCGAGATCCTCCACATGCTGCGCGAGGACTCCTCCACCAAAAACCTCCCGGTGATGATGCTCACGGCCAAAGGCACCGAGTTCGACACGGTGAGCGGCCTGGACGCCGGCGCCGACGACTACCTGGCGAAGCCGTTCGGCATGATGGAGCTCGTCTCGCGCGTCAACGCGCTCCTGCGCCGCGCCGCTGCCCCGGCGGTCATGGCGGACGACGAGCTGACCTGCGGGCCGGTCGTGCTGCGCACGGCGGCGCATGCGGTCGAGGCGGGCGGCAACCCGGTGACGCTCACGCTCAAGGAGTTCGACCTCCTGCGCACGCTCATGGTGAACAACGGCCGCGTGCTCACGCGCAGCCAGCTGCTCGAAGAGGTGTGGGGCATCACCTATGTCGGCGAGACGCGCACCGTCGACGTCCACATCCAGACGCTGAGGCAGAAGCTCGCCGCCGCCTGCCCGGGCGCCGACGCCTGCATCGGCACGGTCCGCGGCGTGGGCTACTGCTTGAAACGCCCCTCGTAGCGAGGCGCCGCGCATGATCGCGAAGTTCTCCGGCTCCCCGCTCAAGGTCAAAAGCCTGGCGGGGCGCATCTTCATCAGCGTCCTCGCCTTCGTCCTCGTCACGATCATCGCGGTGGCGCTCGTCCTCACGTCCGTGTTCTACCTGTTCTCCGCCGGCGAGGGGGAGGACAACCTGATGCGTCAGGCGCGCGAGGCGGCGGCGATGCTCCAGGACGCCCCCGACGACCAGGCCGAAGTTGACGAGCTGCGCTGCCAATTCGACGGGGAGATCCGCTACACCCTCATCAACGCGGACGGAGACGTGCTGTTCGACAGCGACGCCGACGAGGGCGTGATGGAAAACCATGCGAACCGCCCCGAGTTCGTCGAGGCCCGCGAGCGGGGCGAGGCGCTCAGCGTGCGCTTCTCCTCGACGCTTCAGACCGACACCGTGTACGCGGCGGTGCTGCTCGACGACGGCGACGTGATCCGCCTGTCCGAATCGCGCGCCTCCTTGGTCGCGTTCATGAGCAGCATGGTGGTGCCGGCGATCATCATCACACTGGTCGCGGCGGTCCTAGCCTTCGCGGTGTCGCGCCTGCTCACCAAGCACATCATGAAGCCCATCGACGCGCTCGACTTCGCAAACCCCCTCGAGAACGAGATCTACGAGGAGATGGACCCGCTCCTGTTCCGCATCGACGAGCAGCAGCGCCAGCTCAAGCAGCAGAACATCGAGCTCGCGCAGGCCGAGAGCATGCGGCGCGATTTCTCGAGCAACGTCAGCCACGAGATGAAGACGCCGTTGCAGGTGATCTCGGGCTACGCGGAGCTGATGAAAAACGACATGGTGGATCCCGAGGACCGCCGCAAGTTCGCCGGCCTCATCTACGACGAGGCCCAGGCCATGCGCCTGCTGATCAACGACGTGCTGACGCTGTCTCGCCTCGACGAGACGACGCTCCAGCAAACCGACGCCAAGCCCATCGACCTGGCCGCGCTGGCGCGCCGCGTGCGGATGCGCCTGGAGAGCTTCGCCGCTGAGAAGGTGGTGCGGGTGAAGGTGACGGGCGATCCCGCCTACATCATGGGCAACGAGACCATGGCGGAGGAGATGCTCTACAACCTGCTGGAGAACAGCATCCGCTACAACCGCACCGGTGGCGAGGTCCATATGGCGATCTCGCGCGAGAAGCCCAAGCCGGGCAACATCTTCGCCGAGGGAGGGCGTCTGGAGGCGCCCCACGGCGTCATCGTCGTGCGCGTGAGCGACACGGGCCGCGGCATCCCCGAGGAGTACCGCGAGAAGATCTTCGAGCGCTTCTTCCGCGTCGACAAGAGCCGCTCCAAGGACACCGGCGGAACCGGCCTGGGCCTGGCGATCGTCAAGCACACGGTGCTGTACCATCACGGCACGATCAAGGTGGAAAGCGAAGAGGGCAAGGGGACGACGTTCACGCTGAGGTTCGCCGCCGTGGAGCCTTTGGAGGAGGACGGCCGATAGGGCCGGACGCCCCACGCGTGCCGCGGGATGCGCACGCCTGCTTTCATCTTGCCAGCACGGGACGGCATGTCAAGTCTTTTATTTGCCGACGCGTGGCCTATACTCATAGGTAGGTTCCGCCCTCGGATCCATACTTTTTGCGATGGACCGACGTATTACGCTTAGGGAGCTCAAGATAGCGAGTGAAACGGAGATTCGCATCCGTTGATGCGAAAGCCGGGAAGCAAGCTGCGAGCACCCACCTTCCGAGGTGGGTTCATCCTTCTGGCCGGGGGTGGGGCTTTTCTTTTGTTCCGCGTGCCTACGGCTCGCGGAACCGCTCGACGCTGCGACGCCCTCCGGCACCGGATCTTCGCGCGATCCCGAATGTTCTGCACAAACGAGTTGCGCAGAACGCGCCCGCTCGGGCGCATGGATGGGGATCGAACAAGCTGGAGGGCTTGTTCGATGCGTACCGAAGTACGCTTTGCCCTCGCGATCCCCGCGATCTCCGGCACCAGGGCCCTTCTCGCCGACGTATGCTCGACCTAGGCGAAAAAAAGCCTGCTGAGTCTCTTGTTCGGGTTGTTCCGTGCGATCCCTCGATACGTTTCGGTCTTCTTGAGGGGCAAACAGGCGTTCGTGTGGTACCATGCGCTCATGGACACTCTCTTCTCTGAAATCGAACAGCAGGCACGCTCGTCCGTGGCGCCGTTGGCGGTGCGGATGCGGCCGCGCACGCTCGACGAGCTGGTCGGGCAGGACGAGGCGGTGGGGCCGGGCAGCTGGCTGCGCGCCGCCATCGAGCAGGACCGCTTGAGCTCGATCATCCTGTACGGGCCGGCGGGCACGGGCAAGACGTCGCTCGCCCACGTGATCGCCCAGGCGACCAAGGCGACGTTCGTCGAGGTGTCGGCGATCGGCGGCACGGTGTCCGACCTGCGCCGCGAGATCGACGCCGCCGAGAAGCGCCTGGCGATGAACGGGTCGCGCACGATCCTGTTCGTGGACGAGATCCACCGCTTCAACCGCAGCCAGCAGGACTCGCTCCTGCACGCGGTCGAGGATCGCGTCATCGTGCTTGTGGGCGCCACCACCGAAAACCCGTTCTTCGAGGTCAATTCGGCGCTCATCTCGCGCTCGCGCGTGGTCGAGCTGCACAGCCTCTCCGATGCGGACATCATGCGCCTCATCGAGCACGCGCTGTCCGACGAGCGCGGGCTGGGCGGGCGCTACCGTCTCACCGACGAGGCGCGCGCCGCGATCGTCCTGCTCGCGGGCGGCGACGGACGCGCCGCGCTCACCACGTTGGAGCTGGCGGCGGGCATGGTCGAGGAGGGGACGCCGGAGGATCCCGCCGAGATCGACGAGGGCACGGTCCGCGCGGCGACGCCGCACCGCAGCCTTCCCTACGACAAGAACAAGGACATGCACTACGACGTCATCTCGGCGTTCATCAAGTCCATGCGCGGAAGCGATCCCGACGCCGCGCTGTACTGGCTCGCCCGCATGATCGACGGCGGCGAGGATCCCAAGTTCATCGCGCGGCGCATGTTCATCGCGGCGTCCGAGGACATCGGCAACGCCGATCCGCAGGCGCTGCTCGTCGCGGAGGCGGCGTTCCGCTCGGCTGAGGTGATCGGCTATCCCGAATGCCGCATCAACCTGGCCCAGGCGGCGATCTACCTGGCGCTCGCCCCCAAGAGCAACGCCGCCGAGGCGGGCATCGACGCCGCGCTGCGCGAGGTGCGCAACGGCCCCGCACGCGCCGTCCCGGACCACCTGCGCGACCGCCATCGTCCCGGTTCTAACGATTACGGCGCCTACCTGTACCCCCACGACTACCCCGGAGGCTGGGTGGATCAGCGCTACCTGCCCGAGGGGCTCGAGCGCGGCTGCTTCTACCGCTCGAGCGATCGCGGCTGGGAGGCGTACCGGGCCGACTCCATCGCGCGCGACCGCGCCGAACGCGACGGGCGCTGATCGCCGGTTTCCTCCGCGCATCGCCGCTCTTGCGCCGCCGCGCACGCCGGGCCGTGCCCATCGCGGGCGTCGCAGATGGCGGTACGGTGACGATTGCCGTATCCAACAGGCGGTTCGCGCATCGCCCGCTGCGTGAACGTGCTATAGTGATGGCTTCAGGCGGACTCGGAGTTCGCTTCGGCGGACCAGGAGGTTCATCGTGGATTTCAACGAGATCATCGGCACGGCGTTGCCCATCGTCTACGTGGTCGTGGGCATCGTCTTGGTATGGCTCATCGTCGAGCTGGTGCTGACCGTGCGCCGCACGCGCCAGACGGTCGACGACATCAAAAAGCAGGTCGAGCCCACGCTCGCGCATGTCGAGAGCATCACGGCGTCGCTCGAGCCGGCGACCAAGAAGATCGATCCCCTGGTCGACCGCGTGTCGTTGACGGTGGACGCCGCCAACCTCGAGATCATGCGCCTCGATCAGATCCTCGAGGACGTGAGCGAGGTCACTGACACCGTCTCCTCGACGGTGTCGACCGTCGACGCCATCACGAGCGCGCCGATGGATCTTGTCAACAACGTCGCCGGCAAGGTGCGCGGCGCGTTCCGCTCCCGCGGGGCGAGCGAGGAGTCGATGGCGCTGGGCGACCAGAAGGCCGAGGCTGCGCGCGAGGAGCGCGAGGCCCAGGAGCTCCAGGAGCGCGCCGGCAAGAAGTCGCGCGCGGTCGAGCGCATCGAGCGTGCGAAGCAGGAGTCCCAGCCCGCCGCGGCTTCGCAGGCCGGCGAGGCGGGCAAGCCCGCCGCGTCCGAACCCGCCCAGGCCCAGGACGGCTACTTCACCTACGGCGCCTCCGCTGCGCCGCAGCCCTCTTCCGACCCTGCCGCCGCCGCTTCGGATGACGGCGCCCTCTCCGACGACGAGCCGGACGAGGAAGATTTCGCGCGCATCTAGGCGCCGGGGTCATACGGTATGCGCGGTCTGGAACTTCCCGAACTCGATCCCCTCACCCCCGAGGTGCGGCGCCGTGCGCTCAAGGCGCGCCGCCGGTTCCTCGGTGTTTGGACGGCGGTGGGCGCGATCCTGCTCGCCGCGGTGGTGATCTACCTGCTCAACGTGCTGTCCGCTCCCATGGGCGTGATCATCTGGGCGACCATCATCGTGTTCTGCCTGCGCGGCATCGTCAACGGCCTCGAGAAGCGCGGCATCAACCGCGGCGTCGGCACCGCCATCGCCTACGTCGTCATGTTCGTCGTGCTCGGGGCGCTGTTCGTCCTGATGTTCTCGCCGGTGTTCGGCTTCGGCAACCAGTTCGCCAACCTGGTGGAGAGCATCCCCGGCTATGTGCAGAGCGCCATCGACTGGGGCAACGGCATCTACCATCGCTACGCGAGCCTGTTCGAGAACGAGAGCGTGCGCCAGGGCATCAACGACGTGCTGGCCGCCGTGGGCACGTGGGCGACCGACTTCTTCAGCCAGGGCGCGTCGGGGGCCATCTCAATCGGCACCGGCGTCGCCAACAGCTTCGTCGCCATCGGCTTCGGTTTGGTGGTGGCGTTCTGGATCCTGATGGAGCTGCCCGCGCTCGGCCGCGAGTGCAAGCGCCTCGCTGGTCCCAACCGCCAGGAGAACCTCGAGATGCTGCATGTGACGTTCACGCGCGTCATGGGCGGCTACATCAAGGCGACGCTGATGCAGTGCGCCATCATCGGCATCGGCTGCGGCATCCTGTTCGCGGTGGCGGGCATCCCCAACTACGCCGCGTTGGGCGTCATCGCCGGCCTGCTCAACATCATCCCCGTCGTCGGCCCGTGGCTCGGCGGCGCGCTGGCGGCGATCGTGGGCCTGTTCGTCAGCCCGGTCGCCGTCGTCGTGGCGCTTGTGGGCACCATCGCCATCCAGCAGGTCGTCTACACGTTCGTCTCGCCCAAGATCATGGCGGACTCGGTGGACGTGCATCCGGCGCTCACCCTGATCACGTTGCTGGCGGGCTCCGCCATCGGCGGCGCCATGAGCGGGTTCGTCGGATCGATTTTCGGCATGTTGGTGGCGATTCCCGCCGTGGCGGTGGCCAAGGCGGTTTTCGTGTATTATTTCGAGAAGCGCACCGGCCGCCAGCTGGTCGCCGAGGACGGCGTCTTCTTCAAGGGAACGCCTTCGGAGGGCGATCAGGTCGATCCCCTGGGCGACGTCACCGCGCCTCATCCCGACTCGACGGGGTCGATGCAGCGCATCCAGGAGATCAAGGAGCAGGCCGCAAGCCGCGCCAACCGGCGCCGCCGGCGCTAGACGATACGGCGCATATGCGTTGCAGCCGCCCGGTTCTGGCGACCGGGCGGTTTCATGAAAGGAAACAGCGCACCGCCCGCGCGTGTGCGTGCGAAAAGACGGAATGGGAGCCGATGCGGCCCCCGGACAAGGTGAAAAGGCGAGTTTACGAGTATGAAGTACATGACCACGGCGGAGATCCGCGAGAAATACCTCAAGTTCTTCGAGGAGAAGGGCTGCAAGCGCATGCCGTCCTCCTCGCTTATCCCCGACGACCCCAGCCTGCTGCTCACCAGCGCGGGCATGGTGCAGTTCAAGCCGTACTTCCTGCACACCAAGGAGCTCGACCCCGCCTACGTCGGCACCACAACGGTGCAGAAGTGCGTGCGCACCAACGACATCGACATCATCGGCACGACGGGCCGCCATCTGAGCTTCTTCGAGATGCTGGGCAACTTCAGCTTCGGCAAGTACTTCAAGAAGGAGATGTGCGCCTGGGCGCTCGAGTTCTCCACCGAGGTGCTGGAGCTTCCGCTCGAGAAGCTGTACTTCACCGTGTTCGAGGACGACGACGAGACCATCGAGATCTGGAAGAGCCTGGGTGTCGCCGAGGATCACATCTCTCGTCTGGGCGAGGACGACAACTTCTGGCGCGCCGGCCCCACCGGTCCGTGCGGCCCCTGCTCCGAGCTGTACTTCGACCAGGGCCCCGAGGTGGGCTGCGGCAGCCCCGATTGCAAGCCGGGCTGCGACTGCGACCGCTTCCTGGAGTACTGGAACTGCGTGTTCACCCAGTTCGACGGCCAGGAGGATGGCACGCTCGCGCCGCTCAAGACGAAGAACATCGACACCGGCATGGGCCTCGAGCGCATCGCGGCCATCATGCAGGGCGTTACCAACAATTACGATACCGACGTGCTGCGCGGCCTGGTGGCCGTGGGCGAGCGCCTTTCCGGCAAGGCTTACGAGTCGGGAGATGCGGCCGCCGATCTTTCCCTGCGCATCGTGGCCGATCACAGCCGTTCGGTCACGTTCATGATCGCCGACGGCATCCTGCCGTCCAACGAGGGCCGCGGCTACGTGTTGCGCCGCCTGCTGCGCCGCGCGGTGATGCACGGCCACAAGCTGGGCATCGAGGGCCCGTTCCTGAAGAACTACATCGACGCCATCATCGAGAAGATGGGCGCTGTGTATCCCGAGGTCGTCGACAACCGCGAGCTCGTGGAGCGCGTGGTCCTCTCCGAGGAGGAGCGCTTCGGCGCCACGCTGCGCCAGGGCCAGGCGTACCTGGAGGATGCGCTCGGCAAGCTGGAGGGCACCGTGCTTTCCGGCGAGGCGGCCTTCACGTTGCATGACACCTACGGCTTCCCGGTCGAGATCACCGAGGAGATCTGCGCCGAGCGCGGCATCACGGTGGATCACGACGGCTTCGA
>DGYMJ06203__coassemble_850_pt1 | contig 15196 bp, 12 predicted proteins | sample DGYMJ06203__metabat2_high_PE_045 | metagenome-assembled genome bin DGYMJ06203
GTGAGGTCTTTGCCCTGCGCCTGCTCGGGCGAGATGTAGTGCGCCGTGCCCAGCACGGACGCGGTCTTGTCCATGGTGGAGTTCTTGGCGCGCGCGATGCCGAAGTCCATCACCTTCACGTTGCCGTCGGGCTGCACCATGATGTTTTGCGGCTTGACGTCGCGGTGGATGATGTCCTGCTTGTGCGCGACCGAGAGCGCCTGGCACACCTGCGAGCCGATCTCGGCGACCTTGCGCTGGTTGATGGCGCCGCGTTCCTTGATGGCGGTCTTGAGGTCGCTGCCGCGGACGAACTCCATGACGATGTAATAGGTGCCGTCGTCCTGGCCCCAATCGTAGACGTTGACGATGTAGGGGCTGGACAGGTTCGCCGCCGAGGCGGCCTCCTGCTTGAAGCGGCGTGCGAAGTTCTCATCGGCGGCGTACTGGGGCAGCATCACCTTGACGGCGACGACGCGCCCGAGCACGTTGTCGGTGGCGCGGTAGACCTCCGCCATGCCTCCGACGCCGATGCACTCGGTGATCTGGTAACGGTTATTGAAGATTCTGCCAATCATGCTTCCGGCCACGTTTTTGCTCCTTTTGGGTACATGTTATGCAGTTGAGGTATGCCGAAAATGCTCCAGTTCACAAGCATACCTTATTCTTGCGGCCTTCGTGGCGATCGGGCCGTTTTCACCATAGAGTTTTCGCGCCGGCTCGGACGCCGTGCCCCGCGGTCCGGACACCCCGCCCTGCGACCCGGGCGCCGCATCCCGCAGCCTGCGCCGCTGCGCCGTCATGCCGCCCGCACCTTCCATCACAGCTCGCCTCGGACCCGCAGGGCCGTCTCGAGGATGTCGCCCGCCTTGGCGGATGCGACGCTCGACTCGTTCTTCTCGAGCACGATGGCAACCACGACGCTGGGCGTGTCGGAGTCGGCGTCCGCCATGCCCACGAACCAGCCGTCGTCGCCGTCGGGATGCTCGGCGGTGCCGGTCTTGCCGGCCACCTGCACGCCGTTGATCGCGGCGGTGGTGCCGGTGCCGTAGTCGACGACATCCTTCAGCACCTCTTTGACGCGCGAGGCGGTCTCGCTGGTGATGGCCTGCAGGTACGTCGTCGCCTGCGCCTGGTAGCTGCGCTCGCCGTTGGCGTTGTAGACGCTGTCGACCAGGTAGGGCTGCATGATCGTGCCGTTGTTGGCGACGGCGCAGCCCACCATCGCCATCTCGAGCACGCTCACCTGGGGACCGGCGGGGCTCTCGTGCTCGCCCACCGGCTCGCCGGCGGAGGCCCAGGCGGTCTCCCACTCGGTCATCTCGTCGGGGTCGGGCATGAGCGAGGTGACCACCGGCAGCTCGAAGTCCAGATCCTTGTTGAACCCGAACGCCTCGGCGCCCTCGACGAGCAGCTGCGCGCCGATCTGGACGCCCAGCTGGCCGAACACGGTGTTGGACGAGAGCGCCGTGGCGCGCTGCAGCGTGATGTCGCCGTAGCTCTCGTCGCCGAAGTTGGACACCTCGGCGTTGCCGATCTCCATGGTGCCCGGGGACGCGTACACGCTGTCCTCGCTGGCGATGCCGTTTTGCAGGGCGGTCGCCAGCGAGATGATCTTGAACGTGGAGCCGGGCGCGTACAGGCCCTGGGTCGCGCGGTTGACGAGCTGGCCGGCATCGTCGGAGCCGTCCGACGCGGCGGCCTGCTCGAGCAGCGCCTCCACGTCGCCGGCGCTGTAGGTGGGCGAGGAGGCCATCGCCAGCACGGCGCCGGTGCTCGGATCCATCACGACCGCGGCGCCCGTCTCGCCCTCGAGCGCGTCCTGCGCCGCCTGCTGGATGGTGGAGTTGATCGTCAGGCGCACGTCGTTGCCGGGGGTGTTGATGCCGGCGGCGGCGTTGATCACGTCGGTCCAGCTGGCGTAGTTCTGCTGGCCTTTGAGCGTCTCGTTCTCGCTCGCCTCGATGCCGCTCGTGCCGTACTGGGTCGAGTAGTAGCCGACCACGTGGCTTGCCAGATCGCCCGCGGGGTACACGCGCTCGTAGCTGCCGTCCTCGGTCTGCTGGCTTTCGGCGAGCACCACGCCGTCGTAGGTCGAGATGCTCCCGCGCTCGGTGTCGGACTCCTGCATCAAGGTGTGGTTGTTGCCGGCCATGTTCTGGTAGTAGTCGGCCTGCACGACCATGATGAGCGTGAGGTTGGCCACCAGCAGCGCGAACAGCACCGAGAAGCCGACCATCGTGCGGGTCAGGCGCTTGCCCAGGGCGACGCGCCCCAGCACGCTGGCGGTGGGGAGCATCGAGGTGGCGGAACGCATCTCCTCGCCGACGCCCGTCGCCTCGTCGCCCGCGCGCAGCAGCAGCGCGACCGAGATGAAGCTGGCCAGAAGCGAGGAGCCTCCCTGGCTGACGAAGGGGAGGGTCAGGCCCGTCAGCGGGATGAGCCTGGTGACGCCGCCCACGATGATGAACGCCTGCAGGATGATGATCGCGGTCAGGCCCACGGCTGCGAACGAGCTGACGTCGCTCTTCGCGCGCGCCGCCGTCGCCATGCCGCGGATCGCGAGGCACAGGTAGAGCAGCAGCAGGCCCGCCGCGCCCAGAAGGCCGGTCTCCTCGCCGATCGCGGCGAAGATGAAGTCGCTCTCAACGACGGGGATCTGGTCGGCCAGGCCGCGGCCGATGCCGACGCCGAACAGCCCGCCGTCGGCGAGCGAGTAGATGGTCTGCACCAGCTGGTAGCCGGTGTTCTGCGCGTCAGCGAACGGGTCGAGCCAGGTGGCGACGCGCACCTGGATGTGGTCGAACACGAAGTAGAGGCCCACGGCGCCGATCGCCATCATGAGCACGCCGGCGATGACGTAGGTCTTCTTGCCCGAGGCGACGTAGAGCATCACCAGGAACACGAAGAAGAACACGAGCGCACTGCCGAGGTCCTTCTCGAAGGCGACGATGCCGATCGAGATGAGCCACATGAGCAGCAGCGGCAGCAGCGTGCGGATGTCGGGCAGGTTGAACGGGCCCACGCGCCAGGTGAACACCGAGAGCATCTCGCGGTTGGCGGCGAGGTACCCCGCCAGGAACAGCACGATGGCGATTTTGGCGAGCTCGCCCGGCTGGAACGAGAACGGGCCGATCGACAGCCAGATGCGGCTTCCGTAGATCTCCTGGCCGATGAACGGGATGAGCGGGGAGAGCAGAAGGATGAAGCCCACCAGCATCAACGTGTACTTGTAGCGGGCGAGCCGGTCCAGGTTGCGCACGAACAGCAGCACCAGCACCAGAAACGCCACGCCCACGAACAGCCACATCAGCTGGCCGACGGCCAGTTCGGGGCGCAGCCGCGTGACGAACGCGATGCCGATGCCCGACAGCGCGAACGTGATCGGCAGGATCGCCGGATCGGCGCCCGGCGCCAGCTTGCGCACGGCGAGATGCGCGACGACGAACGCCGCGAAGATGCCGATGGGCACGCCGAGCGTGTTGAAGTTGAGCGGCTGGCCCTGGTTCACCACCAGCATCGCGAACATCAGGATGACGAGCGGCGCCGCGATGCACAGCAGGATGAGTTCGAGGTTGCGCCGCGTCATGCGCCCTCACCGCTTCGCGCCACGTCCTCCGCGCTCAGCGCGTTGGAGCCGGCGTTGGAAGGCGACGTGCTGTGGGAGGAGGCTTCGTCGGCGGATTCGCCGGACGAGTCGGAACCGCGATCGGAGCCGGCGCTGTTCGAGCCGGAATCCGCGTTCCGCTCGTCGGAAGACGCGGTGGAATCCCTCGCGACGGTCGTTTTGCCTCCGTCGGGCGAGAGCTGGTCGCGGTACTCCTCGATCAGCTCGCGGGCGGCGTCCACGTTGTCGACGCGCAGGCCCTCGCGGATGCGGTCGGCGACGCCGGGGGAGAGCTTGTCGACGGGAACGTCGGTCTTCTCGACGAGCTCGGAATACGAAACGAGCAGGAAGGGCTCGGGCAGCCCCTGGTAGATCGCGACGTTGCCGTCCTCCTCCGCAAGGTAGGCGGAGTTGTGCACGTAGGCGTTGACGCCCCACGCGGCGCCGGCGACGATGGCCGCCAGCAGGACCAGGACGAACGCGATCGTCAGCTTGGTCTTGAGCGCGATCTTCTTGCGATGGGCCTCGCGCTTGCCCTCGATGTCGACGACGACCACGGTCACGTTGTCGTTGCCGCCGGCGGCGATGGCCTCGTTCACCAGCTGCGAGGCGCAGCGCTGCGGATCGGCGGTGCGCGTCATGATCGCCTGGATGGCGGGATCCTCCACCATGCCGTACAGGCCGTCGGAGCACAAAAGCAGCCGATCGCCGGCCTCGACGTCGATCTCGTAGAGGTCGGGCTTGGTGGACGGGTCGGTGCCCAGGGCGCGGGTGATGACCGAGCGGCGCGGATGGACGCGCGCCTCCTCGGGCGTGAGCTGGCCCGCCTCCACCATCATCGCGACCAGGCTGTGGTCGCGCGTGAGCTGCTGGAGCTTGCCCTGATGCAGAAGATAGGCGCGCGAGTCGCCCACCTGGGCGATGATCAGGCGATCCTCCTTGAGGATGGCCGCCGTGCAGGTGGTGCCCATCCCCTCGCGGCCGCGCCCGTCCTCGGCGGCGGCGATGATCTCGAGGTTGGCCTCCTCGACGGCGTGTCCGAGCGCTTCGGCGTCGGGCGTCTGGGGCGCCTTCTCGGCGAGGATGGACGTGGCGATCTCGGACGCCACCTCGCCGGCGGCGTGGCCGCCCATGCCGTCCGCGACGACGAACAGCGGCGGGGCCACGACGAGGCTGTCCTCGTTATGGTCGCGCACGCACCCCACGTCGGTGCGGCTGCCGAAGGTCGTGATGGCGCCGCGTCGCGTGTGCGCGGTGGAGCGGTATCCCTGCTTCTCGCGCGCCATCAGGCATGCCTCACTCTAATGGAGACGTCGCCGACGGTGACGACGTCGTTGTTCTTGAGCGCGGTGGGGGCCGAGATCATCTGCTTGTTGACCATCGTGCCGTTGGTGGAGCCCAGATCCTCGACGAAGAGGTTCTGGCCCATCAGCGAGAAGCGCGCATGCCGCGCCGACACGTACCCCGCGCCGATCACGATATCGGCTCCGGGGCTGCGGCCGACGATGACGGGGCCGCGCACCACGATGGACACGCCGCGCAGCTCCTTGGGGCCGCGTTCGACCGAGATGTTCCAGGTGCGCTCGCGCTTGCGCTGGCCGCGCACCAGCCCGATGCCGGTCTTCATGATTGCGAATAGGAACAGGTAGAGCAGCGCCACGAACAGCAGGCGCCCCACCAGCAATGCGATATCGATCATGCGGTGCGCACCTTTGCCTTACTTGCGGTAGGTGAAGACGTAGTTCGTCGTTCCGATGGTGATGCGGTCGCCTTCCTGCAGCGGCTGGGAGGCGATCTCGAATCCGTTGACCAGCGTGCCGTTGGTGGAGCCCAGGTCGGTGATGACCCAGGTGCCCTGCGGGTCGCATGCGAGCTCGGCATGCGTGCGGCTAGCGTTGATGTCGGACACGACGATGTCGTTTTTGGACTCGCGGCCGATCATCAGGCGGTTCGCGATGAGCGTGTACGCGCGGCTGTTGGTGGTGTCGATGAGGCGCGCCTGGGCGCTCTCGTGCGGTGCCGCCGCCAGGGGCTGGTTCTCGCCGCCGGCGAACACCACGGTGTTGGCGACGCGCTGGGGCTGGGGCGTCTGCGCCTGGCGGGCCGCCATGCCCGCGCCCGCAGCCGCGCCGGCGACCGCGGCACCCGCCGCGGCTGCGCCGCCCGCGGGGGCTCCGAAGAGCGTCGCCTCGCCGCCCTCGTCGTGGGGGAAGGCGCCGCCGCGCGCCTGGTCGGGGGCCGGATCGTCGTAGGCGAGATCGAAGCCCTGCTCGACGGGGGCTCCCGGCTCGCCGTAGGCGTCGTATTCGTCGTAGGAGCCGTAACCCGCCTGATCGCCGGCGTAGCCGTAGTCGTCGTAGTCGTAGCCGTAGTCGGGTTGGGGCTGGGGACGAACGCCGCCGCGGGGGGCGCCGCCGAAGTTCTGGCCGCGGCCCTGCTGGGGGTATCCGCCGCGCGCGCCGTAGCCCGCGGGCTGGGGCGCCAGGCCGTAGCGCTCCATCTCCTCTTCGCGCAGCTGGGCGACGATGGGGGCGGCGACCGCCTCGGCGATGACGTCGAACTTGCCGTGCTTGAGCGCGTCGTCCACGATGAAGCGCACCAGCGGCTGGCCATCCATCACCAGGCCGTGCTCGGCGGCCTTGGCGGCAAGGTAGGTTTCGGTCTCGCCGGCGAGCGTGGGGTAGTAGCCGAACAGGCGCTCGTCGTCGTCGGGGTTCACCAGCACGGTGTAGAGCGTGGGGGCGTACTGCTTGCCGGCGCCCACCATCTTCTCGCGGCGCATCTGCTTCTCGGCTTTCTTGGCGATCTGCACCGGGGACAGGGGCGCGCCCGCCATCTTGTTGGCGGCGCCCTCGACCGTGTCTTCCATCTTGCCTTCGAACCTTGAAAGGAAGCCCATCGCTTCTCCTATCGATCAATCGGCGAGGCGCTCTGTGCGCGCCTATGCAATGTTCCATCTTGCCACAAACGCACGGCGGCCCTTCGCGCGTGCGCTTATTCTTTATTCAATCGTCATTTACGGGGCCTTTACCGTAAGCTTGCCGTAAGGGGAGCGCGTGGCGGATCGCGCGATGGCCGCAGCGCGGGCCTGCCGTGGGATAAGGGAGGGCGCGCATGCCGGGCGACGCCACGCCTGGCAGGGGTGGCGCCGCGGCGAGCGCGGTTGGGCGGGAGCGGGTCCGCGGAGCGATCCCGCGCGGGCTTCTCCCACGCAGGTTCCCGTTGTCGCTTTTCCGCAGGTCGCTATAATGGAGCCAACGTGTTTCGGTCCGGTTGTTCCGCGTGGGCGCGCGATGGCGTCGTCCCCGCTGAGGAAGGGGTTTGCGGCATGCTGTACGACAACATCATGGTTCCCTACGACGGCTCTCCGTCCGCGCGCGCGGCGCTTGAGGAGGCGGCGCGTTTCGCCAACGAGGATCCCGGTTTGACGCTGCGCATCGTCACCATCATCGATGCCGAGTCGCGTGTCGCCGCCTACCTTGAGAAGCATCCCCTGCCCGAGGGCGTCGTGCCCTCCGCGCGCCTGCGCGAGATCCACCAGCAGGTGGTGGACGAGGCGGACGTCGATCTGCACCGCCAGATCGACCATATCCTCGAGCGCCTGATGAACCGCGTGGTCATCGAGTTTTTGGAGGAGACCTCGCCGGGCGCCCAGATCGTCTCTTACGCCTCCGACAACAACTGCGATCTCATCATCATGGGCTCGCGCGGCCTCGGCGCGCTGCGCGGCATGCTCGGCAGCGTCAGCAGCTACGTGCTGCGCGAGGCGACCTGCCCGGTGATGGTGGTGAAGGTCGGCGACTAGGCGATTAGCGACGCGGTCGCGCCGCCGCGCCGTCCGCCCCGTCGTCGGGCGCCAGCAAAGGAAAAGGCCGTCGGAGCTGATCCGACGGCCTTTCGATTTCGTGGAGCCAACGACCGGACTCGAACCGGTGACCTGCTCATTACGAGTGAGCTGCTCTACCAACTGAGCCACGTTGGCGCACGGCTTCTTTCGAAGCGCAAGCATGCAGTATACCGAAACGCCTTGCGGCCTGCAAGGCCGCGCAAAATCCTCACAGGTCGGAAACGGCCCCGCCTTTTCCCGCGCGCCCCTTTATACTGTCCGCATGGCACGCAATCAGCTCATACTCGACCGCTACGCACCCCTCGCCGAGGCCGGCACGGGCGGGTTCAGCACGGTCCAGGTCGCCTGGGACACGCGCATCCAGCGCAAGGTCGCCATCAAATGCATCGAGCTCGAGGAGCTGCGCGCCCCTTCCGCCCGCCGCGGCGCGCCCCGCGACCTTTCCTCCCAGGAGACCGTGTCGCTCGGCGGCCTCGATGTGACAGGGGACGTTCCTTCTGTCACGTCGGTTGATGTGACAGAAGGAACGTCCCCTGTCACATCCCCCGCGGCGCCGACGCGCCTCATCGACGAGGGCGGCGCCCCCACGCGCGCGCTGGGGGAGCGCGACGACTACTCGGCGGCGGTGCGCGCCTACCTGCGCGTTCCCGGCTTGGACGAGGCCCGCACAGCGGCGATGCTCAGCGATGCGGACATCGTGGCGGTGTACGACTTCGAGGTGCGGGGCTCCACCGCCTATCTGATCATGGAGTACGTGGAGGGCATGACCCTCACCCAGCTGCTGGAGGAGTGCGGCGACCAGCTGACGCTCGAAATCGTCGCGGCGGTGTTCTCGAGCGTGGCGCACGCGCTCGACGTCGCCCATGAGAACCAGGTGCTGCATCTGGACATCAAGCCCGACAACATCCTCATCGACCGCAAGGGCCAGGTGAAGGTGACCGACTTCGGACTCGCCAAGCTGGCCGGCGCGGGCGGTTTCGGGTCCGCGGGCGGCGGCACCATCGGCTACATGCCGCTTGAGCAGATGCGCGGCGAGCTGCTGGACGTGCGCTGCGACGAGTGGGCGTTGGCGTCGGTGTCCTACGAGATGCTGACGGGCGAGAACCCCTTCCTCGCGGAGGATCTGCGTCAGGCCGAGGCGGCGATCGAGGGCGCCGAGCTCGTCCTGCCCTCGCTGTGCTGGGACGACCTCGACGACCAGATCGACGACGTCCTGTTCTACGCGCTGGATCCCGACCGCGAGGAGCGCTACGACACGGTGGCGGATTTCGCCGAGGAGATGGAGAAGTTCCTGGGAGACCCCAAACGCGGCCGCCGCGAGCTGGCGCGCCTGGTGAGCGACGCGCGCTCCGACGACGAGGGGGAGTGGGATGAGGCGCCCGAGCCCGAGCGCCCCGTCGAGCGCGCCCCCCTGGGCGAGCGCGTGGGGGCCTTGCCGCGCGCGATCGCCGGCAGGGCGGTCGCCTTGGCGGGGTCGGCGCTGGTGGCGGGTCTCGGGCTTTCGAACCTGCCGGGCGCGTCGGGCGTGGACAACCCGCTGTTCTGGGGCTTGCTGGCGCTCGTCGGCGCCTTGGGGGCGGCGCTGCCCCACGCGGGCGCGCTCGCTGCCTACGCCGTGCTCGCCGCGGCCCTCATCGCGCAGGGGGCGCCGGCTGCCGGATGCCTGCTCGTCGCCGCGGCGGGTGCCTGGTGGTGGTTCGTCGGACGCGAGGGGACGGCCCAGGCGAACTGCGCGCTGGCGGGGCCGCTCGCCGGCGCGGTCGGGGCGGCGGCGCTCGCGCCGCTGGCCGCCGGAGCGGCGCTGCGTCCCGTGCAGGCGCTCGCGACCGGGGCGTTTTCCGCGCTTTCCGCGTTCGTCCTCGCGGCGCTGGGCTCGAAAAGCCTGTTCGGCTGGGACGCGCTCGCGACCTGGCGGTTCGCGGGAGTCGATATCCAGGGCAACCTCATCGACCTCGCCGTCGACCCGGCTGTCTGGGCGGTCGTCGCGGGATGGGTCGCCTCCGCCGCGCTGCTCTCGGCGCTGTGCCTGCGCCGCAGCCGCGCGCTGCTCATCGTCGGCGTCGTCGCGGGCGCGGCGATCCTCGTCGTCGCGGCGTGCGCTGCCGCGGGCCTCTCCGCGCATCAGGCGCTCGCCGCTCCGGCCCCCGAGGCGTTCGCCTCGATCCTCGTCAGCGCGATCGCGGTCGCCGTGGTCGCCTCGGCGTTCCCCAAACAGGAAGGGCCCCTCGATGATGCCGAGGAGCCCTTTGCCGAGCAGGGGTTCTAACGCGACGCCGACCCTTTAATCCAGCAGGTCGCACACCTTTCCCAGCAGCAGCTCGAAGCTGACGCCGCGTTCCTGGAAATGCGGCTGCTGGGCGCTCACGATCATCGCGTCGTGCACCAGATCGCCCGCGAACCGCGCCGCGTCGGCCAGGCTGCGCTCGCACATGACCGCCGCCATCAGGGCCGAGCAGTACAGATCGCCCGTGCCGTGCAGCATGTAGGGCAGGTACTCGTTGTGCACCTCGGTCAGGTCGCACTCGGCGCCGCCCACGTAGTTGCGGATGACGTTCTCGCCCGCGCGCTGGATGCCCTTGAGCACCACGTTCTTGGCGCCCTTGGCCAGCAGCGCCTCGACCAGGCGCCCCGCCTCCGCCTCGCTGATGTCGACGCCGCCCCACGCGTCGCCGATGGGCTCGCCCAGGATGATCGCCGCCTCGGTGAGGTTGGGCGTGAGGATGTCGGCGTCGGCGGCGAGCTGCGCCATCGCATCGCACAGCTCGGGCGTGTAGGTGGGGTAGACCTTGCCGTGGTCGGCCATGACGGGATCGACCACGCGCAGCGCGTGCGGATAGGTCTCGTAGATGCCGCGGATGATGTCGACCTGCTCCGGCGCTCCCAAGAATCCCGAGTAGACCGCATCGATGTCGACGTCGATGCCCTTCCACGCGTTCAGGTAGTCGGCCAGGATGTCGGTCGTGTCGTGCATGTACCAGCCGGGGAACGCCGTGTGGCTGGAGAACAGGCCCGTCGGAACCGGGCACACGTCGCAGCCGGCGGCGGACAGGACGGGGATGGCGACGCCCAGCGAGCACTTGCCGTAGCCGCACAGGTCGTGAACGGCGGCGATGCGGGGGATGTAGGCGCCCTGGCGCGCGTACAGCGCGTCGGAGGCGGCGGGTTCGGTCGTTTCGATCGTGTCGGTCACGATGCTTCCTTTCCCTTGCAAGGTAAATGCGCCGCAACTACGTGCGGCGCGGTGCGATGCTGAGTATGGACGGGTTTTATTGCGGGCTGGTTGCGGGAAGGCTATTCCTTGGAATTCTCCTCGTCCTCATCATCGTCGTCGAACAGGGACCACTCGTCTTTAGACTTGGGGCGGTCGACGAACAGCTTGCGCGTGCGCCTCTCCATGATGATGCAGGCGATCAGGCAGATGACGATGCCGGCGCCGACCATGCATCCGATGCCGCCGTAGGTTTGGAACAGGAAGTGGTAGATCTGTTCGAAGTCCATGGGTCCTCTTCGTTCTCGCAGGTTGCCCGCCGCGAACGGCCGCGCATCGGCGCGCCCCGCGGCTTCCGTAAAGTTCATCAGGGGCAGTATACTGCACCGCCGTCCCGTGGCGGGCAATCCAGATAATCAACGTCAAGCGGATCGCCGTCGGCGGGGCGGGGCGTGGCGGCTCCGGGACGGGGTGCGCCTTCGTCGTCGCGAGCGCGCGCAGCGGGACAGGGTGCGTTGTCTGCGGCGTGGAGCGGTGTTTCGGGATGCGGACCTGCGTCGTGCGTGGCCGCGTTCCCGCCGCGGCCCCTTCGGCGGAGAGCCTCGGCGCAGTTCGCCACCTCGACGCACAGCAGGCGCTCCGCCTCGTCGAGCTCCTCCGGCAGGCAGTGCGAAAGGTATTCCATCGCCGCCCGCTTGCAGGCGAGCAGCTTCTCGAAATGTTCCGGGTCGAAGGCGGGCATTTTCTCTCCTAAATGCTCCATGTGTCCGGTTATAACCGTACACGCAACGTATGGTTGTCAATAGGCTGATTCGCATGGAGGTTTCTGCTAGGAAAATCGGATTGCGGATTCGCGCTCTCAGGGAAGAGCAGGATATCTCCTTGCGTCGATTCGCCCTGATGACCGATTTGAACAAGAGCCATCTATCGGACATCGAGCGCGGCAAGTGCGACCTGCGCATGAGCACGCTGAACAAGATCCTCTCGGGCTTGGGGACATCCCACGTCGACTTCTTCGCGGGCATCGATTAGCGCACCGCCCGCCCCTTCCGCACGATCTCGATCGGTTTCGCCCGAACGGATCGCCCGTCCTCGCCATGATCCGTCCCGCGACGCCCTCTTCACGTCCTTCGGGCGTGCAACCGTCTTCGCCGCGCTTCTCTGCCCGTCTGCGCATCATGCGCTCTCCCTCGCTTGGGCGAAGTTCTGCCGCGCCATCGTGGCGATGAAGGCGTAGAGGCGCGCGATGGCGCGTGATCGATCGCTTCGGTGCACCAGGTTGAGCGGAACCGTGAAGCGCTCGTCGGCGTCGAACGGCAGGGACGCCATGTCGGCGGGCGGCGCGGCGAAACGGTTCTCGCGCGCCACCAGGACGATTCCCCCTTGGCGGATGAAGCGCCCCGCCGCCTCGCGCGAGGGCGGAAGGTCGGCGAACCGGGGCACGATGCGGCGCAGACGGCATTGCTCGGCCATCCGCGGGAGCATCCAGCCCCGGTCGACGGGGAGCGCCACCGGACGCCCGTCCAGATCGTCGAGCACAAGGCGGCTCCGACGGGCGAGCTCGTGGGTGCGCATCATCACCGCATGGGGGTGGAGCATGCCGACGCGGTGATGCTCGAACCCCTGCCCGTCGATCGTCCCTAGAACGATGGCGGCGTCCAGCATCCCCGACCGCAGCGCCGCCGCGCACGACTCGTTTGCCAGAAACGTCAGGTGGAGCTTCGTGTTCCGATGCATCGTGCGGTACGGCGAGAAGTCCTCGGGGAAAAACACCTGGCACCGCGATGCCGCCTCGACGACCCCGAGCCGGATATCGCACGCCTCGTCGGCCTCCTGGCAGCCCGAGGCGTAGATCGCCAGGTCGTCGAACGATCTCACGGCATCTTCGGCCTGTTTCGAGAAGCGCACGGCGACGTCGGTGGGCGCGATGCCCCGGCCCTCGCGCGTGAACAGGGGGAATCGCAGCTCCTCCTCGAGCGCCTTGATCGCCTTCGAGATCGCCTGGGGCGACACGTACAGCGCCTGGGCTGCTTTGGCGAAGCTTCCCTCGCTGATGACGGCGCGGAGGTATTTGAGCTGGGTGACGTTCATGGCGTGTCCCTCTGACGAAGCGGCGGGGCGTCCGCGCGCTCGGGACGCCCTTTGATTAAACTTACCTTAAGAAAAAGTTGAAGATGTGCGACTCCCCGGGCGGACGGCGCATCAGGGCGGTGATCAGCCTCATACGCCCCCGATCGACAACCTCCGGTTGCGAATGAGAAAAAAGGGACAGTCACTTTTTCTCATCCGACGTTTGAAAATGAGAAAAAGTGACTGTCCCTTTTTCTCATTCAGATGGCGATGGCGTGCGGAATGCGGATGGGCGCGGGGCGGGCGCGTCGGGCTGCGCTATACTGACAAGCCGTCCCGCCGCGACGCGTTTTCGGCGCGCCGCAGGTCAATCGAACGTTGAAGCGAAAAGCAAAAGGAGCGCGATCATGCTAGACATCCGTTATGTCCGCGACCATCAGGAGGAAGTTGCCCAGGCGATGAAGAATCGCAACGCCTCTTGGGATTCCGCGCTCTTCTCCGAACTCGATGAGGCCCGCCGCGCCGTCATCGCCGAGGTCGAGGCGCTGCAGCAGGAGCGCAACACCGCGTCCAAGTCCATCGGCAAGATGATGTCGGAGGGCAAGAAGGACGAGGCCGAGGCGGCCAAGGAGCGCGTGCGCGCCATCAACGACCAGATCGCCGAGCTCGACGCCCGCCGCGACGAGGTCGAGGGCAAGCTCAACGACCTCATCGCCCACACGCCCAACCTCCCCAATGACAAGACGCCCGTCGGCAAGGATGAGACCGAGAATCCCGAGATCCGCCGCTGGGGCACCCCGCGCGATTTCGCGGCCGAGGGCTTCGAGGCCAAGCCGCATTGGGATTTGGGCACCGACCTCGACATCCTCGACTTCGAGCGCGGCAACAAGCTCTCGGGCAGCCGTTTCACCGTGCTGGGCGGTTTGGGCGCCCGCCTGGAGCGCGCGCTCATCAACTTCTTCGTCGACACCCACGCGTCGCGCGGCTTCAAGGAGTGGTGGCCGCCGGTGGTGGTGAAGCGCCAGACCATGTTCGGCACGGGCCAGCTGCCCAAGTTCGAGGACGACGCCTACCATGTGAGCGGCGACATGTTCCTGATCCCGACCGCCGAGGTGACGCTTACCAACCTGCACGCCGGCGAGGTGCTCGACGCGGCCGACCTGCCGCTGCGCTACACCGCGTTCACCCCCTGCTTCCGCGAGGAAGCGGGCTCCGCCGGCCGCGACACGCGCGGCATCATCCGCCAGCACGAGTTCGACAAGGTCGAGATGGTCAAGTTCGCCACGCCCGAGCAGTCCGACGAGGAGCTGGAGAGCATGACCGCCGAGGCGGAGTACCTGCTCCAGCAGCTGGGCCTGCCGTACCGCGTCATCGCGCTGTGCACGGGCGATCTGGGCTTCTCCGCCCAGCAGACCTACGACATCGAGGTCTGGCTGCCCAGCTACAACGATTACAAGGAGATCTCGTCGTGCTCCAACTGCGGCGATTTCCAGGCCCGTCGCGCCAACATCAAGTACCGCGACCCCGAGAACTTCAAGGGCTCGCGTTTTCTGCACACGCTGAACGGCAGCGGCCTGCCCGCGGGCCGCACGATGGCTGCCATCCTCGAGAACTTCCAGCAGCCCGACGGCACCATCCGCGTGCCCGACGTGCTGGTCCCCTACATGGGCGGCGTTGAGGTCATTGGTCCGCAAGCGTAAGAACAGGCCGCGCAAGGCGACGGTCCCCCTGTCCCAGATCGCAGCTCAGCTGCAGGAGGAGAAGGCGGCTGCGGAGGCCGCTGCGCCCGCATCTCGGGCGGCCTCGTCCGCGACAGGCGCTGCGGCCGCGCCTGCGACGTCCGTCGCGAAGGAATCCCCTTCGGCTTCCGCCGCGCCTGTCGCCGTGGGGGCCGGATCCGCCGCTCCCGCGACTTCCGGGGGCGTCGTGCCGACGGCCTCCGGATCGGAGCCTGCCACCCTTTCGGCTGCTGCGACGAAATCCGATGGATCCGCACCGGCCGCGATGGCGCCCGCTGTCGAAACGGCGCCTGCCGCCGAGGCGGTATCCGCCGACGGAGCGACGGCCTCCGACGCCGCTGACGGTGCCGGGAGCGCCGCGCCCGCATCCTCCGCGCCGGAGGGAGAAGTCGCTTCTTCCCCTGAAAGCGCTGATGAGAGGCCCTCTTCCGAGAAGGATGCGGAGGCATCCGGATCCGAAGGGACGGAGGCGCCTTCGGACGCGGAGGGCGCCGACGCAGCCGAGGCAACCGGCACGACCGTCGCGGCCGACGCAGCCGACGCGGCGGAGGCAACCGATGCCAAGCCCGGCAAGCCCTCGAAACGCGCATCCGTCCGCGCGATCCGCAAGCCGAAGCATCTGGCGCTGTGGATCGCCGCCGCCATCGTCGCACTCATCGTCATCGCCGTCGCGCTGTTCTCGTGGGACCGCTGGCTGCGCTACGACGACGCCGCCGACCTCCAGGGCCAGTGGCACATCGCCGATT
>DGYMJ06203__coassemble_862_pt1 | contig 15057 bp, 8 predicted proteins | sample DGYMJ06203__metabat2_high_PE_045 | metagenome-assembled genome bin DGYMJ06203
AAAGAGCCCCTCGCGCTCGAGGAACGGCCGACGGACTTCTCCTGCATCTTCTCGGGATCGCGCGCGACGTTCCTCTCGCTGCCAGGAGCCGGATCGAACGCCCCCGCGGAAATGGAGAACCTCGCGGCGTTCTCGCAGACGGGTGGAACGACGCGTTGCCTCATGCAGGCGGACGTTCTCTACGAGTCGACGAGCATCACCTACACGCCGGACTACTTCGACAGGCTTTCGAAGGAATTCCCAGACGACTTCGAGGGTGCGGACGAGACGATGCGGTCGTTCGACCCCGCGAACCCTCCCGCCGAGATGCGGTTCATCCTGCGCTCGTTCTCGCCCGAACGCGCAGCGCTGCCGGGCGCCGCGCCCTACTTCCATGCCAAGGCGCTCGAGGCGCTGTCCGCGCTTTTGATGCGTTCCAAGCCGGCCGAAACAAAAGCGCAGCAGGAGGACCGCGCGCTCGTCGAACGGGCCGAGGCCCTCATTTCGACGCACCTCGCCGAGCCCCTCACCGTCGCGTCCATCGCGGCTGAACTCTACGTGGGCCGCTCCAAACTCTGCGAGGCGTTCCGACGCGTGCGCGGCAAGGGCGTTGCCGAGCTTTTGCGTCAAGAGAGGATGAATGCCGCCCTCCGGCTGATCGCCAGCGGCGAGGCGAACATCGCCGATGCGGCGCGAGCGGTCGGCTACGCACGCTCGTCCTCGTTCGACGAGGCGTTCCGACGCGAATTCGGATGCTCGCCTACCGAATGGCGCAAAAACAGAGAGCCCCGGTAGTCCGAGCCGATCTCGCTGCTGCCGATGCAAACCCACCGCCTCTCGCGGTTTTTCGCGATCTGCAGGACAACGCTCCTTTTGCCCTGGGAAAAGCGCCATCCCTAAATCAACTTCCATCGTTTGCGCCCGTTCCTGTAGCATAGTTGCTTCACGAACGCTTTCCCGTCGACTGCGACGCGGATCTGAGAGAAAAGGCGCTCCATGGGCGTCTTCAAGAAAACCGTTGAGGTTTGGGGCTCGATCAGCCTCATCAAGCGCATCGTCATCGGCTTGGCCGTCGGCATCGCGCTGGCGCTCGCATGGCCCAACATCGCCGCCATCGAGCTTCTGGGCACGCTGTTCAGGACGGCGCTGGCCTCATGCGCGCCGATCCTCGTGTTCTTCATCGTGATCTCCGCGCTCGCCAACGCCAAGACCACCGGCGGCATGAAGACCGTCGTCATCCTGTACGTCATCAGCATGTTGCTGGCGGCGATCGTGTCCATCGCGGCGAGCTACCTGTTCCCCATCGAGCTCACGCTCGCCGAGGCGACGACCGACCAGGCGGCGCCCCAGGACGTCGGCGAGGTGCTCAACTCCGTCATCCTGAGCGCGGTCGCCAACCCCATCGAGGCGCTTATCAACGGCAACTACCTGGGCATCCTGGCTTGGGCGGTGTTGATCGGCATCGCGCTGCGCTCGGCGTCCGAGACATCCAAAGACGTCTTCAACGCCATCTCCGAGGCGGTGACCACCATCGTGCGGTGGATCATCGCCTGCGCGCCGTTCGGCGTGATGGGCCTGGTGTACACGACGTTGTCCGACAACGGTCCCGAGATCTTCTTCGAATACGGCAGGCTCATCCTGGTGCTGGTCGGCTGCATGCTGGTCATCGCGCTGATCACCAACCCGCTCATCTGCCTGATCGCGTTCCGCAAGAACCCCTTCCCGCTGGTGCTGCGCTGCCTGAAGGACTCCGGCATCACGGCGTTTCTCACCCGCAGCTCCGCCGCGAACATCCCGGTCAACATGGTGCTCGCCGAAAAGCTCGGACTCGACCCGAACACCTACTCGGTCTCCATCCCGCTCGGCGCCACCGTCAACATGGCAGGCGCCACGGTGACGATCAGCGTCATGACGATGGCAGCGGCCCACACCCTGGGCATTCCCGTCGACATCCCCTCGGCGCTCATCCTGTGCGTGCTCGCCGCCGTCAGCGCGTGCGGCGCTTCGGGCGTGGCGGGCGGATCGCTGCTGCTCATCCCGCTGGCCTGCTCGCTGTTCGGCATCCCCAACGAGGTGGCGATGCAGGTCGTCGCCATCGGCTTCATCATCGGCGTGGTGCAAGACTCCTGCGAGACGGCGCTCAACTCGTCCTCCGACGTGCTGTTCACCGCGACGACCGACTACCGCGCCCGCATGAAGCGCGGAATCCCGTTCAACCCCGGCAAAGACGACGAGCTTGTGGTGCTGTCCGACCCGACGACCCTCGCCCGCCTCTCGACCGATCCGACGAACGCAGAAGCAGAAACAGGGGCAGAGGCAGGGGCAGGAGCAGAGACGGAACCAGCGACTCGGTAAATCATCGCCCAAAAGAGAGCCGCCTCCCATCCCCGGACTTTTCGCCCGAAGGATGCGAGGCGGCCAAAAAGGACTCTGAAGTCATTCGACGGATCGTTCCGCAGAATGACGGGCGGCGGCTTACTGCCCCATGCGGCCGCAGGTTCGATGCCCCACCCCACGCCATGCGACGGCAGGCTCGACACCCCGCCCCGCGCAGCCGTGCGCTCGACGCCGTGCCGACCCTGCCGCATGGCGCGAGACCTCCTATAATGGAAACCATCATCGCCTCGATCGGAAAGGGGACCGCCATGGCCTTCGACGTTTCCAAGATCAACATCCCCCTCGGATTCGGCTGCATGCGCTTCGACGGGCGCGCCGACGACACCGTCGATATCGCGCAGGTGAGCGAGATGATCGACTGCTACATGGAAGCCGGCGGCAACTACTTCGACACCGCCTGGGCCTACCCCAACTCCGAGAAGACCCTGCGCAAGGCGCTGGTCGAGCGCCATCCGCGCGATTCGTACCTGATCGCGTCCAAGTGCGTGGCGTGGAGCAACTGCACCTGCAAGGAGGACCTGGAGGCGCAGCTGCAGGAGACGCTCGCCACGCTGGGCATCGACTATCTGGACGTGTACCTCATGCACAACCTGGGCGGCACGCGCACCGCATCGTTCGAGAAGTACGACGCTTGGGAGTTCGTGAAGAGCGTGAAGGAGCGCGGGCTCGCCAAGCACATCGGCTTCTCGGCGCACTGCACGCCCGAAGAGCTGGAAGGCTTCATCGCCGCGTACCCCGAAGCCGAGATCATCCAGCTGCAGGCCAACTACAGCGACTGGGACAGCCCCGACTTCCGCGAGCGCGAGTGCGTGGAGCTGGCGCACGCGCACGGCTTCCCCGTCATCGCCATGGAGCCGGTGAAGGGCGGCATCCTGGCCGACCCGCCGCAAGCCGTGAGGGACATCCTGGACGAGACGATGTCCGACGACTCCTACGCCACCGCCGCGCTGCGCTTCACGGCCAGCCAACCCGGCATCGTCGTGACGCTTTCGGGCATGAGCACGCTCGAGCAGGTGCAGGACAACTGCCGCGCTTTCCGGGACTTCAAGCCGCTTGACGACGGGGAGCTTGCCGCCATCGACCGCGCCCGCTCCGCCCTGAAGGAAGGCGGCACCGTGCAGTGCACCAGCTGCGATTACTGCGCCAAGGTGTGCCCGCTAAACATCGGCATCTCGCAGTCGCTCGCCGTGCTGAACCATTTCATCAACTACGGCGATGCCGCGTCCGCCGGCTACCAGATGGGCTTCGTGGTGCGGTTCAACGCGGGCAAGAGCATGATCACCGAGTGCATCCGCTGCGGCGCATGCGAGGACGCCTGCCCGCAGAACCTGCCCATCCTGGAGTACTTCGACCGCATCAACGACGAGATCTTCTCGGTGGAGCCCGAGCAGCCGGCGCTCATGCGCGGCAGCACCGTCGGGAAGCGCTAGCAGGCAAACCGAACGGGCGCATCGCGCTAAATCGAACGTTCGCGTCATAACGCATCCTGAAGATGACGCGTTTAATCGATTTAGCGCGATGCGTCTTGGCATCCTTTTTCAAATGCAACAGATGCACGCTATTCACCTGGGGTTTTCCAGCTCGGCAAATGAAGACCCCATTTCACCGTCGCAAAAATCGCGCTAAATCGAGCTTCCCTGCCATCGAACGCCCCGAGAGCGGCAAGATCGCACGATTTAGCGCGACGAATCACCTTTTCGGCATCAGGCGTGCGAGTGAGCCGCTTTCGACGCGGAGGTGCCGGCGGGAGCGGCAGCAGCGGAGGCAGCCTCGCCCGCGTCGCCCTTGCCGAACTCCGCGCGGCCCATCTCGGTCCACTCGGGCTCCTCGTCGGGCAGCGAGCCGGCTTCCTTGGTGAAGAGCTCCTTGAGGCAGTTGTACGCCACGATCGCGCCGAGGATCATCAGCAGGATCGCGAACACGAGCTGCAGGCCCGACGTGGCGATGACCGCCGCACCCGAGCTCGACAGCGCGTTGATGCAGCCGATCGTGCTCTGCACGAGCGACGTGAACGTGCACACGAGCAAAAACGCCACCGGCACGTACAGCATGAAGCCCTTGCGTCCCGTGCATTTGCAGAACACCGCGAGCGTGATCATCGTCATGCCGCCGAGCAGCTGGTTGGACGCGCCGAACAAAGGCCAGATGTTCAGGTAGCCGCCGAACGCAAGCGCCAAACCCAACGCCAGAGTCAGCACCGTGGCAACCCACGTGTTCGAGAGGACCTTCGCCACGCCGGTGTTCTCGGCCGCGGCGTCTTCGGCAGCGTCGTTGCCCTTGGCGAAGAACTCCTGCACCGACAGACGGCCGATGCGCGCCACCGCGTCAACCGAGGTGAGCGCCAGCGCCGACACGCACATCGTCATGAACACCGTGGCCAGCGTGCCATCGATGCCGAACGCCATCATGCCGCGCGCCACGCCCTGCGAGAAGATCTGGAACGGCGTGCCCACTGCGGCGCCCAAGGCACCCGACGTGTTGAGCTGCGTGAACATGATTGCCGCAACCACGATGGCCAGCACACCGACGAACGACTCGAGGATCATCGCGCCGTAGCCCACCGGCACCATGTCCTGCTCCTTGGAGATCTGCTTGGACGAGGTGTTGGTGGACACCAGGCTGTGGAAGCCCGACAGCGCACCGCATGCAACCGACACGAACAGCAGCGGGAACACGTAGCTGCCGTTGGCGGCGAGCGCGGAGAAGTCGGCCACCATCGGCGCGGACATCGTGGCGTTTCCGCTCGCGCCCAGCACGAAGATGCCGATCACCGCGCAGACGATCATGACGATCATCATGATGCTGGTGAGGTAGTCGCGCGGCTGCTTGAGCGTCTGGATGGGCATGGCCGCCGCGAACAGCAGGTACACCAGGATCACAGCGAACCAGCCGAATTTGTCAAGGTAGATCGGGAACTGCATGCCCACGGCGAACATCGCCACGAACAGCACGACGGCGAGCACAAGCTCCTTCCAGCCCGACAGGCCGAAGCGACGGTTGATCCAGCCGAACAGGATCGCGACGAACGTGAACAGAATCGAGATCGTGCCCGCCGTGCCGCCCGCGTACGACTTGGCGGCGTCGACCGCGCCCTGGGCGTCGAACGTGGCCTGGAAGGTGCCGGCCACCATGTCGACGAACGCCGCGATGACGATGATCGTGAACAGCCAGCTGAACAGCAAAAACAGCTTGCGGCCCGTGCGGCCGATGTACTTCTCGATTAGCTGGGCGAGCGATTTGCCGTTGTTCTTGACGCTGGCGTACAGCGCGCCGAAGTCGTGCACGGCGCCGAAGAAGATGCCGCCGACCAGCACCCACAGAAGCACCGGCAGCCAGCCGAACATGAGCGCGGTGATGGTGCCCGTCACCGGGCCCGCGCCGCAGATCGAGCTGAACTGATGCGAGAACGCGGTGAAGCAAGACGCGGGCGAGAAGTTCTTGCCGTCCTTCATGCGCTTCGCCGGCGTCAGCGCCGCACGGTCGATGCCCCACGTCTTGGCGAGCCAGCGCCCGTAGAGCAGGTAGCCGGCGGCAAGCACCACCGCGGCGACCACGACGACGATCATTCCGTTCATAGAGTTCCTTTCCGGGGGCTGCCCTCCCCCTCCTATCGCGCGGACGGCGGCCGGCAACGCGCGCCGATGCCGGCCTGGACCGGGTGATTGCGTCGGAAACAAAAAGAGGGCCGCGTTGCGCGACCCTCGATCAGGCCGCCCGCAGTCTCACGGGCGGACCTCATATGCATCCGACCCGTGCTAGCTAATCACCAGAACCAGAATGTCCAGCAGACCGATAAGCATATGCGGGCAACCTCTACTTTCCCCTTGCGGATGCGGCTGCTAGCCGTTCCGCTCCGTCAGATCAAAGCCGCAAGACGACGCTCGTCGCAAGCGGCTCGTGCCCTAGATTAGGAGTAGATTGTTTCGGGGATGTTGCGCCCTTGCTACAAGAATGTTGCAAGGGAAGCGGCGCTCGAAGAGGGGGCACGGAACAGCATTGGATCCGCACCGCGCCCCCTTGTTCCGCAATTCGCCTGGAAATGCGCGTTTTTCGCCGTTGGACGACATCCAACAAAGGGAAAGCCCCTCTTATTCGGACACGATGCTCGACGCCTTTCCGAAGCGACGCACTGAAGACCCGCTCCACCAGGGGAAACGTCGAGGCAGCGCGGTGCGGGCATTCGCGAGAGGCATCATCCGCCGGCGACGACGTCGACCAACGGGCAAAAACCTGCATCGAACGCGGTTTTTCCAAACAAGCGCCACTTGAGCGGCTCGGAGGCGGACACCGAGCAGGAATGGGAGGCGCGCTCGAACGCCCGATCCCGGGCTGTCGGGTCGCCTCGGGCTATTCCAGCACAAGCTCGCCGAAGCACTCCGGCATATGGAAGTTGGGCGTGTCGCTGTCGGTAGGACTCCATGAGAGATAATGCTTGTTCGCCGTCAGGTTGCCGCATTTGTAGAAGTTGCCGCGCAGGACGGTTCCCGATTCCGCCGTGAAGTCAGGGTAAAGCTGGCGGATGAAGTCGAACGGGATCTTGTAGGTGATCTCCCAACCGCTCTCGGTGCGTGCGGACGACGCCTCGTACACATCGTCGGTGCGCACGAGCCGGGTGCGGTTCGCTTTCTCGGTGCCGATCTGGGCTCCCACCGCGCAATTCGGATTGAACTCGAAGTTCAGATAGCGCGCATCCTCCGGCACCGGCGAGAGGAAGAACTCCAGGCAGCTGTCCTCGTAGGTGTTGGCAAGGAGGTCGTCTGCCGGGTATTCGGCGCGGATATCCGCCTCCTCAGCCCACATGCGCACGTAGAAGGCCTCGTCGTCGTAGCACAACTGCGCATGAGCGGCGATGTCCACGGGATCGAGCCACTGCTGGTTGTCGATGTCGAGCACGGAGATCGCATCCCAGTCAGGTGCGCCGTCGACATGCGCAACGGAATAGCTGCGCAGGGCCTCGTCGCCCGCCGAGGCATCCGCCGTCGGAGCATCCTCTTCCTGCGGTTCCGCCTCAACCGGCACGGGCTCCCCCGCCTCGATGGTTTCAACGGTCTCGATCTTCGCCGTCTGGGCGCACCCTGCAAGGCAAACCATCAACGCGATCGCACTGATCAGGCCGAACGTTCTCTTTTTCATGATGCCCCTCCTTGCGGCGAAATCTTCCTCGCAACGTCTGCTTGCATGGTATCCCGATTCCGCCCTCGGATGCCCCACCCGTTTTGGCCTCCAAACGGGTGAGAGTCAACGCGACCCTCAACGGTAAGATGAAGGATGGCAGATCAGTCCATCCATCGGACGCCTCGCCGCCTCCTCCGCCGACAGCGGCCTTCGCCCTGCCGGGCAGGCAGCCCCGCCGATGCGGAACCGGCGAAGCGCCGCGCGTGCCAAATGCGTGCCATTAGATGTGTCCCTTTGGCACGCCCCGTCGCAAGGAGGCCTCCATGAGCACGAACGACCGCACCTCCGCATCCGCTCCCATCTTTTCCCGCAGGGGTTTTCTCTCGCTGCTCGCCGCGACTGGAACCGTAGTCGCGTTCGGCAACGGCAGCGAACTGTTCGTTCGCGTGGCCCACGCCGATGAGGCAGGCGTGGGCGATCCCTATACCCTCTACGTCGTGAAGCGCTGGGAGGTGCCCGTCTACCTGTTCGACGTGACGGATCCCGCCAACCTCAAGCCCGTGGCGGGAGCGACGGCGCACATCACCTCTCTCTACAACGGCAAAACTGCCGATGCCGTCACCGACTCCAACGGCATCGCCGTCCTGGACGCGCGCGAGCTGTGCGAGCCCGACCCCGATCAGCAGCCGGGCGAGGTTCAGCAGAACTACTGCTTCTTCGGCAGCGTGGTCGTGCAGAAGGACGGCTACCGCACGTTCGAGACCGGCAAGATGCGCTTCATCGGCGCAGAGGAGCTGGCCGTGGCCACCGAGCCGACCGATGGCCATCCCTACGCGCGCATGGCAGCGTTCGACGACTGGGACATCCAGTACGCCGATTCCGCCACGTTCCCCGCGACGCCGGCCAACCGCGACACGCACACGCTCGTTGTCAAAACCGAGGTCTCCGACGGCCGCCCGGTGCGCGTGACCGCCTACCAAGAGGGCGGTGCCAGTTTCCAGGTGGACGCGACACCCGACGCATCCGGCCTTGCCGTCGCCACGCTGGAGGGGCGCTTCCTCTCGACCCACGCCGATGACGCGAGCCAGGCGTTCGCGCCGGACAAGCCTGTCTTCATCACCGTCGCCACCGACGCGGGCAATGGCGAGAGCTTCACGTTCGAGTCCAACCTCGTCGTCAAGCGGGGACACCTCGACGAGGCGTCGTTCGAGCCGGGGCAGCGATTCTCGCTCGACGAACTTGTGCCCAGCGAGGCGTCCGACGCCGACTTGTCACCGGACAACGGCGACCTTTCCGTCACGCTCCCCGAAAGCATTCCCGTCATCGGCGGCGGCAGCATCAAGCTGCCCATCCCCTTCTTGCCCGTCACGATCGAGACGGACCCGCTCAGCTACATCTTCATCGCGGCAAAGCTGTCCATGTCGCTTCACAAGGGCACCGACGGCCGGGGCGACAAGAACGTCTGGACGCGCGACACGTACGAGAACTGCTCGAGCGAGGCGTTCAGGACGGCCCAAGACGCGCTCCAAAGCTATCTCAACAAGAACGCGGGCATCGCCGACACCAAGCGCTCCGCGCTCACCAAGGTGCCGGGAGGCTTTGGGTTCAGCCCCTCGTTGGAGGTGGGATTCGGCCTTTACCAGACGTGGGACGACCAGCTGCTCGTGTGGCGCGGCGACGCAAAAGGCTACGTCGAGCTCACGCTGAATCTATCCTACACCCTGCAGTTCTTCATCGCATGGTTCCCTGTCTACGTGCTGTTCGAGTTCATCGTCGACGCCTACCTCGCACTCGAAGCAGGCATGGAATTCGTTGACGCCGGGGAGAAGACAAAGCCGCAATTCTCAGGCGGCAGCGGGTTCACGTTCACGCCCAAGCTGGAGATCGCCGTGGGTGCGGGCGCGGGCATGTCGGGCGCGGCATCGATCGGCGTGCGCGGATCGGGCTTTTTGTCGTTCCCCATCAACGCGCTGTTCTCGCCGCGCGGCAAGCCGAACCCGCACATGAACCTCGACGGCGGCGTCGACGTGGCCATCTGCGTCCAGTTCATCGTCTACAAGGGATCGATCCCCCTGTACGCCGGACGCTGGAACAACATCTGGACCAACTGGCCCGACGACAAGAAATCGCTTGAGGCGGGCGAAGCGTTCACGTCCGCGCACGAGGCGTTCTTCGTCAACACCCCCGACGGCGGATACGGCTACTCGATGGCCGGCGACGACGCGCACCTGCTGCAGGGCGGCGACGGCGTCAACGCCTCGTTCGTCCCCGTCACGAACGACGAGCTTGCCCGCACCGCCGAGCTGCACGCCGTCGCGCAGAACGACGGCAGCTACGCCTACGATGAGGCGCGCACCGAATCTGCCACGACCGGACTCGCCTACAGCATCACGCCGCTCGCCCTGGGGGCAGAGGGCCTCAAGCCCACCGAGACCCTGGTCTACAAGCACGTGTTCAGCGACCCGCGCCAGAAGATCTTCTCCGTCGACGGCGTCATCTGGATCGCGCGCATCGTGCCCGTCACCTACCCCACAGGCACGGGCACGCGCACGCGCCTGACCGTCGCGAAGATGGAGAACGGCGTCATGGGAAAGCCGCAGGTGGTGGAGTTCGACTTCGCCGACTACAAGGACGCAGACGGGAGCCCCGCGCCCTGCGCGCGCATCGATGCGTTCGACTGCGACTTCGACGTGGTGGGGTGCGACGAGGGCTGCAGGGCGAACCGCTGGAAGGATGGCGGCGCATTCCGCGTGCTGCTCACCATGGTCACGCGCCCCGACGGGGACGCCTCGCCCCTCACGAGTGTCGCATCCCACTCGATCGCCGCGTTCCTGTCGGTCGGCGACGACCTGTCGATCAAGACGAAGCACCTGTTCTTCGATGACTACAACCGCACCGATCAGGCGGCGATCCTGCTGTATCCGCGCATCGTGGGAGTTGGCAACAAAACGGACACCGTCGCGGCCTTCGCCCTTCACCGCATAGCTGCACCGCGAAAGACCGTATTTGACTCTGGATACAAGGAGTACCCATCAGACTGCCTTGTCGACTCGGACGGCGCCATCAGATTCACGAAGAAGGGTTTCTCGGACGTTCCGGACAATTGCTTCTTCGACGCATCAGGAAAACAGATCGATGCAACCGAGGTTCTCACCGACGCCAAGCAGAGCGTCGAAATCGCACTGCTCTTCCATGGCGCCGGCTCCCTGAATTACCTTATGTGCTACACCATGGCGACTTCGGATGACGAAAAGCAAGCCCCTCTTGTCAAGGCGGTCAGAGTCGTGCATACGTTCTTCAACGACAACCCGCACAAAGCCGCCGTCCTCAACGCCAACACAGCCAGGGCATACTGCCTGAACCGTTGGGCAAACTTCACGTCCACCGGGGCGGACGGCTTCATGCTTGCGGACGGAAGGAACCTCACGGCGCTCTGGTACCAGCGAACCGACACCGAAGAGCTTATCCATACCCAGACCGTCCAGCTTGACGAGAGCATCCACTTGGACAATTTCAAGCTGTCCCGCGACGGCAAGCTGCTCTACTTCGCCACCGTGCTCGACGGCAAGCAGGAGGACACGATCGGCCAGGACGGCAACCGCACGCCGGGCGAGGAGGCGCACGAGTACCGCATCCGCGCGTCGCGCATCGTCACCGACGCGTCAGGCGCCTACAAATTCATGGAACCGTTCACCATCGCGCAGCTCGACCACCCGGCCGATGCGCTAGTCGACCTGCCGCTGCCCGATTCCTACGGCTTCCTCTCCAACAGCATCACGAGCCTGGCCGACAGCGCCTCGGATCTGTACCTGTACGCCGTTCCCAAACTCGCGCACCTGTCGCTTATCGGCTTCACCCCCATCGGCAAGACGGTGTGCGCCGGCAACGAGGAGACGTTCCTGGTGACCGTCCGCAACGACGGCAACACGGCAATCGACTCGTTCACGCTGGTGGTCGCCGACGAGTCCGGCGAGGTCGGGCGCATCCCGGTGAGCATCCCCGACGTACAGGCGGTGCTTGAGGCCAAGGACGCGCCGAACGACTCCGACGCGCTTCTGGGCTGGTACGGCGCCGCGCCCGCCGAGGACCTCGACACGGGCGCGGGCCTCCGACCCGGGCTCATGGAGGTGCAGCCGGTCGCCGACGTTCCCACCGAGGCGGGCGTGGTGCTGCCCGGCAAGCAGCGCACCTACCGATTCAACTGGACGGTTCCCGAGCAATGGCACGGCGAGACGCCCGTCGACGTGAGCATCGACCTGGGGTCGCTGACCGTCTCGACCCAGCCCGGCTGCTGCGAGCTCGAGGAGGTCCGCACGCAGGCGGTGGGCGCCCTTCAGCTCGGAATGTCGGCGAGCGATCTGCAAAACAGCGTCTCGGTGGAGCTGCCCCTCGCAACAGCGCAGTACGAGGGCGTCGAGGACATCCCGGTCGATCGGACCGCCTATAAGCGCATTGACGATCAGGGCGGCGAGATCGCCTCGCCTTCCAGCCCGTCCGACGAGAAGCCCGGCGGCGGCGAGGGAGGATCCGGCCTTGGCCGAACCGGCGACTCGCTCACCGGCACCGTCGCCGCGGCTTTGATCGCCGCCGCGGGAGCCGGGGCCGCAGCTGCAGCCGCCCGCTCCGCGCGCGGGCGCGCCGAAGACGACTCGCACGGCAAGGAGGAGAGCCGATAGCGAGATAGAAACGGCAAGCTGTCGCTTTTTCGCAGCAAAATCCCCCTCCGTTCGCCAGAACGAATACAATTGCCCCATCGGATCTGGTGAACGGAGGGTTTCCAATGGGGTTTCAAAGCACGAGGGAGGATGGGCAGGCCGATGCCTTCGGCAAACTGATGCCCCTTTTGAGCTCCTCGTTCGAGCCAGGTGAATGCCAAGCAGCGATCGATCGCTTCGAAGACCCCAGCCTGCGCTCCGTCGCTCAAGCCGAGTACTGCTATTTCAGCGGACAGGCGGAGAAGGCGGCACGTATCGCCGGTAGCCTGCTTGAGCATCCCGATCTGACGGTGCGACTGTCGGCATGCTTGATCTACGCCTACGCCAACCTGCCGCTGGGCAACATCAACAGCGCGCGCTTCGCCCTGGCGGAGCTCCGCAATGCCCTTGAGAAAAGCCCGACCGCGTCGTCGGCACAGGGCCAGGCGGCGATGGCGTTCATGGGGTACACGTCCTCGGTTCTCCTGCATCTCCCGCTGCCCGAGGAGGCTCCTCCCGTCGACGCGCTCCTGCCGCTGCTCCCACCGGGTCTGCGCGCGTTCGCGCTGTACGTGGTGGCGCATCAGCTGTACCTGAAAGGCGAGTATGCGCGCAGCCTCGGGATCGCCGAGGGCGCCCTGTTCATGACGCCTGAGACCTACCCCATCCCCGAGATCTACCTGCGCCTGGTCGCCGTCATGGATTGCATGAGCCTCAAACGCACGGACGAGGCGCGCACGCATCTGCTTGCCGCATGGGAACTCGCCCGCCCCGACGGGCTCATCGAGGCGTTCGGCGAGCACCACGGGCTTTTGGGCGGCATGCTCGAGTCCGCCATCAAGAAGGATTGGCCGGAGGATTTCAAGCGCATCATCGACATCACCTACCGCTTTTCCGCGGGATGGCGGCGTATCCACAACCCCGCCACCGAGGAGACGGTGGCGGACAACCTCACCACCAGCGAGTTCGCGGTGTCGATGCTCGCGGCGCGCGGCTGGACCAACCAGGAGATCGGCGCGCATCTGGACGTCTCGACGAACACGGTGAAAAGCTACCTGGCCTCGTCGTTCCGCAAGCTCGGCATCAGCAAGCGCTCCGAGTTGGAAAAGTTCATGCTGCGCTAACCGGCTTTGGCGCCGGCACCGCGCCAAAGGCACCGTGCCAAAGGGACACATCGGTGCCAAAGGGACACATCTAATGGCACATGCAGAAATGGGCACTAGGAGGCATGACCTCCTGGTACTCATTTCTACCTTTTATCTGCCGGCTAACATCAGGATTACGTTGCCGCAGAAATGCCCCGGTTTGTCGAAGACGGGACTGCGATTCAGCCTCAACACCCCCGGCCCATCGATAGCGCGATGGCAACGTCACATCAGCTGTTTACCAACGTTCCAAGCGCCGCCGACCTCTTCGCCCACCACACGGTAGGTCATGTGCGCAGCATCGTAGACAAGAGGCTGAAACTTGCCGAAGTCCACCTTGCTGTCTTCTCCGAGTATTGCCTCGTCCACCAGCACGTTGACGACCTTGCCGACGACACGCGCCCCATGCTCGTCGCCCTGAATCTCGACAACCTCGCACTCCATGGTGAGCGGATACTCCTCTATGACGGGCGCATCCACGTACTCGGATTTCACAAACGTCAGGCCACTCTTTTCGGCCTTATTCACCTTGTTGCCAGTCGCGATGCCAAAGTAGTCGGCCGATACGACGTTGGCCTTATTGGCAGGAGCAACGGTGAAGGCGCCTTTCTTGACGATGTTGGCCGTGGTTTTGTGGTCGCCGATGTTGAAGCAGATCTCGTGACGGGAGCACTCGCCTGCCCACGCGGCATTCATAGCGTTAGGCACGCCGTTCTCATCGTAGCTCGCGATAATGAACACTGACTGCGGAAACAGCTCGCCCGCATTGCCCAGGCTCTTCTTTGCCATTGCGCATCCTTTCACTTGTGTTGACATTCCTTCGACACGCAGTATTCTTCTTTATCGGATCGGCTGCAAGTACTGGTTTTCTTGTTAGGTACTTACCGGAACTAAAGCGTATCAGTCAGGAGCGATACGCTGCGGCACCCAAAATGATCTGATTGGCGCCCTGCCGTCCCTTCACCTCAAAGAAAGGACAACCCGTGAGAGAGCATCCATCCCCCGAAGACATCACCAAAGCACGCTTCGAGGGAACCGGCTACAGCTATACGCTTTCGCTCATCCAAGGCAAGCACAAGATGGCGATTCTCTACTGCCTGATGGAGTACCAGCCGGTGCGCTTCAACCAGATGCGCCGCTATCTGGGCAACGTCGCCGACAAGACGCTGTCGGCAAACCTCAAGGAGCTCGAGCACGATGGCCTCATCGTGCGCACGGAATATCCCCAGGTACCGCCGAAGGTTGAATACACCCTCACCGAACTGGGGGATTCGCTCATGGAAGTGCTCGACCAGCTTTGCCTTTGGGGCACCGAACACAAGCCCGCCTAACAACACACCGGAGCGTGCCGGGTGCCAAAGGGGTGCCAAAGGGACACATCTAATGGCACATATCCACATCTATCGAAGGCTCATATCCAAAGGATGCCTGACATGGCATAATGGATTTCCCGGTTCTTTTCCTCGACAAAGGAGGAGCTATGGCGCGCAGCGCAAGAGCGACGCTTCCTTCCGACTTCATCCACGTAACCACAAGAGGACTGGGAAGGCGCATCATCTTCGAAGACGACCTGGACAAAGAGAGATTCCTCTCCATTCTCTCGACCAAGCTAACGGATTCGGAAAGCCGCGTCTACGCATGGTGCCTCATGGACAACCATATCCACCTGCTGCTTCGCGCGAACAGCGCCGACCTCTCGAAATCCATGCAGCGCATCGGAGTTAGCT
>DGYMJ06203__coassemble_995_pt1 | contig 13185 bp, 2 predicted proteins | sample DGYMJ06203__metabat2_high_PE_045 | metagenome-assembled genome bin DGYMJ06203
CGCCTCGGTGTTCCATCCGGCGAACGCGTAGCCGGGGAGCGCATACCCGCACTCGTTCAGCGCTGCCGCCTGCCCGTAGAGGAGCTGCTGGCTGGCCATCGATCCGGAGGCCTGCGTGCTCGCGGATGCGGGCTGGTTGGCGTCGAAGCGCACGGTGTAGGCGTTGGGCTCCCACTGCGCGTACAGCGTCACGGCCGCGCCGTCCTCGGAGGCGAGGCTGGCGACCTCGGCCCCGTCGGAATACGCCGCCCCCGAGCCGTCCGCTGCGGTGTTCCAGCCGGCGAAGGTGTAGCCCTCGCGCTCGAACGCGCTGGCGAAAAGGCGCTGCGGCTCGCCGTGCACCATGTCCTGCGGCTCCATCGTCCCCGAACCGCCGTTCGCGTCGAAATGCACTTGGTAGCGGTTCGCGACGGGATGCGCTTCCAGCAGCACGCGCCCGTTTACCGTGATCGTCTGGTTTGCCTGCGCGGGATCGTCGCCCTCCCAGTCGGGGGCGGTGCCGATGGCCGTCCAGCTTTCGAACGCGTAGCCCTCATCCGCTGAAGAGCCGATCTCCACGGCGGATCCTACCAGCATTCGCTCGATCTGCGCGACGGGTTCGCCGGAATCCGGATCGACAAGCCACGCCTCGGCATGCGCCTCTGCCGTCGCCTCGACGGTGCAGTACGCGAGCGCGATCGTGCCGCTGCCGTCCTCCGCGACGACGGCGGATGTGCCATCGGTGTCCCATCCCGCGATCGCAACGGAATAGGTTCCCGGCGGGATGTCGCTTGCGCTGTAGACGCCAGACCCGATCGCCGAAAAGCCTCCGAACGCTGCGCCGGATTCCGCTACCAGTTCGATCTCGCTTGCGGGGTCTTCGAGCGCAACCGGGGTGCCGTTGTCCTCTATGGACAGGTAGAACTCTCCCGTGGCGCCAAGAAGCGCATAAAGGCTGCGGCCGACCGGAGCGCCATCGGAGGCAAGCGTGCAGAGGTTGGTCTCCTGTGATCCCGTGCGATAGAACGATCCAAGCCCGAGCGTCTCCCATCCCAGCAGCACTGCGTCGTCGGGAATTCCTTCTGCCTTCTCCGGCAGGGTGAGCGGCGCATCGAACGTTGCCGCGATGCTGCCCAAAGAGGTCGTCGCCCCGTCGTCATCGGTCAAGAGCAGCTCGACCGTGTAGGCGAGCGGCTCCCACTGGGCGTGCAGCGTAACCGTCGATCCGGCCTCCGTCGCCAGGTCGACGACCTCGGCTCCGTCGGCGTAGGCCGTGCCCGTGCCGTTTGCGGCGGTGTTCCATCCGTCAAAGGTGTAGCCCGGCAGGGCAAAGCCGCAGGCGGGCAGGTTGCTCGACTGCCCGGCGATCATCGAGAGGGCGGAGGTCGATCCTGCAACGGATGTACTGGCGGTTGCCGGCGCGTTGGCCTCGAATGCCACCGTATAGCGCGCTGCCCACTGCGCGTACAGCGTTACGGTCGCGCCGTCAGCAAGGGCGAGGTTTTCGACCTCGGCTCCGTCGGCGTAGTTGGCGCCGCTGCCGTCTTGCTCGGTGTTCCAGCCGGCAAAAGCATAGTCGTCTCGCAGAAACGAGCAGGGGTCGAGCGCGTGCGTTTCGTGGCAGGTCATCGTTTGGGGGGCCATCTGTCCGTCGCCGCCGTTGGCGTCGAAGACCACCGTGTAAGTCGCCGAGCGGGAATGGGCGGTGATCGTGACGGGTCCGTTGATCGTGACGTGCTGCGTTTCCTCGCTGCTCGAATCAAGCCCTGCGGGCGAAGCTCCCCGACAGCTCCAGCCATCGAATACGTAGCCGCCTTCGGCGTCGGTGCCGCAGCCGATGCTCACCGTGTTTCCCACAAGCACGATGCGCTCGGTAACGCCGGCGCTGCCGATCCATGCGCCGATGCCGTCGCCTTCTGTCGCGATCTTGACTGTCGCGTACGCGAGGGACAGCGCCGTCGGGGTGCCGGCTTCCACGGTTATCTTCGCGACACTGCCGGTCGGCAGGCCGGTTCCGCCGTGGCCGTCTTCGTTGATGTCGATGTAGTAGGTGCCGGGCTCGACGTTTTGGAGGGTGTATGTTCCCTCGGAGCCGCCCGGGGTGAAGCCGATCGCGGCAGCTCCGCCGCCTTCGGGGATGAGTTCGAGCGAGTTTTCGGGATCGTCGAGCGTCACCGGCTCGTTGTCGAGCGTGATGGTCAGCATGACGTCGTTGCGCGCCCACTGCGCGGTCAGCGTGCGGCCGGCAAGGCTTCCGTCCTCGTTGACCTCGCAAAGGTTTATCGCCTGCGCCTGGTCGGCGTACAGGTTTCCCGTCGCCTCGTCGCGCCAGCCTGCAAAGACGGCGCCGGTCGGTGCGGAAAACGCGTTGGCGTCGAGCGTCGCCGCTTGGTCGAATGCGAGCGTCTGCGCCGGCATCGTCCCGCTTGCACCCTCGCCGCCCTTGAAGGTCACCTGGTAGGTCAACGGCACCCACTGGGCGTACAGCGTCGCGGTTTCGCCGCCTTCGGCAAGATCGAGCACCTCGTCGCCGTCCGTATATGCCGTCCCCGTGCCGTCTGCCGAGGTGTTCCAGCCGGCAAACCGGTAGCCTGCAAGCGCGAACCCGCACGCAGGCAGCGTGCTCGCCGTGCCCCGGGTCAGCTCGGCGTCCGTCATCGAACCCGAAACCGTCGTGCTCGCCGTCCGGGGAGCGTTCGCGTCGAACGCCACCGTGTAGCTGCGATCCCACTGAGCGTACAGGGTGAACGGCGCGTCCGTCCGCGCCCAGCGGCCCTGGGCGTCGGTCCAGCCCTCGATGTTCGGCAGCAGTCGGCACTGCGCGTCCATAACCAGGGTGCCGCCTTCGGGCTTGTCGTAGAACCCCCGCAGCGCATACCCGTCATCGTTCGGGTCGACGGCCTCCTCCATGACGACCTCGTCCGATCCGCTGCGCACCCGAGCGCTGCCGTCGTAGCCTGCATCGGTGTTGACGTCGAGCGTCAGGTTGCTCGACAGGTAGAGCATGCCGTAGTCCAGCGGCGAGGACATATCGGTGGGGTGGATCTCGCCGGTGTAGCGGTTTCCGTTCTCGTCGACCGCGCCTGCAACTTCTCCGCTTGCCGGCAGCCAGACCATCACGCCCGACCGGTACACGTCGTCTTGGAACCTGACGCGCGAGGTCTGCAGGTCGTTGGTCCCATAGCTTGATCCGCCGATGTCGAGCGAGGTGACCGCTATCTGCGACGCGACATCTTCGAGTGCGACGAACGTGCGGTAGACCGTGGTCCCGTACCCGGTCGTGGCGTGTGCGGACGGCTCGCCGCCGCTCGCCATCGCGAATCCGGTGAAGGACCCTCCCGTAATCGCAAGGGTTCCCGTCCCGTCACTGTCTTGGGGAACGCCCGCTCCGCCAAACCCCACATCCACCGTGCCGCCCGAGATGCGCACCTCGGCATCGCCGCCGCGGCTTCCTAGGACCAAGGTTCCGTACGCCAAATCGTCGGTGATGACGAGCCCTCCCGACACGCTTACCGCTGCATCGCCCTCTGCGCTGCCGATGGCGGGCGTGTCCGCCTGCCGGTAGCGGTACCCTTCGGAGCGGACGTCGACGACGCCGCCCGAGATGGACACGTCCGCGTTGCCGCTGACGCTGCCGATGCCAGGGACGTTCTCGTGCGTGATCGCCCGCACGGAACCGCCTTCGATGGACACGGAGGCGTTGCCGGACACGTTGCCGATGGCGGGGGCTTCTCCGTCGCTGGTCGCCTCCACGCGGGCATCGCCTGTGATCCGCAGCGGAATGCCGCAAAGGATCGCGGGACGGGCCCAGCCGGTGGAGGCGAAGGTGCCGCCAGCGATGGCGACGGCGGCGGTGCTGGCGTTGGGACCGTACGCTGAGCTCAGCGCCATGCCCGTGCTCATGTCGCTGGAGACCTGCAGCGTGCTGCCGCTCTCCCCGTCGAACGAGACGACCGGTTCGGTGGCGGGCGGCGCGGCCTGGTTCGTGTTCGCGACCATCACTGAAACCCCGATTCCTCGGTTGGCGCCTTTCAGGCTGGCCTGGGCGCCTTCCTCGGTGACGATGGAGATGCGAGGGGTGCCGTTGGGGCCCGCGAACGCGTTGATGACCAGCGCGGACATGTCGTTGCCGGTGCTGTTCTCAGGGGCGATGCTCGTGCCGTCCGCCAGGCGCACCGTGATGTCGGCGTTGCCCCGCGCTTCGATCTCGAGGTGCGCCTGGGTGGTTCCGTGAAGCTCGTAGGTTCCGGATGTGCCGATGAACACGGTGGACCCGGCGGAGGCGGAGCTCAGATCGAAGGGCTGCCCCGGTTCGAGCACGATGGGGCCGTTTTGCGCCGCGGTGCCATCGACGGCTGCTGCCAGAGCGCCGCCGTCCGGCTCGGCGTTCGCTTCCCCGACGGGGAAGAGCGCGGGGATCGCCGCCAGCAGCGCCGCTGCGACGAGCAGGGTTGCGCCCTGCGCCAGCGCCGCCGCTTTTCTGGGCAGGCGCGGCTGCAGGGCGTTCGGCTCCTTTGCCGTTGGTTTCCGTGTCTCCATGTGCGTTCCTCGTTTCAGTGTGCGTTTCAGCGTGCGGTTGCCGGAGTCCTTCGGTGCTGGGCTGCTGCGCGCGCCGCGCAGCGGTGCCGGTCATGGCCTGTCGTCGGGCGCGTCCTTCCGCTCGCGCGCCAGCGCCGTCCGGCGGGCGCTGTACGCGGTGAACGCCGCCGCAGCCACGCCCGCCGCAAGCCCGAGCATGCCCAGCCCCGTGCCGTCGCCGGTGGTGGCAAGCCCCGCCAAGGTGCCCGCGCCGTCTTCGCCGCCGTCGGAAGGGGTTTCGTTTCCGTCATCTGCGACAATTCCGATTGTCGGCGCGCTCAATCCGGGGTCGAAGGGTTCGTTGCTCGCATGCACGGCAAGCTCGGTGCGCGGAAGGTCGTCGTGGGGCGCCTGGTGGTCAAGCGGGCTCACCTCCACGCCGTCGGGCGCTGCCGACACGACGGTCTCGTAGCTGAACTGGCTCAGGGCGGCGTAGGCGTTTTTCGTCCCATGCCAGTTGCTCGGTATCGTGAACGTCACCCGGTACTGCGCGGTTTTGCCTGGGATGAGCACGCCGGCTGCGGCGGGGTCCGCCAGCGGGTGGGCGCCTTCGATGCCGGCTTCTCCCAGCGCCGCTGTCACCGCTTCGTCGGTGTACGCCTGGGCTGCGGCGATGTCCTCATCGGTGGCGTTGTCGAACAGCTCGGGGTTCCACGCCGAGGCGCACAGGTTCTCGGACGCGAAGCTCAGCATGACGCTGTCCGCCTCCTCGCCGGTGTCCGCGTCTATCAGCGTCGCCCGGCAGCCCGTGAGGATGACGTTGCCGTCGTTGCGCAGCACCAGGGTGAACGACGCATCCTCGCCTTGCAGGGTGAAGACGCTTTCCGCTGCGAAGCCCAACACCGTCGCCGTGGCGACGATGGGGATGTCCACGTAGTACATGTCCGCCATGCTGTTGGCCATGTCCGTGATGCTGGAGGTGACGAACGTGTAGCTGCTGTGCCCCGACACGCCGGCGATGGAGTCGAGCGCGTGCGCGGTCTGGCCCAGCACGAACGGTTCGGAGAACAGCCCGTCCACGTAGATGCTGGCCATGATGCGGTGGCGCGTCTCGGTTTGCGCGTCGGTGGGCTCGCCCGCATCGTCGAAGCCTTGCGCGCTTTTACCTTCCTTGTTCTCGGTGAAGAACAGCACGTTGCCGTTGTCGCTGATCCGAAACGCGCTCAGCTTGGCGCGCGAGGGACCCACGATGCGCGTGGCAAGCGTCCCGTTCTCGACCGCGGGGTCGAACGAGCATTCCGTCAGATCCCCGTTCGAAAGCGTGAGGAACGACGCGCGCCCGGGCCAAGGCTGCATGCCGGTGACGTCTTCCACGCCGCCGATGTTGTCGACGAACGAGAAGGCGATGGGTGCCGCCTTAAGCGCCTCCAGCTCGTCTTCGGGCGCCCCATTCGCGAGCTGCGTGCTCATGGCCAGCGTGACCGTGGTGATGCTCAGCGTTCCTCCCGCAGTGAAGTACAGGCTGAATGCGGCGGATGCCGTGTCGCCGTCGGTTTGCGCAGGAGCCGGTTTGATGCTCGAAATGGTCAGATTGCTCGTGGTGGGGGCGACTTTGATGCTGGAGGCGTGGACGAGGTTGGCCGCCATGGGCACGGCGACGCAGCAGGTGGTGCTTGCATTGGCGCCGAACACGCTCTGCTCGTCGCTGGCAGCATGGCGTAGGTACGCCATCGCGATGAAGAAGGGGTTGCCGTCGCGCTCGACCGTCGTCACGCGCGGGCAGGTGATCGCGTAGGCGCCTGCCTGCGCGGCGCCCGGTTCGTCGCGCCACATGACCGAGGACAGGCGGCGCAGGTCGCGGTTGAACACGGCCACCGTGAGCACCGGGGCGCAGGCGGCGCTGAAGAACGAGGTGCCATCCCCGTTCTGGCGCAGGGTGCTTACCAGGCTCACGTAGATTCCTTGGTACAGATGCGAAGCGGGATTCGAATTAGTCTGCATGCTCACGTCGAAATCGCAGTCGAACATATCGGCGCGATCGATATTCGGAACCGTGACGGGAATGTCGAGCACTTTCGGGCGGCCCCAGTGCCCCGTTGCATCGTTGTAGACCTGGGCGACCAGACGCGGGCGACCCACGTGCGCGCCGTTCACCTCGTATCCGACGTTAGCGAGCCTGAACAGGATGGTCGCGCCGTTGTAGACGACGACCTTCTCGCGCGGATTGCTGAACGACTTGCTGATGATCCTGACGTCCTTGTCCGGTATGATGCCGCCTGCATCGGCGATGCCGCCCACGCCGGCATCGCCGATGCAGGTGCCCTGGGGGTCTTCGCCGGTGTCCGTATACCGGTAGCCGTCGTCGCCTTCGGTGTCCTCGGCTCCCAGGTCGGCAACGTCCATCGGGATGGCGTAAAGCCCGTTCTTGATCTGCTTGGGTTGGGAGGGTGGCTTTGCTTGGAACCCGTCGACCGCCGCCGCGGTCGCCTCCTTCGTCCTCAGAAGCTCGTCGGAGGTGACGATGGTGGCAAGCTTTCCAAACTCCGCAAGAGAGATGACCTCGTCGCCGTTGGCGGCTGCTGCGGCAAGGGCTGCGGGCTCTTCGTTGGAGTAGATGCCCTTGCCGTCGCCATCGACTCCGAGCGCCAGATGGGTCAGGCAGGGCGCTTCCGAGGTGCCTTCGATCGCATCGTTGCTGTCGGTCTTCCAGTTGTCGTAGAGCCGGGGCCAGTCCTCCGACCAGATGTTTCCGCTCCATTTGAATATGAACGCCTGGAGCACCAGGTCGAGGGAGAGCGATGCGCTCACCACGACGTGTCGCGGGCTCGATAGCGTCGTTTCGCATGAGATCAGGCCGATGTAGGTGGATATCTGGCCGGTTCCGCACAGCGATACCGCCAGCACGCCGTCCAGTCCGAGGCCTATGCTTGGCGATATGGCGAAGGTGGCTACGATCCCCGCGCCGGTTGCCGAGGGGACGAGGCTGATCTTGAGGGGGTCTCCCGCCGGGGACTCGCAGGAGGCGTAGAGGGACAACAGCCGCGTATCGAGTGAGATGTTGAGCGCGATGAAGAAGGGGACCGGCCCGATGGTGAACTGCTGGCACAGGTGCGCGAACGCGTACGCGTCGATGATGGCCGCCATGACGCCAGTGAACTTTTGGCTGTTCGGATTCTCGAGGATGTTGCATTGCGCCGAGATGTAGGCTTGGAGCGCGAACGATATGCCGATTTTGCTGGAGAACTGATGGCCGAATTTGTTCGTGGTGCCGGGGTTGGTCCCCCTTTTCATATTGCGGTATGCGTCGTACTTGCTGTTCCAGCGCTCCGCAAGCTCGCCGAACTGCTGGTCGAGGCTCTTGCATGTTTCGTTCGCAAAGCCCTCCTGCTTGAAGCCCTCGATGCCTTGGCCTTCCTTGGAGATGCAGATTCCGCCCCCCAGAAAGAAGTATCCAAGCGGGTTTAGGTAGAACTGGAGGGGGAAGGTGGGTACCCAGCAGGTGAGGCTCGAGCCCCTTAGCACCGCCGGGAACGACGACGGCAGCGTGAAGATGTTCGCCGACGAGCCCGCTTGCCCGAAAGACACCTCCGGCACCACGTTGGCGTTGCCCGTCTTGAACGGTATCGGCGAGTCGTGCACGACCAGCTTCACCGGAAACACGTAAGGCGTGCCGCCCGCCTTTACGTGCACTTCGAAGCTGCGGTCTTTGGGCAGAAGCGCGTCGGAGGGCGGTTCGAGCTTTAGAAACAGATCGCTGCGCCTGAACGTTCCCACGCCGTTTTTCACGTCGACATTCACGGTGAAGAGCGCTTTGCCGTCGAGCGTTTGGGTTCCGTCGGTCGTGCGCGTCCAAAGCGATACCTCTGCGGTTTGCGTGCCCGCCAGATGCAGCTTGCCTGTGATGGGGATGGGGTTGTAAGCGGCTCCGGTGCGCAGCACCTCGCACTCGCAGTACTGCATGTCCCAGCCGTTGAACGACAGGTACTCAAAATAGGGGATGGAAGGGTCGCCTATCTTGCAGCAGGGCAACGCCATCGCCGTGCCGGAATCCACGCGGATTTTGGTGAGCGTGCATATGCGGTAGCCGTCGCCGTTGGACACGGTGACCGACCCTTCGAAACGGTAGCGCACGCCGTCGGGGCCCAGGTCGACGGTGGCTCCCACGTCACGGACGTCGAACACCACGGCTCCCAGGTTGTCGGTCACGGCGTCGAGACGCTTGGAGGCGTCGCCTGCGGAGATGATGGTCACCTTCGCTCCCGGCACTCGGGTGGTTTTTCCCTGCGAGTCCACGTCGTAGACGCTCAGTCCTATTTCGTAGGCGGAAAGCACGATGAACTGTGCGGTGGGGTTGTCGCTGCCGGCGTCGAAACTCGGGTCCAGCGCGTAGGCGCGCTTGCCGTCGAAGATGCCCAAGTAGGGCAGCATAAGCGCAGCAACGGTGGCGCCTCCTCCCATCAGGAAGGAGCGCCGCGTGAGGGCGGGGGAGGTGTTCGGGCAATCGTCGGGATCCACGTGGACGGGCTCTGGTTCGGATGTGCTCGGACGATTAGGTTCGTAATTGGTCATAGTCGGCCCCCTTCCGTGCTTATAGACCATTGTAAAGGGAACCGACTTGGGACGTACCTGCTGTTTGACGCATAAAAAGGTGGCGTGAACGTTGATTCGATCTCTCTGAACGTCCGTTTTTCGCCGCCCGCGGGCGAGTCTATTCGTTTTGGCGAACAGATTCGCCCGTCGCGCGTGGTTAGCGGTTGTTGCGTCCTTTGCGCCAGGCATACGCAGCGCCCGTTCCGGCAGCAGCTGCAGCGGCTATGGCGACCGCCGCAAAGGGCGCTGCAGCATCGCCGGTTTGGGAGAGCTGTGTGAATGTCGGATGAAGCGGATCAGAAGCGGCGTCGTCAGCTTTGCCGCAACAGCGCACGTTTTGGCCTAGCCCAGCTCGCGGGGGTCGAACGAGTCGATCAGGTCGCGCAGCTCTTGGCGCTTGTGCACGTCGAGCTTGGCGTAGATGCGCTTGGAGTGCGTGCGAATCGTGTTCTCGGACACCACCAGTATCTCGGCGATGCGCGCCACGGTATAGCCGCGCGCGATGAGCTCCATCACCTCGGTCTCGCGTGCGGAGAGGCGGAAGGAGCGCTGCACAAGCGCTACCTGCCGAGAAAGGAGATCCGGATGCGGCGGCTCCGTTTGGGGCGACGGCTCCGACGCGCGCTCCGTGGCGCTTTTCTCTTCCTCGCCTCGCGGCGCAGCTGCAATCGTTTGCCGAGATGGCTCTGCGACGGCTGCCTGACGGCGCGGCGCTTCCGCCTCGTCGCCTGTCGGGCGCAGGGCGACAAGCTCGATGCTCGTGTCCCTCTCGTCGATGCCCAGCGCCCGCCTCATGCCGCCCAATCCCACAAAATGGATCATGCCCAGCAGATACAGCGCCACCATCGCGACCACGGCAAGCGAGGGGATCCCCGCCACGTCGATGCGCTCGACCAGCAATCCGCCGAAAAATCCCAGGTCGTGCAAAGCGTACACGACGCTGCCGAACAAGCCGTAGATGAACACCGGGTTGATGCCGCGGTCGCGCGACGCCTGGGCGCACTGGATCATCATCAGCATGATCGCCGCGCTGTACAGCGCGTACAGGATCGCCGCCAGCCAGCGCCCGTACGCCGTGGGCAAAAACGGAAGCAGCAGCAAGGCGGTAATGGCGAAGGGGAAGAAGAACCGGTACGCGCCGGCAACGTTGACGCGCAGGCTCTTGAAGCGCCACAGAGACAGCATCGTCACCGCCATCGCCAGCGATCCGGCCATCGACAGCACGTTAACCAGCGTCCCCATCTGTATCTCGCCCAGGGCGAGCGAGCGCATGATGCCGGCGCAGAACCCCAGCGCGCCGACGCACAGCGCACTGCGCCAGTAGTCGCGCGCCACGTGGCGGTACACATGCGGGTGCTCGCGCGGCACGTCTTGGAACATCGGTTGGTCGCGGTCGACGGTGCGGCTTTCCACCACGATGGCAAGCGCAAACAGCGGCATGAACACCAGCGGGATCAGAAACGCCGTGATCGCCTGCGGCAGCAGGTACAGGGCAAAGTACAGCAGCGCCGCGTAGGCGGTGCCGGCCATGAGGTCGCGGTTTCCCTTGTCGGCGTCGCGGCTGGCGAACAGCCGCTGCCACAGCATGTAGAATCCCGCCGAGCCCAGCCCCAAAAACGCACCGCCCACCATCACCAACGGCAACGCCGCGTCGTCCAGATAGATCGCGGCGATAAGGCAGCACCAGCCGATGAGGTAGGGCGTTCCGGCAAGCACCACCGACAGGCGCTTGGTCGGGCCCGGCAGGTAGTAAGCGCCCAGCCCGCTTGCCAGAAAGCTTGCGAAGAACGTGACCGACTGCATGAGGAAGAACCAGAACAGGATCTGCGGCGTCTGGAAATCAAGCGGCAGAAACGGGAACACGCCGCCCCACACGCCGGTGGCGTTGACGGCCAGAAACAGCGCGTAGCCCAGCGAGGCCACGTTGGGCTTGAACACGGAGGCTGCGTTCGCCAGCCGCGAGGATGATCTGTGCGCGCTGCTGTCCATATGCCCGATCAGTATACGCGATCGAGGCGCTCCTCCGCTTCCGATGCCTTTGCGGCGAAGGGGAAAGGCGGGCGGCGCGTTTTGCGCCCGGTCTGCTTTACGTGTATTTTATGCGCCTCTCATCAGGCAAAACGCAAAGATACCACGTTTTATGTGACACGGCATCACCCGAAGGGGGCTACACTGGCAACCATCATTCCGCGCGTGCGCGGGGCGTTTTGCGGCATGGGATGCGCATGGGGGTGCGCCGCCGCCCGCGCCAACTCGGACGGCACGCGAGGATGCGGGACAAGACGAGAAGACAAGAAGGAAAGGGGAGAGCATATGACTGACATCATGCCCAGCCTCAGCCGACGCACGTTCGTGAAAACGACCGGCGCGCTCGGCGCGCTGGCGGCGGCCGGCGGCACCGCGGTGGCTGCCGATTCCCTGTTCGGCCAGGGCGTGGAGACCGCCCATGCCGAAGGGGAGGAGCAGATCGTCTGGAGCCAGTGCAACGTGAACTGCGGCGGCTGCTGCGTGTTCAAGTGGCATGTGCGCGACGGCAAGGTCGTGTACATGGAGACCGACGATACGGGCGACGCCGACTTCCAGGCGCGCGCCTGCCTGCGCGGCCGTTCGATGCGGCGCTGGCTGAACCATCCCGACCGCCTGACGCAGCCCATGAAGCGCGTCGGCAAGCGCGGCGAGGGCAAGTTCGAGCCCATCAGCTGGGACGAGGCCATCCAGATCATCGCCGATCAGCTCAAGTACACCATCGACACCTACGGCAACGAGGCGATCTACCGCACCTACGGTTCCGGCATGTACTCGGTGACGGGCAATCCGTCCGACCGTCTGCTCAACATCCTGGGCGGCCGCCTGAACCCGCTGTACGACTACTCCACACACATGCTGCAGTGCGTCATGACGTACATGTACGGCAGCTCCGACAACCTGGACGACGACGGCAACCACAAGACGCTCGGCGTGCCTGCCACCGCGTTCAGCCCGTACGACGCCACCAACGCCAGCTCCATGACCGAGGCCGAGCGCGCCAGCGACCTGGTCGTCATGTTCGGCAACAGCCCGGCTGAGACCCGCATGGGCGGCGCGAACATCGTGTGGGACTTCGCCCGCGTCCGCGAGGCTGTGCAGAAGCGCGGCGGCCGCATCATCAACATCGACTATCGCCTCAACGAGACGTCCTCGGGCCACTCCGACGAGTGGCTGCCCATCCGCCCCGGCACCGACGCCGCGCTGGTCAACGCCATCGCGCATGAGTGGATCGTGGGCGACGAGATCGACCTTGACTTCCTGCACACCTACTGCGTGGGCTACGACGAGGAGACCCTGCCCGAGTCCGCCAAGGGCCAGAACAAGTCCTACCGCGACTACATCATGGGCACCGGCTACGACATGGTCGAGAAGACCCCCGAGTGGGCCGCTCCCATCACCGGCATCTCCGCCGACACCATCCGCTCGCTGGCGCGCGAGATCGCCGATGCCGAGGCGCCGTTCATCGTGCAGGGCTGGGGCCCGCAGCGCCACACCAACGGCGAGGACACCACCCGCGCGATCTGCATGCTGCCGATCCTTATCGGCAAGTTCGGCCTGCCCGGCACCAACACGGGCCAGCGCGAGGCCGAGCCGTATGTCTCGCTGGTGAGCGGCCTGCCCGCCGCCGCCGACAAGAGCCACGTCAAGGCGTCGATCCCGGTGTACCAGTGGCTCAACGCCGTCGACCATGGCGAGGAGATGACGGCGACCAACGCCGGCATCAAGGGCGTGGACAAGCTGCCCTGCGGCATCAAGTTCCTCTGGGAGTACGCCGGCAACTGCATCACCAACCAGCACGGCGACATCAACCTGACCCACGACATCCTGCAGGATGAGAGCAAGTGCGAGTTCATCCTGGTGTGGGACACCGTCATGACCGACTCGGCCAAGTACGCCGACATCCTGCTTCCCGACGCCATGCGCGGCGAGCAGCTGAACATGTACACCCAGGGCTACACCGAGTGGTACACCGGCGTGACCGTGGGCGGCCCGGCGCAGAGCGCCCCGGGCGAGTGCCGCGCCAGCTACGACGTGTGCGCCGACATCGCCGAGAAGTTCGGCAAGCGCGAG
>DGYMJ06203__coassemble_1113_pt1 | contig 12112 bp, 14 predicted proteins | sample DGYMJ06203__metabat2_high_PE_045 | metagenome-assembled genome bin DGYMJ06203
CATGCTCGAGGCCTTCGGCGTCGAGCGGTCGCTCTCCGCCAAGGGCCGCCCCCACGGCGACGCGGTCGACGAGTCGACGAGCAAGATACCCAAGGCGGAGCCGGTCTGCAGGGACAGCTTCTCCGACCTCCGCGACCCGCAGGCCAAGCTGTCCGACTACGTGCACTGGCACAACAACTTCAGGATCCACTCGACGCTCGGCCACATGAGCCCCGTCGAGTTCAGGAAGGCGGGGCTGATCCTGTCGAAACCGTCCAAATAAGTGTTGCCAATCCAGGCTCGGGACGGCGCCGCGGCGGGCTTCCCGCCGAGCCGCAACCAGGGCGAGCTCCGCGCCCGCCGCGAGAGGGCGGCGCTCGCCTACCTCGCGGAAAAGGGCGCGGACGAGGGCCCCGTCCGGTTCGACGACGTTGCGCTCGTGGCCGTCGGACCCGACCGGGCGCTGATCCGCCACCACATCAGCTCGCTCTCCGCGCTCGACGACGCCCTCACGGAGGTTGCCTAGACCTCCTGGCCCCTCCCGAGGGGCGAGGCCCCGGCCTTCGGGCCGGGGCTTTTGCGCAGCGGAGGTCGCCTTTCCGTTGACACGGGCGCCCTGAAGCGGTACCGTGGCCGCCGACATGCGAATCCGACACGGAAGGCGCGCGATGAGGCCGCTCTGCATTGGAGGAGCCCTGGGCACGGCCGCCGACGAGGCAGCGCGCGGGGCGTGAGATAGGAAAGAGACGTCGGCGCGAGGCGCGGGGCTTTAGGTCCCGGCGCCCGCCGAGCCGTGCCTTGACCGGAAGACGCCGCGGGCCCTCGTCCGCGGCGTCTTCGCGTTCCGGGGCGTCCGGGGCGCGGCAGCTCGGGCGGCCGCAGGGCGCGCCGCCTCCGTCCGGATCCGAAAGGCTTTCACCCATGTCAACCCAAGCGTTCTTCGCCGAGGGCTCCCTGCCCCGGCGCATGGCGTCGTTCTCGGCGCCCCTCGTCGCAGCCAACCTGCTCCAGTACCTCTACCAGTTCGCCGACATGGCCATCGTCGGCCACGTCCTGGGCGAGACGGCGCTCGTCTCCGTGAGCAACGCCTCGTCGGTCGCCTTCGTCATCAGCTCGATAGTCGTCGGCCTCACGGCGGGCGGCGGGGCGGTCGTCGCCCGGCGGGCGGGCGCCGCCGACGTATCCGGCCAGCGCAGGGCCTTCTCCGCGCTCCTCGTCGTCTGCGCCGCGCTCTCGACGGCGATCGCCGCGGCCTCCTTCTTCGGGGCGGTCCCGCTGTTCGCCGCCATGGGCGTGCCGGGCGGAGCCGCGGCGGACGCCGCCTCCTACATCCGCGTCGTCGGCGGGGCGTCCTGCTGTTCGTTCCTCATGAACGCCTCCTGCGCGTTTCTGAAGGCGCAGGGAGACGCGCGCACGCCGATGCTGGCGATGGCGCTCTCCGCGGCGGGGAACGTCGCGCTCGACCTGCTGCTCGTCGCGGGCCTCGGCATGGGAGTCCCGGGGGCCGCCGGGGCGACCGTCGCCTCGCAGGGAGCCGCCGGAGCGGCGGCGCTCGCCGTCGCCCGTACGCGCTTCCCCGGCGCCCGCTCCCTCGTTCCGTCCCTGCGCGGCGCGCGGGCGGAAGCGCTCGAGGTGCTGCGCCTGGGCGTGCCGGGGGCCGTGCAGCAGGCGGTCATCAACGTCTCCTACGTGGTCGTGACCGCGCTCCTGAACTCCTACGGGGCCGACGTCGCCGCGGCGGCGGGCGTGGGGCTCAAGGCGAGCACGCTCGCGGGCCTTCCCTGCTGGGCGGTCGGGCAGGCGATAACCACCGCCGCGGCGCAGTGCGTGGGCGCCGGCAGGCCGGCGCGCGCGGTCGAGTCGCTGCGCGTCGGGCTCGCCCTCGCCGTCGGCGTGACGCTCGCCATGCAGGCCCTCGTCCAGCTCTTCGCCCCGCAGCTCGTCGCCGCGCTCGGCGCGCGGACGCCGGAGGTCGTCGACGCGGCGGTCCTCTACCTGAGAGTGACCTGCAGCGTGAACGGCCTCTTCTACGCGGCGATGTATGCCTTCGACTCGTTCGCGCTCGCCGTGGGCGCCCCGCGCGTGGTGCTCGCGAACTCGCTTTCGGACGCCTTCTTGGGCAGGGTGGGCCTCGCCGTCCTGCTGGGCGCGGCAGGCCTCGGCTACCTCGGCGTGTTCGCCGCCCAGGCGGCATCCCCGGTGCTGCCGTCGGTGGTCGGCGCGCTGTACGCCCGGCATTGGGCCAAGAGACACGCCGGACAGGACGAGACGCTCTAGCAGCGGCAGGGGGAGGGATGGGCTTTCCTTCGCGAGCTCCAATGGACGACGACGTCATGGTCGGGCTCATAGAGCAGGCTCGGCGGGAGCGCGGCATCAGCGTCGCCGAACTTGGTCGCCGCATCGGGGTCGACAGGAAACGCCTCTGGCGCGTCCTCAACGGCGAGAGGGCAATGCGCGTCGACGAGTTCGTCAAGCTGTGCGCCTTCTTCGGGATGGGGGTCGGAATGTTCGTGCCGACGAAGCCGGCGAGGGGCGTTGATTCGGATGCGCCCCTTGGCATCGTCCCTAGCGGAAATCCGAGCCCCTCCCTCCCGCCTTCGCAACCCGCCACGCGGCATCCCTCGCACGGCGGATCGGTGGTATCCTGGCGGCGAAGGTAAAAACACGATCCCGTCGGGTAGTCGGGATGCGGGTGCGCCTCTCCTGGCAAGCTCGTCAGTAACCTGCCTCTTGGGTTGTCCCTCCTTCACGTAAGCGCGCGTGCTTCCCACGTGCGCGTGAGCATGCTCACATGCGGCGTGAAGGAGGACACATGAGCATGAGCAAACTCACGGTGCGGTTCGAGGACCCATTCTGGGTCGGCATCATCGAAGTCGAGGACGAGGGAGGCTACCGCATCGCCCGCCACGTGTTCGGCGCGGAGCCCACGACCCCGAAGGTCCTGCGCTTCGTATGCGACAAGTGGCGGGAGCTCCGCTTCACGGACGGCATCCGGATCCAGGTCGAGCAGGCGAAGCGGGTCAACCCCAAACGGCTCCGCCAGATGATCGAGAAAGAGATTCGATCGAGCGCCCGCCGGGGGACGAAGGCGCAGCAGGCTCTTGCCGAGCAGCGCGAGGCGGCGAAAGGGGAAAGCGAGGCGCTTTCCCGCGCCCGCCGCGAAGAGCGTCGCCGCGAGAGGTTCGCGAAAAGGACGGAGAAGCGCAAGCAGAAGCACCGCGGGCGCTAAGGCTCATCGCCGCACCCCGCAGTTCATCAAATGAGCGCATCGCCACCAAGCCGGCAGCAGCAATGCGATCGCGCGGCGTCCGGAAAATGCGGAATGGTCGACGACGAAGGCCGCATCGTGATGCGGCTGGAGCAGGCGCGCGCCTACCGCGGCACCAGCGTTGCCGAGCTTGCACGCCGCGTGGGAGTCGACCGCAAGCTCCGCCACGCTGATGCCGCGCTCCCAACGCGCGTGCTCCATCCTCGCAGCTATAAAGCCGAGATGGGACCGCGTCGTCAAGGACGCACCGCCCGCCCCGCCCGAGGCGGGACGGGCGCTCGCGCTCACGACACCTGATGGCGCCTGAACGAGGCCACCGCCACGGGGGTCGAGACGAGCGCGAGGGCGACGTACACGACGAGGATCATCCCGATGAGATCGAGCACGACCGGGCCGACCGGATACGATTCGAGCGCCGTGTAGAGCACGCTGAAGTTCGAGAAGTTGAGCGGGAACAGCGCGAGCGCGCGCTCGAGGATCCCGACGCCCGCAGAGGGGATAAGGCCGGTGAAGAGGACGAGCACCACGTCGATCACGAACACCGGGAGCGTCGAGCGAACCCGCGAGGAGAGGGCGAGGGTGAGGCATGCGAACCCGATGCACGCCGCGTACATGAGCCCTATCGACAGGAGAGCCGCCTGCCCCGCCGTGAGCGGGTAGGGCGAGGAGAGCGACATGCTCTGGATCGAGAGCCCGAAGCCGTCTGCGCCGTAGAACGCCAGCGACACGCCCACGACGATCGCCGCGCAGACCGCGAAGTAGGCGGTGGCGTACGCGAGCGCCGCCAGGATCTTCGCCGCGACCAGGCGCGCTCTCCCGTGCCTGGCGGCAAGCACCACGGCGTCGGCGCCCGACTGGTACTCGAACGAGAACACGGGCGCGAGGGTGATGCACACGGCGAGGATCGCGAACACAAGGAACGCGAAGCAGTTGACGATGTTGTCCCAACCGCCCGAGTAGCCGTACTCTATCGGCTCGGGCGAGGACGCCTGCTTCGCGGTCCAGTACCCCCGCTCCGCCTCCGAGTACTCCCACATGCCGCCCTGGCCGTCGTCGAGAGCGCGCTGCGTGAGCCCGGCGACCGCTCCGTACCAGTCGGCAGCCATCTCGGGCGTCACGCGAGCGGCGGTCTGCGCGGGCTCCTCGCCCGCAACCTTCCATGGCCGGAGCAGCGTGGTCCAGTACGAGTTATACAGCTCGTAGACCTCCTCGTCGGTAAAGCTTTGGAACATGAGGTCGTAGACGGCAGCTCCCGTCATCCCGCCCACCGCGTCGCGGTCGATCCGCCCGAAGAGCGTCTCCTGGTAAGCGGCGATGTCCGCGGCGGCGCGCTCGGCGGTTATCGCCCCGGCGTGCTCCTCGGCATCCGCCCGCATCTGCACGATGGCATCGACGCCCGAAACGATCTCCCCCTGGGCGTTCGCCGTCTTGCACTGCGCTACGTTGAGCGCCATGACGCCGACGATGAGTGCGACGACGCCGATGTTCACCGCGACCGCCAAGCGGCGGCAGAGCATCTTCTTGAGCTCGAACCAGAAAAGGCTACGCATGGCGACCCCCTTTCCCCGCGGTGCGGGCCGACGCGCCCGCCGAAGGGGGCGCCGCCTCGTCGCGGAACACGTACAGGTACAGGTCCTCAAGCGTCGGGGCCGCCGGAACAGACCCGGGGACAGCGGGCTCGTCGGACACGTAGCGCACGAACGACCGTCCTCCTTCGCCGTAGCGCGCGTTCGCCACCGCAAGGCGCGCGGAGAGCGATTCCGCCTCTCGCGAGGAGACTTCGACCTCCCACACCTTGCCCCGCGCCGCCTCGAGCAGATCAGAGGGCGTTCCCTCCATCACGAACGCGCCAGCGCGCATCACGAGGATGCGGTCGGCGATGCTCTCCACGTCCGAGACGATATGGGTGGAGAGCAGCACCACCTTGTTTTGGGCGAAGCTTGCGATGAGGTTGCGGAAGCGAACGCGCTCCTTGGGATCGAGGCCCGCTGTCGGCTCGTCGAGCACGAGCACCGCCGGATCGTTGAGCACCGCCTGCGCGATGCCGAGCCGCTGCTTCATGCCTCCCGAGAACGTGCGGATGCGGCGGCGCTCCTCGCCGGCGAGCCCGACGGCGGAGAGCAGCTCGAGGGAGCGCTCGCGCGCGGCGCGGCGGGCGATGCCCTTGAGCGCGGCCATGTACTCCATGAAGTCGAGCGCCGTGAACTCGGGGTAGTAGCCGAAGTCCTGCGGCAGATACCCCAGAAGCGCCCGATAGTCTCCGCCCATCCGCTCGATGGGCGCCCCGTCGAAGCGCACCTCGCCCGAGGTCGGGCGCAGCACGCCGCACGCCATGCGCATGAGCGTGGTCTTCCCCGCCCCGTTCGCGCCGAGCAGGCCGTGCACGCCCGGGCCGAGCGCCGCGCTCACGCGGTCGACGGCGATCTTGGCGCCGTATTCCTTCGTGAGCCTGTCGAATGTCAGCTCCATGAAAACCACTCCTATCGGTTGAAAGCCGTTCAAAACGCGGCAAGCCGCTCTGAGCCGCCCGAGGCAACGCCCCCCTCGGCGCACAGGCGCAGCCAGTCGGCGGCCTCCCGAACGAGCCAGAGCGCGCCTGCCGCCGAGACGGCCGCCCACGCCCATATCGCGCCGGCGGAGTATGCCGCGGGCACGGCGATCCTCAGCAGAAGGCAGAGCGCGCCCACGCCCGCCGACCACGCAACGGCGACGATGGCCGCATCGGCAGCCGCGGCCCTCCGCGCGAGCATGAGCCCGCCGGCAGCCGAGACGAAATACGGCGCGAGGGCGTACGCCGCGGCGCATCCGACGGGGACAAGGACCGAGCAGGCGGCGCAGGCGAAGGCGAGGACGAGAAGGGTCGCGCCCCCGAGAACCGCGAACCGCGCGCATGCCACGGAAACGGCGCTGTGCAGGCACGACGCCTCGAGCTCGTGCATAAAGCACGAGCGCGCTCGGACGATTCCCGCCAGACATGCGGCGACGAGCGCCGGGCCGGACGCCACCAAAACCGCCTGCGCCTCGTGCGGCGGCGCGCCCGAGAGGGAAAACGCGAGGGCAAGCGCGACCACCGCGGCAAGCGCCGCCCAAAACGCGCGCGGGGAGAACCTGATCGCCGCGCGCACGAGATCGCCGACGCCGGCGCCGCGCCTCGCCGTTCGCGCCGTCTCCGCCGCAGCCAGGGCCGCGACCGCCGCGGCATGACCCGCCGAGCACCCCGCCGAAAGGCGCTCGCGACGGAAGTGCTCGCGCAGGGCGCCTTCCACCTGCCTCTTCTCCGTGACCCTCATAGCACCTCTCCTTCGCCGGGATCGACCAACTGGGCCCTCAGGGCCTCGAGCGCGGCCGAGATCCTCCGACCCGCCGCGAACCTGCTCACGCCGAGCACGCGAGCCACCTCGTTGACGCGCAGACCCTGGTCGTAGCGCAGCTCGAGAACCTCCCGCTGTTCTGGGGAGAGCGATCCGAGCGCCTCGCGGACTCCTCCGCCTTCCTGAGAATCGCTCGCGACGGCGTTCTCATCGAGCTGCTCCCACGTCCTTCCGCGCCTGCGGTAGGCGTCGGCGCACACGCCGCGCGCCACGGTGAGCAGGAAGGCGAGCGGCTTGCCCCGGTCGCGATAGGAAGGCAGGCTCCTCACGAACCGCAAAAACGTCTCCTGCGTCGCGTCGAGGGCGTCGTCGTAGGTGGGCGCATGGCGCCTGCAGTACGCCAGGACGTCGTCGTAATGCTCCTCGACGACGCGCCGCGCGCCCTCCTCGTCCAGACCCTTCCCGGCAAAGACCAAACCCTTCTCCTTCCGCCCTCACCCCATATAACGCGCGGGGAGCGCGAGATGAGCGCGCTCCCCTGAAAAAAAGTTTCGATAATCTCGGTGCCGCGGGGCGGCGCCCCGTCCGACTCCACGACCTCCCCTAGATCAGGTCGTAGGGCATCTCCCGCTTGAAGAGGTAGAACGCGAGGCACGCGAGCGGGACTAGGGTCAGGCGGGGCTCGATGCCCGACAGGCCCACCGCGCACAGGATGACGAGCGTCCGCGCGGCGTAGAACGCGACCCGGCGCGCGCCTTGGCGCTCGCGCGTCTCGCACGTCATGCGCACGAACGCCCCGCCCGGGGTCCGCCCGCCGCGCCGCCAAGGGACGGCGACCTCGACCGCGAGCACCGCCGCGGTTCCCAGAAGCGCCAGCCCCGGAAGCGCGGCCACGGAGGCGGGAGTCCCGCCCAGGGCGCAGAGCACGAGCAGCAGCCCGGATCCCGCGATGGCGGACACCGTCGCGGCGAGCGCCATGTCGATGCAGAAGGCGACCGTCCGCCTCACGATGCCGGGGCTCGACGTGACGGCGGCAGGCGCGAGCCTGCCGGGGTCGGGCAGGACGCGCAGCGACGCCCGAGCCAGCAGCCACCCGCACAGCGCGCCCAGCGTGTTCGTCGCCAGGTCGGTGGTCTCGAACGTGCGGTACGCGTACGGGTAGACGCCGAACAGGCCGGTGAGCTGGGCGAACTCGATGCCGAGCGACGCCAGGAAGCCCAGGGCGGCCGACGCGGGCGCGCCGATCCTCAGGCCGCGGCCCGCGATGAAGCCGAACGGGACGAACAGCGCGACGTTGGCGACCAGCTGCGCCACGGCCGGCAGCCCGTCAGCGGCGATGTCGTCCACGAAGTGCAACGGGTTCCAGATGGGGTCGAGGCCGTAGGTGATGCCGGGGCCGGAATCGCCCTCGGGCAGCGGGTAGAGCGTGAAGCACACGAGGCCCAGCAGGTAGAGCACCGACAGGTACGCCCCCGCCGCCGACAGCGGCCTGATGCGCCCGTCGCGGCGGTAGAGGATCGCCAGGATGGGCAGCGTGAGCGCGAAGGACGCGAACGGCCAGGCGGCCACCGCCGCCAAGAAGCTCTCGCTGTAGCTCGAGAGGAACCGCCCCAGAAAGCCCATCGCCTCCCCTTTCGCCCGTCAGGCGCCCTTTCCGGGTTCGATTGTCCCCTTCGATCCTTACGGGGGCCTTACAGCGGGGTGAAGGGAGGCTTTCAGTTCCGCCTTGCGGAAGGCGGCGGGATGCGCGCCCTCCCCGAAGCCGTCGGCAAGCCCGCCTCAATGCCCGAGGGCTCACCCGCTTCAGGACGGCGCGCCCGTCGGCCAGCGGATTGCCGCGCGGCTGCTCGCCGGCGATCTCGCGCTGCACGCGCCTGGGCAGCTTGGCGAAGACAAGGTCGTAGCTCATGTCGCAGAGGCCGAGCACGAGCACCTCGGGCAGGTCGGCGCCCAGGTCGACCGAGACCCACGTGCGCCCGTCGGAATAGTAGCCGGGTAGCACCGCCTCCGGGTACTCGGCGCGCAGCTCCAGGATGCGGTCGGGGTCGCACTTGAGCGACAGCAGGCGGCGCCCCGCGTGGGGCGGCTTCGCCTCGGGCGAGGCCGTGAGCTCGCAGGCGAACTGCCTGCCGCCCACCCAGTAGACCATCCAGCCCCATTTCTCGTGGAAAGCCTTCGTGGCGCCGGAACGCGAGAGCAGACGGGCGTCTATGGCCTGAAAGTCCATGGCGGCCTCACTTTCCGTTCGACACGACGAGTCCGCGCGCGGCTGGAGGGCGGATGCCTCGCCGCCTAGTTGTCGCGCGAGAGCCTTTTGAAAAGGGCGGCGAACACGACAGCGCCGACGACGATCCATGCCGCAGTCACGGCGAGGGGCGCCAGCGCGTCCTGCGAGAGCAGGCGGCCGTCCATCGCGAGCCCGATCAGGTCGTACACGCCGCCCGTGGGCAGCCAGTGCGAAACCTTCTCGATCGTCTCGTTCGCCATGCCGAACATGGGGACGAGCGCCACGAGCAACACCGGCACACTGTAGACGCCCGCGGTCATCTGGTCGCGCGACGCGAGGCCGAGCACAAGCGAGAACAGGATGATGGGAAGCGACCCCACAACGCCGAGCGCCAGGTATGCGCCGAGCATGCCAGGCTCCCCGCCGGCGACGAAGAAGCACGCGGCGTTCACGACGATCGACGCCACGAGCGCCACGACGGCCTTGGCGGCGACGACCTGGGAGGCGCCCACGTTGGCGAGCATGAGCGTGCGCAGCGTGCGCTTCTCCTTCTCCTCGGCGATGCCGTAGAGCACGGTCATGGTGCACACCATGCCGACCGTCATGCACAGCGACGAGCCCAGCATGAACTGGCCGATGACGGGATCGACCGCCGCCTGCTGCTCGGCGGTGAGGTCGGAGCCGCCGGCGGCGTCGCCGATCATGAACGAGTAGAGCGCCATGAACGCAATGGGCAGCAGGCACACGACAAGCATGGTCGGGTTCTTGAACAGGTCGGCGAAGTCCTTGGCGAGGAGCGCCCCCGTCTTTCTCAGTGCGGTGTTCATCGTCAGAACTCCCTTCCGGTCAGCTCGAGGAACACTTCCTCGAGGTTCGGCTCGTCAGAATGGATGGAGAGCACCTCGCCCGCGGCGAAGAGGTCGCGCAGCCCGTCGGCTGCGGAGGCGTCCTTCGCCGTCTCGACCACGCCGCGCGTGCGGGTGACGACGACCACGCGGTTGCGCGCAAACCGCAGCTTTAGCGATTCCGGCTCGCCCTCCGCTACGATGCGGCCCGCGTCGAGGATGGCGATGCGGTCGCACACGGAGTCCGCCTCGGCCATGTCGTACGTGGTGAGGAAGACCGTCGTGCCGGCGGATCTCAGCTCCGCGAGCATGCGGTGCACCTCGGCGCGCGCCGCCGGGTCGAGCCCGCTCGTAGGTTCGTCGAGGAAGAGAAGCTCTGGCGAGTGGATGAGCGCCGCCAGAAGCGCCGCGCGCTGCCGCATGCCCTTCGAGCAGTTCTTGACGAGCGTCTTGCGATCCGCGCTCAGGTTCATACGTTCCAGCAACCGGGGGATGTCGCCCTCGCCGCGCCCGCGGATCTTCGCGTAGAGCCTCAGGTTGTCCTCGATGCTCATGCGCTCGTAGAGCGCGCTCGTGTCCGAAAGGATCCCGATGCGCTCGTAGTCGGCATCCGATGCGTTTTCGATGGGGCGACCGAAAAGCACGATGCGCCCGGCGTCCTTCACGAGCTGCCGCGTGAGCAGCTTGATGGTCGTGGTCTTGCCCGCGCCCGACGGCCCCAGGAAGCCGAAGCACTCCCCGCGCGCGACGGAGAACGACAGTCCGTCGAGCACGCGCTTGGAGCCGAAAGAAAGACTCACGCCCTCCATTGCCAGAATGCTATTGTTCACTCTCACCTTCGTCCCCTTCCCCGCGCTCGCGTTCGTCCGTCTTCCGCTCGAGGACCATGTCCACGATTGTCAGGATGATATCGCTCAAACCGTCGACGACGCTCATGGCTAACGCACCCCCTTTTCGGCGCAAAGCTCGTCCACGCGTCGTTCGAGTTCCGCGATGCGCTTACGCGCGGACTCGTCGCGCAGGTAGAGCATCATGCTCACAACGCAGACGAGCGCGACGGCGAAGGCGAGGATGGCGAGCTGGCTTGCGGTTATCATGTCCCGTCCTTTCGTTCGGCCCGGCGATCCCGTCGGGCGGATGTGCTGACGGGGAGCATGATGGCCGAGCGGATCCGCCGCCGCAACGCGTTTCGCCTGACGGGAGCGCGCGTCGCTACGACAGGAGCATAGCGGGGCACGAGAGGAGCATGCAGACGCCGCCTACTTCCAGCCGTAGCGCTCGCGCATCTCCTCGGCGCGGCCCTTCGCAAGCGGGATCGAGGTGCGCGCGGCGTCGGCGAGCGTGAGGTTAAAGCTGTTGCGGGTGAAGCGCTCCACCTTTGCCACCTTCTGGACGTTCACGATGTAGGAGCGATGGCAGCGGAAGAACCCATAGCGCTCGAGCTCGGACTCGAGTTCGTCGAGCGTCATCTGCACGGGGTAGAGCTCGCCGCGCACGGAGACGAAGTTCGCGCGGTTCGCGCTTTCGACGAAGTCGACCTCGCGCGGATCGAAAAGCAGCGTCGCGTCGCCGGACTTCGCGGGCACCTTGAACACGCGCACCTCGTCGCCGGCGTATTCGGCGGGATCCTCCTCCCCGTCGTCGGTCTGCGCCCGATAGAAGCGGCCGTCCTCCTCGTAGAACGCCGTGCCCGGCATGAGCAGCGCCTCGCGCAGCGGCTCGCCCGCCGTGATGACGACGCCGCCCGACTCGACCACCTGGCCGAGCCACGCCTGCACGAGGCCGCGCGCATCGGGCGTGATGTCGCCCAGCGGTCGCTCGCAGAACACGACCTCGGGCTCGAACAGGCTCATGCGCGCGAAGTTCATGAGCGCGCGCCGCTCGGGCGAGAGCTTCTTGACGGGCGTCCTCGCCACGTCCTTGAGCCCGAAGTGCGCGATCGCCTCCTCCGCCGCGACGGAGCCGCCGGCGACGCGCGCGAAGAAGCGCAGGTAGGAGCGCACCGTGTCGCGGTCGAAGCCCTTGTCGGTCTCCACGTAGAACGCGCAGCGGCGGCCTGCGTACGCGCGGTGGACGTAGCGCACCGCGCGGTCCACGGCGTCGCGCCCGCACTCGACGTGCACGCTCTCGCCGCGCTCGCCTTCGAGCAGCTCCTCGATGCTGTTGTAGTCCGCCACGCGTCCCTCCCGTGATCCTTCCGCCAAGCCGCACCATTATATCCGAGCGGCGAGCCCGTCCGCGCAGGGCGCGCCATCGGGTATCATGGTCGGACTATGGGAGAGAACGCGATGAGGAACATAGCGGCGGTGGCGGTGCACGACGCGCTCGACGGAGCGCGCAACCCCGTCATGCTCGCGATGCTGGCGACCTGCGCGCTGCTCGCCTTCGTGTTCTCGTCGGTCGTCGGGACGGACTGGCTCGGGGACGCGAGGGCGGAGGCGTTCCTCACGACCGTCGCCATCGCCATCGCGCCCGCGTACAC